>Ga0082212_10005006_pt1 | contig 15947 bp, 9 predicted proteins | sample TergutNt197P3_FD_71548 | JGI IMG/M metagenome (GOLD analysis project Ga0082212, IMG submission 71548) | Neocapritermes taracua P3 segment gut microbial communities from Petit-Saut dam, French Guiana - Nt197 P3 | ecosystem: Host-associated > Arthropoda: Insects > Digestive system > Gut ... | reverse complement strand
TAATTCATAATTGATTGTTTATTAGCCATTAGTCGTCAGCTAATAATCTAAACCTCTCTCTATTCCTCCCAAAAGAAAGATAATTCTCAATTCTCAACTCTCAACTCTCAATTAGTTTTCATACCTTTGCTCTCGCAGATTATTCAAAAACGATTTATTCTATGTGGTTACTTCATTCTTCAATCGGCAGGAAATTAGTGATGAGCATAACCGGTATTGCACTGGTTTTATTTTTGTTGTTTCATTTATCCATGAATGTGGCGGCAGTTTTTTCGGCTGATGCCTACAACATGATTTGTGCATTTTTGGGCGCAAACTGGTATGCCGTAGTCGCGACCGGAATTTTGGGTTTTTTGGTCTTTTTGCATATTGCATATTCGATGATGATCACGTGGCAAAACAGAAAGGCACGCGGCAATGACCGTTATGCGGTCAATAGCCGCCCGAAAGGAGTTAGTTGGGCTTCTCAAAACATGTTTGTTTTAGGGACGATTGTGTGTGGTTTTCTGTTGCTGCATTTTTGGCAATTCTGGCATAAAATGATGTTTGCCGAATTAACCGGACGCCATGAAGTGATGCTGAACGGCTACATGGTTTCGCCCCAGGACGGATATGCCTTTATTTGTTATTATTTCAGCCAATTATGGGTGGTCATTGCTTATTTGATATGGTATGTAGCTTTGTGGTTTCATCTGACGCATGGTTTTTGGAGCGCATTTCAAAGTATCGGATTGAGCAATAGTATATGGCACAGTCGTTTGAAAACGATTAGTAATATCATTGCTACAGCTATTATGCTTGGTTTTATGTTTGTGACGATTATATTCTACACAAGAAGCCAATTAATTTAGAGTTTAGATATTAGAGTTTAGAGTTTAGTTAAAAAACTTTGTCCTGCAGGATTTGCAATCCGGCAGTTGTGAATATGAGCATTTATAATGCAAAAAAGATAAAAAAAGAAGATAAATCGCTAAAAAATATATAGATAAGTTTGAGTATGAAAGAAAATAATTCTCAATTTTCAACTTTCAATTTTCAGCTGGATTCAAAGATTCCACAGGGTCCGTTAGCAGAAAAATGGACCCATTACAAAGCCCATCAGAAGTTGGTCAATCCGGCCAATAAACGCCGTTTGGATGTGATTGTAGTCGGTACCGGTTTAGCCGGCGCTTCGGCAGCCGCTTCATTGGCTGAATTGGGATTTAATGTGCGTAGTTTTTGTATCCAGGATTCTCCCCGTCGTGCCCACTCTATTGCGGCACAGGGAGGTATCAATGCGGCAAAAAACTATCAGAACGACGGGGATTCGATTTACCGTTTATTCTATGATACCATCAAAGGAGGCGATTATCGCGCCCGGGAAGCCAATGTATACCGGTTGGCGGAAGTATCTAATGCAATCATTGATCAATGTGTGGCGCAAGGCGTGCCATTCGCCCGCGAATATGGCGGATTGTTAGACAACCGTTCCTTTGGCGGCGCACAGGTATCGCGTACATTTTACGCACGTGGCCAGACGGGACAGCAATTATTGCTGGGCGCTTATTCGGCATTAAGCCGTCAAATTGGATTGGGTAAGGTTCAAATGTATACGCGCTATGAAATGGTGGATATAGTCATCGTCGACGGACGCGCACGCGGTATACTTGCCCGTAACCTGGTAACCGGCGCAATCGAGCGTTTTGCGGCGCATGCCGTTGTAGTCGCTACAGGAGGTTATGTAAATACGTTTTTCCTCTCAACCAATGCGATGTCTTCAAATGGATCGGCTGCATGGCAATGCTATAAGAAAGGCGCTTTATTTGCCAATCCCTGTATGGTGCAGATTCATCCGACCTGTATCCCTGTACATGGCGAATTTCAGTCGAAGTTGACTTTGATGTCCGAGTCGTTGCGCAACGACGGGCGTATCTGGGTGCCGAAAAAGAAAGAAGACGCCGAAGCGATCCGTGCCGGCAAACTGAAACCGGTTGAAATAAAGGAGGAAGACCGGGATTATTTTTTAGAACGCCGGTATCCGGCTTTTGGCAACTTGGTTCCACGCGATGTAGCCTCACGTGCTGCCAAAGAACGTTGCGACGCAGGATTTGGCGTAGAAACAGGCGAAGCGGTGTATCTCGATTTTGCCGATGCCATCCGCCGCTTGGGAAAACAGGTGGTAGAAGAGCGCTATGGCAATCTTTTCCAAATGTATGAAGAGATTGTAGATGACAATCCATACAAAACGCCAATGAAGATTTATCCCGCCCTGCACTATTCGATGGGTGGATTATGGGTGGACTATGAACTGATGACCAATATTCCCGGCTTATTTGCCATCGGTGAAGCCAATTTCTCCGACCACGGCGCAAACCGGCTGGGCGCTTCGGCGTTGATGCAGGGATTGGCCGACGGCTATTTCATCTTGCCTTATACGATTCAGCGCTATTTGGCCGACCAGATACAGATACCTCGCTTCAGTACGGATTTGCCCGAATTTGAAGAAGCCGAAAAACAAATCCGCGAACGTATCGAAAGACTAATGAGCGCCAATGGGAAACGTTCGGTCGATAGCCTGCATAAACAATTGGGGCATATTATGTGGAACCATGTGGGTATGGGACGTAGCGCAGAAGGGTTGAAAAAGGCCATCGAGATGATTGCAAAACTGAAAGTGGAGTTTTGGCACAATGTGCGTATCCCGGGAAAGATTGACGACCTGAATGTCGAACTCGAAAAAGCGCTCCGTTTGGCTGATTTTATTGAAACAGGCGAATTAATGGCACATGATGCTTACGTGCGTGCGGAATCTTGCGGAGGACATTTTCGTGAGGAACATCAAACGCCCGAAGGCGAAGCGCTTCGTCACGACAACCTGTTCTCGTATGTATCCTGCTGGGAATACCAAGGGGATGGTAAAGAGCCGGTCATGCATAAAGAGCCGCTTGATTACGAATTTGTGGAACGACAACAACGCGACTACAAAAAATAGTGGTTAACGGTTAATGATTAGAGTTTAGTTAAATTTTTAAATTACTCAGTTATTGCTTCCCTTCGGAACTATCCATAATAAAAAAATCAAACAATGTGTCTCTTTCCGAAGGGAAGAAAAGCCAAACATTATATATTTTTAACACTAATGTAAAGTCAGTTATTCAGTTATTCAATTACTCAGTTATTCAATTATTCTAAATTGCAACGATGGACAAAAACATAAATCTCACAATAAAGGTCTGGCGGCAAAAAGGGCCAAAAGAAAAAGGCGCTTTTGAAACGCATCAATTAAAGGGAATCTCACAGAGCAGTTCATTTCTTGAGATGCTCGATGTGCTGAACGAGCAGTTGATAAACGAAGGCAAAGAGCCTGTTTTTTTCGACCATGATTGTCGTGAAGGGATTTGCGGCATGTGCTCTTTGTATATCAACGGACATCCTCATGGCCCCGGATCGGCTGTCACTACCTGTCAGCTCCACATCCGTAAATTCAATGACGGCGATACGATTACGGTAGAGCCATGGCGTTCTGCCGGATTTCCGGTCATCCGCGACCTGACCGTCGACCGTCAGGCATACGACAAGATTATGCAGGCCGGAGGATTCGTTTCGGTCAACACCGGCGGAGTGCCCGATGCCAATACCATCCCTGTATCCAAAGATAAGGCTGAATTAGCCATGGACGCAGCCGCATGTATCGGTTGCGGAGCTTGCGCGGCCGCTTGCAAAAACGGCTCAGCCATGTTGTTTGTGGCAGCCAAGGTCAGCCAGTTGGCGCTACTTCCACAAGGGCAAATCGAAACCGCCCGCCGCGCAAAGTCAATGGTGGCCAAAATGGATGAACTCGGTTTTGGCAACTGTACCAATACACGGGCATGCGAATTAGAATGTCCCAAAAGCATTTCGGTTTCTCACATTGCCCGCCTGAATCGCGAATACCTTTGTGCAAAATTGAAAGATTGAAAACTATTTACGATTTTAGATTTACGATTTACGATTTTCTGAGAACTGAAAACCATTTATGATTTTAGATTTACGATTTACGATTTTTTCTGAGAACTGAAAACGGAAAACTGATTATATATGAAATGCAAACTGTTAGTACTTGATGTAGACGAAACGTTACTCAATCACGAAAAGAAGATTGCCACACGAACCAAAACCGCTTTGATACAAGCACAACAGGTAGGCGTGCGGATTGTACTGGCTTCAGGACGGCCAACCTACGGCCTTATACCCTTGGCAAAACATTTGGAATTGGATAAAAATCAAGGATTTATCCTTTCATATAACGGAGGTCAAATTATCAATATGCAAACCGGTGAACTGCTGTTCGAAAAGCAAATCAATCCTGAAATGATGCCTTACTTAGCACGTAAAGCTGCGAAAAATAACTGTGCATTGTGTACCTATCATAATGATACCATTATTACCAACCATCCCGGTAACAAGTGGATTAGGCAGGAAGCCGAACTGAACGGGATGAAAATAAAAGAAGTATTGAATTTTACCGAAGCCGTCGACTTTCACTTGTATAAGTGTATGCTGGTGAGCGACGATGAAAAAACGCTGACTGACTTGGAGCATATCTGGAGAAAAAGGTTGGCAGGAACGCTTGACGTGTACTGCTCGGAACCTTATTTTCTTGAAGTTGTTCCGCAATACATTGACAAGGCGAATACATTAAGCATATTGCTCGAAAAGTTGGATATCCAACCCGAAAACGTAATCGCCATTGGCAATGGTGTTTGCGATGTGACTATGATTCAATTGGCAGGCTTTGGCGTAGCCATGGGGAATGCGAAAGAATCGGTAAAAGCCTGCGCCGACTATGTGACGGAAAGCAATGATAAAAACGGAGTTGCTTTGGTGGTCGAAAAATACATCCTTGCGGGTGTCCGGATCACAGAGATACCGCTCGATCAAATCAATATGAGCAGTCGTCATGCCTTGGTGGGAAATTTGGGTATTCAGTTTACATACGCTTCGGAATACAGAGTGGAGGCTACCATGCCTGTCGACCACCGTACACGCCAACCTTTTGGGATTTTACATGGAGGCGCTACCTTGGCTTTGGCAGAAACAGTCGCCGGATTCGGTTCAATGATACTCTGTCAGCCCGATGAAACGATGGTGGGGATGCAAGTCAGCGGCAATCATGTATCATCTGCGCATGAAGGCGATACTGTGCGTGCCGTAGCAACGATTATTCACAAAGGCCAATCATCGCATGTATGGAATGTGGATGTATATACTTCGACCGATAAATTGGTCTCATCGGTGCGTGTGTTGAATAGTGTGATGAAAAGGAGATGAAATTTACGATTTACGATTTCAGATTTACGATTTTTGTCCCCCTTTGAAGGGGGTAAGGGGGATGTGCCAGTTTTTAGTTCGTAAAACGACGTAGCGAGGACGCTACGCCGAACATGGATAAAAATAGAGTGTAGATATTAGAGTGTAGAGTGTAGTTAAATTGAGAATGAGGAAATAGGTAAAAGGGTGAAAACCCTCAACTTCTTAGCCATTTAACCTTTTGACCCCTTAAATCCGTTATTCAATTATTCAGTTAATCAGTTACTTAGTTATTGATCCCCTTAATACCATCAACGCTTCCGGTCCCATATTGAAAAGCAGGTCAACGATACTTAGATTGGGGGAAAAACCATGTTTTTCTCTAAAAACCTGATAATAAGGAATCGGAATAAACCCATGGTCGACCACCGGTTGTCTGGGGCGAATCGACATACGAAAGTCATCTGCCACATCAACGATGTATTCGGTGGTATAGTGGACATCGGGGTGGATATCCAATAATTTGCAGATGGTCAAACGCAACTTTTCATTGAAATCAAACAGAAATTGATGTTTTTGCTGATAAAACGGTGCAAAGTCATCTTCATAATATTCAAAAAAAGGACTCATTCTATATGCCGACACAAGGGCATTCCAGTGGATATGCTGCCAGTTACCATGCTCGGAAATACGTATATCTTTTGTCGGACATTTATCTGTTTTGGGATTTTCGATGGGTACGGAAAGGGATTGTATGCCATTGGCTGTAGCAATCATACAACGGTTGCGGTACGTTTGCTTCAGGTAATTTTCGCATGTTTCTATCCTGATCGATTCGTACGAAATCAATTTGCAATAATACTGTACCGGAGCCAAATAAGCAGTCGAAAGATAAACAGTAGACATTAAGAAAGTTGAGACTTATTTTTTTTAATGTTTGTCCTTGGGGGTCAAATGGTTAAGAGGTTAAATGGCTAAGGAGTTTTACCTTTTTACCCTTTCGCCCTTTTGCCTATACTATCATTTGTGATTGATTTTCATTCTCAACTCTCAATTGGCATGTACCATCCTGAACATACGATTCCACCGGATACCCCCATTGAACAGCCCGTAATCCTTATCTAACGAAAGCCAGACGAGGATCGGTTTTCCGACCACATGATCTTCCGGCACAAAACCCCATGCACGGCTATCCAAACTGTTATGCCGGTTGTCGCCCATCATAAAATAATAATCATATTGAAAGGTATAACTTGTTTCCGGTTTGCCATTGATCAAAATCGTTCCGTCCGGTTTGATTTCCAGCGTATTGTTCTCATAATTTCGAATGCAACGGTTATAGAGCGCCAGGTTTTTCTCATCTAACTGAATGGTTTTTCCTTTGGCAGGAATCCAGACCGGTCCGAAATTATCGCGTGTCCATCCGGTATGATAATTCGATACCCCTGTGGGATACATAGCGCCTCCAAATCCTTCAGGTTCAATCTTTACCTGCCTGACAGTCGGGAATTTTCGAATCATCTCCACCGATTTTTTCGTCATCGGGAGGCGATATACCGGCATGGTGATTCGCTCATCTTCACCAAATCCCATAGACAACAAGATACTATGGTATCCGGCATAAGTCGACACAAGATCTCGGTCGTTTTTACTGATATCGAGCATACGAAACTGGTCGTCTGTAAGCACAGAACCATCTGTTTCGACATAATAAGTGAATTGCAGGTTTTCGGGATTCACGGCTTCTATTCCGTCAATATACACCTGATTATTGACTACAGACAACGAATCGCCGGGCATTCCAATGCAACGTTTTACATAATTTTCGCGTTTATCCACCGGGCGGTACATAATTTCTCCGTACCGGGCTTTATTGGCAAGCACATTGGCGCGCCCATCACGCGCCACTAAGTTATAAAAATCAGGATTTTGTTCGTTTAAGGCGATCGTATCGCCGGCAGGAAAATTAAACACGACGATATCATTGCGTTTTACCGTTCCAAGTCCTTTTACCCTTTTATATCCCCATGCAGGCCATTCAAAATAGGATTTGCTATTCAAGATGGGAAGCGTATTCTGCACCAACGGAAATGATAAGGGCGTATTAGGTACCCTTGGGCCGTAACTCAACTTGCTTACAAACAAATAATCGCCCACCAACAATGATTTTTCCAACGAAGGGGTCGGTATCTGGTAATTCTGAAACACGAACAAGTTAATGATATAAACAGCAATCAAGGCAAACAAAATATCGTCAATCCATTCCAATATTTCACGTACTTTTGGATTTTTGGCCTTTTTCCATCCCCCCCAGGGAATAAATTTGGTCAGGAAAATATCTACAATTACGACCAGGCCGGCTAACAACCACAGATTTTCCATCCAAAGGCAAAAAAGGATATATAAAACAGCCCAGATGCTGAAATTGATCCATTGTCTTTTCACAATCTTTTTCATAAATTCTATGATTTAAAATTTAAAGATTTAAAAATTCAACTAAACTCTAAACTCTAATAACTAATAACTAAATAAGTCTTTCATCCCCAAAAAACCCTTTTTCCCCACAGTAAATTCGGCGGCAAGTACGGCTCCGAGTGCAAGCCCCATACGACTTTTGGAGCTGTGTTTGATTTGGATGTAATCCACTTCCGACTCATACACTACGTCATGAATGCCGGGTATCTCGCCTTCGCGAATGGATTCGATATATAAGTGATCGGGTACGTTTGTTTTTTCAAGCGTCCATTGATCTTTGCGCTCAACTTGTTTGATAATATCTTCCGCCAGCGTAATGGCAGTTCCGCTCGGTGCATCTAATTTATGAATATGGTGCGTTTCCGAAATAGACACCTCGTATGCAGGGAAGTGGTGCATCAGCTTTGCCAAATAATTGTTCACCGCAAAAAAGATATTAACCCCCAGGCCGTAGTTCGAAGCATAGAAAAATGTCTTTCCTTCTTTTTCACAAAGCGCTTTGACTTCATCTAAATGCTCCAGCCAGCCGGTGGTGCCGGCTACGACCGGAATATTGGCTGCAAAGCACTTCATATAATTGGCATAAGCGGTGGAAGGAGTCGAAAATTCGATCGCCACATCGGCGCTTTGAAATGCCTCTGATTGAAAATCATCCTGATTATCAATATCAATAACCGATACAATCGAGTGTCCCCTCTCAATTAATATCTTCTCAATGGTTTTACCCATTTTTCCGTATCCGATTAATGCGACTTTCATATTAATTATGATTTCAAAATCGTAAATAGTTTTCAGTTTTCAGTAAATCTAAAATCGTAAATCGTAAATCGTAAATCCAAAATTACGATTTGATTTGCAAATATAAATATTTTTAATGAATTTTGTAGAGTAATATCAATTATCAATTATCAATTGTCAATTAAAAACATGGAACGACTGCTTCAATACGTGTGGAAATACAGGCTATTTTCGACTGTGGATCTGCAAACAACGGAAGGATTGTCTTTGACGGTAATTGACCCCGGAATCACGAATACGGGTGCAGGCCCCGATTTTTTCAATGCAAAAATCCAAATTAACGGCATGTATTGGGTGGGTAATGTGGAAATCCACCGCAAGGCGTCGGACTGGAAAGCGCATCATCACGATAAAGACCCTGCCTACGACTCTGTGATTCTACATGTAGTAGAGGAGGACGATGCGGTGGTCTATCGTACCAACGGCGAAGTGATTCCTCAGGCAGTGATACACATTCTGCCAAAAATCAGCCACAATATGGATTGGTTGCTTTTACGCGACATACCACTGCCCTGTGCAGAACGAATACATGAAATAGATCCGGTACATATCTCGGCATGGATGAGTTGCTTGCTGACCGAACGGCTTGAGCGGAAAGTGGTCGATATCTTCGCCCTGCTTGCACAAAATCGAAACGACTGGAATGAAGTTTTTTATATCACATTGACACGCAATTTCGGATTTGGCAGTAACGGCGACGCCTTCGAATATATAGCCAAAAGCCTGCCATTCAAATATATTCTTAAACAACGCGATAATTGTTGGCAAATCGAAGCATTACTGTTCGGACAGGCAGGGTTACTTAACGAACAGATAGACGATCCATATTATCAATTATTACAACAGGAATATCGTTTTTTACAACAGAAATACAATCTGATACAGCCGGATTATTGCATGATCAAACAATTACGGATGCGACCAAGCGGTTCTCCGTATGTGCGCATTGCCCAGTTAGCTGCTGTCTGGGCCCATCACGATACGCTTTTTTCGCATATCCTCGAAGATAGCCGGTTGGAAACCTTGAACGCATATTTTAACAATTCTTTGTCTGAATACTGGGATACGCATTATAATTTTCGCACTTTATCGCGTCAAAAAAAGAAGAAAATCGGACTATCGACAATCCATACGATCCTTATCAATACAATAGTGCCCCTATTGTTCGCTTATGGTCGCAAGAAACAGAAATCCGATTATTGTACAAAGGCGATACAAATGCTGGAAAATATCCCTCCCGAACAAAACGTCCAGATCAAAAATTTCACCGATGCCGGTATTCGTGTAAAAAATGCTTACGACACACAAGCCCTGATCCAGCTCCGTCGCGAATACTGTGAAAAGAAGAAATGCCTCCATTGCCGCATAGGCTTTGCGCTTGTAAAAAAATAGCGGACTTCGTATTGCCGGATTTGCAATCCGGCAATCACGAATAGCGGATTACAAATCCACTATAACGGGGATACAGGTATTCCGTAGGAATAAAAGTTCGGTAGAAAATGCCATGATCCACACGCTACATGCCGTAGGTATGTAACCATACACACAAGTCGCATACCTACGGTATGCAAGGATATGTTATGCCATACGTTTCTACCGAGCTTAAATCCCTAACGGGATATTCTTAGGTCGGACTCACTGTAAGTAACCAACAAAAAACATAAGCAAAATGCTACCGAGACTCCACAACTTTTCCGACTGAGCGGGTTACAAATCCACTATAACGGACCCCTGGACCATTTCACCTCTTCACCAAAAAAAATCGGGTTGCCCGTTTTTACGAACAACCCGATTCTCAATTAACCGTTAATCACTAACCGTTAACCGTTATCTAATGATCACCTTGTGTACCGACCCATCTTTGAGCGTGACCACGTAAGCGCCTTTCGATAACGGCAGGGTGATGCCGCCTTCAGGTACTTCGATACGGTGGACTAAGGTACCGGCAATCGAATAGATGCTGGCAATGTCTTCACGCGAAACTCTGATATACAGCGTATTGCCGCTCGACCAGACTGCCGCTCCATCTAACGATTCGTTTCCTACCGTATTCGGACCGATATAGATACGAATCGGTTGAGTTGTCACATTTCTTAGTACATATTCATGTTCGCCATTGGCATTCATCGTGCCTGTCAAGACTTCCACGCCGCGGACAAGGCTTGATGTGCGATCGGTATATACTTCATATTCTTCCCTGCCGAAATAGTTGAGCGTGAAGCGGAAGTCATTACCCCAAAGCACATAATGTACGCCCGGATTCGGGAATATGGTCACACCATGAGGTGGTTGAGGCAATATCACTTCGCGCCGTACCACCGGAGGAGTTGTTTCGGCTATACACAGATTTACCACACCTGGTTCGCTGAAGTCAAGCCGCAACTCGGTTCCGTCAATCTTCGTGGTAGCCAGTTTCAAATTGTTCAGCGCCTGATCATCCACCGAGTTGTAACGGATGATCGGGTAACAGCCGGGGATGTAACGTTGATTGCAACGTTTCTCTACATAGATGTGGATGTCGCCGCGGAGAAGAAGATGATCCACTACAATACAGTCAGCCAATTCGCCATCAAGGCCCTGCTTGTCGCCGATAGAATAGTATATTTCGGCGCCCTTATCCATGCGAAGATTTTGCATCTTCAACGTACCTGCCTGATGTTCGTAACAGTTTCCTTTTTCGCCCAACGAAGCATATCCCGGGGCAATACGGGCAATGGTTTCGGCATACACATCGGCATGGACAGTCCCAAATCCGCCAAAAGTAGATGTAGAGACTACGTCCAACAAATCGTTTGCAGTCCATAACTCGCTATATTTACTTTTGCTGCAATCGGGAGCAATCGGCTCCATGTGCAGGTGGCGGGAATAGACGCCTGCATAATCTTTGGTCGACATCTGTATCTCGGATACAAGTTCGAAATGACCTTCATGGGTCTTATCTGCCGAAGACCATAGTTCTACCTGATTGCGAATCTTAAACGTATCGGTGAATATCCTTGCGTCAAAGACAGGAGGTAGCTTGGGTACATTGCCGTCGTAGTTGTCGGCCAAGAAAGTGAGGACGGTATGGTCGGCCACCAATGTATGCAAACGTGGCAGCTCTGCGTTATTGCGGTAGGTAACCACCATGGTATCCAAAGCTGTACGTTTGTTTATATCGCCACCTTTTACATGCGAGAAACATAATTTGCAGAGTTCTTCATCCACAGGAGGCGTAATACGCTGATGTCCTAATTTGATCACCGGTACACCGCGATACAGGTTGCTCCATGTGGACAAGCGCCAGTTGTTGCCGTCGAGAATCAGGCTGTCGTGAAGAATCAGACTGTCGGTCTGGATATGCAACAGCTGGTTTGTTTTTGCAGAGCCGCTTGTGGTGTTCAGTTCGAAGTGACCATACACTTCGAGTACCGGCGAGCCGATATAGGCTTTAGAGTTTTCAGCAATGATTCGTGCATCGTCGTGGAACGTGACACGTGCTACCCGATGCAGGACAGCTGAGCCGCATAAATCATCAAAACACGGCGGTTTACAAAAATCAGTAACTGTAAACGGATTTACCGACCAGTTTTTCTTATTGGCTTGTGTCTTGACATACAGCCCATAGCCTGCGACGTTTTCGCCATGCAACCTGCCGTCGTTGGGCATATTGCCGTTGGGAGAGGGAGACGTTGGAGCTGCAGGTACGGCTACCATTCCTTGTAAGTTATCTTCTCCGCCGGTGTAAATCATTTGTTTATAGACGTCGATCATGTCGGAAGCTACCACGCCTACACCGCCGGTTTTTTGCCCTGTGTAGTCCAAAATCATCGGACGGGCTTGGTTGATAGAAGGATCGGAATCGCAATGATACAAAGAGGATCCGCAAGGATAACCTTGGCTTTGATCCGCTCTCAGGAACGGGTCTTTCCATGTGCCGATATTTCTCAGTCCGCCGTATTGCAGTTTGATATTGTTGTCGGCTCCGAAATAGACGCTTCCGTTATTTGTAGGAGAAACAAACGTAGCAAAGTCGAAATCCTGCATATACACATTATTAAATTCTTCGTCACATTCGCAATCCACGATTTGCGATTTGTCGGCAGTGCCGTTATCGGCTAAGAATACCAAGCCTTTGCCTGCTGCCAAGCCTTCCACATTGGTTTGTCCGCGCATATCAATATCGCCTTTACGGGTACGGAAGAAACCTTCTCCGTCGTCACCCTGAAAATCCAATTCACTTCCTTGGTTCATAATGATATTGCCACGACTCCCTGCATCAATTAGCAGCGCGCCGTCGTTGGCAGTATATTTCAAACTGGGGGCAGTTGTAGTGACTTGAGCGGTTAGCGCATCGGTAAGTACTCCTGCATAATGACTCCAGTCGCTGTCTATTCCGCATTGGCCTATGCCGCCAATAATGCCGGCATGTTCGTAGAGTTGCATTGAATTGTTGCCTGTCGAACGTTCATGTAGTGTACCCATGGTCCAACCGCTTTTGCAAAAATATTCGTTCGAGAACGGAATCATGATATTGGTCGGATAGATTCCGCCTTTAGCCATTGTAGCTTCAATCTGCGTAAAATAGATATTTCCGCCACCTAACTGTGTGTTGTTGGCCTGATCGTCATAACCGGCTTTAATATTCAATACACCGGCATTATCCATCTCATTGATGGCATAGGTGAATTTTTTGTCATTGCCTTTGCTGTATCCTAAATAGATATCTCCTTTGCGGGAGATCACATTGGTGAAATCGCTATTTTCATTGTCGCTCTCGAAAGTAAAGTCGGCTGTACGGATATTATTCGCTGCGATCAGATTGGTTTCGGTATCGCCGTCCGAATCTTCGGTACGTGTGACAGACACATCGTCATTCAAAAAGAGATTGCCACGTACGCCATTACGGTTCGGATCTGTATTGGCACATGTAGCAAAATCCATACTACCTGGTCCTCTGTCTTCAGCCCAGAAAGTAATCATGCCCTTACCTGTGGTTCCAATATAGTCGCTTGTGATATCAAATGTCTTATTTGTAATCACATTACCTGCATCCGACAACACATATAGATTATTACCAAATGAGGTAGCATCAATCTCAATGGGTGTATCAAATGTTACATCGCTCAAAGCCTGAATTTGCAAAGCGCCTTCGTTTGATGCATTCTCAAAAGCATCTTTAATCGCCACTTCGGCGCCAGCCAAAAAGAGGATATTTGCAGCACAGCCGGCGGTATTGTTATTGCCATAATTCAGAATATACAAAGGATCGACATCGTCAAGGACAAGTTCAGGCATTCCACCGAAGAGAGTGCCGAAAGACATGGTAAAGTTAGCCAACGTAGTACATCCCTCAAAATTTTTCAGAATACCTCCGGAGTATATATGAAAATGATCTTTTCCATCGGTTTTCGGCCCTATTTCAATAACGCCCGGATTATTTCCTGTACCACCCGGGGCAGCAGGAGTGCCGATAGCTGTCGTATTAATTTCCGCCATCAGTCCGTCAAAATCATAATCGCCATATACGCCAAAAATAGAGGAATTTGCTCTATCAGTAGGAGCGTCTATTACATGTGAAGTAATCGCTGAATTTTGAAACTCATCCAAGTTTCCCGGCATAGCAAATTGATGTGCGGCAGAACTCGACCTCGGATATAGATAAATATTTTTGTCGGGATCCGGAAAATTTGTTGTTGTATAAAATGCATTAGTTGATTGAAACGCAGAAGCACTTTCATGATGCATATTGGCTTGAAAATCACCTGCGGTACGCATAGTGACACGATCTGCAACCGGAAATACAATTAAAGCATTCGTTTGCGTATTAGTGTTGGGAGAGGCGGCTGCTTTATCAACACTGGCTGATTTACTGATATATCCTGTATTATCCTTCACGTCTTTTGTGACACAAACTCTTGCGCCGGCAAGTAATTGAACTGCTGCATCCGGATGGGTATTACCATTTCCGATTGTAGGATCCCATTCTACCTCAAAAGCATACGCTCTAAATTGGCCAGAATTACATTCTGTATTATTCCGTGTCATTCCTGTATAACTCGCAATCTCTCCGGCTTTCACATAATTCACTTCATACTGCCAGTTAATTTGTCTAAAATCGATCGTATCAAGTTCCGTAATTCCTGATGCGATTGCTACGGTTGTTGGTCTGGTATAGTTATCTATATACCATGTACTGGCATTATCGTTAGAACTACTTAACCCTGCGACTGACAATGGCATTCTTTGATTATTTAATGCTTCTGCATCCTGCATGGCCTTTCCTTTAAACTGGGTCAGGTTTACTTCATCCACATTGAAATCAGTCTGTGGATGATAGCCCGGTGTATGAGAAAATGTAGCATTCATTGTAGTTGTATAAGATTGACCCGGAGCCGTAATAGCAGCACAATAATATCGCAGCATATTTGGTTCTTGATGATGAGAGACTTGGATTGTAGCGGATCCGTCAGTTGACAAACCTGTAATACTACTTGAAAATAAAGCTAAATTACAAGGAGCTGCATAAGTCCCTGTCCATTGTCCACTAAATTGGGCATCGTTAAAAGAATTAAATGACATAACAATCACGTCTTGATATCTAGCGCCTGTTCCTTTCGGATATGTTGCATTTGGAAGTACACCAGTCCCTTGACCTAGATAAATGGCAGGCATTGCCGTATATCCTGTAGCGGGCGCTACAGAAGTAGCAAATACTACATCATTGCCACGAGTATAAACATTTGAAGGGTCAGAGGCGTTGGGTAAAAAAAGATCATCATAAAGGGGAGCATAAGTAAACCGCCCGGGAGGATCGGCATAATGGCTATAAGAGCCGGAGGCCGGCTGTCTTACAACAGAGACCCAGCCGATACCGTAACCATCTCCATTGTATACTCTGATTACCTGATTGACGGCATTTACGCCTCCAATTGTAATTTTCCCACTAGTCCCATTTGCGATTGTCAACGTATTGGGTACAGTAAGGTTGTTGCCTGATATTGTGGCAGATTCGCCGGCCCCAAAATCATTATTAACATTGTTGTAGGTTGGGTCGATTATTATTCCCTGCCCCCAAGCGCTATCACTGAAGCCCATTATTGCGGCCAGCGACACAATTAACAAGGTAAATCTGTGCTTCTTCATAAAAATTTATTTTAAAACTTTTTATAATAATTTATACATTCTTTTTATTATTCTTTCACATTTTTTCAGGAAACTTTATTTTGTATCCTGAGTTTTAGCGGCCAAAGATATATGCATTATTGATATAATAGCAATAATTAACATTTTTTAACATATATAATAAGGCATTTTATAAAAATACCTTAAATCCGCAAGCAAAAAATTTTGCAGATTCAGAAAAGAAATTACGGTGTATTGGGGGTAAAATACTTTTGGATATTGCTAAGACTGCTTGACAATGC
>Ga0082212_10006324_pt1 | contig 15949 bp, 10 predicted proteins | sample TergutNt197P3_FD_71548 | JGI IMG/M metagenome (GOLD analysis project Ga0082212, IMG submission 71548) | Neocapritermes taracua P3 segment gut microbial communities from Petit-Saut dam, French Guiana - Nt197 P3 | ecosystem: Host-associated > Arthropoda: Insects > Digestive system > Gut ... | reverse complement strand
TATTGAAAATTGAAAATTGAAAATTGAAAATACTTTTTTAAACTTTAACTCGGTAAACTGTTATACAGGTGTCGGGACACACTACCGCGCAATTAGTGCAGCCGGTACAGGAATCCGGATTCGCCATATAGGCGTAGTTATACCCTTTGGTATTGACCTCTTTGGATAATGCAATGGTTTGTGTAGGACAGTTTGCCACACACACGCTGCATCCTTTGCATTTGTCGGTATTCACTGAGATTGCTCCTTTTAATGCCATGATTGATAATTTTTACGTTAAGCACGCAAAAGTAATAAATAATTGTTAGTTTTGGCAAAAATAAGAAAAAACGTAATGAAGAGTCGCAATTGGTTATTTCTCTTTAGTTCCAATTTTGTTGGCATATTGAACGACAATTTCCTTAAAAACAGTATTATTTTTTGGGGCATGACTTGGGGAACACATTCGTGGCTCACTCTCTCCCAGCTCACATCATTTGTTGCTGCCGGCTTGGTGCTCCCTTATCTGTTTCTTTCTCCGTTAAGCGGAAGGATGGCAGTAAAATATTCAAAACAGACAGTTTTTCGCCGGTGCAAAATTGCCGAATTTCCCATTGTGCTCCTTGCCTGTGTTGCTTTTTGGATGCAATGGATATTTGTTGCCATCCTTTCAGTCTTTCTTATGGGCATCCAAAGTTGTCTATACTCTCCGTCCAAGTATGGCCTTATCCGTGATATAGGAGGAGAAAAAGGGATTCCCTTTGGGAGCGGAATGTTTGAAACAGTGGCATTTCTGGGTATTTTGGTGGGAACGGTTGTTGCCTCTGTCATGGCAGATCACAGCGATCTTCCATACATCTGTCTCCTCTTTTTGGCGCTCGCTCTGTGTGGCTATCTTTTTACAAGAGCCATTCACGTAGAAGAATTACCCTTTGAAAGAGAGCAAACAGGATCTTTAAACCCTCTCAAATTTTTGAAACACTCTTTTCTCTTTGCAAAACGGATCCCTGACATCAATATTGCGGTATTTGGCGTCTCTATGTTTTGGCTTATCGGAGGGGTTTTGCAGATGAATATCATCATACACTGCAAACAATACTTATTGCTCTCCTCTACTGCTACCGGCATGGTAATGGCCGTAGCCGCCACCGGAATTGCATCAGGATGCCTCATTTCCGGGAGAATGATAAAGAGATACAGGAACAGGAGAGTGCTTCTGACCGGATTGGTTTTAATGATCCTCTTTTTGTCGCTCCTTATTCTCCTCAATCCCGAACCCTTTCTGCTGGCGCTACTGATCTTTCTCTTTGCCCTTGCCGGCGGTCTCTTTGAAGTACCCTGTCTGGCGATGATTCAACAGGCAAACATCGGCAGAAAGTTGGGAGATATGCTTGCCTATATGAACTTTGTAACCTTTTTATTTATCCTTGCAGGCAGCGCTCTCTTTTGGCTGATCACTTACTTCACTCATGAAAACAGTATGGCTGTGTTTGTTGCCATGCTTGCATTGTGCTTATTGACAATAGGAATTATGTACAGAATGCTCTATCACCCGTCATGAAAAGCCAAGTTTGTTTCAAACAAAAAAAGGTAATCAAAGATATTCGCCATAATCAAAGCAAATAACCTGATAATCCGGAGTATTCGTTAATCCATATATCCGTTTGGTAACATCGTCCACACAAAAGTTGAAAATGGGTTGATCTAAATAAAACGCTACTAAGGGTTCTCCGGATGGACTGAACAGGAATATTTGATTGACAAGATATTTTCTCTCTTTTTGCAGCGTGCCATTATACAACACCATAAGCCCGTCATCTGTAATTTTCGGAGAAAAGTAGGCAAATCTTGCTTTCTCCCCTGGTCTAACCATGAAGCCCTGTTCGTCAGTTCCTGTTACGCCAAAATCAGGCATGAAGTGGTCAGGGCCAAACAACCTCTTTACAAGGGATCCGGTTTTGTCATAAATATCAATCAAATCAGTGTGACAGTAGGCCAAATAGAGATGATTTGAGTCAGTTGTCATACGATTTTCAAAAGACCTCCATTTGAGCATATCAGGACCATCAATTGCATAAGGATATGAAATATTGACGTTGGCATCTATCTCTTTTTTTTCCAAATCATAGAAAAACAACAATTTGCCTACAGAAAAATCACTTCCGGCGATGATGTTAGAATCAATGATGATGGGATACGAAATAGACACATCTCTCAATATTGCATTGAGAACCGGTTTTTCAAAAGATGCCCAAAATGGATCTTTTCTCCTGTATTTGAGGTATTTATTTTGTAACATGTCAATAGCCCATATCCAATCTCCGGTAATTTGGAATTGAGTACAAGCTGACAATTCGTCCGGTCCCCTTCCGGCGGGAATAAACGATCCGATTTTGCGCCCGTCTTTTACATTATAAAGCCTGACAAAAGGCGATCTTTGGGTTTCAACAACCACAAGTACGGAATCCAAAATGTGGATTTGTCTTGCGTTCCATAACGAATCCAACTTTATTGCTGTACAAATGTATAACTATATTTTTAAACAGCACACATTTTATTTCGTTTTTTGCTGCAAAAACAATAATTCTATACCAGTTTAACAATACCTTCTATTCGTATTCTCGCATCCACAGCCACAACATATTGCGCCGTGCCCAAAAGCGGATTGATGTCCATTTCGGCAATTTCCGGTGCTGCTATACAGAGGGAGGATACTTTGCGAATCATATCGCAAAAGATTGATTCGTTCACACCTTCCTGTCCGCGAGCGCCTTTTATCAGGGGATACCCGCTTAATCCTTCTATCATTTTTTGCGCCTCCTTCTGCGAAACGGGTGATAACCCATAACTGACATCTTTGAGCGTTTCAATAAAAATTCCACCCAACCCGCAAAGGATGGTGTGCCCGAATACACCTTCGCGCTTTGCGCCAATAAATAACTCTGTACCTGAAAGTTGTGATTGAATAAGTACGCCTTTGGCGCCCTTAATATTCATCATACGCCTGTACTCCTGTATAAGGGTATGCAGGTTGGTTACGCCAAGTGTAACACCCCCTACATCGGACTTATGCAGAGGCCCCACCACCTTCATTACCAAAGGAAATCCCATGGTGTGGGCTGCCGCAGCAGCATCCGCTTCACTTTCAACCGTTATTTCCTGAGCCCGTGCGATTCCTGCGGCGTCAAGCAATTGACACACCTCATTGGGAGAGAGATATCCATTGGGAGCAGACTCAATCACTTCACGAATGGCCTTTTTGTTTACAGGTAGCCCTTCCATCTCCTCATCCGCAGGTGCGGGTGTATTCAAAACATTCGCCAAAGCGCTTCCAAAAATCACCTCGTCCGGAAAAAATAACCTGCCTTTAGATTGAAATACCCCTATCTCCTCACGCACCGTGAGACAGGAGGGAAATATGGGATAGATAGGCTTTTTACACTCCTCTTTCTTTTTGTCTATGGTGTCATAGACGTCAAATACAGAGGTCAAGCCGGGAGAACCGAAGATAACGGCCATTGAGTCCACCTGAGGAACGTCGTTTTCGCAAAAATCAATGATCTCTCCCAACTGCAATGCCGTTCCGGTGGCGAGAAAGTCAATAGGATTGGCTACAGACGAGCCCGAATAGAGCTTTTTAAGCAAAGCATCCGCCTTAGGGCCACTTATCTGAGGAATCTCTACTTTATTCTCTGAAAGCACGTCTGTCAACATCACGGCAGGCCCGCCCGCATGAGTGATGATGGCCATACGCTTTCCTTTTGGAGAGGGTAACAATAAAATCGAAGCCACTGTTACCAACTCCTCCCGACCATAGCAGCGGATGATCCCCGCCTTCCGAAAGAGCACCTCCACCGCCTTGTCCGGCGAAGCCAGTGCTCCGGTATGGGAAGAGGCTGCGCGACTGCCTGCCTCACTGTACCCTGCTTTTATGGCGGCAATACGGGCCCCCTTTCGAATGAGAGACGAGGCGTGCTTGAGGAGTAAATCGGGTTTGTTTACACTCTCTATGTAGAGCAACTTAACGGGGGCACTCTCTCCATGGATATATTGCTGATCTAATTCCCCTAACAAATCTTCTACACCCATTTGGGCGCTGTTACCCACCGAAAAAACATTAAAAAACGGAATACCGCTTCGAATGGCAGCGTCAATAATATAGACCGCAGTAGCGCCCGACCCCGAAATAAGGTCAACTCCTATGGACGAAAAAGAGGGGATGGGCAGCGTAAATACACCCGTATAGTTTTGGTTCATCACGCCAATGCAGTTCGGCCCAATAAGCGAAGCGCCGGCTCTGTTTACCGATTCCACGAGTTGAGCCTCCAAACGGGCCCCCTCTTCACTCTCTTCATGGAATCCGGCAGAAAAGATAATGACTGCCTTTGTCCCCTTCTTTTGGCACAACGTCTCCACAACGTCAGGGCAGAGCGCAGCAGGTAGAGAAATGATAGCCAAATCGGTGTGCGGTAACTCATCTATATGTCGATAAGTGGGAACACCTTGAATGAAATCCGCTTTTGGATTCACAACATAGAGTTTTCCGTTGTAGTGATAATCCAACAAGTTCTTTAATACCTTGCCGCCGGGTTTATGAATATCTTCGGAGCCGCCTACAACAACAATACTCTTTGGGCTAATTAATTGTTTTGTAATCATATTATCAATGTGTTTTTTACAACTTCAATTATCTGTTCACGTCGCTCGCCATCCCTAACTCAGTTTGCAAAGATAGCCGATTTCTTTGCGAATCAAGAGTTACTTCATACATTTGTGTGCTCATTGTTTTTCAATATTTCTTATGAACAAACCTTTTTCGGTACCTCTTTTTCTTATGTTGGCCTCTATTGTTTTGGCTACTACGACGCTTTTGGCGCAATCTCCCAAACGCGAGTTTCGTGGTACATGGGTTCATACGGTGGGTAATTCACAATACAAAACAATGACACCTAACCAAATGAGGGATCATTACGTCTCTCTGCTCGACTCTTTTGAACGGGCGGGTATTAATGCGGTGATTTATCAAATCCGCCCTCAGGCAGACGCTTTTTATATGAACAGTATTGAACCGTGGTCAAGGTTTATTACAGGTACTCAGGGCGTTGCTCCAAACCCCGTATGGGATCCGCTGCAATTTATGATTGACCGGTGTCACGATCGTGGGATGGAATTACATGCGTGGCTCAATCCATATAGAGTGACTTCTAACGCTTCCGAACAGTTACATCCCGAGCATCTCTATTTCAAGCGCCCTGATCTTTTTCTAAAGTATGGCACCCAACTCTACTTTGACCCGGGTGAGCCTGATTCCCGTTCCCATACGTTGTCGGTTATTGCAGATATTGTAAGCCGCTATGATGTGGACGCAATTCACCTTGATGACTATTTTTATCCATACAGGATTGGAAATACTGAGTTTCCGGATGATGTTTCATTTAATAAATACCGTGCTTTGCAAGGATTTGGAAAGGATGAAAGAGATGATTGGCGTAGGAACAACGTCAATATTTTGGTAAAACAGATTTCCGATACCATCAAAGCGATCAAACCTTGGGTGAAGTTTGGTATAAGTCCTTTTGGGGTGTGGAGAAATGTCTCCAAGGATCCGCTTGGATCGGAGAGTAAGGCGGGACAAACCAATTACGACGACCTCTTTGCAGATATTCGCCTCTGGGTTCAGGAGGGATGGATAGACTATAATGCACCACAACTCTATTGGGAAATAGGTCATTCTGCGGCAAACTATACCCCTTTAATCAAATGGTGGAGTGAAAATAATTTTGGCGTACAACTCTACATTGGACAAGATATTAGCAGAACGCTTATGGTTGATGGAAAGAGCGGAAAAATGGAAAGTCAATTGTACCCTAAAATGAGGATGGCACGGGAAGATCCCAATGTGCATGGAAATATATGGTGGTCAGGATACAATCTGTCTCAAAATCTTAGTGGGATGATTGATTCCTTAGCAAATAATTATCAAAAATATCCCGCTTTGATACCGGTATATACCCTTATCAACACCACTCCACCACAAGCGCCCATTGACTTGAAGGTGACAACTTCTGGGGATCAATCGTTCCTGACATGGATTGAACCTCAGGCGCTTACAGAAATGAATAGGGCTGTTCGGTATTGCGTTTATCGTTTTATGGGTTCCGAACAATTTGATTTGGAGAATGTTTCAAATATTGTGAAGATTGTGGGCAAAAACGAATATCTTCTGCCAAAACTTGAAGAGAACCAAGAATATGTCTATGTTGTCACCGCTTTGGACAGAATGTGGAATGAGAGCGTTCCATCCAATATGTTCATTTTCAAATAGCAAATGATGCTATTGTGCCTTACTTTTCTTGAACATCTACTGCTTCCTGAATAAATTTGTTAAAGGGAAGCATGGTTTCATAATAACCGGCTGCTTTCTTTGCGATGTCAGCACTATGTAACTCTTTGTCGGTTAAAGGCACGAGAAGATAAAAATGTTTCAGCATAAGACAAGTTGCCGCCGGATGATCTTTGGGAAAACCGTTGGGAACGCGCTTGAGTGCATCCTCGTCTCGGTAGAGGCCGTTCCACATTACCGGATGGGCGGGATGAAGAATGAGATCAAACTCTTCCCAATTCTCACAGATACTTTTACGAATGGCGCGTAGTATGTCGGGAGGAGGGCAGTAAATTCCGCAGGAGAGAAAAGAGTTGCTCGGTTGAATATGGAAATAATAGCCCGGAGCGCCTGCTTTTGCCTTTGTTCCCTGTGAATGAATCAGGAGACCAAAGTTGGTCTTGTATGGAGATTTGTCATTTGCAAAACGCGTGTCCCGTGCAATTCGAAAGAGGCATTTTTTGGGTTCAACATGGCTGACTGATGGATCAAAACGGCTGATTTCGGCAATCAAATGGTGGGCTGTATCCAAAACATTTTGCTTTGCATGAGCGTATTGGCTTCCCTGAGCATGAAACCATTCACGATCGTTATTCTGAGAGAGATCAGAGAGGAATTGAAGGGTGGAAATGTGGATCATTTGGGTTAAACAGTTTCTAAGTATTTTGAAAATGGAGCATCCTAAAGAAAAAGGCTGATCATTTTGAACAGCCTTAAACAGATTTTCAAAATAGAGAGAGGTTATTTGGCAGCGTCAACGGATACTTTTCTGAACTCTTTCAGTTGCTTGCAAAGTTCTAACGCTGCCTTGCGTGCCCTCATTCCGGCCGCCTTGTTGCCTTTCTCTACTTGTGCATCGGCATTTACCATAAATTCGTCCATACCGACTTTGATCTTCTCTACTAATGTTTTCATCTGATTATTATTAATGGTTTTCTACAAAATAGGAGCGCAAAGTTATTACAAATGTTTGAATAACAAAAAAAAATATCATTCATGAATATTAAAACGGACTGAAATAGTATATCCTTGATTATCAATAACAAAAATAGTATGCTCACCGGATTTGGGGGAAATCGAAGTTTCATGAAAATCTTCTGTGGCACAGAGGTACTCTTCGTCTAAATGCCAATATACTACAGCCTTTGGATTGTTATGTGCCAATCGGAACGATACGCTGCCACGGCTACCGTCTAACTGTTTGGGGAGTGTGATTTCATATAAATCTGATGGATAGATAAATTGCATGGGGAGGTCGTTGTCTCCAACCGAACTTCCGGTAAAAAAGGGAGGAGGCGATTCATAAAGGGGATGCCGTTGTTTATAATACCACGCCCATGCGGGAGGAAGTACAAAAAAACTTTTGGTTACTACCTGAGAATGTTTTGGATCTCCGGCATAGACTCTATACTTCTCGTCTGGAGTGAGTGTAACCAAAATATGGTAGGGGCAGGAAGCGCTCCTGACAGATTCTATGGGAACGAGAAGGGTATCAATATTGGTGCAATAACGTCCTTTAAGGTGCCCTGACTCCCTGCACACCTCCGCTTCAACCAATTGAGAGGGGCGCGAAAACCAGGGGGAGGAGGGGAGAAGATTAAATACCTCAAAGAGGAGGGGAGCGGCTGTTTTGGCGCCCACCAATCCGGGCTTACCCTCTCCGTTGGCATTCCCTACCCACACCCCCACAACATATTGAGGAGTAGCCCCAACAGCCCAGGCATCCCGAAATCCGTAGCTTGTACCCGTTTTCCATGCAATCTGCTGCATAGAGGGTATGGAGCGCCAGTCAATCTCTTCGGGACGATTTACCTCTTTGATGGCTTCAAAGGCGTGCCATACGGCAGGGGGATGAAAAGGAAAGTCGCCCATTTGAGCGTCATCTCTCAATACTTTGGCCATTTTTCGATATATAGAGGCCACCTCCCAAAGCGTTCCTTCGGCTCCGCCAAGAATGAGGGAGAGGCCGTAATGTGCAGCGGGTTGATTTAACGTGGTCATTCCCGCTTTTTTAAGTAGATCGTGGAATTTTGGAAGCCCATAAGTGCGCAACATCTGAACGGCGGGAACGTTCAAAGAGCGGGCAATGGCTTGAGAGGCAGGAACAGCGCCATCAAACTGCATATTAAAATTTTGAGGAGAAAAACCGTTGATATTTACGGGAAGATCGGGGATGAGGGCGTGCGGAAGAATCTCTCCCTCCTGAATCATGGCGCAATAGAGAAACGGTTTGAGGATGCTGCCGGTGCTGCGCGGAGCGCGAATGACATCCACCTGATTTCCGGAAGACAAGGCATCAAAACGGACATTGCCGCAATAGACAAGCGGGAGACCGTTCTCTACGTCCAACACAATGGCGGCAATATTCCGAATATCGCTTCTTAACAATTCGTCGTTCCAACGCTCAAGGAGTTCCTCTACATGTATTTGCAATCCTTTGTCAATAGAAGAAACGTGATAAGAACCGCGTTGGGTTTGGGAGTAACGGCTTACCAAATGGGGCGCATACTGAGGAAGGGGTAACGGCTGCTCCGGCAAAGATTCCATCAATGACGTTTCGTATGTAATCGAATCAATGATATGTTTGTTGAATAACCTCTTTAAAAGGCGATCTCGTTTTTGGGCCAACGCCTCTCGATTTCTTGCCAAATGGATCATGGAGGGCGCATTGGGAAGTACGGCAAGGGTGGCTGCCTCTGCCCATGAGAGTTGAAAGGCCGGTCGTCCAAAGTAGCGCCATGCAGCGCCCTCTAATCCTACCACATTTCCGCCAAAAGGAGCGTGAGAGGCATAGAGCGCCAATATTTTCTTTTTGGAATACCTGAACTCTAACCGTACTGCCAGCGACATCTCAATACACTTTTCCCAAAAGGTTCTGGGACGGCTTCGCGACAAACGGATTACCTGCATTGTCAAGGTGCTCCCGCCGCTCAGGATTCGTCTGTAACGTACATTCTGCACAAGCGCGCGCGCCATGGAAAGAGGATTGACGCCCCAGTGATAACGAAAATACCTGTCTTCAAACTGCGTAATACATATCCGAAACCGCTCGGGCACGGTATCGGAGGGAGGGAAGCGCCATTGCCCGTCATCTGCAATGCGTGCGCCAAGAAGTTCGCCGTTCCGGTCGGTAACAACGGTCGAATAGGGCGCACGAAAAAGAGTGCGCGGAAGAGAGAAGTAGAAGGCAATCCACAAAATCAGCAACATTCCCAACAGCAACATCAGCCTCATTTCCCGCTCTCCCCCTTTCGCTTTTCGCCAAATCTTCATCTTATAAATCATCACCCATCACTCTTATCTCTTAATTCTTGATTCTTAATTCTTATCTCTTCATTCCTAATTAATCCCGCTTCGCGGTCTTTTCTTCCTCATCGCTCGGCATAGCCCACAAGTGGCCTCTGCACTCACTCCTTCGTCAGTTCTCCATTATCTCACCACCTCCACCATTCCCGCTGTTGTTCTTGCCCTTGCCTGAGTGTCGTACATGGCTTCGCAAGAGATGGCGGGTAATATATATTTCCCTGAATATGAGGCTTGCAACCTAATTTTGAATCTCTTTGTAGCGTTGTATGGCAGGTCAAAGAAGGTGAATACACGGTCGTCTCTAATGTCTTGATAGGTAAAGGCGGAATCGCTGCCTGAATCTCCCTCCTCTTGCCATACCCTTTCGTTAAAGACTTCCCAGCCGGCAGGAATAATCTGTGTGAGCGCTACATCGTTATATTCAACGCCACCAATATTTGAAACGGTAACTACAGAGAAAAAGTCGCTGCCCTGCTGAAGGCGGGAAGGATCGATAACTTTCCCTGCCATATCGGTATAGAAAACTTCTAACTTTAAATGATTGGAGAGGGCGGGAGTATGGTCAATCAAGGGCCTTGTTTTGGAGATGAGGCGCACATAGAGCGTTCCGCTTCCGCTGTTTTGGATGGTTACGTTTCCGGTAGTTTTGAGCGCGGTTGGAGGCAACTCAACCTGATGGAGCGGTTTTGCGGAGACAATCTCTTTTTGCTGCTCTCCGTTGATGCTCCAGTGCGCTTTGATCTCCCCTCTACCCACTTTGTCGGCCAATGAACCCATGGCAATCATGGAGAAGACGGTAGATTGCGTATCAAACCATTGGCTGTTTGAAAGTTTTTCGGAAATGATACGCGCCTGACCAAATGCAGACTCCATATCGTTCATCAATACCATCGTTTCAAGGTTCATCGCTTCGTCTCTAAGAGAAGAACCGTAAGTATATCTGTTGGTTTGATATATATCAACCAAGGTGGCAGTATTAAAAATGATCTCTGAAGCAATCTTTTGCTTGCCGTCCAAAGCGTAGGCGGCGGCTAACCTCCATTTGGCCTGAGGCGAAAGCCCTGACTGTTCACGAAGGCGATTCATGGCGCCCGTTTCGGCTGCATTTGCCAAAGCAAGGGTGTAGAGGCGATATGCCTGCACCAAATCGGATTGGTAATAAAACCCGCCCTTGGGATTCTTTTGAGGCGTCCAACTTCTGGCAATCCTCTGCTGGTAACTTTTCCACCGTTTGATCACGTTATCGTTCACTTCATACCCTTTTTCCTTTGCCTTTAAGAGGAAGTGACCGGCGTATGAGGTAATCCATTCGTTGACCTCTGTTTGCCCCGGCCAATAGACAAAGCCTCCGCTCGAAAGTTGGCGACCATACAGGTATTTGATCGCTTCCGTTACATTGGTCTTGATAATGGCCGTTACATCTTTGTCCACCTCTTTGAATTGCTCAATATAGAGCCATGGGAATCCTTTTGATGTAAGCTGCTCGGTGCATGAATATTCATAGTTTTCAAGCCAGTCAAAACGCCGTTTGAGGTCAACGGAGGGGATGCGGGAGAGTTCAACCGTTACGTTATTTTCGGGCGAGGTTTGGTCAAAATAGAAGTGAAAAGTCTCTTCACTCCCTGCATTCATCAACTTCTCCTGTGCCAAAACCACGATTGGATTGGGATTTCGCACGTCAATCTCAATGGTTTCAGAAGCGGTGTGTCCGTTTCCGGTGGCCGTAATCTTTACCTTTGCATGCCCTGTGAGGTCGCTTACGCGAAGTCTGAAAGTGCATAATTGGTCTCCGGTACCGCTAAATCTCAGCGATTGAAAAGCGTCTCCGGAAATACGCAGTCGTTCCGATACTTCAACAGAGACCTTTACATCTTTCACACCCTCTTCCATGGCAAAGACGTTCACAGGCAACAAAATCTCTTCGCCCGTACTGAGTACGCGGGGAAGGGTAGAAAGGAGCATGAGCGGGCTTCGAACCGGCACCGTCTTGTCTGTTTTCCCGTAGGCTCCCTGTGCACCTGCAACCACCATTACCCGTACCGATCCCACGTAGGGTGGAAGGGTGATGTTGTGGCTCTTCTTCTCTCCTTTTTTAAGAGAAAATGGGCCTAAATACCTGACTACCGGTTTAAATCGCTCGGCTCGCTGCCCCGATTGAGAAAGCGATTCGTCTCCTCCAATACCAAACAGGGCGCCGTATTTCTCCCCAAAAGCGCCGATAATGTGGTCATAGACATCCCAGGTACGAATGCCAATCGCTTCGCGGGCATAGAACTCGCTGTGCGGATCGGGGGTCTTGAAGTTGGTCAGATCGAGCAGTCCGTCATCCACAATGGCAAGCGTATAGGCCATCGGCTTGCCGCTCCCTTCACTTACCTGAACCGTAAATGGTGTTTCCGGACGCAATACATCCGCCATTTCAATCTTGGGAAAGAGAAACGACTCTTTATCCTCTACCAATATGGGAATAATTCCATACATCCGCACGGGAAGGTCGTTTACCGATTGGGCATGCGGTTGCAGCAAACTGATGTGGAGGTAGAAATTGGGAGACATCTCTTTGGTTACCGTAAAGGTGTGTTTGGTATCTCCCTCTGAGGAGACATCCACCCATTTGCGAGAGAGTACCGAAGATCCGTTTTCTAACGCCACCAAAGCCTTTCCTCCAACAGCAGATGGGATCATTACCGTTACCGTCTCGCCCACCTGATACGTTGTTTTGTCGGTGGAAAAGGAGAGCATGGTAATGCCGCTTGCATCGGCAGCCTGAGAGCGTCCCCTCCACGAAGGCCAATCCACATAGACGACATCGCCGGTGGCGTGCCCGCCGGCGGGGTCTTTCACATATACCAAATAGCGCCCCCAAGAGGGATAATCAATCTTAAACGGGATGGTTCCCTTTCCGCTTCTCATTGTTACCGTACCGGAAAACTCAGGTGTACGTGATCTGCTATTGACGTAGGAGGCAAACGATTCGCTATTGTGCTCCCACCACCAGCTCCAACTGAGGCGGTAGATTTTATATTCAAGATTTCCGGAATTTTTGAGCGCTCCATCTGCCGAGAGGGCAACCACGTCAAAGGAGTAGTCGATGTCGGTCTCCATCCATTCGCCCCTGTTTTGATTCAAGTTGATGCCCACGTAGGTATCAAATGGAGAGAAAGGGACGCCCTTGGTAGAGATGCTTGCATCTCCTCCGGGTTCAAAGACGCGGGTAGTTAAAGTGGCGTTCAACATTCCGGGAGCGGATTCGGGGGCCGAAACCCTGTAACGTATCCGAGCAACTCCTTTTTCGTCAAGTTTCCCGTCAAATATCTCAAATTGATCTGAGGAGAAATCGGTGGCGGGGTTACGAAATGTATATCGCTCATATCCGCTGAACGGGGCGGAAGAGGGAGAGAAGCGCATCTCCACTTTGGCTTTTAAATCGCGGGCGATTGCACCGGTAAGCCATGAGGCTGAGAGTTCGGCCTGAACCTCTCTTTGGGATGCTTCTATTCGATTATTTGGAATTGATAAATTGACTTTCAGACGATTGGGTTTAATTGTTTCAATTCGTAACGGTTTATGGAAAGAGGTGCCGCCCACCTTTACGTATGCGTTCCAAAGTCCGGTAGGGTCATCGGGTTTGGTGGGAACAACAAAGGAGTAGAAACGATTGACGCCCGAAGTAAGCGTCTCTTTATGATAAAATTGTCCTTGCGGATTGTAGAGTTCAAAGGTAACGGGATGCGCATCGGGAAGCGTTTGAAACCGCTCTTCAAGGATGAAGGTCAAAAAGAGGGTATCCCCCGGCCTCCAAACGCCGCGCTCTCCATAAATGTATCCTTTCAGTCCCTTTTGCACCTCTTTGCCGCCCACATCAAAACGGCTCAAAGATTTCTCTTCGCCATCCTTTAAACGGAGGTAGGTGGTTTCGCCTTTATATTTGGCTGTCAAAAGGAAAGGTTTGCCGAAGGGTTCAATTACCGCAAAGCCGTCCGAGTCTGTGGAACCTTTACCAATCGGTTGTAATTGATAGTTATAGATTACCACCTCTGCATCTTTAACCGGTTTTACGGAGACAATATCATTTACGGTAATCCACAACTTATCTTGAGCGCCGGACTTGGCAATTACACCCAAATTGGTGCTGATGAGGTTACAATAGACGTGACGGTCGCTGTTCATATAGTAGGAGGGTTTGGTGGGATCTTCGTCCTCGCTCCAGCGATACACGCTATAATCTATCTCATTGTATCCATAGTAATATGCACTCGGTTGGTTCCAGTATTCCTCCTCTTTTTCGGAAATATTGGCGCCGCTCAAAAGCAACATTCCCGTTCGAGAGGCTTCGGCCTCCTTTTCGTTCCCCATTTTGGCGGAGACATTCAACCCCGGATAGATGGAATGTGCCTGCTGAAACGAAAAGTCGATGTGATAGATGGCCCCAGGTTCCTGATGAATCAACGGTGCAAGGTCAATAGAAAAGTCGTACCAAACGTCTTGCACAATGTCCACATCACTGTCTAAATAGATTGTCTTCTTCTGAACCAATCGGCCATACCGTCTCATTTCATAACGCGATTTTAGGGTGTTCTCCTGCATAAAAGAGAGCACATTGTTTTCAAACACCCTGATGATTCTAATATCAACAGCAGTGAGGTTTACCGTTCTAAAGGGAAGAATGAGGTTTTTTGAATCGGGCAAAATGGTGCCGGGGAAGGGGAGCGAGACCTCAGGAGGGATGGCGCCAAAAGCAACGGAAAAAGAGGACTCTTCTGTAATGCTCCTCCCTGTTGTGCTCCGAATGCCCTCAAAAATCTTTACCGTTACAGAGCCGCTTGGCCTCCGCTCAAAGAAGACCTTTACGCTGTTGTCTTCTATCTGATAAACATGAGAGGTACCGGCGCCGGAAATCCCAATCAATCCGCGCAAGTTTTGTCCGGGAAGAAGAGGTTCGGAAAAGGCAACAACCACCCCATCATCGGGTTGGCGCATCTGTCGAACAGAAAGGGGAGCAAACAGAGAGGATCGGGGAACCTTTACCTCATCCTGTACCGATTTGTCTATACCAATGCTTTTCCCCTTGATATCAATGATTACCGTTTGATCTCTATCTGTGCGGGGAATCCCCTCAAAAAGTATCGAAAATGTTTTGGAATCGGGAGCGGGTTCAACCTGTGGCTGAATATTGGAAAAGTTGGTTGAAATCATTTTGGCTACCTCCTCCGCCTGCCGAGCTTGGTTAAAACGGATTTGCCCCCGAACATTTACCGCGTTTGGATTTGCTTCGGTAATGACACAAGGCTCAGATTCCCATATAAACCCCTGTTTTTCTACCCTGAATGAGAAGGGGAACGAGCGGAGGGGGGCATCCACTTCCGCTACCTTTCCGAGTTTGAATTCAGCCTGATAGAGTTTTCCCTGCTGGAGTTGCCCCTCGTCTGGATAAAATTCTATGGCCTGATTGCTCACCCAGTACGCCACTCCTTTGAGGGCGGGTTTGAAGGAGAAAAGAGCCCCTTCAACAGGCGTGTTTGTCTGCACCGAAGGCTGCGGTTGCGCAAGCTCTATGCGGATAGACGATTGGGAATTGATCATGCCGCCTGTATAGGCGTGAATATAGTGGGCAAACTGCGGAGAGGGGATAACCTCTTTGCCTTGTTGTGCGCAGGAGCTCAATATCAGGAGTGAAACAGAGGCGAACAGGAGAAGAAAACTTTTTTTCATCACGTTTATTTTTTAATTTTGATTCCTTTATCTTCAACACTTTTTTTGACATTCAACGGACTAACTACTCTTTGCCCTGTGCAGGGTCGTCAATTTCCTCTTTTCAGCATCGCTGTCCCAAACGGAGCGCACCTCTCTGCCTTCAAAAATTTTTGCAGCGTCTTTTTTCTTCATAATCTTGTCTTTAGATGATTCTAACCTCAACCGGAATGGCAAAGTTAAAAAATCTTTAGGATGTTTGGGAAAAGTTTCAATTTTCAACTCCTCATTACACATTTGGAGAATTGTGTTATCTCTCTTCTTTTTTTGGCAAAAAAATTATTGGTCTGTGTATAAGTGCAAATTTTTATGTAAATTTGCAGTCTAAATTCTTAAAAGATAGTGGAGATGGAACAAAAAGCAGAATATCAACCGGCAACACAAGAGAGTGTGTGGGCTGCTTTTCGGGAAACCGATCGATTGTTAAAAGAGTACGCAGTCGATTTTGACCGGCGGATGAAAAAAGTGAATGAGACCTTAGGGGCGTGGGCAAACAATCAGGGGGCTTTTGCAGAAGAGTACTTTTTTAAC
>Ga0082212_10006323_pt1 | contig 15957 bp, 11 predicted proteins | sample TergutNt197P3_FD_71548 | JGI IMG/M metagenome (GOLD analysis project Ga0082212, IMG submission 71548) | Neocapritermes taracua P3 segment gut microbial communities from Petit-Saut dam, French Guiana - Nt197 P3 | ecosystem: Host-associated > Arthropoda: Insects > Digestive system > Gut ... | reverse complement strand
AAAGCATTTGGTCGACAACGGATGGAACAGAGTGCAGACAGACCGCCACGTATCGCCTGAACTTCAGAGAGTCTTAACCAGCACTGAAGACTATGATGTTTGGAGTGAATTTACAGAAACCCTAAAGTTGGTAATAGAAACAGAGGCCTGGACAGCTTTTAGTGCCAGTGGATATAAAATACTGCCCGATACTCCTACCTATAGAGCCACAGGCGAACTGATGGCTCTTTCACAAAACATGCGTCATTTAGCCACTCAAATGCTTCCCAAGGTCTCCACAGTTGTGAGGGAATTTCCCGAAAACCATTATATATGGTCACTATGGTTGATACTAGAGGTCGCTTCCGGCGGCAATGGCTCTACAATTATCCCTTTCCTTGACTCGATAGAGCCTCGCCCTAATCCTGGACTCGAAAATCCTCCCGGAGTAGTAATTGAACGAATGTTTGATGATATAGACAACAATTATTTAAGCGTAGAAAAATTTTTGTTAAAGAGAATTGATAGAGAGCTTGAACATCCAGCAGATTTTTATGGAAAACTATGGGTAACTCAGCGACTTCGCAGAGCTTGGATGCCCCTTATTCACCTGTTTGGTCTCTACCTGAGTCACGACCATACTGCCCAAGCTGAAGAAATTCTGAACCGCTACATTGAGTGGGCAAAAGGAGAATGCTCTGAACAACTGCAACAGGCGATCAATTTGGCAAAGAAGCACAACAAATCGACACTAACAACGCGATTGGAAGACATCGACCTCGAAAACATCAAACGTCACAGCAATGCAGACAATCGCCCTGTGGCGGCTGACGACAAATGGGCATGGATAGTTGTGGATGAAGAAGGCGACAACAAGTTCTCTGTCGCATTTAGCAGTCAAATCAACTCCTATCGCCTGGATTCTCTTCCGGCTACGGTGAAATATGAGAAACTAAAAAATTTCCCTCAATTAACTAACTTAAAACCAGGATGGGGGCTGTATGACGGCAAAACCAGAGTGGTCGAATACACCGAAGAGCAACCTTCATATGAGTTGGTTTCAGCAATGGCAAAGCGTAACGGAGTTGTCTCTAGTATTGAAGAAAATGAGAAGTTTAGGCGACTCAACGATAGGAACACCCATCTCGAATTGGAATTGTTGCAGGATTACTTGCAACTTGCAGAAAAGCGGATGGCAAGGCTGAACCAAGCACGACCCGAAAAACCCATGTTGACTGAAGAAGAAGACAATATTATTTGGCTACCAATCACAAAAATTATTGAAGAACTGCTCAGCAATTCAAGGTATAAATTACTTGTTAATCCAGTAATGCAAATTCCCGATACTGCCATTCAATCCCAACTAATGAAAAGAATGGCCACTAGATTGATGTATCCGCTCCAGGAAACAATTAAACGGTATCCTGGCTTTATCCCCAACTATCCACTCTGGTTTAGCCTGAACACCCTCACGGACAATAAACATTCACTGATGCCCATATTATCTGATTTATATCCTCTCCCAAAAGAGAGCCTACTATTTACTGACACGGATGCACAGGGAGAGTTCAAAACCATTAGGATGCTGAATCAGGAGGCACTAAAACACAAAGAATGGGATCTCATTATTGAATATTCAAGAATTCATTTAGGTTTCTATCTGGGAGCGTTGGCACAAAAGATAATACAAAAATCAGACGATGTTGTCCGTGGTATACTAAACCCCCTGATTGAAGCATTACTGGCAAAAAATGATATTGCTGTAGCAGATGGAATATTTACTGGGTTTATGAGCGACATTCCATCCCGCGAAATACAGATGGAACTGGTTCAAATAGCAAATAAATGGGACAAACCTGAGTTGGCCAGAAAGTGGGCTGCCAGGTGATTATTCATTTGCCCTAAAACCCGTTTTTCAGGTCATACTTGTACTGTTCGGTGATACAGTGGGGTAAGCACATGGTACAGGTCGAAGTTGAATTCACAATCCAACACTCAATGGATGAACTCAAGGATAGGTTCATTCGCATGGGACACTTTCCAGAATGGCGTTCGGAGAAGGTTCACAATAAAAGTGGGTCGAGTGACCTTGCATTTTTTGAGACTCGTGTAATCAGTGTCAACTTGCTAAAGGAAGAAGAGCGATATGCCTGGTTCGTTTTTTCAATCGAGGCATGTGGAGAGTTGAGGAGGCGGATAGTAATTCCCAATGCAATTCCTTCAGATAAAAATATTGACAATATTGAACTTGATGATTTTCTGAAATTTTGCAGGGAATGCCTGGTAGACGGCTCAACCGCCAAACTGACTTGAAGGGTTATCACGGGGAGCAAGATGATTTGGCAGATTTATGGAGGAGGTCGATGCCAACTCTGACAATTAACAACCGATCTGTCACTGTGGAGCCAGGTACGTTTTTGATTGATGCGTGCCGCGCTGCAGGTGTGGAAGTACCGCATTTTTGCTATCACCCATGCCTAAAAATTGTTGCTACTTGCCGCATGTGCGTGGTTGAAGTTAAGGGACAACCCAAACTTGTAACAAGCTGTAGTACTGTCGTTGCCGATGGCATGGAAGTTTATACTGACACGGCAGCAGTGGCTGAAGCACGTGCAGGAATAGTGGAATTCATGGCTGTAAACCACCCTCTGGATTGTCCGGTTTGCGACAAAGCCGGTGAATGTAAATTACAGGATTATGCCTATCAGTACGGAAGCGGCGAAGACCGCATGATAGATGCCAAGAGGCAGTATGTTTACGAAGACTTAGGCGCAAAGGTAGTCATTAATAAAAATCGCTGCATTCACTGTACGCGCTGTGTGCGATTTACCAGAGAAGTAACTGGAACGGGCGAGCTGACTGTTACCAATCGTGGCTCCCACCTGGAAGTTACTACATTTGAAGGCCTTACTTTAGATTCCAACCCATTTGCTGGCAATGTGGTAGAACTATGCCCGGGGGGAGCGCTAACAAGCAAAGACTTTAGGTTCAAGAAGCGCGTCTGGTATTTGAAGCCGATTCCAACCATAAGCCGCCATGGGGCAGACGCAAAAGCAATTTGGGCTGACGTTGACCAGAATAAGGTCTGGCGGTTCAGACCAAGGCCAGAAGGCGATAACTCTCCAACCTGCTTTATTTCTGATGAGGAACGCCTAAGTTGGAAGCGATACGACCTGGAACCATCGCAAAGACCGTCCGCCCCAACATTAAACAAGGATAGGGCTACAGCGGCAGAAATTACAGAAGCAATTAACGCACAAGATACCGTTGCCGTGGTGGCTCAAGCCACCTTTGGCTGTGATGCTCTCCAACAATTGGGGGGGCTTGCAACTTCAGAATCATTGCGATATGCCCATGGAAATAAGAAGGTACCCATACAAAATTCATCAATACAAAAATCAGACGATGGGATAATTAACAGGGCAGGAGCTATGACCCAAGGGTACAGGTTTGGTGCCCTACAGGAACTACTCTCCAAGGCTGAGTCTGGAGAAATAAAAGCGGTTGTGCTGTATCACGATTCTGAATTTAGCGATGAATCAGAAAATGGTCTTTTGCGTCATATATTGGAAAAAGTGCCTTTCAGCTTGTTGCTGGAACCCATTTCGTCAAACCTGGTAGATATTGCGACAGCAACTCTGCCCGTTACCACATACCTGGAAGAGTCTGATTTTATAATTGATCACCAAGGCAACATAAAACGATACGCCAAGGCTCTGGAACCGCCAAAAGGTATTCAAACGCCCGCCTCATGGGTTAGAGAGTTAACAGCAGTTGCCACAACCGTGGGAACTCTGGAATAGTTGTGCCTTCTCAACTATTGGTTGCCTATGACGCTGAGTGCCCTTTTTGCAGATCTGTAGCAGATTGGGCCAGGAGTCATGACAGGCTGGGCCTTTTATTTTTTTTCCCAATCCAAAATCAGGAACTTCTGCGGATGGCCCCTGAACTGGGGGGGCTACCACTACAAGAAACAATCCATGGAATTGATGTATCAACGAGAGCGGTTTTCATAGGGGGAAGTCTTTGGCTCCAGTTGCTGAAGCGTATGGCAGTTTGGCGTTGGTGCGGTTATCTGCTGTCAATGCCAGGTTTATCAGTACTGGCACAGAACATCTACAACAAAAAGAACGCAAAGCGGTGCAAGGGCAGGATTCAATGGCGATAGCCAATTTCAGTTTACAAATTTGACCAGTTTCCATGTAATATTCGAAAACTGACAACCGAAAAGCGACATTACCTCATCCGCAGGCCGGATAATTATTCATTTTTATTTTAGGTGCAAAGTCAAACAAATACTGCTAACATTACGACATAATACGGAGGGAGTACCGTGGAGCAGCAAAAATTTCGTCTTGTTACGCGTAGCGACTTTGATGGCTTGGTTTGCGCCGTTTTACTTAACGAGCTGGATATTATCGACGATATTCGCTTCGTCCATCCAAAGGATATGCAGGATGGAAAGATAGAGATTACCGAAAAGGATATAACTACAAACCTGCCTTACGTGGAGGCCGCCCATTTGGCCTTTGACCATCACCTGTCCGAAACCATAAGGAATGTTGGGGGGAAAAAGAATCACATTATTGAGCCTGAGGCCCCATCAGCAGCTCGGGTTGTTTACAACCACTATGGCGGCAAAAAGGCATTCCCCAATATTTCAGAAGAAATGATGGAAGCAGTTGATAAGGCCGACTCTGCCCAGTTTACTTTAGACGAAATTTTAGAACCCAAGGGTTGGGTCATGCTCAACTACTTGATGGACTCTCGCACGGGCCTTGGTCGTTTCCGTGAATTCAAGGTAAGCAATTATGTGCTAATGATGAATCTCATCCAGTACTGCAGGATTCACACTATTGAGGAAATTTTAGATTTGCCTGATTTGAAGGAGAGGATGCAATTGTACCTGGAACATACTGAAAAGGCCAAAGAGCAAATTCAGCGGTGTTCAACAGTGCATGGAAATCTAGTCGTGTTGGACTTGAGGAATGAAGAAGTCATTTGGGCCACAAATCGGTTTATGATTTATGCCCTCTTTCCAGATACAAATATCTCCATACATGTGCTGTGGGGACTCCAAAAACAAAATACAGTATTTGCTACCGGTAAGTCCATCGTGAATCGTTCGAGCAAAACCAATATCGGGGAGCTTATGCTTCAATACGGTGGTGGAGGACATATAGCCGCTGGAACGTGCCAAGTCGAAAATGACCGAGCCGATGTAACTTTGCCGGAGCTAATCAAGAAGATTAATGCGGACGGGTAGAAGTTGCAATCAATGCTTTCAAAAGTGAAATCCAATTCTTGCAACCCATGTTTTTGGTGCCTGGAGCCGGAATCGAACCAGCGACACATGGATTTTCAGTCCATTGCTCTACCAACTGAGCTATCCAGGCTGAACTACAAGGTTACCATGTAAGTACAGTTTTTCAAGTCCGATTTGGAACTGAAAGAAAATTGAATATTGGGAGTGTCTCTAAGTTATGGCAGAAAAGAAAAATATCAAGCAAAAAGAAATTCAGATACAAAAGCCTGCCCAGAGCCTCACGGCATTCCAACGCAAGGTGTCTTCAGGTACTATAGACAGCAACTCCAACCTGATGAAACAAATATTGATTGCGGGTATCGCTGTGGTGGCCATCATTGCTATAGCCATCTTTTGGAGTATGTGGCGCAAGCATAGGATTGAACAGCATGAAACCGCCCTGTCGGCTCTTATTGTTGAGGTTGATGGTAGCTTGTCTAACCCTGTTCCAGCCGAAGAAAAAGAGATGAGGATGCGCAATGCACTGCCAAGGCTGGAAGCGGTTATCAGCAAGGCTCCAAGTGCAGGCAAAAGTGTTGCGATCAGTTTGCGGTCTACATGGAAGTTGACTTTGGATGGCGAGTCTGGCGAACTGCCAGCCCCAACAGATCCATGGTCGCGCCTGCGATTGGCTCAGAGAAACATTGTCCTCGGACAAGCGAAGGAAGCCAGTGAAATGATCTCTGTACTTCGTAGAGATGCCAAACCGAATCGTGCATGGGCACAGAACTATTGGTCATCCTTAATGCAAATTAGGCAACTGGAGGGCGACCGTGAACAGGCTCTGAAAGATTTTGCCGAATACCGCAAGGTATTCAAGGCCAGAGCTGATTTGGCCGAAATGGAAAAGCTCCTGAATGCTATTTAGGCAGACAAACTGCTCCAGGCAATCTATGCAATCTATGTAATCTATGCACTATTTGAATCTATGCATTAGCTTGTCTGCAACAATTCTTCAATCTGTACAGCAATGCCGAGTTTTTCTTCCACCTGATTGCGTGTGATGTGCAATGCAATGCTCTCACTCCGTTCAGGATCAGGCAATTCAAACATGTGGTCAATTAATGTCTGCTCCAACATTGCCCGCAACCCCCTAGCACCTAATTTTTTTGCCACGGCCTGATCTGCTATGACCTCTAGCGCGCCATCTTCAAAACTGAGGCGAACGTTATCCATTTCAAATAGGCGGACAAATTGTTTGACAACGGCATTTTTTGGCTGAGTCAGGATACGCACGAGGGCATCGCGGTCCAACGGATCAAGGGAAGCAAAGATTGGCATGCGGCCAACGAGTTCAGGAATTAAGCCGAACTTAATAATATCTTCTGGTTCCACCAATTTCAGAAACTCACTCTTGTCAGATTTTTGGGATACCTGGGCACCAAAACCCATCGCCTTAGCGCGTATGCGTTGCTTGACCAAATCTTCGATTCCAACAAAAGCTCCGCCACAAATAAACAAAATATTTTTTGTATCCAGACGGATAAACTCTTGGTGCGGATGTTTGCGTCCTCCTTCTGGAGGTACGTTGGCAACCGTACCCTCAACCAGCTTGAGGAGGGCCTGCTGAACTCCTTCACCTGAGACATCGCGGGTGATGGATGGGTTTTCGCTCTTTCGGCCTATCTTGTCTATCTCATCAATAAATACAATTCCCCTCTGGGCACGATCCAGGTCATGATTGGCCGCCTGTAGCAACTTAGTAAGAATGTTTTCTACATCTTCTCCTACATAACCTGCTTCGGTTAGTGTTGTAGCGTCAGCCAGAGCCAAGGGGACATCCAGCAAGGTAGCAAGGGTCTGAGCAAGCAACGTCTTCCCGGTACCTGTTGGCCCGAGAAGGAGTATGTTGCTCTTTGAAAGTTCCACATTATTGTTATCACCGATGGTTCCCCTGGGCTGAAGAATGCGCTTGTAGTGGTTATATACCGCAACGGACAGACGCTTCTTGGCATCCTCCTGGCCAATCACATATTCGTCCAGAAAGGCTTTTATTTCTTTGGGACGATAAAGTTTAGGTTCGCTTTTAGGAATCGACTTTGGTTTATTGCTCATGCGGACTTGTACGCTGCCAGCCTCCAGGCACTCATCACAGATGATGGCTCCCCTGTTGCTCCTCAACAGGTGTTCGACCTCGTGCGCCCCTTTCCCACAAAAGGAACAGCTTTGACTTTGATTTTCCATGTTCATAGTGTCACTGACTTTCCAATAATTATTATTGTTGGTGAACAGTCTGCAATTCTAAAACTTCAAAGCGCTTCGCTCCAGCCGGAATTTTTATGCGAATCTCTTCTCCCTCTTCCAACCCAACGAGGGCTGAGCCGATTGGGCTACTAATACTTAATAAGCATGGGTCACCACTCAATTCTTCAGGAAGCACCAATTTATAAGTAACCTCTTTGTCTGAGTCCAGATCCAGTAACTTAACCTTGGAACCATATGCCACTTTATCCTTGGGCAACCTGGAAACATCGAGACTTGCTATTTCCGAAATTCTCTTCTCAAGTGCCACCAATTTCGATTGAAACATGTCCCGCTTCGCCAGGGCCTGTTCATATTCTGCGTTTTCTGAAAGATCCCCCTGTGATGCGGCTGAGCCAATCTCTTTTGGAATGTCTACCAAAAGGGCCTGCTTTATCGCTTTGTGTTCGGTTTCTAATTTGGCCAATACATGCTTGGGCATCAGTTTTCCTCAATAATATCGGGAGTAGACCCGGAGTTAATGGTTTGCGGCTGGGTTTTGAACCTTCTATGCATCCAAAACCAGAGATGCGGCATCGAACACACTTTATCTTCGAGTACCGCACTCATCAGTTGGCAAGCCGCCTGAATATCTTTTTCAATATCGCCTGTCCGTGGGATTGTCAGAGCAGACTCAGCTCTTACGATAATTGTGCCATCTTTTTGTGGATAACTGAATATGGGGATAACTGGCAGGTCAAACCGAAGTGCCAGAGTTGCCGCAGTTGGATAGGTTGAGGCCCATCGCCCGACAAATTTTGTAAATATGCCTTGCGAGCGCGCATCCTGGTCTAAGAGAAAACCTATTCCCATTCCCTGCCGCAACACCCTGATAGACTCCTTTATTGCCCCCCCCTTATCTATTGCGCGGTTGCCAAACCTTGTTCGCAGAGTCCGCAAACGGCTATCAAGCCATGGATTGTCTAATTTCCTTCCTATTACTGCCAATGGTCTGCCTGTTGCTGACAAAGCCAGTGCCATTGCCTCCCAATTCCCATAATGTCCGGTAAGCCCAATAAATCCCTTGCCTGACTGAGCAGCCGCATCCCAATGCTCGATCCCCTGAAACCTCACCAAGCGTGCTAAGTCTTCGGCATCCATAAATAGTAACTTTGGGAGCGAAAAGGATAGAGCGCCGAAGTGGCAAAAACAGTCCTTTGCAATTTGTGCAACCTCTGATCTGGAATATTGCAAATTGGAGTTTTGTATATTCTCCCACACGACTTTTCTGTGTCTGCCATCAATCCAATATGCAAAGATACCGGCAACTTCACCCATAGCCAGAGCAGTTTTCCACGGCAAGTACTTTAATACCCCTTCAACCAGGCGGTAAAGGGCATATTCGGCAATATGTCTGAAGATTACAGGCATGGACGTACCGGGTCAAAAGGTAGGAATGGTCTATTTATGACAATAAAAAAGGGCGCCCCGGAAAACCGAGGCGCGAAAGGCTAGACTACATATTACCAGATATTGCTAAATTTCTGACCACAAAGCATGGCACATATAGCTATTTACGTTTTTGTTGTTCACTTAACGGTGAGCCAAGTTTGACAAACCTAAGTTCTGTAGTGCCATTCAAGGTTGCCCCACAACCTTGAATGGCACGGAACTAAGATTTGTCCCTATGAACAACAGATGCAACTTGGTATTACATCATTCGTTACCCAACTGTTGATTTTACAGAAACATGTATAGGTATTTCAATTGCTGCTATTGCAATGACTGTCAGGTTATAATTAATGCTGTCGCCAATGCACATTTACTGTGCGGTGCAATTGAATCGCAGGTGTTGGCCTCCACGTATAAGGAGTAATCTATGTCAGAACCCAAACGTGTTCTCATCCTTGGCGCAGCCGGTCGGGATTTTCACAACTTCAATACTTACTATCGCAATAACACAGCGTACAAAGTCGTGGCATTCACTGCCACTCAAATACCTGACATCGCTGGGCGTAAATATCCGGTTGAGCTTGCTGGCAAGCTGTACCCTGGAGGTATACCAATCCTGGAAGAATCTGAAGCAGTGGAAATCATTAAGCGCGAGAAAGTTGACGAGTGCGTTTTCGCCTATTCGGATGTGACATATGATTACGTCATGCACCTCGCCAGTGCCTGCATGGCGGCAGGAGCCGATTTCAAATTCATGGGCTGCAACAGTACCATGATTAAATCTACCAAGCCAGTGATTGCCATTACTGCCGTCCGCACTGGTTCCGGCAAGAGTCAGACCACTCGCTACATAAGCCGTATCCTAAAAGAAATGGGCAAAAAGGTTGTCGCCATCCGCCACCCCATGCCCTATGGTGACCTTGTGGCACAGGCTTGCCAGCGATTTGAAACTTATGCAGACCTTGACCTGCACAAATGCACAATTGAGGAGCGAGAAGAATATGAGCCACACATTGATAACGGCTTCATCATCTATTCTGGCGTTGATTACGAAAAAATTCTCCGACAGGCAGAAACTGAAGCGGACGTAATTCTGTGGGACGGCGGAAATAACGACTTGCCATTTTATTCCAGCGACATGCACATAGTTATTGCTGACCCCCATCGCCCAGGCCATGAGACTGTTTATTATCCATCTGAAACAAATTTTCGGCTCGCCGATGTGATAATCATAAACAAGTGCGACAGCGCAGAAGAAAAAAATATTGTGGCAATAGAAGAAAGCGCCAAAAAGATTAACTCCAAGGCAACAGTAATCCGCGCAAATAGTCCAGTCATCACAGAAAAGCCTGAAATGATAAAAGGTAAGAAAGTTTTAGTCATTGAAGACGGACCGACACTTACCCATGGCTCGATGTCCTATGGCGCGGGTGTCGTGGCTGTCCGAAACATCGGAGCAGGCGAAATTGTTGACCCAACTCCCTATGCCGTTGCCTCCATTGCAGCAACTTACCAGAAATACCCCAACGCCAGAGGTATTCTTCCAGCCATGGGATACGGGGATAAACAGATAAAAGACCTGGAAGCAACCATTGATGCTACTCCATGCGATGTAGTCCTTTCCGCCACGCCCATTGATATTACGCGGGTCTTGAAAGTAAATAAACCAATGGTCAGAGCCTCCTACGAACTCGCTGAAATCAAGGATGGGCAGTTGGCAGAGGCAATAAAAAAGGTTATTGGATAGCTTCAGTCCAACTTTTTTGTAGTTGAACTGCTATATGCCGACACAGCCTAGTTCTGCGCCGTTGAAGGCTACAGGGCAACCATGAATGGCACTACAGAACTCAGGTTTGTCAAGCCTGGCTCGCCGTTAAGTGAACAACAAAAACGTAAATAGCTATAGGGTGCTAACTATACAACCCCAATATATTTCCATTGGCATCCCTTTCGCCATGGTTGGTGGTTGGTGTCAATATGATGACCCTTTTAAGCTATTTGAGCAAATTTGTACCCTATATTTCCCGCCTGAGCCGGCGGACAGACTTGGCTGTGCCTGTTTTTGTATTGCTGGCGATAATAGTCCTGATACTTCCGCTGCCCGCTTTTGCCATTGACGGACTAATTGTTGCAAACATAACCGTTTCAATGTTAATACTCCTGCTCGGCATGTATGTGAGCAAGCCGCAGGAATTTAGTGCATACCCTTCAATTCTGCTGATCATTACCCTCTTTAGGCTTGCGGTTAATGTAGCCACTACGAGAAGGATACTGTTATACGGGGGTGAGCAGGGAGTTGATGCAGCTGGCCACATGGTCAGAGCCTTTGGTCAATTTGTTGTTGGCGGTAGCTATATCATCGGCCTGGTGGTTTTTCTTATTTTGCTGGCAATTCAATTTTTAGTTATAAACCATGGTGCTGGGCGTATTGCTGAAGTTACGGCGCGTTTTACTTTAGACGCTATGCCAGGCAAGCAGATGGCGATAGACGCTGACTTAAACGCTGGCCACATCGATGAACAGGAAGCACGAAAGCGTAGGGTGGAACTACAGGAAGAAGTCAATTTTTATGGGGCAATGGACGGCGCAGTTAAATTTACCCAGAGGGATGCTGTAGCTTCATTTTTGATCCTTCTGGTAAACATAGTTGCAGGCATTTTGATTGGCATCCTGAAGTATGACTTGCCGGTCGTGGGGGCCATGGAGACATATACGCTCCTGACAGTTGGCGATGGTCTGGTTACTGCAATACCCAGCCTCTTGATCAGCATCGGTGGCGCAATCCTTACTACCAGAAGCAGTAGCAAGTCTGATAATATGGGCAGCGAGGTGCTAAATCAATTCTCCAAAGATGGCCGCCCTCTCTATATTGCCGCAGGTGCCCTTGCTTTCTTTGGGGTGATTCCGGGGATGCCATTGTTGCCCTTTTGGTTTATGGGCGGGGCCACTGGAGGAATTGCCTATGCCATGTCTAAACTGGCTGTAAAAAAAGCTAAAGAAGAAAGTATTGCTGATGCCAAAGAAAAACTTAAGCCTGAGGGACCAGAGAGGGTCGAGGCACTACTCAAAATTGACCCATTAGGCCTTGAAGTGGGCTATGGCCTGATTCCATTGCTGGATGTGGCACAGGGCGGTACTGTTCTGGAACGTATCAAGGCTGTCCGCAGGCAGATAGCCCAGGAAGTTGGAGTCATTGTTCCACCGATCCGCATTAGGGATAACCTTCAGTTGCCGGCCAATACATACCGCCTGTTGATGAGAGGAGAAGAGGTTGGTCGAGGTGAACTTGAGCCTGCTCAATTCCTGGCTATGAACCCTGGGACGGCCACTGAGCCGCTACACGGCAAGGCAACAAAAGAACCTGCATTTGGCCTGCCAGCTTTCTGGATTTCTGAAGCCCAAAAAGATCGGGCACAGCTAACTGGCTATACGGTGGTTGATGGGCCAACGGTCATGACGACCCACATATCAGAATTGCTCAAACAAAGGGCACCAGAATTGCTGGGCCGCCAGGAAACTCAGGGTCTATTAGAAAACCTCAAGGATTCATCGCCAAAATTTGTGGACGAACTGGTGCCAGCGATGGTGCCTGTTGCGGTGCTTCAGAAAGTGCTACAAAATCTGCTAAAAGAGCGTGTCTCCATTCGAGATTTGGTTAAGGTTCTGGAAGCCCTTGCTGACGCTGTCTCTGTAACGCGTGACCCGGTAATGCTTACTGAATTTGTGAGGCAACATTTGGGGCGCGCCATCACAAGCCAACATCTTTCGGAGGTCAACGAACTTGGAGTACTGGTTCTCGACCCAACGATCGAGCAGATATTCCAGCAGGCAATTGAAACAACGGATCGAGGCAGTTTCCTTGCGATGGATCCAACCAGGATTCAGGAGTTGATTGTCCGCATAACAAACAGTATCAATGAGCTATTACCAGGAGCACAACCGGTAATACTGACTAATCCAGTAGTAAGGCCACACTTGTTCCGCCTCCTGGAGAGAGCAATGCCCCACCTGGCAGTTCTCAGCCATTCTGAAGTCCCTCTTGATGTGCGGGTAGTGAGCCTGGGGACGATATCATGATCGTGGTTTCATGGAGTGACCAATGCGCGTAAAGACTTTTGAGGCGGCCTCCATGCAGGAAGCCCTGTCCATGATTAAAGAAGATATGGGAGAGGAGGCATCCATCCTTTCCAACAAAACTCGTCACCGAACCAGAGCAGACGGGAGCAAAGAAACATATATGGAAGTAACAGCTGCAGTGGAAGAAACAAACCTGCCTGAACCATCGTTACCAGTGATAACAGAGGGTACATATGGCCTTCGGCCCCCACTTGCGTCCTCAACTGCCAGGTCTGCCAAAACCAGCAGATCGATAAGTCCAACCAATACAACCAATGCAAATAACGCTTCTAATATCTCTCAACCTCAGCTTCCGCCTTGGCAAGTTCCAAAATTTTCTTCCAAACAGTCTGTACAATCCGCTCATGAACCCTCGGTTGACTTGCAACCAATTCGCCGAGAGCTTGTGGAAATCAGGGGGGCGGTAGAAGCCCTCAAGGAGCAGGAAGCCCGCAATAGCTCAATTTATTCACAGTTAGACCAACTCAAGACTATGCTAAACCGTATCAGACACGGAATGGCAGGCGCACCCCATCAGCTACCACCTGCGCTAATGAGTCTATATGGCGATCTGGCCGCCAACGATGTTGACCCGACCACCGCAGTCAGGCTTTGCGAATACACTCAGCGGGCACTGATTGAGCAGGGTGGTGAAGACAATATAGAATCCGATAAAGTGCGCATATTTATGCGCCGAGTCATCTCTGACTTTATCCCCATCGCTGCCCCCATCCAACTCGACCCCGCTAAAGTCCAGGTTGCCGCATTAGTTGGCCCCACTGGCGTGGGCAAAACTACTACCATAGCTAAACTGGCCGCTTATGCCAAACTTAACCTGAAACAAAAAGTTGCCTTGCTCTCAATGGACACTTATCGAATTGGTGGTGCAGATCAGCTTCAGCAGTATGCACAGATACTTCAGGTTCCAGTCCATGTAATCATCACTGTGGATGATTTGAAAAACGCACTAAATTTCTATCAAAACCACGCTCTGGTGCTGATCGATACTCCTGGCCATCAACAGGGCGAGACAGATCGTCTGGATCAGCTTGGCACCTTCCTGGGAGCACTTCCCCTTGTTGAGACACATCTTGTACTTTCTGCGACAGCCAAACCCCGCGACCTGGTAGAAGTAGAGCAACGCTACGAAAGACTTAGGCCAAACCGTCTGATATTTACAAAACTGGATGAAACCTGCACCTTTGGACCGATTCTCTCAACGGTGATACGCATTAAGCGACCTTTGAGCTACCTGGGGACTGGTCAGGAGATACCGCAAGACCTAGAGCTTGCAACGAGCCGCAGGATAGCCGATTTGATATTGCCGCCAATGCAGGTGGCACCATGACCGAAATGACATCTGAACTAAAGCCTGTGGTCACGCTGCAACTGGAAGATGATTCTCTCTTTCATTCAAGAGTTATCGCCATAACATCCGGCAAGGGGGGGGTCGGCAAAACAAATGTTGCAGGCGGCCTTGCTATGTCACTCGCGAAGTCTGGTCAAAAAGTTGTGGTACTGGATGCCGATTTCCGCTTGGCAAATTTAGATGTGCTCATGGGTCTAAGTCCCAAATATACACTGGAACATGTTTTGCGTGGTGACCGAGTCATTGAGGAGATCATTTTGGAGGGGCCGTTTGGCATGCGCCTAATTCCAGCCTCCAGTGGCATCCAGGAATTATCAAAATTAGAGACACAGACAGAGCTGAGACTGGTTCAAGGGCTACAGCGCGTAGCAGTAGGTACAGACTGGCTGTTGATTGATACAGCCGCCGGAATACATGATTCCGTAATGAAGATGCTTATGGCTGCCCAGGAAATTGTCCTTGTCAGTACACCGGAACCTCCTTCGCTGCTGGATGCTTATGCCATGGTTAAGGCAATCCACAGAATGGATCAGGCCAAACCAATATGGCTCCTCATCAATAATGCTCAAAATCAGGAAGAAGCAGAGGAGTCCGTGGATGCACTCCAGGGAGTTACCCAACACTACTTAGGCAAAGAATTAAACAACTTAGGTTTGATACCGTCAGATAATCACATTTTGCAGGCCGTAAGACAACAGCAGGGTGTCGTTGACCTTTTTCCTGAAAGCGCAGCAGCAAAGGCCTTTTATGCAATTTCTGCAATTTTGACAGAAAAAGTGCCTCTAAAAAGAGACGGTTTTAATGCCTTTTGGAAGGAGCTGAGTCAGAGTTAAGCTATGGTGTCGGTCAAAGGGAGAAAAAACAGTCCTGCCGCAACTCCACAATCCGTGGAATTGTCGATGTCTGTGACCCATACCGTAGGAGATACGGCTACTGCCGCTTACCGCTCAGCAGTGTCTGCCCCTGCAACCAACTCTGCCACCTTGGATATAAGTCAGGAAACGATGGAGTCCAACGGATCAATCGAGCAAATTGAGCAGGACGTTCATCGCGACAGAGATACCCTGGTAATGGAAAATCTGACTCTCGTAAAATATATAGCCCACCGCATTGCCAGCAGACTTCCTTCTCACGTTGACATTGATGATCTTGTAAATGCGGGAATTATTGGTCTTATTAATGCAGCGGAACGCTTTGAACCTGGGCGCAATGTAAAATTTAAGACATATGCTGAACAAAGAGTTAAGGGCGAGATTTTGGACAGCCTCAGAGACCTTGACTGGGTGCCCCGTACGATGAGACGCAAAAAGAGAGAAATTGAGGCTGCCTTCCACGTCTTGGAGCAAAAGCTATGTCGGGCGGCCACGGATGAGGAAGTTGCTGAATATCTTGCAATTTCTCTTGAGGATTTCCACAAATCCCTTGATGAATTAAAAGGGGTAACTCTTGGCACCTTTGCAGACAGCGAAACAGAAGAAGGCGAGGGCATTATCGCGATAATACCCGACCCAAATGCAGAAGACCCGCATATGGTACTTCATGCTAGCGAATTGCG
>Ga0082212_10006322_pt1 | contig 15957 bp, 12 predicted proteins | sample TergutNt197P3_FD_71548 | JGI IMG/M metagenome (GOLD analysis project Ga0082212, IMG submission 71548) | Neocapritermes taracua P3 segment gut microbial communities from Petit-Saut dam, French Guiana - Nt197 P3 | ecosystem: Host-associated > Arthropoda: Insects > Digestive system > Gut ... | reverse complement strand
ATCTTTCAGATTGCCAATCGAATGCCAGTCCATAATCACATAAAGGCCATGTTGACGGGCAAGCTTGACGCCCAGGTCGAGTATCTCGAAGTAGGCGTCCCAGCCACGTCGGCGCACAGCCTGCGGATGTACCGCAAACCGGATGACGTTAGCGCCCCATTTTGCCGCCTCGCCAAAATAGCTGTCATTCCACTGGTTCGCCGCTTCCAGCCGGTCGGGATCAGAAGCGCACAGTCCGGCAAATAACATGGGTTTTCCTTGCGGATCAACGAATTTATTACCTTCCACGCGTACCCATCCCTCGAAATCATTTCCGTTATCCTTTCGTGTGGCATACGACATGATATTTGGCAATTTGTCTAATGTCAGTACCGATTCATGGTTGTAAATGCGTTTCAGAAAAGCTGAATCCTGCTGAGTTACCCATTGCGTATGCCATATCATCCACCATGACCAGGCAGCGCCCTCTATAAAACAACTATCCGGATCAGGTAATGGCCCGCACTCGTGTAATACAATGGGAAGGTCGTTGCCATGAACTTTAATCACATCGTTGAACATCTCCTTCAGAACCCTGTCTTTACGGTAGGTATCGGCGCCAACAATATCATAATACTGTTTGCCGGGATCAAAAGCCGGATTCGGGAAGTCGCTGTGACACAATACCCAGATAAGATTGTTGAGGCCTCTGTCCTTACTAAAATAATCGTACATCGTCCGCCACAACCGGTTAAACTGTTCACCCGTACCTTTTCCGTACCAGAACCATCCCCCTTCAAATTCGTGCATCGGACGCCACAATACAGGTGTTTTGGAGTCTCTTAAAACTGTGAGCCAATCAGCGACCCGTTTCAGGTCGTCCCACATAGCCTTGTATTCGTCGGTTCCAGGCTGGAAACACCGTTCAATATCGATCTTCATTTTACTTTGCTCGTACCCTTCGCCTTTGGTGGGCGCTCCCCAGTGCCACATCAAGGTAGGGACGCCTCCCTTTTGCCACCATTCCGTAAGCCGTTTGATTTCATCAGCATTAGAGCGTTCGTGAATCAGATCGTGGCCGCGCAGAGCGGGGTACTTGCCGGTGATCTCCTTAATCTTTTCCACCTCATCGAAATTGCCCCATGGCGCCCACATCTGTCCCGAAATGATCTTTTTTCCGTACATGTCGTAAATAAAATTCAATAATGCTTTTGCTTCCGGCGAAGCATTGGGCGTCACCGGTTCTTTTGCATGAAGTGACGCTTGCAGAGGCGTCAAGAAAATAAATAGAAGCGCTGCTTGTAGGATTTTCATGATATACTTTATTTTTGGTTGCAAATATAAGAAAAATTTCACAGCGAGAAACAGCGCAGGTTTTTTTTTCAATAATAATTATTACTTTTGCAGCTGAAAGTGAGACATGAAGACGATAGTTAATAATTACAATATTATGAACAAATTTTTTACATTATTTACCGTACTGATAGTTACTTTTAAAGAGGTATTGATAGGGTATTATATCCAACCCGGACAGACGCTATCGGAAGAGATAATAAAGAACAAATAGTAAATTAACTTACGTCAAATATAATTAATCAATAATAATCAAACAAATGAAAATGAAAAGATTACTATTTACATTGGCAGTTGTGACGCTATGCTGCCTTACGTTTTTTTCAGTTACCTTGCAACAACCAAAACCGTCGTCTGCAATGATGGAACAAGTGGGTCGGCTTAAAGCAAAAGGTATTTCGCTGACTGACTATCACATTCACATTCGCGGTGGCATGACGCCCGAAAAGGCGTTCGACTGGATGAAGCAAACCGGTATTCGTAGTGGCGTTCTCGAAAACGCAGGCAAGGATTGGCCGCTCTCCGACAACGTAAAAATTAAAACGTTTATTGATGACGCGCGAAAATTTCCCGAACTGCTGGTCGGCCTTCAAGTGAACGACCGCGACTGGTTCAAAACGATTACTTCGGATTTGCGGGCAAAACTTGATTACATACTGGCAGATCCAATGATTATGGACGGTCAAAAACTTTGGCTTGAAAACGAGTACAAGATTGACGACGAAAATGCGTGGTTAGAAAAATATTTCAATCACTGCATGACGGTGGTGAACGAGCCAATCACCATTTTTGCAAATCCTACCTACTTGCCTAATAGGTTAGTACGCCGGTACGACGATTTCTGGACAAAGGAACGAATGACCAAATTTATTGAAGCCGCAGTGAAAAACAACGTCGCTTTGGAGATACAAGCTGGAACGAACTTCCCAAACAAAATGTTCATTGAACTTGCAATTGAAAAAGGCGCAAAAATAACCATCGGACGCAATAATAGCGACGACAGGGTGAACGAATTAAAGCGTTCCCTCGATTGGCTCGAAGAACTGAACGTGAAGCCAAGTAATATGCTGGATTTGAAACGGCAATAGGAAATCGAACTGCTACAAAAAACTATAATGCAACGAATCTTTATGATTTTTACGGCATTGATTACTTGCTCCTGTCAGCAAACGCAAGACAGAACTGTCGAAATGGATGCCTACGGAAAGAAAGTACGAATTGCGCTTGAGCGGGTTTCAGACGATGTTAGTCAAGTAAAAGTGGATACGTTTGACGACAACCAACTCGTATATTCTTCGACATGGCCGTTGAACTATCCGGTCTATCGCTTTGAAGTAGGCGACGTTACCGCCAACGGCGTTCCCGAAATTGCCGTCGGCGTGATTAAAACGACTAGGTACGACACTCAACTTGCTAAACGGCTATTCCTGTTCCAAATCACTGACGAATACGATGTTCGTCCGCTGTGGCTGGGGTCAAGAGTATCGCATCCTTTAGAAGATTTTGTTTTGACCGGAGATGGAAAGGTGATGACGATTGAGTGGGAACAAAACGGGAAATTTTTAGTTGCCCAGTACCGTTATCACGGTTTCGGACTTACGTTTGGCGAATATATTAAGCGGGAAATATCAAGAAAAGAAGCGTATAAAATAATGAACTATAACCAATAAAACCTCAAAAAAATGAAAAAGTTATTGTCAATTGTCTTCATTGCCGTCGTTGGTATGGCAAGCTGCAAATTTAAAAAAACAGAAAACGTTTCGGATAGTAAAGCATCGTTATCTGTCGAAAACATGGATAAAACAGCGTCCAAGTACGATTCGTTACGAAACGCATGGAAACAAAAATTTGATTTTAAACAGAACATCGCCTCGCTTTCGGTGCAGGATTTGCGACTGTTACGCAATTTTCCGTATGCCGTAAACGGGTTGTATTTTATGGAAGCCGATTTACATGCCTATTTTAAAGCCGCCATTCCATGGTACGAAAAATGTATGTGGGATATGTTTGAAGCGGATGAACTGCACCTCGAATATAATGACGTAAAATTGAGCGCTGTCGAGAAGGCCTTTGTCGAAAAGGTGGATAAAAGAATCGAGGAACTGCAGAAAGAAATGTACATCACTAAAAACGATTACCGTATCGGTAACGCATCCAACATCGTCAACTTGTTTCAATTCAAAGAAATAAAGCCCGATTTTATGGAAAAGATTGCGCAAAATAATTTCGTGATCACCGGCGGAGGCTATCAACAACTTTTCCATGTTTACGAGGAGAACGCCTATCAACAAATGCCTAGTTTCATTACCACCGACCTGTTTCTTCAGGCTTTTCACATCTATTTTTCTTACGTTTTGAAATCGTTAGAGAAAGAAAAATTCATTCCCGCAGTAGAAGAATTATGCAAAAAGCTATATGAAGCGTCCATGGCTAAAACGCAGGATGCCACGTTGGCGCTTATGGCGGAATACAATGCCGTGTTTTACGCCATACCTTATACTTTGTTGACCGGTAAAACACTTTCCGTGCCTGCCAAATACGAAAGCGCTTACAAAACGGAAGTTGATAACGCGACTAAAGCAATAGACACGCCTTCCGGTTTCTTGTCCACCGATTATGACTTTCCCTACAGCCTTTTTAAGCCGCGCGGGCATTATTCGCGCAAGCCCGAAATGCAGGCCTATTTCCGGGCGATGATGTGGCTTCAGGTAGCCTATTTGTGTAGGGAAAACGACCATCAACTTAAACAGTGCATCTTTACGGCAAGCTTGCTTAACACAACCAAATCGTCCAAAAATGTGCCTTTGATGGATGTTTATGCTTCGGTTTTCGAACCTGTCGCCTTTTTAGTCGGATTGCCCGATAATCTGTCGGTGATGGATATTGCACAATTTCTGAAAAATGAAAAGATAAACGAATTGCAGCAAGCGTTGAGTGCCGAAAACGTGGGTAGGATAAATCAAAAACTTGTAGCGCTCACTGAAACGCGTAACCTGATTAAACCAAAAATAGAACTTACCTGTCCCGATAAAATTAACTTTATGCCGCAACGCTACCTGATTGATAATGAAGTATTGCTAAATTTGTTTGATACAATACCTAATAGCGAACGTTGCTATCCGAAAGGGTTGGATGTATTTTGCGCCTTCGGATCGTCATCGGCAAGCGACCTGCTGAATAACTTTTACAAGGAAAACAACCGTTGGGCAAAGTACCCCGAAGAAATGGCCGGGATGCAAAAGAAATTTGATAACTATGATGGATGGAATGCCTCCGTCTATAACAAATGGATCGAAAGCCTGTTGTCGCTTCAAAAAACCGATAAAAATTACCCTGTCTTTATGCAAACCAAAGCATGGGATTACAAAAACCTGAATACCTCGCTTGCTTCGTGGGCTGAGTTGAAGCACGACGCTATTTTATATGGCGAGCAACCCATGTCAGCCGAATGTGGAGGCGGTGGTCCTCCCGAACCCATCGTAGTAGGCTATGTAGAGCCTAATCTTTTGTTTTGGAATAAACTGAGCGAATTGATAACATTGACAAGCAAGATGCTTTCAGCACACGACCTGCTCAACGCCGATTTGAAAGAAAAAACCAATAGCTTACTGACTTATGTGAGTTTTTTAACGGAGGTTACCGAATTAGAATTAGCGAAAAAAACACTTAGTGAAGCGCAATACAGTACGATTGAACACCTTGGCAGCAGCATCGAATGGTTTACGCTATCGGTACTTGACCCTGATTTACGTTTGGATAATTGGAATTTAGTGGAAGGCGCCGACCGTTCCGTTGCAGTAGTAGCCGATGTTTTTACCCGCAACATTCCTGATTGCAACAAAAACGGCGTCCTGCATGTAGCAACAGGAAGCGCGAATAATCTGTATGTGGTGGTCGAAATAAATGGGTGTCTCCGTTTGACCCGTGGCGCCACATTTAGTTACTATGAGTTTGTTCGTCCGTTAGGCGACCGTCTGACCGACGAAGAATGGCAAAAGATAGAACAGGATAAAGCCAAACGACCTCCATTGCTTGAATGGATGCAGGAGATAATATCAGACAGCGAACCGAAAAGTGATAGCCGTAATTTTTACAGTTCAGGTTGTTAGTGCGTGAAAATCATGTCGGCGAAGTATTTTATTTTTATAACGTTTTTGTTGTGTGTCGCTTGCCATGATGTGAACGACTCCTTAACTGTGTGTTTTACAGGCGACGTTCTTTTAGACCGCGGGGTACGAACAACTATCGAAAAGGCAGGTGTTTCCTCCATTTTTGAAAATGTAGCATCGTTGTTCCTTTCATCCGATGCTGTCGTTATCAACTTGGAATGTCCGGCGACAGACACGATCAGTCCGCTAAACAAACAGTTTATCTTCCGCGCCAATCCCGAATGGTTGCCCGTGTTACACCGACAAGGTATCACGCACGCTGCAATGGCCAACAATCATATCATGGATCAGGGTTACGGCGGTATTACAGATACCTACAACCACCTGAAAACATCGGAAATCACGCCCATCGGTTACGGCGATACCCAACACGAAGCATGTACGCCTTGTATCATTGAAAAGAATAACATCAAAGTCGCCCTGTTCAATTCGCTGTTATTACCTGTGGAAAATTGGATATGTCTCGCTCAAAATACAGGAATATGCCAAGCGCCCATCAATCAGTTGTGTGAACGAATAGAAGCATATAAGGGCGACCATCCGGATCATTGGGTTGTTGTGATGCTGCATTGGGGGGTAGAGTTTCAAAAGATTCCGACTCCCTTACAACGAAAAAATGCACGTCAATTAATCGATGCAGGCGCCGATGCTATTGTCGGCCACCACCCCCATGTGATTCAAAACGAGGAGATATACAATGGGAAACCAATTTTTTTCAGTTTGGGCAATTTTGTTTTCGACCAAACAAGCGACGACCGCTCCACAGGTTTGGCCATAAGTATAAAATTTAAAAGATCAGCATTGACATTCGAGAAGCATTTCGTAAAAATCAACAGAGGTATACCTGTGCCGATTATTCGCTCTTAAAAAAAATTTAACCAATCCTTAATTTCATGCCGGCTAAGATGGTATCGGGCTTCAGGCTGAAAACGCTTCGCATCTCGCCAGCCATGGATAAGCCGCACGAATCGCACATCCCGGCGGTTTTTCCTGCACATTCGGGGAGCCTGCTCCCGTCGGTCATGATAAAATTGCTGACCCAACATTCTTTTTTGAATTTCAAATGTTTCATCAGTTTCAAACCTGATACCGAGTTCATAATCGGATAACCGGCTTTTTTCTTTTGGATAATTAGATCGATAACTTTTCCGCGCGTTTCCCAGTCTAAAAACAAATCTTCCGTACCTGTGTAGGGAGTGTGGAAATTCAAGGAGATAGATCGAATATGCGGATTGGTTTTTGCAAATTTGATTGTCTCTTCCACAGAAGGATAGTTGCGGTTGTTAATCACCATGTTAACGCTGATATGCGGATGACCGGCTGATGCTATGTTTTTCACCACACGGTCGAAAACGCCTTTGCCTCGGATGTCGTCATGGTAATGTCCCAGCCCATCCAAACTCACCCAAATCGAATCCGCCTCGCTCCCTGCAAATGGCATTAACGCATTCGTAGTGATGGTTGCCGAATAAAAACCTATCTCTTTCGACAGCCTTATCAAACTGTTTAAATCTTTTTTTCCATCATGCCACAGGGTAGGTTCGCCTCCTTCGAAATCGACAAAACGCGAACCTGATTTGTAGGAATATTCCAACTCCTCTTTGATTTTATCGTACGATTTGACTAACGGATTCATGAAACGGTATATAATACAATGTTTACATGCCAGATTACACGCATCTGTAATAAACAATACGGACTGTAAGGGACGTTTTATTCCCAATACACGCGCTTTAAAAAACCACCAGGGTAAGTAAAATAATGATTTCATACATATATTATTTATGTTCATCACAATAATATCAAATCAGTAAACTCACTACCATCAAAATGATACAAAAAAAGGTCAGCAGGTTGCGCGCTAATAACCAGCGAATCATAAACCAGTCAACGCCGACTTCTTTTATCTGCTTCCAGTCGTTCATTGGCCCCATCCAAAAACGCGGCGTAAAAGTGCGTTTCGGATCGCGTACAAAAGCAATCATCAGATAGTAATGGCTTATAGCCATGGGGATAGTAAGTAGTGAAAATAAATAGTACGGCATCAAGAATCTGCTGACAACCCCGCTCACGATAATTGTAAATGTACTGACTAATAGAAGCGCTAAAAATACCAGCATTAGATTTTTGTTTTTAAGCAATACAGCAAACGTCATCTTTCCGACAGCTTTATCCGGCTCATAATCCATGATTGCGTGAGTATAAACAATGTTGGCGACTAACAAACCGACAGGAACAGAAACAAACAGTACCGACCTGTCGAAAACGCCGCACGCGGCATAATAAACGCCGACCATCAACAATGGTCCAAAAACAACGCCTATCACAATCTCGCCAAACCCTCGATAAGATAATCGCAAAGGAGCGCCGGAATAGAAAACACACATCATCCCTGTCAAAGCAGCAAAAATCAAGATAAGCTGACCACGAATAAGAAAAACAAAAAAACCAAACACCAGCGCGATAGCGCCGAAAACGACGCAAGCAATCAACAACTGCTTCATAGTCGCTTCGCCCGAAGTGAGATAGGTGCATTTAGCTATTCGAGCGCGCATACCCTGATGTTCCATCTGTTGCCTGAAATCCGTTTTTTTTACCTTATAATCAAAGTAATCATCCAGCAAATTAGCGCAAAGATGTCCTGCAGCCACCCCAAATATAGACAGAAGCCCAACAATAACAGAAAATCCATCCTGCTGCGAAGCCATACAAACTGCTAACACTGCAGGCATCATGCTTTGCGGCAATGCCAACGAACGTGCATTATTAAGCCAAAAATGTATTGTATTCATTTCTCTTCATGGGTTATTATTTCGGCGGTCCAGCTTTCAATGCGTATTTTGATTTGGTCTCTCGGCAGGGAAGATTTCTGAAAAATAATCAATATTTTCCTCCGAAAAAGTCTCATTTACTAATAAAACTTACCATCCCGGCTAGCTCCAGAGCCGGTCGTGAGAACGCTTTTCGTTCCATTCGGGCGTCGGCTCAAAGAATGACTTGTCATTGCGAGGCAGAAAACGTTCTTTTACCACTTCGTCGTTCAACTCAATGCCCAATCCTGGGGAATCAAGCGGCACGTTGGCAAATCCTTTAGTGATCATAGGCTGACTGCCGGTCATTTTTACCATCGATTCCCACCATGAGGTGTCGGGGTTATGATGCTCGACGGAAAGGAAATTTTCGGTAGCGGCTGCACAATGCACATTGGCCATAAAACAAACCGGCGTACCAGCCATGTGCATCGCCATAGCGATACCGTTTTCCTGCGCGTAGTCGCCGATTCGTTTGGTTTCTAACAAACCGCCTGAGGTAGCTAAGTCGGGATGAATGATGTCAACGCATTTCGAATCGATCACATCTTTGAAACCCAGCGCTAAACCGGGACCTCTGAGACCAAAAATATCTTCACCAGTGCAGATAGGCGTTTCAAGGGCGTTCTTGATAGTTTTCATATCGTCGAAATTATACCATTGGGTTACATCTTCGAGCCATGCTAACCTGTATTTTTCTAAAGCCCTGCCCATACGGATAGTGTTGTTGACGTCGAAGTGGCCGTAATGGTCTGAAGATAAGGGTATCTCATATCCACACACATCACGTACTTTTTCAACTACGGCAGCCAACTCTTCACAGGCTTTCTCAGTTAGCTGTACCTGCGTGAATGGGTGTTCGCGCCAGCCATATCCCATATAATTATTGAGATTATACTGTCCGCCGGCGCCGTCCCAAAATTTACTGTTCACGAGGTTTTTGTCGGAGTTTGGCACTAAATGAATGCCTAAATCCATCTTTAACCATGTAAAACCCTGCACTTCTACCCTGTTTTTAATAGCAGCTGCAATGGCATCGGCGCCGCCACGATCGGGCGTATCAGCATATAGACGCACTTTATCGCGATACCTGCCGCCTAACAACTGCCAGGCAGGAACCCCGTATGCCTTACCGCACAAATCCCATAACGCCATCTCGACGGCACAAACGCCGCCGCCTTGACGACCATGATACCCAAATTGCTTAATAACTTTGAAAATCATTTCAACATTGCAGGGGTTGAGGCCTAATATCCTGCTTTTCAGAAACAACGCATAACGCGGATCGCCGCCGTCGCGCACCTCGCCCAGACCGTAGATGTCCTGATTAGTGTAAATCTTGATGAGCCTGCCGGCGGTACGCATATCAGTAATTTTTAATTCCGACGGTGAGGAAGCTCTTTTGACATTCTGCGTCGAAAAAGCAACGGTATCTTCGATAGAAGCTCCCATCATGCCACCCAAAGCTAATCCACCCAAAGCGGTCCTCTTCAGAAAATCTCGACGGCTATTCTCGCCTTCAACAGGTTCCGGTGGTGACAGATTCGCTTTTTCGTTCTCAATAATCTTTTTTACTTCTGTATTCATACGTACATTTATTATTTTTTATATTTCGGTCGTAAGGAACTCGCATGTTCATTTACTTGGGTGTATTAAGGTACATGCTCGTTTCATATTCTTAAATTTTATTGTCGTTGCGATCTGACAGGTTGTGGATTGGATTGTTGCTGCGCTTGTCGCTCAAAGTACCCGTCCAATTCGGTTTTTGTCGCAGGCAGGTTGGTTTGTCCGTTTAGCCACGCGCGAAAATCGGTTCCATTTGCGACTTTTCCCTCGCGCCGCTGTAGGTTATAATCGTTGCGCATGGCGCCAATTTCGACCGAGAGAATAATATCCAAGACAAATTGAGGCGGTATGAAAATAACGCCTGATCGTCGCGCCATAACCACATCGCCCGGCAACACCGTTACCCGTCCGATCCGTATGGGAGCATTGACCGATGCGCATACTAAATGGCTGATGGACGACGGATCGAAACCCCTGATCCATCCGTTAAAGCCTTCCATCTCGTAAAGCGCATCCAATTTTCTTACCGATCCGTTTAGGATAACTCCACGTTTACTTTTTCGGTAAATCGTGCCGCCGACAGCATCGCCGAGTAGCGTGCCATCAACAATTTTACCAAAAGCGTCGGCTACATACACATCGCCTTCGCTTAAGGCCTCGACGGGTAAGTTGTTATTGACACGGCTAATACCCTGCTTTTTTCCGACCTCTTGCAGATAATCGTCGAAATCGAATCGCATAGGCATGTATTGGGCGGTAACAACCCGCCCAATCATCGGTTCATCGGGATGGATAATCACCCAACTGTTTTCATAAGCGCCTGAGAAATTTTCAAATTGATTTTCATATCCTTTCGCTCTCAGGAACTCCCATACTTCTTCAATAGTGACTTTCATCAAACGTTCAAGATGCGCATCGGCAACTTTAGGCCGACCGTCGGGGGTACGCTCGCCTTCCCAACTTTTTGTCAGTAACTGTATATCTTCAGACGACCATTTTACCGATTGCGACTGTACCGATAAAACCGACAATAGCATTAATAACAGGAAAAATATCTTCTTCATAACTGGTTACCAGTTGCGTTGCTTGAAATACGCCTCCAAGTCAGTATTTGTCATCACTTTTCCTTCGGCTGTCTTAGGCGTTATGGCGCCGGAGTATGTTTTCAACCACTGAAAAAAGTCAGCTTTAATAGCTTCCGACCATTGACTGTCGATGTCTCCGGGTTTGTATTTACCTTCGCGAAGACGCTGATGTCCAAAGGCGTCACGCAATTCGGTAACTTCGGCCGTGATGATAACTTCTTCAGCTAGGTGCGAAGGAATAAAAATTACGCCGTACTTCTTTGCTACCACCAGATCGCCGGGGAGAACGGTTGCTCTGCCAATACGAATCGGATGATTGATGGAAGTGAGCATTACTCCAACGATATACGAAGGATCAACGCCCATGACCCATCCGTTGAAACCTTTGATATTGGCCAACCCTTCTTCATCGCGAACGCTGCCGTAGTAAACAACGCCTCTTTTCGACTTCGCATAAATAGCATTACCTAAGTTGTCGCCAATCAGTGTGCCATCGACAATTTTTTCAAAACCGTCGGCTACATAAACATCGCCTTCAACCAACATATCAATAGGCCACGAATTAGTCCCCCCCTGTTGATTACGATTCTCAATTTTTCCCTGTTCCTTGATGTAAGAACCCAAATCCGGTCGGTCGGGCATGTATTGAGCGGTTATCGCACGGCCTGTCATTACCTCGTCGGGATGAATGACATGCCAGTTGCCTTGAAACTGGTTCTGGTAGCGTTTATTACGTAGAGCGCCCCATATTGCTTCGATGGGGAGTTTTTTAGCTCTCTCTAAAAGGTCATCCGACACTTTTGGCCTCCCATCCGGAAAACGTTCGCCCTTCCATTCGGAGGTAATGGCTTTGATATATTCCGGCGCAGCGCCAACGCCCTGCGCGCGGATTATAAGCAGCGAACAAAAAACAAATAAAATTGAAAAGACAGTTTTTCTCATAGATGTCTTATACAGTTATACTGTAAGGCGCGCGCGTAACATTGACGCGGCGTTGATTAGCAACGTAGTCGTTAGGGAATTCTTCTTTTGCAGGGTCCCATACTAGTTTCCTTTTAAATTCATAACACAAGTTGACAATCATACATAACGACGTTGTCCGGTGTCCCATCTCAACATTACTAAGCGGCTGTTGGCGCGTTTTCATTGAGTTGAGGAAGTCGGCGTAATGGTCGTCGCTCCTATAAACCCGTTTTTGATTTTCACCAATTTCCATTGTTTGAAGTCTAGCTGGTATGGTATCAAGCCAACTTCTACTGATGTCAATGACACCGTTTGAGCCGATAAATCGTACGGAATTACCGTCGGCATCACGAATTTTCTCATGCGTCATCGTTATTCCGTTGGCATAACGCATGGTTAAGGCCTTAAATTCTACGCCATCGGCTGGAAAAAATTCTACAGGGCCTGATTCGTCCATATCCATCGCCCATTGGGCAATATCGAACATGTGCGCTCCCCAGTCGGTTACCATGCCGCCGCCATATTCTTTATAATTCCGCCAATCCGGGAATCCACCTTTTTCGATTGGAGGTAACAATACTTCATTGAAAGGATTGAAGGGACCCGGACCGATCCAGTTTTCCCATTTTACGTGTTTTGGAACAGGTTGTTCAGGTAGATCGTAAGGGATGGGTGGAGGGCCGACGGACACCTTAATCTCCTTTAATCTGCCGATTTGATTATTACGTACTAACTCTACGGCATGTCGGAAATTGCGCCATGAACGTTGCATATTACCTACCTGTAACACACGCTCGTATTTTTTAACGGCATTGACCATGGCTCGTCCCTCAACAATACTGTGCGACATGGGTTTTTCGACATACACATCCTTCTTAGCGCGACAAGCCTCGATGGTCATTACTGCATGCCAATGGTCGGGCGTGCAGATGAGAACGCCATCAATATCCTGTCTTGCCAGTATTTCGCGATAGTCGGCATACTGTTTAAACCCTTTGTAGGCTTGTCCTTTCGCTTTTTCGGTTTCCCTGTCAATAATTACCTGCATAGCTTGTAAGCGGATGGAATCGCAATCAGCCGCAGCAATCACATTAGCGCGTTTGGCAAACTCCGGTCCAATTGTTCCCCGACCTTGGGCGCCACATCCGATAATACCTAAGTTAATCTGTTCGCTTGGAGGGGTATAATTTACGCCTCCGAGTACGTGCCGCGGCACAATTGTTAATGCTGCAAGCGATGCCGTACCTTTCATTAAAAAATTCCGTCTATTCATAATAATGTGTTTTATAATGTATTAATAATATATTTCCTTTTAGATATGCTATTTCTAACGTGGCAAAGTTACAAGTATTATTTGAAATGTCAAATTTTTTTTATCCCTATTTTTTACTTACCGAAATGATTCACTGTTTCTGTTTGAATGAATGGGAAATCGGGGTATTCATATAATTTGAACTTTGGTTCTGTAATGCCTTCGGTATAACTCCAGATGGATTGATAATCATGGATGTCTTCTCCTAATTGCTCCAATTGCCTTAGAAACGCGAGGATAGACTTGTTTTCGGTGATGAAAATATTGCCGAATTTTTCAATGGCAGGACTATGTTTGCGTGTGGCGTCGTGGTCGAAGTGCAAAATCCGTTTTCCCTGCGATGTTATGCCTGCTAACTGAAAAGTCATGCTTTTGCCGATGCCGGGCAGGTTAAGCACACTGCGGTCGGTAGCTACAAATGACCGCTTGCTTTTATGAAGAAAACCTTTAATTGATTCAATATTTGGTATATTATTGCTTACTGTTTCTACGAAGTGAGCTTGCAGGTCATTGTCAAGCAAACCAAGCGCTTTTTCTTCATGTTTTTCCTGCATCAATCGCGCTATCGGCGCATAAACATTATAATTTTCATTAAATCCTTTTACTACGAACGTGTAATAAGGGATGACGCCGTTGTCTAACAGCGTTTTACGTAAGACCGTCGTATGTCCGCGTCGTGAAGCGGCCACATTGAAAACCAATTGGTTAGTAATAATCCATCCGGTAGATGCGATACGTGTAATAGCCTCCTTAGTTTCTTTGGTCATTTCGAGCGGCGTCTGAAAATGTGATTGTATAAAAAACTGTTTAATGCCGATTTTCAGCGCTTTATCACGAAATTCTTTTAAAATAGTAACGAGTTCGTTGTCAATGCGCATGGGGAGATAGGCAAGAAGTCGCGTACCGAGACGAATACGTTGTATCTCTGCAAACTTTTCACCGTCAGGACGATGGACATTTGCCGTCTTTTTTTGTAACGCCATTTTATAGATAGAGTCAAAGATATTGCGTAATGTCGCGTTACGGCTCATCAAAGCATCGCCGCCGGTAATCAGGATATCCCGTATTTGGGTATCTTCTTCGAAATAGGACATTAATTTTTTCATTTTCATCGGCCACGATTCTTTCGGTAGCAGGTCTTTCAGGTCGAAATTGAGTCTTTTGCTTTGAAAATCGTACATGCGTTGACAGGATGCGCACAGACCGCCACAGGCGCGTCCGCCGGAATCGGGAATGAAAATGGCTACATCGGGATAGCGGCGATGAATATTATTTTCTTCGGGTAGCAACCAACCAGCAGCATTGGCTTTACCCGGTACGACCTTGTCTTCTCGTTCCCATGCAATAATGTCGCCGAAAGTATCGACCAACTCCTTAGAATACAGCACGTAAGAGAGAAGGGTGGTATCATCGAAAGCAGAACCTGTGATGTCCAATAGCGATAAGAAATAAGGGGTGATAAAAAACGGGATACCCTTCTTTTGAGCTTTGTGCAGAATGTGCATTGTTTCATCCGATAATGTGTTATCTAAGTAAAAGTTCAGATCATCAGGGTTTTTAATGGCCATATAAAGATGAAAACGGTAGTTGTTCCACCATTCTTCTACCAACCGTAGTTTGTCTTCATTTTGCACGAAATCGGCAAAATAGTAATGCTGATGATGCGAGTGTCGCCTTTCGATACGTCCGACAAGTTTACGAATGATGCGTTGTTTATTTTTTTCGCGCACCTCAAGTACTGGGGGCGCTAATCCCGTGACCCAATGTTTTGACCATTTAGATAGTTTCGCTTTCAAAACAGGCGCTTTGTTTGTTGTTTCGACGGAGCGCTTGAAAATAAAAAAAAGATCGTACAAAAAATCGGCGCTCGTTTGTTGTGATGACGGATGATCCCGTAAAAAATCATACAGTAATGATAAAGTATTAACAATTACATCCTTTTCGGTAGAAAAATCACGTATAGTACGACCATCGTATTCGCATAACCGCGTAATAGTAGCATGGTGGTAATGGGTCAAGATTTTCTCTTTGAAAGCGGATACCGATTCCGTTTCCAAGGCTGCCTGATAAATACTCGGGAGTTCGTTTGAAAATTTTTTTTTCAAATCATGCAAACTCCAATGCAAATGATGTGTTTTCATACGTGCATTCTTTATTTTTTATCTTTCGGTCGTATGCAACTCGCATGTTCATTTACTTGGGTGTATTAAGGTACATGCTCGTTTCATAATATGTTGTATATTTGAAAATGCAAATGTAAATAAAAAAACTCGTTATTCCAAGTTCATTCGATAAAAAAGTGTTTTTCAAGGGAAATATTCAAAATTTTTGCCTCTTTCATGTCTTCCCTAAAAAAAGATTTTTCTATATCAAAGAAATTGCTTTACTTTGCGCAAATTTAACAAACGATGGAAACACGAATCATAACGAGCCAATATGTGCAGATCGACCAGACGCCGGCAGGCGTCGGGGAGCGAATCTTTGCGCGTTTACTAGATTCCTTGATTATGATTTTTTACAGTTATGGACTTTATTATTTGCTGATAGAATTGGGGTTGAATTATATTTTTAACATAGAATACGGGCCTTTTTTCGTCTTTCTTCTAGCCTCGCCTGTCATTTTTTATTCGCTTTTGTGGGAGTTAATGAATAACGGACGGTCGCCCCGAAAGATGGCTCTCTGGATACGGGTTGTGATGCGCGATGGCGCTACACCCACC
>Ga0082212_10006321_pt1:7500-15960 | contig 15960 bp, 15 predicted proteins | sample TergutNt197P3_FD_71548 | JGI IMG/M metagenome (GOLD analysis project Ga0082212, IMG submission 71548) | Neocapritermes taracua P3 segment gut microbial communities from Petit-Saut dam, French Guiana - Nt197 P3 | ecosystem: Host-associated > Arthropoda: Insects > Digestive system >... | reverse complement strand
TAAGTTTCAGCTTTGCAACCATACTTCCCCCGGAACCCAAAAGCTTTGGTTTCCCGGAAGCCGCCCGCCGAGTCATCGGAGGAACTTCGGCGGATTGCTGGCTGGCATCGTTTATGGTTAGAACTAGGGCGGTATCTGATCGCCTTCGAACCTCTAACTTTCGTTCTTGATCAGAGAAAACATTCTTGGCAAATGCTTTCGCTTCTGTCCGTCTTGCGACGATCCAAGAATTTCACCTCTAACGTCGCAATACGAATGCCCCCGTCTGTCCCTTTTGATCATTACCTCGGGGATTCCGAAAACCAACAAAATAGAACCGAGGTCCTATTCCATTATTCCATGCACTCGGTATTCAGGCCGCTGCTGCCTGCTTTAAGCACTCTAATTTGTTCAAAGTAAACGTGCCGGCCCATCGAGACACTCGGTCAAGAGCACCGCGACGGGATTGTATAGGCCCTCCCCGAGACGACCCGGGGCGGGAGGGTGTTACCCCTCCTCACCCACGGGCGCCGGCTCGGGCCACCGGCAGGACGTCCGCACGTGCGTGCCAGTTAGACACCGACGGGCGGTGAACCGGCAGCGTGGGACACAAGTCCGACTACGAGCTTTTTAACCGCAACAGCTTTAATATACGCTATTGGAGCTGGAATTACCGCGGCTGCTGGCACCAGACTTGCCCTCCAATGGATACTCGTTAAAGTCTTTAGAGTGTACTCATTCCGATTACGGGGCCTCGGATGAGTCCCGTATCGTTATTTTTCGTCACTACCTCCCCGTGCCGGGAGTGGGTAATTTGCGCGCCTGCTGCCTTCCTTGGATGTGGTAGCCGTTTCTCAGGCTCCCTCTCCGGAATCGAACCCTGATTCCCCGTTACCCGTTACAACCATGGTAGGCGCAGAGCCTACCATCGACAGTTGATAAGGCAGACATTTGAAAGATGCGTCGCCGGTTCGGAGACCGTGCGATCCGCCTCAATTTATTCAGAGTCACCAAGGCAAACGGCCGCGTGAGCGACCGATTGGTTTTGATCTAATAAAAGCGTCCCTTCCGTCGCCGGTCAGGACTCAGTTGCATGTATTAGCTCTAGAATTACCACAGTTATCCAAGTAACTGTCCACCATCTAAGGAACCATAACTGATTTAATGAGCCATTCGCGGTTTCACCTTAATGTGGCTTGCACTGAGACATGCATGGCTTAATCTTTGAGACAAGCATATGACTACTGGCAGGATCAACCAGGGAACCGTCACTGCGGTCCGATTTCCTGCCCCGGGCCACTTGGGCACCGGGGCGCCAGTTCGTACCTCTCTCTCTCTCTCTCCTTCACATTCTCAGACGTGTCGGACGGCCCACACTCGACCGGCACCAGTGGTGCTCGGCGACGCGGGACGCGCCTACAGTCGTGAATGTTGCGCGTGATTAGCTCGCGCCCGGGCTCGTGGAGAGCCGATTGCAAAAGATTCGTGCTGTTCGTCGCATAGGACCCATCCCGCAGGCACAGGGCCGCGGCGTGGCTATGAAAATATGCTTTTGACCGTTTTGCCGGGCGGAGGACTTACCCGGTCTTTTTGTCACAGTGACCACCTCACACGTCCTCCCGAGGAAGAAATGCACCCCACATAATAGAGGCCTAGGGCAGCACGATCCAGAGACGCAAAAGGCGGCAAACGAGAGGGGTCTCCACAGATACCAACATGAAACAGGATCGCGCACAGGCGATGGGGCGATCTGTCGATTTTCAGGGGAGTCTGAAATCTTATCGGCAAGTGAAACATGAGACGAAACAGCCGTTACTCGGTAGCTGGCTCCATGTTCGTACCAGTAACACGCGCAGGTAGCACTTTGAAAATATTCGGTAGGGGGGGCTCCATGTTCGTACCAGTACCACGCGCAGGGAGCACTTTGAAAATATTCGGTAGGGGGCTCCATGTTCGTACCAGTACCACGCGCACGGAGAACTTTGAAAATATTCGGTAGGCGGCTCCATCTTCGTACCAGTACCACGCGCAGGGAGCACTTTGAAAATATTCGGTAGGCGTCTGAATGTTCGTACCAGTACCACGCGCACGGAGCACTTTGAAAATATTCGGTAGGCCGCTCCACGTTCGTACCAGTACCACGCGCAGGGAACACTGAAAATATTGTGTAGGTGGCTCCATGTTTTCCCCAGCACCATGCGCTGGCAGCAACCCATGTAAAGGCAAAACAAATACGAACCCAGAGGCAGAGGGCACGGCCTGCAAGAGCTTAAACAAACACAAGTGGCAAGTGGACCCTACCCAAACGCAACAAAAAACTACTTTAAACTTGCCCAATGTACCTTCAATCTATCCCAGACCGACCTAACACGACTTAATGCAGCATGAAAGCAATGTACAATTCCTCCAACCAACCCAACCCAACGTAACGAAACCCAACCCATCTTATCCCTATGCATACGAAACTCACTTACCCTATCCTATCTCAGAACAACCCAAAGCACACAAACACATACGTTTCGACTATGTTTCGCAATTCCTTCCTCACGGCGTTTGGACTCCTACTTATCCCAAACGGACCTAACACAACGTAATCCGACCCAGCCTAACCCTTACTAACATAAACCAAACATGCTTCGACTTTCTTTCGCAGTTCTTTCATCACGGGGTTGACACCAACGTATAACAAACCAACTGGGGTAGGTCCGTCATAGTTGAGACCTGCAACGGTGCTACAATATCAACTTACACTTTCGGCAGCACTAAGGCACGGACACTTCATCAACACATTTCCGGACACCGTGAAGAAGGAATTGCGAAAAGAAGTGGAAACATTTTTGGTTTATGTTGTTTTAGGTTGATTTGTGATAAGTTTGAGTCAAAACAACTTGAGGAAAGAGTTGCGAAGAAAGTCGAAACATGTTATATTTTTCGTTTCGCCTACCGAGTACTGACGGTATCAGTCTCCTCCTTCACTTGCCGATAAGATTTCAGACCCCCCTGAAAATCGAGAGAACGGTCCGTCGCCTGTGCACGGTGTTTCGTTTATGCGGAGATCGGGGACACCCTTCTCGTTTGCCGCCAAATGTGTCTATTTACGGCACTGTCCTAGGCCTCTGTTCTCGAGGGTCCATTTCTCCTGGGGGGGACATGGAATGTGACTAATAGACCGGGTAGTCCTCCGCCCGGCTTAAAGGTTGGTTTAAGTTAGGATGGGTAATCCAACCCTACCCTAACCCATCCGGAACATGTTTCGAATTTCTTTCGCAATTCCTTCTTCACGGTGTTGAGACACCGAAAAATCTGACAAAACGTAATCTATCCAACACCAACCCGTCCTAACATATACCAAACATGTTTCGACTATGTTTCGCAATTCCTTCCTCACGGTGTTTGGATTCCTACTTGTCCCAAACGGACCTAGCACAACGTAATGCGACCCAGCCTAACACTTAATAAGGTAAACCAAACATGCTTCGACTTTCTTTCGCAGTTCTTTCATCACGGTGTTGACACCAACTTATAACAAACCAACCTAACACAACATAATTCATCCCACCCCGACCAATCCTATTATAAACAAAAAAGTTTCGACTATCTGTCGCAAATTCTTCTTCACAGTGGTCCGAAACCAAACCTACCTGACACGACGTAATCCAACCCATCCTAACATAAACCAAACATGTTTCGACTTTCTTTCGCAATTCCTTCTTCACGGTGGTCGGAGACCAACTTATTCAAAACCAACCAAACACAACGTGATTCAACCCATCCTAACACAAAACAACTTCTTTACATGTTTGGACTATCTTTCGCAATTCATCCGTCACGATATCCGGACAAGCTTTCTTACTCTCTTATGTATCGGTGCGTTAAGCCTGCCGCACTGGTAAATTGACGTAGCACCATTGAAGCTCTCAACTACGTAGGACCGAACCCAGTGACTCTAATCGGCCTTGCCCTCCGCCTCGCCCGCCAAGCAACTGGAGTCGGACGAGCACGAACGAAGTGAAATATGCCGGCCGGGTAACCTGTCCTGGCCGTCAAGCAGTTTCGCCGGCCATCGAGCAGGACCCCGGCCTCTGTTACGAGGTGTCGATCTACCTATAAGAAGGGACTCTAGCGCGCTAGCAAGACTGTTCGAGGGCGCACTTGGCCAGGGAGACGAGAACCCCTTGGAGTTTTAGCCAGCCGCTTGGTCTTCGGGCTCGAGCAATTTCAAGTTCGTACAACTGCGGACGTGCTTGGAAAAATTTCGAGTTCGTACATCGCATCACCGAGAACGTGGAAGAGTGGAAGAAAAAGGAACGCAACCTGAACATCCTAAACCCAAACTAACGTAATCCTACTTGCTGTAAGTCAGTCTACCACAGGCCAACCTGACTCCGTTTAATGCAACCCAAAACAAACCAACGCAACCTACCATTTCTTCCAACCAAATAAACCCTACCTAACAGAATAACCGAAACCTACTTAACCTAACCAATACTAGGACAACACAAACCACACAACACAGCTTAAACAAACCCAAGTGGACCCTACCCAAACGCAGCACGAACCATCTGAACACAAACTAAACTTGCCCAAGGTACCGTCAATCTATCCCAGACCAACCTAACACGAATTAATGCAACATAAAAAAACCCAAAGCAATTTCTCCAAACAACCGAACCCAACCTAACGGAACCCAACCCAACTTAACCCTAAATATACGAAATTCACTTACCCTATCCCATCTCAGAACAACCCAAAGCACACAAACATATGTTTCGAATATGTTTCGCGATTCCTTCGTCACGGCGTTTCGACTCCTTATCCCAAACGGACCTAACACAACGCAAACCCACCCAGCCCAACCCTTACTAATGTAAACCAAATATGCTTCGACTTTCATTCGCAATTCTCTCATCATGGTGTTGACACCAACTTATACCAAACCAACCTAACACGACATAATCCATCCCACCCCGACCAATCCCAATATAAACAAAACATGTTTCGACTATATTTCGCAAATACTTCTTCACGGCGGTCCGAAACCAAAACCACCTCACAGGACGTAATCCAACCCATCCTAACGTAAAACAAACATGTTTCGACTTTCTTTCGCAATTCCTTCTTCAAGGTGTTCGGAGACCAACTTAATCCAACCAACCTGACACAACGTAATTCAACCAATCCTAACCTAAAACAACTACTTAACATGTTCCGACTATCTAAACAAAATATGTTTCGACTTTCTTTCGCAATTCCTTCTTCAAGATGTTCGGAGAACAACTTACTCCAACCAAATAACAACAAAATAACCCAAACCTACTTAACCTATACAGGGACAACCCAAACAAAAAACACAGCTTAAACCCAAGTGGCAAGTGGACCCTAACCAAACTCAACACAAACTACTTTAAACTTACCCAAGGTAGCTTCAATCTATCCCAGACCAACCGAATACGACGTAATGCAACATAAAACAACCCAACGCAATGAACAATTTCTCCAAACCTATCCAACCCAACCTATCTTATCCCTAAATATATAAAACTCACTTACCCTAACCTATACCAGAACAACCCAAAGCACAGAAACACTACCCAGCTTAAACAGAGCAAAGGCAACTGGAACCTACCCACCGAAACGTAACTGCAACCCAAATCAGGCCAAACAAAACTAATCCGTCCCTCGTTTCCTGTGTCACAGCGAAAACCAACGCAATCACACCCAACGTAACGCAAACCCAAAGCAACCTACGACTTCTCCAACCGACCCAACTAAACCTATACCAGAATAACTTAATCTAACCTATCCTAAAGCAACGTAACCTATCACGGCCTAAAGAAACCCAAAGCAACGTAACCCTACGCAACAAAAGGCAACTCAACCGAAACTAAAATGAGCCAAAGAAAGTCATTCTATCCCACACCAAACTAACTCAACTCAACTCAACTCAACGCAATGTACTCATTTCTCCAACCAATCCAACCCAACCTAACGAAACCCAACCCATCTTATCCCTAAGTATATGAAACTCACTTACCCTAACCTATCTCAGAACAACCCAAAGCACAGAAACACTACCTAGCCTGAACAGAGCAAAGGCAACTGGACACTACACACCGAAACGTAACTGCAACCCAAATCAGGCAAAAACAAATTTAATCCGACCCTCTGTCACAGCGAAAACCAACGCAATCACACCCAACGTAACGCAAACCCAAAGCTACCTACGACTTCCCCAACCAACCCAACTAAACCTATCCCAGAATAACTTAATCTAACCTAACCTAAAGCAACGTAACCTATCACGGCCTAAAGAAACCCAAAGCAACCTAACCCTACCCAACAAAAGGCAACTCAACCGAAACTAAAATGAGCCAAAGAAAGTCATTCTATCCCAGACCAAAGTAACTCAACTCAACGCAATGTACTCATTTCTCCAACCAATCCAACCCAACCTAACGAAACCCAACCCATCTTATCCCTAAGTATATAAAACTCACTTACCTTAACCTATCTCAGAACAACCCAAAGCACAGAAACACTACCCTGCCTGAACTGGACCCTACACACCGAAACGTAACTGCAACCCAAATCAGGCCAAACAAAATTAATCCGACCCTCGTTTCCTCTGTCACAGCGAAAACCAACGCAATCACACCCAACGTAACGCAAACCCGAAGCTACCTACGACTTCTCCAACCAACCCATCTAAACCTATGCCAGAATATCTTAATCTAACCTACCCTAAAGCAACGTAACCTAACACGACCTAAAGAGACCCAAAGCAACGTAACCCTACCCAACAAAAGGCAACTCAACCGAAACTAAAATGAGCCAAAGAAAGTCACTCTATCCCAGACCAAACTAACTCAACTCACACCAACCCAACCCATACCAACACAAATCAATGTACCACTAACCCAACTAACCAACCCAACGTAGCATAACCTCAAACTAACCCCAAATTTTCAATATTAACACATCGAGGACGGGTGAAGCAGTTCATACATTACGATTGTGCAAGACGGGATGACGCAATTCTGCGTTTTTCACACGCGCTTCTTTTCCCTGCACAATGCACTCAATTATCACACCCTCGAGCTCTGGTGAGCATTTCCTGAAAATTTCAGTCAACATAAGTAGATAGGGAATTTGTCATAAATTTTTAAAGAAACGCGGAATAAACGTTGAATTACATTGTTTAAACGCGCATTTATACTATTTAAAAGCCCCGTCCTCAATGTGTTAACTTAATCTGACCATTCGCAACACAACCCGGCCTAGACGAACGCAACTTAATGCAACATAAACAACCCAACGCAATGTACAATTTCTCCAACCAATCCAAACCAACCCGTCTTATCCCTAAATATATAAAACTCACTTACCCTCTCCTATCTCAGAACAACCCAAAGCACAGGAACACTACCCAGCTTAAACAGAGCAAAGGCAACTGGACCCTACCCACCGAAACGTAACTGCAACCCAAATCAGGCCAAACAAAACTAATCCGACCCTCGTTTCCTCTGTCACAGCGAAAACCAACGCAATCACACCCAACGTAACGCAAACCCAAAGCAACCTACGACTTCTCCAACCAACCCAACTAAACCTATGCCAGACTAACTTAATCTAACCTATCCTAAAGCAACGTAAGCTAACACGGCCTAAAGAAACCCAAAGCAAAGTGACACTACCCAACAAAAGGCAAACCAACTCAACCGAAACTAAAATGACCCAAAGAAAGTCATTCCATCCCAGACCAAACTAACACAAACCCAAAACCCATCCCAACACAAATCTATCTACCACTAACCCAACCTAACATAACCTCAAACTGACCCTAAATTTTCAATATTAACACATCGAGGACGGGTGAAGCATTTCATACATTACAACTGTGCAAACGGGAAGACGCAAGTCCGCGTTTTTCACACGCACAACGCACCCTCGAGCAATGGTGAGCATTTCCTGAAAATTTCAGTCCACATAAATAGTTAGCGAATTTGTCATAAATTTTTAAGTAAACACAGTATAAACGTTGAATTACATTGTTTAAGCGTGCCTTCATACAATTTAAAAGCCCCGTCCTCAATGCGTTATCTTAATCTGACCTGTTCCAACTCAACCCGGCCGAGACTAACGCAAAGCCGCCTAAGCCGACTCAAAAAGAGGCAGAACAACTCATCCCAACGCATCTCAAATCAAACTGAATTAATCCAAGCAACAGTGGCCGAATCCGTCCCAGACCAACAAAACACAATGTAATCCAATCCGACACAAAATAAAGCAACCCAAAACAACAGGCAGCTCCAAATAAGTCGAATCCAAGGCAGAAACCCAACGTATGTGACGAAAACTAACATCATGTGACCTGTCGTATGACAACCCAACACAGCCTACACAGAGGAACATAACCCTACCCAACAAAACGCAAACTAACTTTAATCCAACCCCACGGTACGTCGGTCTATCACAACTACC
>Ga0082212_10006320_pt1 | contig 15960 bp, 17 predicted proteins | sample TergutNt197P3_FD_71548 | JGI IMG/M metagenome (GOLD analysis project Ga0082212, IMG submission 71548) | Neocapritermes taracua P3 segment gut microbial communities from Petit-Saut dam, French Guiana - Nt197 P3 | ecosystem: Host-associated > Arthropoda: Insects > Digestive system > Gut ... | reverse complement strand
TATGTTTTATTCCCTTACCCAGGGCGTCGGCGCGTTGCGCCTTTGCCCTGGGCTGTTATGCTACGCCCTTTCAGGGCGTTTGAACGCCGTTTAACTTCGGAATCCGGGATTAATAAATCGCGGGCTTTGCCCGCCGCATTCAATAAAAAATTATTAATTAAAAATCAAAAATTCTCTGCGTTTGTTCCTCGGCGATCTGTGTGAACTCCTCTAGAGTCGGGAGATCCGCCAGGCTGTTGAGTCCGAAATGAATTAAAAAATCTTTTGATGTGCCGTATAAGATAGGCCGTCCGACAACCTGCTTTCGTCCCTGAATGGAGACCAGTTTTTTTTCGAGCAGGGTTTGCAGAGCAGTGCTGTTCGATTTTTTCCCGCGGATTGCCTGAATCTCCGCCTGTGTTACCGGCTGTTTATAGGCGATTATGGCGAGCGTTTCCAGCGCGGCAAGAGACAGTTTTGAACTTGGCCGCGTTTTGAGGTACGAGCGTATATATTCATGGTGTTCGGGACGCGTCGTCATGCGCCAGCCGCCGGCAACCTCGCGAATCTGCATCCCGCCCTCGCGCAGATTGAACGCCTCAACCATTTCCGCAAGCGCCTGTTTTATAGCCTCTGCGCTTTCGCCGGCAAACACTTCTTTAAAGTGTTCCATCTTTACAGGGTCTTCGGCCACGTAAATAATTGCTTCCATTGCCGCGCGTATTTCGCCGATTTCCATATCAGTATATCCTTTTGCAGTTACCTTTTTGAAATCTGTATTTCGTCAAAAGCCTTTTCCTGTAACAATCGGACTTCCCTTAGGCGCACCAATTCAAGCAGAGCCAGGAACGTGGCTATGAGATGCTGCTTTGAATGAACAGCCGCGAAAAACGTGGAAAAGAGAACTTTGTCGTGAACCATAATGAAGCGCCGTATGTCGGCGATCTTCTGTTCAACGGTAACTTCCTCCTGGTCAATTTCCATGGCGCGCTGTTCTTCAAAACGCTGCACAATCTCATGGAATGCGCGCAGCAGGTCGAATAGCGTTACCGAAACGACATCTCCGGCGTCTTCAATCGCGTCAGCGGGAGGGTTCGCCCAGACGGCGTTTTCCACTTCCTCGCGTGTATAGAGCATTTCAGCGGCGTTCCTGAATTTCATATGCTCCAGCAGTTCATAAACAAGTTCCCTGCGGGGATCGGCTTCAATTTCATCTCCGGGGTTTTCCGCCGGGTCGGGCGGGAGGAGCATCCGTGATTTTATATAGATGAGCGTAGCCGCCATCATCAGCCATTCGCCGGCAAGGTTTATATTCAGATCTTTCATTATCTGTAGATATTCCAGATACTGCTCGGTGACATGCGCGATCGGAATATTCCAGATATCGAGCTTTTCCTCCTTAATCATTTGAAGGAGCAAATCAAGCGGCCCTTCAAAGGCGTCCAGACGGATGTTCAGCTTCTGGCTGGCAGGAGGCGGAACTACAGATGCTTGGGTGACCGCGTTTTCCATGATTTCCATCGTCGCTATGACATTATCAGAAGAACCCGCAGCCAGTATTGGATCGGATTCATAATGATTCGGAAGATTCCAAGAAACATCAGGCCGTACAGCACGAAAATTCCATACCTTCCAAAACGTTGAAAAGACTCGGCCGGGCCGGGAGGGAGCAGACCAGCCACAATCCAGTGTCCGTCCAGCGGCGGAACAGGTATGAGGTTAAAAATCGCCAGCATGAAGTTAATCAGCATCATGAAAAAAAGAATTGTCACTATCGGCGCGATAATCGACCCGCTTCCGGCGATTTGCATTGTATACGCCATGTTGACTATGATCAGTCCCGCGCCGGGCATGAACCATTTCATAATAATCAGCAGAATCAGCGCTCCAAAACCCGCCAGCAGATTCGCTCCGGGTCCGGCAATGGAAATAAACATATGATCCCGCGACGGATCTTTAAGGTGCATTGGATTTACCGGCACCGGCTTTGCCCAGCCTATCAGCGGGACTCCCATAATGGAATTCATCAAAGGGAATATAACGGTACCAATAGGGTCAATATGCGCCATGGGATTCAGCGACACCCTTCCCATATAACGGGCGGTATAATCCCCGCGCCTGTCGGCCATCCAGGCGTGCGCCGCTTCATGGATGCTCAGTGAAAACAGCAGCACCGCAAATTGAATGAGGATAATTCCCCAGTTGATATTCTGCAGGTTCAATTTTTATTCCCAGTATCCCAGGGCTGCGGCTTTGCCTTTCCCTGGGTTGTTATGCCACTACAGGGCGTTTGAACGCGCGCCATTGGCACGCTTCATTATATTGATTTTGCAATCCGGTTGAAATCATCCGCCACGCCGCGGTAGACATCCACAAGTACGGGATCAAAATGCTTTCCAGCGCCATCCTCAATAATTTTATTCGCTTCCTCGTGGGTAAACGCTTTCTTGTACGGGCGCTCGGAAATAAGGGCGTCGTATACGTCGACGATTGCCATCATCCGCCCTTCCAGAGGTATATTCTCCCCCTTAAGTCCCTTGGGGTAGCCTGTGCCGTCCCATTTTTCATGGTGCGTTCCTGCGATGCGCAGTGCGTATCGCAAAAAATCGTGTTCTTTCGTATCGCCGATGATTTTCTTTATCGCGTCTACGCCGATGGTTACGTGGGTTTTCATTATCTCAAACTCTTCTTCGGTGAGTTTTCCGGGCTTGTTCAAAATGAGGTCGGTTATGGCGATTTTTCCCACGTCGTGCAGCTGCACCGACGCCAGGAAAATCTCTTTATTCCATTTGGAAATTTCCTCTTCGTATACCTTTCTCCGGATGGATTCGTTAAGCATTGTTTCCAGATAATGCCTGGTGCGCGAAGTATGCCCGCCTGTGCAGCCGTCGCGGAATTCCACCAGATCGGCAACGGCGGCGATGACCGTGTTTTGAAGGCTTGTAACCTCCCTGGTTTTTTCGATTACCTTTATTTCAAGGTTATCCGCGTAATCCTTCAAATCTCTTTTCTGCCGGAGAATCAGGAGCTGGTTCTCGATGCGCTTTAACAGTAGCGGGCCGGAAAAAGGCTTTGATATGTAATCCACAGCCCCTAGGGTAAAGCCCTCCAGTTCGCTGCCTTCATCGTTTTTTGAAGTAAGGAAGATAACCGGGATGTCGGAATAATGAACATCCGATTTCAGTTTTTTTATCGCCTCATAACCGTTTGTCTCCGGCATTTCGATGTCAAGGAGAATAAGATCGGGAATGATATTTTCAAGTATCTCAAAAAGCTTGGCTGCCGACGGCGCGGGATACACTTCGTAAAAAACTTTCAGTAAATTCCTGCCGACGGCCAGGTTGGCCATATTATCGTCCACAAGGATGATTTTATTGCGGCTGGTTTCCATTTTCTCCCTCCATTAATGCCAAAAGCTTTTCTTCAATCTGCCTGAAATTCATATGATCCACGTTCGTTCTGAGCCATGCGGCAAGCTCTCCGCCGGACTCATATTCGAATTTTTCCATTTGCCCCATTGCCGCGTCCACGCCGTCCATGTCGTAGTTTTTACAGGCGGCAAGAAGCGCCGACAATGTTTCAATATCAGGTTTTTCCTTCACGGGCTTTTTATTTGCCGATGACATATTAGCAATTAGTTCATCAATATATGAAATAAGTTCCTCGACTGTTTTAATAAAATCCGGATTGTTCGCGCGAACAAAGTCAAAATCTCCGGACTTGGCCGCTTTTTCCAGCGCTTCCGCCAAGTCGCCAACCCTGTCCGCGCAGACGCCGCGGCTTGATCCTTTTATTCCATGAACGGTAATGGCGTATTCAGCCATACTGTCTTCAGTCACTTCCTTTACAAGAGGAAGAAGGGAACAGGTACTCGTTACAAAGGAACGCATTATTAGCATGAATGAGTCCCTGTCGTTGCCAAACCTTTCCATGCATCTTTCGACATCAAACAAGTCTGTTCTCTCTCCGGTCATCTGTATATCCATTTCGCTCCTTCCGTGTCTTTATTATAATAAACCTTTTGAAGTCGGAAATCTGGCGTTTTATGGATTTTTTTTGTCCTGGGAGCGCGGGCGTCCTGGGAGCGCGGGCCCTGGGAGCGCGGGCGTCCACGCCGGCGTACAATTAATAAAATAATCGCGGGCGATGCCCGCTTCAATTGAAGCGCGACTTCGGCGCGCTTTATTTTATTTAATGTACGCCGGCGTGGACGCCCGCGCTCCCAGGACACGCTCCCAGGACACGCTCCCAGGACACGCGCTCCCAGGGCAGACATGTAAAAGTGTAAAAAATACCGACAGTATCGAATTACGATCCGGATACGAAGCGAAGACCACGTAACTTATTCTTTTTATTGAACAACGGCAATTTTAAACGATTTGTTTTATGCAATATTCTATTCAGAGTGTCGGAAAACTTTACAAAACTGGCATTCCGGCTTCATCTGTCCCGCAGTGCCCTGAATTTATATCGTGCTGTAAATAAACAACATACGTGGTATTTTACCAGTTGTTTAAGACTGGCACTAAAATTGCTAGAATTATTTGTGAAAAACAGTTAAGGAACTGTAATGATATTTTTGAATTTGAAAGGATAAACGTTATGAAAAAGAGTTACATTATTATGTTTGCGTTCGCCGTTCTAGCATTTATGAGCGTAAATGCTAACGCGGAAGGCTTTGAGTATGTATGGGACGCTGATACCGGAACCGGAACCGGGAGCGGCATCAATGATCACAAAACTGACAACGTAAAGGAACTTGCCCTTTACGAGTTGTTCAATAATTATTTTGCCGCACAGCTCGGAGTGAATACATTCTCCAGCAGTGATGATCTCTTCAACGCCCTTGGTGAAAATCCAAATATGACGTGGAACGCCAAAGACTCGGAACTGGTCAGCGCTTATAAAGTAGCGGATCTGACTCATCAGATGACTGTGATTGACGCGCTTGATCTTACCGAATACGGAGTTATTAAGACTTTTTCTGGACACTATGACTCCAACAATAACATTATGGAAATATTTGATGCAAATATTCCAGAAATTCCGTATGATGTCAATCTTCTTTTCAGTCTGACCACATTTCACAAAGACGATTCAGGTATGTCAAATCCTCTTGATACATTCTGGTCAGTTCCTGGCATGAATGATGACAAATTGATTCATTTCCTGGCTTTCGATGTTACCGACCTGTTCAACGCCAAGTGTTATGCGGAAGGAAAATGCGAAGTAGATGATCAGTACAAGAGCGCTTATATGTTTGCCTGGGAAGACCTCCCGGCAGGAGCGGCTGACTGGGATTATCAGGATCTCGTTATCATTATGACAAACCTGAATACAGGCGACACATTTGGCGACTGCGATGATCCGGACAATATGTTTTTGGATTGCCCATCAGAAGTTCCGGAACCTGGCTCAATTCTGCTTCTTGGAACAGGCATCGTCGGTCTCAGCCTTGTCGCGAGACGCAAACTTGGTAAAAAGTAACCTTATTCAAACGCAATGGCGAAACGAACGGTTTCGCCATTACGCCGCTTAAATATGCAAGGGCGCGATTAAATCGCGCCCTTTTTGTTTTTTACGCTTATTTTGCCTGGGAGCGCGGACATCCTGTCCGCATTTTTACAATTAACCCGGATTCCGAAGTCATCCATGACACAAGTGTCGCCAACACGACACGAAACCGGTAGACATACCAGACGAGGATAATTCCAACGGAGGTTTCACAGGAGTTAAACGGTTACAAACGATCATAAACCACTGTGCCATATTGCCTTGCCCTTACAGGGCGGCTGTATGTTTTTATTCCCTTACCCAGGGCGTCGGCGCGTTGCGCCTTTGCCCTGGGCTGTTATGCTACGCCCTTTCAGGGCGTTTGAACGCCGTTTACCTTCGGAATCCGGGTTAATCGCGCGCAACAACGCGCTTCAATTGAAGCGTGCCGTTGGCACGCAATATTTATAAAAAAATGCGGACAGGATGTCCTCGCTCCCAGGCAGGAACGATTTATGTTTCATTCAGGAATTATCCGCCGTCCATGTAGGGGAAGAACTGTACGCGGTCGCCGTCGTTTATAACGCTGTCGGGCCGCGCCCACGCGCCGTTTACTAAAACCATGCCCACGTCGCCCGGCTTGAGGCCAAGCATGGATTCAAGCCGCGGCATGTCGATTGATTCGCCGATGTCCAGCGTACGCGGGCAATTCTTACGCTCCGCCAGCCACAAATTAAACTCAATTTCGATCATGCTGTTACGACGGTAAAAGAAAACGTTATCTCGGGGGCGCGCGAAAGCGCGCTCCTGAGATAACTGCATAAATCTAACAAAGCCGTCCCTTTTGCATCTCTTCATCCGACAGATCGAAGACATGATTTGTCGGCGGCAGTGGAACCCTGTACATATATTCCGGCAGCTTATCCTGGGCCGGGGCTATGCCCGATTTGACGTTGTACTGGTATTCCAGGCGCGCGGTTTCATGGCCCTGTTCCCAGAACTCGTCAACCGTCATCATTTTCCCGCCGCAGATGCCGTAAGTGAACTTTGTGAAAAGCTCGGGCTTTTTGAATAGGTATGCCCTGGCAAAGATGCAGAAACCCATGTTCTCAAGGCTCGCCACCTGCCGCTGCGTGTTGCGGGAAAGATCGCCCTGGCCTTCGCATGCCAGAGGCGGCTGTGTTGCGCGCGCTCCATAGCAGTTTCCGAGCGTGTGGTCGCCGCCCATCGGAGTCATCGCAAATGTAACGCCGTTTCCCTTCAGCGCGCGGGGATCGTAACCCGGAAACGCCTGTCCCTTTGACATTGGCAGATCGGTTATCCCGAATACCTCGCCAGTGGTTTTAACGCCGTTGCCGAGCACGCGGCCAAGCGGCGTAGCGGCCTCAATCTCGGCCATAAGCTTCATGAAACTGTCCACGTTGCCAAACTCGGCCTGTCCCGCCTCCGCGGCAACGCCAAGCGCGGCGCCGACTTCAATAGTGTCAAGACCCATGTCGTTTATCCTGTCGTTCAGGCGGGCAATATCGTCCAGGTTGTCCAGGCACAGGTTGGATCCGATGAGTGACAGGTTTTCGTACTGAACGGTTGAACAGATGGCTTTTCCATTTTTGTCAGGGAAAACGGACAGGCATTTAATCATACATCCGTTCATACACGCCAGGCCGGTTTTGCCATCTCCGCCGCGAGCCTGGATGAGTTCAACAAGTTTTTCGCCGCCTATCTCCGCGTGCTTATCGAAAGCGCCCAGTGTGAAATTTTTTGTTGGACACAACCCAAGTTCATTAACGATTTTGAACATGCCCGTCGTGCCATAGAGCTGGTTGCTCTTTTTAATCGTTGGCATGGCGTCAATAAGCATCTGGTGATATTCCTTTGTCGCCTCGGTAAAGACCTGTTTGTCGAAGTATTCAACCTTCGAATCTGTGGTCGGAACTATTACCACGGCTTTGACCTGTTTGACGCCCATAACCGCGCCCATGCCGCCGCGCGCCGCGAAACGCATTTCACCGCGCGGCGCGGCGACTACTACGCCCGCTCCACGCATAAGGTATTCGCCAGAAGGGCCGTTGCATATAACGCCGGCTTTCTCGCCGAACTTCTGCCGCAATGTGATAATGGTATTTCGCGCGCCCACGCAGCGCAGGTCGTTCATGACCTCAAGCCTGACGCCTTCTTCCGAAACCACGAGGACATAGGTATTTTTATCGCCGGGCGCGGGAAGCCGCTCGATAATGATGGCTCGGATGCCATGCCGCGCAAGATCGTTGGCCGCGGTACCGCCGGAACTCGCTTCCTTGATTCCGTTCGTAAGAGGACTTTTGCCGCCTACCGAAAGCCTGCCGGAACTTGAGACGGCCGTGCCGCCCAAAAGACCGGTACAGATGATAAATTTATTGTTGATGCCAAGAGGCTCGCAGGTCGGATCAACCTCGTTTGTCATGAAACGGGCGATAAATCCCCTGGATCCATAGTTGTTATATATCCCGGCATCTTCCGTGGAAATTGCCCTGGTCTCCATGTTCACTCTTACAATTGTTGCCATACGGTTATATCTCCTACAAAATAAAGCAAAAAATTCACGCTAAAATTTATCATTTGTTCCACTCTGCGTCAAAGGGTTTCACTTAATGGAACATTTATTTAAAATAATCGCAATAAATTACCGTATATCCGTTAATACAACCAATATGAACCAGTATATTTCAAAGGATTTCTACGGATGGGGCGCAAAAAGATAATACACCCATGCTATACCCGCGAACGAAATGATTTTCCATGCCTGCGCGGTCTTTTTGACACGATGCAGCGTCTGGTTTCGCTTGCGTACTATCGAGTACGCCGCGCTCAACCTTCCTTGCCTCGTGTCAAAAATCCTCGCGCATCCACAGGAAAATCATTTCGTTCGCGGGTATAAATCCGGCAGCATGGGTGTTTCCCAAATATTATCGTCCGGAGCCTATTGTCCAGCCGTTGCCTAATCCATACGGTAATGTTACAAACGGAAACGCCTCCACATGACGAATCAATCCGCCGCGGATGGCGAAGGTTTCCATGGTAACAAGGTTTTGCAGCATTCCCGGAGGAGCGTCCGGCGCGGCGCCCCGGCGCGTGCCGTCATGAATGAAGAGCGGGAAGGTGGCGACAATCCCTTTCTGCTCGTCGATAATCAACGCCCGCCGCGGGCGGATATGTTTCATATAGGCGAAAGTTTTTTCATCAATCTGCTGCTTGCAGGTCAGCATGCTGAACCTGAGCTGTTCCTGCCCCTGCTCGGTTTTTGGATCGGGAAGCCCCGGCCCCGGCATCATTCGGCCGCCGGGCGGAGGATTGTTAACCGTCCGGTAGCCGTTTTCGTGCCTGACGCAGTCGTCGGCAAACGCTCCTATACCGCCGTCGTCGCCTTCCAGCGCGTCAAAATATGAGTTGGCGGCGCGCAGAAGAATGTCGCGTGAACCTCGTTCGCCGGGCGGGATATCCGTAGTCAAAATTGTTCGCGGAGTCGTCAGCAGTTCAATGGCGGCCGCGTTGATACCGCGGTCGTAAAGCTGCTCAATTTCCTGTATTTTCCCGCGATCTATTTTCAGGCGCACCGCAACCAGCGCGTCCTGCCCTCCGATTTTCAGCCTGGCCTGCTGCGCGACCTGTCCCGTAACCGGATCGGCGACATAGATTTTAAAGCTTGTCGGTTCGACCCTGGAACGCCACAACATGCCTTCGCCAACCTCCATGACGCCGGTATTTTCGGTCATTTTCACATCAATCGTCATGGCGGGAACGGCTTTAGGGTCATGCCTGAAAATCGCGTTCATGTATCCATCCATGATTTCAATCAGACACGCCCTGTCGCACTCCTTAACGGCGGGATTCCATGCCGGTTCCGAGGCTATAGTCGCGTTAAAAGCCGCCGTCAGGATAACCGCCGTCAGGATAATAAATATTTTTGGAAATTTTGGAAAATTGGGTCGCATTGCCTACCTCCTTTTGAAAAGATGTACCCGTGTTAAAACGTTAATACTTTATAGTTCCGCTTTAAATAATCGGTTAGAACCGGCCCCATTGGTTTAACATCGTAACCCAACTGCCTGAGTTTTCCGTCAACGCCATACATCATGGCGCACGCAATACAGGCCTCTATTTTGACCCCGGCGTCTTTCATCTGGGCAAGTTCTTTTTGAATTGCTTCGTTTTCCGCGGCAAGTTTGGCCGACGGCCCCCAAATTATGAGCGTAACATCGTTAAACCATTTGAACCTCATCGCATTGCCGGTATACATAAACGCCACGGACCTTGCCGTTTCCGGATTGTCGCTTGTCCAGATAACGACAAGCCTGTCTGAATTATCCGTCTTCGCGTCCTGTGAATATGCGTAAATTCCAGAGAAACACAACGCCAGTGCTAATAAGCAAACTCTCATTTCAGTCTTCCCCCTGATAACAATCATTATGAGGTAATTTCATAAAATGGAAAATGTTTTTTTTAAAGGAATATGGCGATCAGAAAAGAAAGGTGATATTTCTAAAACCATCAAATGTTTGACAAAATAGCTGAATTTTGTTATAATATTGTTATGTATAAAAAAGGAGGCGGCTGAAAATGCCTAATATCAGACCAAGCGCGTATCTGCGAAATAATTATAACGAGGTTTCAGATTTTTGTCATTCAAGGTTTGAACCCGTATTTATCACCAAAAACGGACACGGCGACCTGGCGGTTATGAGCATCGAAGCCTACGAGAAATTCTGCGGTCGTTACGAGCTTTATCATCTGCTTGACGAATCAGCCGAAGCCGAGGAAGCCGGGGATTTTATGGACTACGATGAGTTTATAGCGGACTTGCGGAAGAACATGACATGATTTACAAAATCCGAATCATGAAGCCCGCGCAAAACGAAATGTATGACATATATCGCTATATTTCCGAAGAATTGCAGGATCCGGCTGCGGCGGCGCAGCGCGTTTCAGTGATTGACGAAAATATTCAATCGCTGAAAGAAAATCCTGCCCGTTTTCCTCTTGTCCGGGATAACTATTTGGCTTCCAAAGGGTTTAGAATGATTATCGTTAAAAATCATCTCGTCTTTTTTATCATAAGGGAAAAGGAAAAAACCGTATCCGTCATGCGCATATTGTATGGGCGAAGGGATTGGCTGCGTATATTGAAAATAGAAACTGAAAATTTGTTGAAGGATTGAAATGCTCGACAATTTATCAAACAAACTGCAGAAGATTCTCCGCAATCTGAGCGGACAGGGACGTGTATCCGAACGGCACGTTGATGAAATGGCGCGTGAAATTCGCAACGCCCTGCTCGACGCGGATGTCCATTTTAAAATAGCCAAAGAGTTCGTTGAACGGATTAAGAAAAAAGCGCTTGGCCAGGAAGTCATGGAGTCGCTGACGCCGGGACAGCAGGTTATCCGCGTGGTGCGCGATGAGCTGGTCGAACTGCTCGGCGGAGAGCAGTCGGAATTGCGGTTCGCAAAACAGCCGCCCGGAGTTTTCCTGATGGTCGGCCTGCAGGGTTCGGGAAAAACCACAAGCACCGCGAAACTTGCTTACTGGCTGTCAAAAAACAATCATTCGCCTCTGCTTGTTTCCGTGGATGTTTATCGTCCCGCGGCAATGGAGCAGCTGCGGGTGTTGTGCGCAGACAATAATCTGAAATATTTCGACGATCCCGGGGATATGGATCCTGTGTCGCGCGCAGCCAAGGGACTGCGATACGCGCGTAACGGCGGGTATGACGTGCTGCTTATCGATACAGCCGGACGCCTGCATATCGACGACGAAATGATGACGGAGCTTGAGCGCATCCGCGAGATTGCGCCGCCGGTGGAAACACTGCTTGTTACCGACGCAATGACCGGGCAGGACGCCGTTCGCAGTGCAAAGGACTTTCATGAACGCCTGGGATTGACCGGCGTAATACTTACCAAAATGGACGGCGACGCCCGCGGCGGCGCAGCACTGTCTATTAAGACTGTTACAGGACAAGCAATCAAATTCGTCGGTACGGGCGAAAAAGCCGACGCGATTGAACCGTTTTTCCCGGATCGCCTGGCGGGACGTATTCTCGGCATGGGCGATGTATTGTCGCTGATTGAAAAGGCCGAAGAAGCGGTAGATAAAGAGCAGGCGCAGGAAATGGCGGAAAAACTGCGCAATGACGAGTTTACGCTCGATGATTTCCGGGATCAGTTAAATCAGGTTCGACAGATGGGGCCGATTGACCAGATTCTTGGAATGCTGCCGAACATGGGTCCGCTGCGCGGCATGAATCAGGTTAAGGTGGATGAAAAAGAACTATTACATATTGAAGCGATCATCGGTTCCATGACGCCGCGTGAGCGCGAGAATCACCAGATACTGAACGGAAGCCGCAAAAAACGCATCTCCCGCGGATGCGGCCGCCCGGTTTCAGAGATCAATCAGTTGTTGAAACAGTATGTGGAAGCCCGAAAAATGATGCGCAACCTGAGCCGTGGAATCCTGCCGCGCATGATGCGCGGAATGCGGTTTCCAAAAATGTAGCCCTGCGAGCGCCGGCGTCCCTGGGAACCGCGGGCGTCCCTGGGAGCGCGGGCGTCCTCGCCGGCGTATAATAAGGGAAAAAAGCTGCTTATTTCTCCTATCTGTATTGTATCATATACCTCATCATGCCGATTTTTCGTTGTTTTGGAATTGCGTCCGTTTTTTACCTTTACGTTCTATTTTTCCGCTTTCCTTATGCTGCGTGCCAGGACGTTTCAGATGTCTATACGCCGTATACCGTAAGAGTTGAGGTTACCGCCGAGGCTTACCCACTTTTCCAGTATGACGTGGTGGTATTAGACGACAAGGGGCGACAGATCACGGATTTAACGGCCGATGATTTTGAGGTCTTCCAGGACGGAGTCAGCCAGGAGGTCAAAGCAAGCGTTTATATCAATCATCAATCGGCAACTTCGCTAAAACCCTCCCCTTCTCTGAAAAACACCGCTAATCTTCCGCAGCCTCCCGCGCCGACGGTGAAAGAGGAAGATATTCGACGGAATATTGTTTTTTTCTTGGATTTGCCGGGCTATCGATGGATGACCGATGCAAGGAAGTCCCTTAATTTTTTTTTGGACAAACAGATGCGTCCGGGCGACAATGTGGCGATTGTACAAGGCTCCTATGGCGGCAGCGTCATGGACAGGTTTATGAACGATAAACGCGAGCTGGCTGCCCGTGTTGACGATCTTCCAGACGAAAATCATACGCACCGCGGATCGTTCTTTACATATCATGCCGATCCTGACAATTGGATTACGCTTTTACACGTCATACGGACACTGAAGGATATGCCCGGGCAAAAAATCCTGTTCCTTATGTCTCGCATGCCTGCCATTGTCATTAAAGATGGAATACTGATTTCCTCAGAATATGATTTGTTTCAGTTTAAAGGAAATTATAACGACGCAAACGCGTTTGGCGGCAGACTGGACTGTCTGGCGGAAGAAGCCATGCGCGCGGGCGTCATCGTTAATTTTCTGTATATGAACGCTGACCGGAATCCTGGATTCTATCGTAATTATTGGAAACCTCTGCCCGAAAGGACGGGCGGAATCTATATTTTCAACAAATACTTCTACAGAAACGGCATAGGCGGCGAAGCCGAGACAATGATAAACGGGCGCTATATTATTTACTGGGATCCGCCGCCGGACGCGCATGACGGTTCCGGGGAAGTTTTTCACCGCGTCAAGGTTAATGTAAAACGCAAAGATGCCGAAGTTCACGCAGCAGAGGGCTTTTATAGCGGACGGAAAAAGGCGGATACGGCAGCGTATCCTTTGCATGAAGTCATATTTTCGCCGTACAAACATACCGATCTCAAAGTCGAAATGACCGCCGGCTGGATGCGCTCCCCTGAAGCCGGATATATCCTGCGTTCCTGGATGACTATTGACGCTAAGAATGTGAAGGTGTCGGAAACGGCGGAGGGCGCGAGGATTGAAATTGAAACGGCGGGAATGACGACGGACATCAACGGAACCGTACATGACTTTGATTTGAAAAAATATATTTTTGACATCAAAGCTGAAGACATTGAATGGGTGCGTAAATACGGCATACGATTTGCCCGCGTGTTTTCCGTCAAAGAACCGGGCGTCTACACTTTTCACATGGCGGTTCGAGATGCCGGAACGGGCAATACGGGCGCTGTTTATCAGTTTGTGGAGGTTCCCGATCTTGGCAATAAGAAACGGACGCTGTCCAATATATTTCTGCTTTCAAGCGACGCCGATCTCAATTGGGTGATTTCCAATCCGACTGAAGAGATTAATAAAGAAACGATTGCATTGAGATTGAGAAGGGACGAGACCCCCGATCCGGCGTTTCGAACATATAAGCCGGGAGATGTTTTCCAGGCGTTGATGATCGCTTATAACGCGAATCTCAAACTGCAGGAAGACGGCGAAAGCGCCGGCACGGAACTTCGAACGTTTAAGCCCAGGCCGATGGGTAAACCGATGACGTTTAATAACCAAACTGATTCAGGCCTTACCGATATAAATCAATTATATGTTGGCTACTATCAGGTTCGATCCGACTCAATTTATGCGAGAAGTGAAAAACAGGTACAGATTAACGACGTCGGCGCAGGCAATTCGGAGGACGGCATTCTGATTTTACAAAGATTTTCCGTGGTTCGAAATATGCCGTCAGGAGAATACGGATTGATAATGTATATACAGTTATCGGATAAAGTTGTAGTGACGGGGTCGCGCCCGGGAGATATCCCTCCAGTTCCGCCACCTGATTTTACCGGCTCAATCACCTACAGAAACCCGGAGGTGTTTACAAAACCTGTAGATCCGCCCACATCTCAATCAGTGAACTTTATAATTAATGGAAAGTGATAGAGGTTGGTTATGACAGGAAAATTTAAGCGTTTCACGCATAATCAAAACATGACAATCGCCTTATTGCCGGCGATTTTATTAATCGCGCTTTTATCCGCGGCGCAGTCATTGCCGCCCCAATCAAAAGAACTGTCAATGGAACAGGCAATAGAACAGGGCAAAGATGTAATCATTTTGCCGAACGGAGTAATAGTTCCGCAGGACGAGGCGCTTTTATTGCCGAACGGCGTAGTGGGAATACCGGCGGGTACGGACACATCAGACATTCCAAACCCATTTGAGTCACTCCCTGCCAGGATAACAGGCGGCGGGATAACGCCAGGCTATGGAGAACTCAATATAAACATATTTGTTCCAAACGAAGAAACGTGGATACGTCCCGATAATGACGTAAAGACGGCAATATTTACTCAGTTAATGGAATACTTCGCCGTTAATCCGGACAGCGAGATTAAAATCGACATAATGCAGGTAGACGGAGAGCTTGCCACCTTTGTCACCGCCGATGGAAATACGTACCAGGCGCCGAATGACAACCCGGCAGTACGAGAATTTTACAAATCTATGGGCATAGACAATCTGCCGGATTTTGACGAATATGACAAATCTTACCGCGAGTGGTTCGAAAAAAACGCAAACAATCCCGAACTCAAGGAGTTTTTTGAACTGACGGGCGGTGTTCCCGCGTCCGCGCCCGAAGTTCCCAGAACTACAGGCATAGTCCCGATTCTTACGGCACAGCGGGCCAATTCTGAAACGGTAATTCCAAAGACTTCAACCGTCGCACTGGTTCAAAAAGAAAAGTCTGTTTATTCTAAAACGGCAAATGAGCCTGAAATAGTCGTCGGTAAATTGCCTGATGAAATGGCAGCTGATATAAACATGCCGGCCAATCCTCCACCACAGACTGAGCAATTGCAGACAGCGGACACACAACCGGACGGCTCTTCATCCGTGTTCATTATTATTATTGTAGTCGTCTTGGTACTGGGAACGTCTGTATTGATACGTGTATTCCGAAAACCAAAAGCCGATACCTGCCTGTAACCTGAATATGAAGTGGGCAGACCTGGGAGCGCGGGCGTCCCCGCCGGCGTATAATTAATAAAGATCGCGCCAATGGCGCGCTTCTAATGCAGCGGCGCGATTTATCGCGCCACATTTTATTTATTACACGACCGGCGAGGACGCCGGCGCTCCCATGGCTGGAACTTTTATATCGCTCGCCCCAAAACATACTTGCTATTGAATCCTTTTTGATTGTATGAAATAATTATTGATTCTTTAAACGTTTAGAGATTGTATGGAAGTGTAGAGGAGGAGTTTTGCTTAGAATACGTTTGACGCGCATGGGCGCGAAAAAGAAGCCTTTTTACAGGGTTGTGGTATCGGAACAGCGGCAGAATCGCGACGGAAGTTTTGTGGAAATACTTGGATATTACAATCCAAAAACAAATCCTCCAGCGGTTGAGTTAAAAATGGACAGAGTGCAGCACTGGTTGTCCTGCGGCGCGCAGCCTTCAGAGACGGTAAACTCTCTGATAAAAAAGTCTGCGGCTCCAGCGTCCGCATGACCCATTTCAGCGGCTTAATCTCT
>Ga0082212_10006319_pt1 | contig 15961 bp, 22 predicted proteins | sample TergutNt197P3_FD_71548 | JGI IMG/M metagenome (GOLD analysis project Ga0082212, IMG submission 71548) | Neocapritermes taracua P3 segment gut microbial communities from Petit-Saut dam, French Guiana - Nt197 P3 | ecosystem: Host-associated > Arthropoda: Insects > Digestive system > Gut ... | reverse complement strand
TTTTGGAATAGCGTTTATAAAGGCGTCAACGTCAAACGGCCGGTAAAGCCTTACCTTTATAACGCCTATTTTTTGACCTTTAGAGTTTAAATAATTTACGGTTTCTTCCACCGCGTCCGCGCCGCTGCCCATTAAAACTATAATGTCGGTGGCGTCAATAGCTCCCTTATAGTCAAACAAGCTATATTTTCGTCCCGTTAATTTTGCTACCTTGTTCATCATTTCTTGCACAATTTTGGGAGTCTCGTTATAATATTTATTTGCAGCCTCGCGGTTTTGAAAATAAGTATCCGGATTTTGGGCCGTACCCTGCTGATGCGGGTGCTCAGGATTTAAAGCGCGCTTTCTAAAATCTTCAACATCTTTCATGTCAACAAGCGATTTTATTTCGTCGTAATCTATAACGTCAATTTTAGAAACTTCGTGCGATGTTCTAAAACCGTCAAAAAAATGCAGAAACGGCACCTTAGATTTTAATGTGGCAAGGTGAGAAACCAAGCTAAGGTCCATAGCTTCCTGTACGGAATTACTCGCCATCATGGCAAAACCCGTCTGACGACAGGACATAACGTCGGAATGGTCGCCGAAAATTGATAAAGCGTGAGCGGCAAGAGCCCTTGCCGAAACATGGAAAACCGTCGGCAGTAATTCGCCGCTGATTTTGTACATATTAGGAATCATTAACAGTAAGCCCTGGCTTGCCGTATAAGTTGTTGTCAAAGCGCCGGCAGACAGCGCGCCGTGAACCGCGCCCGCGGCTCCGCCCTCGGACTGCATTTCCGCAACGCGTACCGTTTGGTTAAAGATATTTTTCCGTCCCTCGGCCGCCCATTCGTCCGCGGATTCCGCCATAGGGGATGACGGTGTTATTGGAAATATCGCAGCAACTTCCGAAAATGCGTACGCCACATGGCTCGCCGCGGTATTCCCGTCAATAGTCATTTTTTTCATTTATTATACCTCAAATTGTATTTAAATTAATTATACCTTTAAAAGGATTTTTCGTCAATTTAAATTGGCTCTAAAAACAGGCTGAATTAATAAATCCAGCCTGTTTTTTCCGTTCATAGTAACTTTAAGAAATTGCGTTGACATTTATTGTGATATTAAATTTAGTGTTTTTAATAAAGCTAAAATCTTCTTCGTTATGTTCTTTATATTTTCTATACTGTCCAGGCCGGAACTTAAACAAAGTTTCCTCAATATCAAAAATATCGGCGTCATAACTCTTAACCACATCTATCATGCTTTGTATATCTGTTTTTACCCGATTTTTTAACGCTGTAAAAAACTCTTTAGGAACATCTTCGCTGTGCAGCAAAAAATTCAGATTTTTTTCTTCGCTTTCTAAATGGTCTATTTTAAAATTAATATGAACATTTATGTCGCAAACAATGTTGTTGCCTTCAAAATAAATGGATTTATTAAATTTTCCGTTCGTTATTTCCACGCTGCAATTTTCTATAAAATAATCTCTTGTTTCAATATCCTGCAAGTCCATTTGCCCGCGCTTAACCTTCTTTGTAACTAAGTTGTACGCTCTTACTTCATCCGAGGACAAAAGCCCAATAAACTCGGACTTTCTAAAAACTGCCGCCATTGTTGGATTGAAAATTTTTGTATCTCCGCTTTCTTCTTCCGCTTCTTCCTCGCCTTCGCCGTCTGCCTCAACGGACTCGCTCATTTTAATATACGTTAAAATATTGCCGTTTGAACTATTGTAATACCTTACGGCAAAATCTTTTAAATTGGTTGCCACAACATTCATATTCTCCGAGCCGTTGTACATTAAAGTTTTTAACAGCGAAAAGGTAGAAACCTCGTCTAAAGACGTCTTGCTGTTTAAAATGTCGGCCGCCTTTTCTTCAGTAGCGCAGATTAAGGCAGTATCGTTTAATTGTTCGTTTCTTAAAAAAAAGTCAAGAGCGTCCATAATATTTTGTGCAAAAACCGATTTTGATACTATTATAAGTTTGCAAAAACTGATATACGGATGCCAGCCGCTTTGGTCCTCCATATTTTTTAACGCCATAGACGGAGTTTTTCCCGAGCCGTAAATAACAGCCTGATTTTCAGCGGCGGTAAAAGCACTAATAGAGTCCGTCACGGCAATTTGTCCCGATAAAACATAATTTTGCTCTTCCGATTCATAATCAAGACCCAATGTTACAACTATTGCAACTTTTTGTAAGTCAACAGCCCCGAAGTCAAGCGTAAAAAATAAAACGAAAACAAAAATCATAATGTAAACAATAAATTTTCCTTGTTTTAAAAACGCCGGCATCAAACCTTCTCCTTGTTTTTTCTTAATATAAATATATTTTCTTTTGCCAATACACCCATTGCCAAAATAATAGGGAATAGATACTGCATAGCCATATAAAAATAGGTCATATATACCGAATTTAAATTAACTAAATCGCTGAATCTGTTGTTAAAGAAAAGAGTTCCTGCCGCCAGAATTGTAATTAGTGCCAAAAGCGGATATTTTCTTTCTTTCAGATTAAAGCATTGGCGGAACATCTCTGCGGAACAATAAAGTGTAACCGCGCTGAAAAATACCGCGCCCGCAAGGAGAATAATAATTGCAATAAAATCAAACCTCCCAAGCTCGGACATAGCAAGCGAATATTTACTTATTTTTGTAATCGCATAGGTTTGCCTAACCGCGACATCGCCGAAAATTGCGATAAAAATAACAAATACAAAAACTACCAATGCCGCAATTAACCCGGCTACCAATACAACTTTTTTAAACGATTTATCTTTATCTATCTTTCCCATAAAGGCAAACAAAATTATATAGTCGCCAAAATGATATACGTTTTTTAACACGCCGTCAAAAATCGGCCCGGCCCCGTTATAGGCGATCGGCAAAATATTGGAAAAATCGGCCTGTGAAAATGAAAACATTATAATTAAAATAAAACTTATCAAAATTATAAACCAAAACAATTCCGAAGTCCTCCCTATTATTTTTGCGCCCTTTAAAGCTACAAAGAAAATTAAACTAAAGAAAATTATAAAAGTTATAATAAAAGGAAACCGTTCGTAAAAAGTGTTTTCTAAAAGCTGCTTTTGCTCTAAAATAAACGGCAGACCTTTGAACAAAAAGAACAGTCCGAACAAAAACAAAATAATCTTTGCCACAGGCTTAGAAAAAACGGATTTTAAAATTTGATTAAAATTGTCTTTTGGATACTTATTAATAGCAAATAAAATGAGCAGCAGCACAAAAATATCAACCGAAAGGAGTATAAATGTTGAAATATAGCTGTCGCGTCCCGAGACATGCGACATCAAAGTAGGCAATAGCATCAGCTTTGTAATAGGCAGTATAAAGAAAAACAAAATGGAGAGTTGGCGTTTATTAATTACCTCATTCATACTTTAATCCTTTTAAAAATCATTTATTTTCCGGTGTCTTTGGCATTTTTAATCTAATATCGTTGTTTTGCTTAAAACTTTTAGGACGTGTTTGCATTTCAATTAGTTCTTTTTTAAATATGCCGTCCTTTAAATCGGCCGCGACAATAGGAGCGTACGGCGCAAAATAAGGCGCTCCGTAGGATTCTAAACTCACAACGTAGCTTGCTAAGAATATTACTCCGAGCATAATTCCGAAAATTCCCAAAGCCCCCGCTAAAAATATAAAAACAATACGCAAAATTGATAAGGTTCCGACAAGTTCGGGCGCGGAATATAACGATAGCGCGGACAACGCCATTATCAAAAGCGTAGGCGTGCTTATAATGCCCGCGGTAACGGCCGTCTGTCCCAAAACTAAAGACCCGACAATGGAAAGCGACATTGAAACATATTTCGGCATTCTTATACTCGCCTCGGATAGAATTTCAAAAATTAAAACGACCGTAAGCATCTCTATGGCGGGAGACAGCGGTATGCCTTTTGTTGAATTTAAAATTGTCAGGCTAAAGCGCAAAGGGATAATTGAGAGGTTAAAAATCTGCGCCGCAACGTAAGCCGCGGGAAGTATAATGGCAAAAAATATAGCAATCAATCTGATTAAGCGCGTAAAGGTAACCCTGTATTTTCTCTCGTAATAGTCCTCAGGACTTTGAAAATCTTCTATCAATAAATATGGCAAAGTCAAAACAATAGGCGAGCCGTCCACAATTACCGCAACGCGTCCCTCTAAGAGCTTTGCGGTTACAATATCGGGCTTTTCGGTTGTGCCCACCTGTTTAAAAATAGAAAACGGTTTAAGCTCTAAAAACTTGGTTATATATGACGAATCCAAAATTGCGTCTATTTCTATTTTTTCAATACGTTTTTTTATACCGTCAAAAAGTTTTTTGTCCGCTATGCCGTCTACATAGCATAAAGCTATTACGGTTTTTGTATACTTACCGCATTCCATATAACTAACTTTTAACTTTTCGGTTTTTAAACGGTTACGAATCAGCGCGACGTTGTTTTTAACGTTTTCAATAAAGCCCTCACGCGGGCCCTTAATAACCTGAGACGTCGGCGGCTCCGCCACCGCGCGCATATTGGCTTTTCGCACTCCCGCTTCGATAAAACGTTTTTCTCCGTCGACAATTATAACCGCGTTGCCTCCTAAAATTGACGTTATTAAGTCTTCAAAATTTTCTTTAGTAACGCATTCGGCGCAATGCACTAAACTATGAACCATATTGTCTATATTAAGTTTTACGTTTTCAGGACATTCTTCTATCGATTTAATTATAAACTCGTTTATTTGAGCTTTATCAACCATGCCGTCCATAAAGATTACGCAAACATTTAAACCCTTTGCTCTAAATTCTCGAAACTTTATATCCGAATCTTCCTGCATGCGCTGTTTTATAAGCTCTAAATTCTTTTTCGTTTTCTTAAACAATTCCATACTCTTAATATTTTCAAAAGGAATTAAAAATATGCCTTAGCCATTGCTTTTCTTAATTTATAAACCTTATAAAAATGTTTGCCTTTTATAACCAATTTTTATAGAATTTATAAAAGGAGGTATTTTATGAAAACTCAAGGCCATTTATATTTAGCTAATTTGATTTTAAAAGAATTAGAGGCAGGAAAATACGAATTCCTATTTAAAATAGGTAATACGCTTTACCCTCAGGCAATTGATTCTAACATAAGATTCTTTTTACTAAACAACAAACAAGCTTTCAGAGCGGGCGCTATAGGCCCCGATGTATATTTTGACATTTATTTCGGCCAGGCTATAATACATCCGAAAGGCGACATTAATTCGGGATTATGGCTTATGATTATGCAAGAGGAATTAAAACACATTAACCTGCATAGCATAGAGGGCCAGAAAGCGTACGCCTTTTTTATGGGCTTTTTGGTTCATTATGCAACCGACATGTATACGCACACCTATGTAAACGACATTGCAGGAGGCGCGTTTCCGGCGTTCTCTTCGTTGCTGTTCAGTGGAACAAAGCGCGATATCGTAAGACGGCATATATCTTTGGAAAGTTACATAGACAGCAAAATCCCATCAAGTGAATTATCCGGAGACAATATAGAATTGGAAGCGCCGGCGGATTTTGTTATTAACTGTTTTATTAAGTATCCTAAAATGCACTTTGAAGAAATAAAAAAACGTTTGCAAGGAACGCCCGAATACAATTTATATATAACGTCTTCCGATTTAAAGTACAATTTTTCAAGCCCGTTTGCGGATATGTATAAATTTAGAGAAAAAATCATGAGCTTCGCTCAAAAGCTAAAGCCGTATAGAAATAATCCACTTACTTATGTTGCCGCGACAAACGTCGGGTCGTATTGCGAATATTGGGTGGACGATATCGACAGAGCCATTTATCAATGGATAAAGGTCAGCGACAAAATAGCGTATTATTTAACCGCGCCGTACAACAGTAAAACTATGGATAACGCCAAAGAAGCAATCGAAACATGGGCAAAAAAATATTTAGCAAAAGCTACTCCTATCCCGGATGTGATTATTGATTTTATAAACGCCATTCCTGAAATTCCGCTAATTAAGGAATTAGTAAAGCCCATAGAAAAACTAATGAATGAATTTCTGAAATTAATAGTTAATATCTTTATGAAAATATTTTTCGGTCTTGATATTAACGACGTAAAGGACATGTTCAATAATCCGGAAAAAGTTTTAAATTCCGATTTGTTTAAAACGGGCAAAAATACCACCGCAGTTATAGATAAGGACCTTGGTAATTTCGGCAAAGAAAAAGATACGACAAAACAAACCTTCAAGCCATTCTCGGACGCTTTAAATATGGCAAAACTTTGCCTTCTTGGAGCCGACAATTTAAACTGCATATTGCATGACAATAATGAGCCGTTTAACGGAAGTTTAACGGAAGAAAAATTTGATAAATTGCATGTAACTATTAAAACTAAAAATAAAACGTTTGCCGGAACCGACGACGACGTATTTTTTGGAGTTAAATTCAAAAACGGTAAGAGCTATTCGGTTTTGTGCGATATTCCGTTTAAAAACGACTTTGAAAAGGGAAGTACCGGGAAATATACTTTAGAATTACCTTATTATTTTAAGGTTACTGATGTCGACGAATTTTTTATTCAGAAAAAGCACATCCATTTGAGTTTAGGTCCCGATTGGTATTGCGAATGGGTTGAAGTAAAATCTAAAGACTTCGATTTCGGAAGAAAAGAGATTAATAAAGATATAAAAAACCAAACTCCGATACGGTTTAAGCCCGTAAACGCTTTAATTAACTATACCTACAATTTTTCTATTGACCCCAAAATAGTCACTTTTATTAAAAGCATAGACGAAAGCAACGAAGTCAAAAATGCGTTTTATTATAATTACGAAATGTATAAATGTATTTTTGAACCTGAAAATACAAGCGGAAGCTCGTCGTCAAGCGGCATCAACACGGGAACAGGTAAGCCGGAGCCAAAACTTTATGACTATACAATTGAAATTCCGGAGGAAAAAGTTGCCGGAAAACTTGTTTTGGTAAAACCTTCAATTATTCATCTTGCTGGCTGTTCTAAGGTAAAGAACAAACAAACCGCCGTTTTGGGTAAATTTAAATCGCATAACGAAGCTTTAGCTTTTGCAAAAGCCAAATATCCGAGTGCGGAATTATGCTTAACTTGCTGCAATAAAATAGGCTTTATTAACGGTTTTGTCCCGGGCTTTGAAAGAGATTTTTTAGCTAACTTAAACGAACTGAAAAATCCGCGGAACGCGCAAAGGTTAAAAGATTTTTTTAATACAAACGCTATTAAAGAATTAAACGGCCAAACAATAACGACTTCCGACCAATACATAAAAAATTTAGAAAAAATAAGCGTCAAAGACAAAATAAATATAGACAAAAAAACCTTAGACACATTCAAAGCTAAAATTTAGGCATAACAAAACAAAAAGCGGCGAAACTTTTTCGCCGCTTAAATTTTTTTGAAAAAACATTTGACAACCGCGCCAATCTGGTGTATAATTGTTTCTTGTGGCGGATTCTTCGGAGTTTGCCATCCATTGATGTGTAGATATCTGCAAAATATTTTGCTTTTCCAATTGCGACACGCCCGGTTGCGTGAACAGGTTGGAGGGTGAAAAGCAGCGGCGCTGCTTCCCATAAGGAAGCGGAGGCGGGGTTTATTCCTGCTATGGCGGCGTGCTTGGGGCAGCGCCCCATTGGAGCAGGTAAATCGCACAGCCTGTAGGGCAATTGGCAGGGTTCTTTCCTATAACACTGTCAACCAATGCCCTAGTACAAATAACGGTACTGCGTAAAGTGGAGGAATCACATGCAAAACCAAAAAATTCGTATCAACCTGAAAGCTTATGACCATAAGCTTATCGACCAGTCGGTAGTCCAAATCATTGACACCGCCAAGCGCACAGGCGCAACCATTTCGGGGCCAATCCCCCTACCAACCAAAAAGGAAGTTGTCACTATCCTTCGGGCGGTACACAAGTACAAAGACTCCCGCGAGCAATTTGAATCTCGCACGCACAAGCGTCTGATTGACATCTTGATGCCAACACCAAAAACTGTGGATGCACTGCAGCGTCTGGACCTTCCCGACGGCGTAGACATCTCGGTTAAAATCATGTAGTAAGGGGTGTCAATATGTTGAAAAAAGCGATATTAGCCAAGAAACTTGGCATGACACAAGTTTTTACAGAAAACGGCACCGTTATTCCCGTAACGGTACTTGAAGCCGGGCCCTGCACCGTGGTGCAGCGCAAGACAGTTGAGAAAGACGGCTACGCCGCCCTGCAAGTAGGCTTTGGCAGCATCCGTCCTAAGTTAGTAAACAAGCCTGAAAAAGGACACTTTGAAGCGAATCTTGGTGCAGGCGCCGCCCCCCACCGGGTACTGCGCGAGTTAAGACTTGAAGACTGCGACGCTTACGAAGTGGGTTCTGAAATAAAAGCGGACGTGTTTGCCGCAGGCGACCACGTGGACATTAGCGGAACATCTAAGGGTAAAGGTTTCCAAGGCGCCATTAAGCGCCACGGCCAAACCCGCGGCCCCATGTCCCATGGTTCTAAATACCACCGCGGACTTGGTTCCATGGGCTCCGGTACCACACCGGGCCGGGTGCGTAAAGGCAAAAAAGCGCCGGGTCACATGGGTGCGGAAGCCGTTACCATTCAAAACCTTGAAATTATCCGCACAGATGCTGAAAAGAATTTGATTCTTGTTAGAGGTGCTGTACCGGGCATTAAAGGTGCGCTGGTAGTTGTTAAGAGCACTTGCAAAGTATAAGCACATCTGATTAAGAAGGAGTTGTGAATCGTGGCTACAGTAGCAGTGAAAGACTTGAGCGGAAAAACAGTTGGAAACATCGACCTAAACCCCGCCATCTTCGATATTGAAATTAACGAACATGCTGTCCACATGGCAGTGGTTCAATACCTGGCCAATCAGCGCCAAGGTAACAAAAGCGCCAAAACCCGAGCGGAAGTCCGTGGCGGCGGCCGTAAGCCTTGGAGGCAAAAGGGCACCGGGCGCGCGCGCCAAGGTAGCACCCGTTCTCCCCAATGGACAGGCGGCGGCGTGGTATTCGCGCCAAAACCTCGGGATTTCAGCTTTAAGCTGAACAAGAAGCTTAAAAGGCTGGCCCTTAAATCTGTGCTGACAGATAAAGTAAGGGAAGGCAACTTGGTAGTGGTAGAAAACTTCGACCTGCCGGAAATTAAAACCAAAGCCATGGTTAGCGCATGCGCCGCCTTGGAACTTAAAAAAGCCTTGATTGTGATGGACGGCAGCAACACCAACGTGATGCTTTCCGCCAGAAACATCCCAACCATTAAAACCGCAGGGGTCAACACCATTAACGTGTACGACATCCTTAACCACGAAAGTCTTGTGGTGACCAAAGCGGCCATAGAAAAAATCCAGGAGGTGTATGTATAATGGCTGACCTAAAATACTACGACATTATCCAAAAACCTCTGATGACAGAGAAAAGCATGGCGCTTTTGGAGCACAACACCTATTCATTTTATGTGCATCCAAAAGCCACCAAGGGTCAAATCAAGGAAGCGGTAGAAAAACTCTTTGCCGGCACCAAAGTAGAATCGGTTAACACCATGATGACCCACCCTAAAAAGCGCCAACGCCGCGGGTACCTGCCCGGCAAGACCGTAGAGCGCAAAAAAGCAATTGTAAAGCTAACCCCAGGCAGCAGCCAAATCGAATATTTTGAAGGTATCTAAGGAAGGAGCTTTGACAAATGGGTATTAAACGTTACAGACCCTTAACCCCTTCCCAAAGGCAAATGACCGTTTCCGACTTTGCGGAAATTACAAGGTCTAAACCTGAGAAAAGCCTTGTCGAACACCTACCCACACACAGTGGTAGAAACGGCCAGGGTAAAATCACAGTACGCCACAGGGGTGGCGGGGCAAAAATTAAGTACCGCATCATCGACTTCAAGCGTAACAAAGACGGCATTCCCGCCAAAGTTCACGCTGTAGAATATGATCCAAACCGCACAGCCAACATTGCGCTACTGCACTATGTTGACGGTGAAAAACGCTACATCTTGGCGCCCATTGGCGTAAAGGTAGGCGACACGTTGATGAGCGGCGAAGAAGCGGAAGTACGCCCGGGCAATGCGCTTCCTATGAAGAACATCCCAACGGGTACAGAAATTCATAACATTGAAATGAAACTTGGCCGCGGCGGACAACTTGTGCGTTCGGCCGGCAACGTGGCTCAGCTTATGGCTAAAGACGAAAAGTATGCCACTGTGCGCCTTCCTTCCGGGGAAATGCGCCTGGTGCCTGTTAACTGTCGTGCAACCATTGGCCAAGTAGGCAACCAAGACCACGAGCTTATCAACATTGGTAAAGCCGGTAAAAAGCGTCACATGGGTATCCGCCCAACCGTTCGCGGTTCGGTCATGAACCCCAACGATCACCCCCATGGCGGTGGTGAAGGTAAGGCGCCAATTGGCCGTTCGGCCCCGTCTACCCCTTGGGGTAAACCGGCCCTTGGCTACAAAACCCGTAAGAAAAACAAACACAGTAACAAGTATATCGTGCGCAAGCGCGGTTCTAAATAGGAGGTTAATATGGGCAGATCACTAAAAAAAGGGCCGTTCGTAGACGACCACCTAATGAAAAAAGTGCTGGCGCAGGGCGATGCTACCAACAGCAGCGTTATTAAAACCTGGTCACGCCGCAGCACCATTTATCCCGAATTTATTGGTTTTACCTTTGCTGTGCATGACGGCCGCAAACACGTGCCTGTGTATGTAACAGAAGACATGGTAGGACACAAACTGGGCGAATTTGCTTTGACCCGCAGCTATCGCGGCCATGGTAAAGACGCAGAAAAAAGAAGCAAAGCACGCTAGGAGGGCAATAAAATGGCAGGTTCAAGAAGCCAGTATAAACAACAGCGCAATAAGGAAAACCGCGAAACGCGGCCCCATGCGATTCATAAATTTGCCCGTATATCTGACCGTAAGGCACGCATTGTCCTAGAGCAAATCAAAGGCAAAGGCGTAGCCCAGGCAGCGGCAATTTTGCAGTTTAACCCAAGATATGGTGCGGATTTGGTATCCAAAGTGCTAAAATCGGCAGTGGCTAACGCAGAAGAAAACCACTCTTTGGCAGCGGACGCCCTATATGTACAGGAAGTGTTTGCGGACCAGGGGCCAACCCTAAAGCGCATCCAGCCCCGTGCAAAAGGTCGGGCCTACCGCATCAACAAACGCACCGCGCACATCACAATTATTTTGAACGAGAGGTGATCACATGGGCCAAAAAGTAAACCCCCACGGCTTACGTCTGGGCATTAACAAAGAATGGGATTCCGTGTGGTACGCAGAGAAAGACACTGCGAAGTTCATCTTGGAAGACCATAAGCTACGCGAGTATATCAAGAAAAACTTGAAAAATGCAAAAATTGCGCGCATCACCATTAAGCGCACAACAGACCGCGTAAAAATTACACTGCACAGCGCCAGCCCCGGTATCATCATTGGCCGCAACGGCGCAGCCATTAAAGAGCTGACGGAAAAACTTCAAAAGCTAAGCGACCAAAAAGTGGACGTGGAAATTTTTGAAATTAAAAGACCGGAAGTGAACGCGCAATTGGTTGCAGAAACCATTGCCGTAGACCTGGAAAACCGTACCGCTTTCCGCCGCGCCATGCGTCAAGCTATGCAGCGCGCCATGAAAGCCGGCTCACGTGGTATCAAAACCATGGTATCCGGACGCTTAGGCGGCGCAGACATTGCCCGCAGCGAAAGCTTCCACGAGGGCACCATTCCGCTGCAAACCCTGCGTGCGGACATTGACTACGGCTTTGCCGAAGCAAAAACCACCTATGGTATCCTAGGTGTTAAAGTATGGCTTTACAAAGGTGACCCGGTTGCCTACGCGCCACGTCGTGGTGACAGAGATGACCGTGGCCCAAGAAACAGACGGGAAGGAGGCGCTGGTTATGCTAATGCCAAAAAGGGTAAAACGTCGCAAGCAGTTCCGCGGCAGAATGACAGGCAAGGCGCTCCGCGGCAATAACATCACTTACGGATCATTTGGTCTGGTGGCGATGGAGCCAAGCTGGATTACAGCTAACCAAATTGAAGCCTCTCGTATTGTTATCAACCGTACCATGAAGCGTGGCGGTAAAGTTTGGATTAAAGTATTCCCAGACAAGCCTGTTACCGCAAAACCTGCCGAAACCCGCATGGGTAAAGGTAAAGGTTCGCCAGAATACTGGGTGGCCGTGGTTAAGCCCGGCCGCGTTATGTTTGAAGTTGCAGGGGTAGACGAAGAGCTGGCCCGCCGCGCACTTAAGCTTGCTTCTTACAAATTGCCAATCAAGTGCAAAGTTGTATCCAAAGAAGAGCTTAACGAAATTCTAGCTGCAGCCGAGCCAAAAGCGGCTCAAGCTGTTTCAGAATAAACAAGGAGGCCGAGGTTAATGAAGTCAACGAAATACCTAGAGTCCCTTAGAGATAAATCCGTGGAAGAGTTGCGTACCGATTTGGTTACCAGCAAAAAGGAACTCTTCAACTTGCGTTTCCAAAACGCAACTAACCAGCTGGACAACACAGCACGAATCCGCGAAGTACGCAAGAACATTGCCCGCATTCAAACGGTCATGACCCAGCGTACAAAGGGTTTAGCTTAACCAATGGAGGTAAATCATCGTGGAGACTCGTAATTTACGCAAAACCCGGGTAGGCCGGGTTGTAAGCGACAAAATGGACAAAACAATTGTGGTGGCTGTGGAAAACCGTGTACGTCACCCCCTAATTGGTAAAATTGTTAAGCGTACCTACAAGCTAAAAGCCCATGACGAAACAAACGAATGCGGCATTGGCGACAGAGTGCGCGTTATGGAAACCCGTCCCCTATCAAAAGATAAGCGCTGGCGTTTGGTTTCAATCATCGAAAAAGCGAAGTAAACCACCTGCTTTAAGGAGGCAATTATCATGATTCAGCAACAAACACGGCTGGCGTCCGCAGATAATTCCGGTGCGAAGGAATTGATGTGCATACGTGTACTAGGCGGAAGTAAACGCCGCTATGGCAACGTGGGCGACATCATTGTATGTTCTGTCAAAGACGCAGCCCCCGGCGGTGTGGTTAAAAAAGGCGAAGTGGTAAAAGCAGTTATTGTACGTACCGTTAAAGGGCTAAGCCGCCCAGACGGCAGCAGTATCCGCTTCGACGAAAATGCCGCTGTTATCATTAAAGACGACAACACCCCACGGGGAACACGTATTTTTGGGCCAGTAGCCAGGGAGCTTCGCGATAAGCAGTTTATGCGTATCGTGTCCCTCGCCCCGGAAGTTCTGTAAGAAAGAGGTATACAATGGAACCTACAAAAACAAAACTGAAGCGCGGCGATATCGTTCGTGTGACCGCCGGCAAAGAAGTTGGCCGGGAAGGTCGCATTCTACTACTGGACCGCGTAAAAAACAAAGTGGTAGTGGAAGGGCTTAACCTGCAAACAAAGCACGTGAAGTCTAACCGCGCCAACCAAACCGGCGGCATTACCCGCCGGGAAGCCCCCCTTCACCTTTCCAATGTTATGTACTTGCACAAAGGCAAGCCCACCCGTTTGGGATACAAAGTGGAAGTCACAGAGAAGGACGGCAAGAAAGTTACCGTTAAAAAGCGCGTAGCTAAAACAACAGGCGAAGTTATTGACTAAGCCAAAAACGGCAACGCCGTTTCCCGTAGGAAGCGCAGCAGGGATTCATTTCCTGCGTAGCGGCGGGGTTTGGGGTGAGCAACCCCATAGGAATGAAATGAGGAGGTTGGCCCATGAGTCGGCTAAGAACCATATACGACACAGAAATCGTCGATGGCATGATGAAAAAGTTCAATTATAAAAACAAATTGGCTGTACCCAAAATCGAAAAAGTCGTTGTCAATATCGGTTTGGGCGAAGCGAAAGATAACGCTAAAGTAATCGAACACGCCACAAACGACATCGCGACGATTACAGGGCAAAAAGCCGTTGTAACGAAAGCAAAAAAATCAATATCCGCATTTAAACTGCGCGCGGGAATGCCCGTAGGGTGTAAAGTAACACTGCGCGGCGCGAAAATGTACAGTTTCGTTGACAGGCTTATTAATGTGGCAATCCCCCGTGTTCGTGACTTCCGCGGTGTAAGCGCGGATTCATTCGACGGACGCGGAAATTATACACTCGGCATCAAAGAGCAATTGATTTTCCCCGAAATTTCATTTGATAAAATTGATAAACTTCGCGGAATGGAAGTTGTTTTCGTAACAACAGCCGAAACAGACGAAGAAGCGCGCGAGCTTCTTTCACTATTCGGAATGCCATTTGTGAGAACGGCATAGGGAGGTATATATGGCAAAAAAATCATTGGTGTTAAAAGCCGCAAGAAAACCGAAATTTGCCGTAAGGGCATACAGACGCTGTAATATATGCGGAAGACCGCACGCTACTTTACGTAAATACGGTGTTTGCCGTATTTGCTTCCGCGAGTTGGCTTACAAGGGTCAGATTCCCGGCGTAAGAAAAGCAAGTTGGTAAACAGTAAACAGAAATTTTAGCTAGGAGGAACGTCCATGTTATCCGACCCAATCGGTGATATGCTCACAAGAATCCGCAACGCGAACATGGCAAGACATACAACCGTTGATATGCCGTCATCTAAAATGAAAGAAGCCATCGCTTCTATTTTAGTCAAAGAGGGATATGTAAAGGGTTATGAAATAGTTCCGAGCGGCGTTAAAAAAACAATGAGAATCACCCTTAAATATGGAAGAAATAAAAGCGAAAAAGTTATTGCGGGCTTAAAGCGCATTTCAAAACCCGGGTTAAGAGTGTATGCGGGTTGTGAAGATTTGCCGAAAGTGCTTAACGGCTTGGGGCTTGCGATTGTTTCGACAAATAAAGGCGTTATGACCGATAAGGAAGCGCGTAGTTTGGGCGTTGGCGGAGAGGTTTTAGCGTTCGTTTGGTAAATATAAAAAAGGAGGTGCAGAATCATGTCAAGAATAGGAAAACTTCCTGTTGCTGTACCGAGCGGTGTAACGGTAACAATAGCCGCGGGGAATGAGGTTACGGTAAAAGGGCCGAAAGGAACATTAAGCCGTAAACTTTCAGCGGACATGACCATCGCACAAGAAGACGGCAAGTTAACCGTAACACGCCCGAATGATTTAAAACGTTTTAAAGCGTTACACGGTTTAACACGCACACTGATTAACAACATGGTGGTTGGCGTGACAGACGGCTACACAAAGCGTCTGGAAATTAACGGTACAGGTTACCGCGCCGCAAAAGCCGGCAACAAACTAACCTTAAACCTTGGCTACTCTCATCCCATCGAAATGGTTGACCCGGACGGCGTCACCAGCGAGGTAGAAGGTACCAACAAAATTACCATCACCGGCATAGACAAAGAAAAAGTTGGTCAATATGCCGCCAATATACGCGCAAAACGTCCGCCAGAGCCCTACAAAGGCAAAGGCGTAAAGTATGAAGACGAGCGCATCAGACGTAAAGCCGGTAAATCCGGTAAGAAATAAGGACGGTAGGTGAAGAGGCATGATTAACAAACCATCACGTGCGAAGGCACGTCAGAAACGTCACTACAAAATGCGTCGCAACTTATCGGGAACTGCCGCAAGGCCAAGACTAACCGTGTTTAAGTCCAACAAATACATCTATGCGCAATTGATAGATGATGTGGCTCAACACACCTTGGCAAGCGCGTCTACACTGGACGCCGCATTTGTCAAAGCCAATAACCTAGAATCTGCGTCCAACATGGAAGCAGCCAAGGCCGTTGGCGCGGCGGTTGCAAAAAAAGCCCTTGATAAAGGTATCGACACGATTGTGTTTGACCGTAGCGGATACGTTTATCACGGCAAACTACAGGCCCTGGCGGACGCAGCCAGAGAAGCCGGTCTGAAATTCTAGGTAAGGGAGAAGCTTATGAAAAAGATAGACGCAAATGCCTTGGAGTTACAAGACCGTGTGGTTACCAT
>Ga0082212_10006318_pt1 | contig 15962 bp, 9 predicted proteins | sample TergutNt197P3_FD_71548 | JGI IMG/M metagenome (GOLD analysis project Ga0082212, IMG submission 71548) | Neocapritermes taracua P3 segment gut microbial communities from Petit-Saut dam, French Guiana - Nt197 P3 | ecosystem: Host-associated > Arthropoda: Insects > Digestive system > Gut ... | reverse complement strand
CCGGGCAGTCGCCAATCGCTGATGCATCTGACAGTCGGACCGGCACTACTCGTCCAAACACTCCGCTCTCCACTCTCCACGCTCCACTCTCAAATACCGGCGCGCCTTTCGCTGAAATCGAATATGAGCCGGACTTAAGCCGTAACTCAACCACCGGACAGGCGCTGCGGTTTTTTTCCGCTGTTGCAGCTCCCCAGCCTATTGTGCAAAGGGCGGCAGACCCGATACGCGAAAAGTTCTACGATATGCGCAGGCTTGCCTCCGACAGGCCGTTTGCCCGTAATGACTCCGAACTCTTTTACAAACAGGCGAAGTTTATGGCGGACTATACGGATGATTACGAAGGCGACTCTAAATTTTTTATGTACTTTCCGTACTATCAGCACATGGGCTACGAGCAGCTGCGCACCTATTTCACATGGCGAACAAAAGTCCGGCACGGCGAAATCTTGCCGACCGCGACATCGTACGCATTCCTGTACATATACGAATTGCTATCCGGTATAGGTGCTGACAACCCGGTCGACGGGCTGAATAAGCTGATGGTGGTTTGGACTGAATTCTTGAAATACGCCCCCGCGCTTGAGAATTATATGCCGCAATGGATAAAAGACTACCATGTTTATTATGAACTGCCGCACAGCTTCGCGGATTTCGTAAAGCTGCACGGCATGGAAAAGTATTATTCACTGTCGCTGATTCTTGATGCGGAATCTGAAAACAGCCTTTATCTCTGGAACAGTATTTCCGGTTATGACATTACACAATCGAAGTTTTATAACGAGGGTAATCAACAGCTTTACAACGAATACTTCGACATTGTGCTCAACGCGATCCGCAAGTTTTGCATAAATCGTGATAAGCGGTTAGACGACCTGTTTATATATAAGATGAGCAACAGGGTCATGTGGACCCCGTTCAAGAGCGCGCTGTTTCACACGCGGGGCAGTCGGCCCGACCGAACGGTGAGCCTGCCCGGCAACGAGCGCTTTTACTGCAAAAACGGCAGATGGTCGGCAAGGTTACCGATATTCTATTCAAACTATAAAGACTACGCGGGTTATATAATCAAAAAGACGGAGTCATACCTCCGGCAGGCTGTAAAATATAAATATAAGCTGACGGCTGAACTGAAACCCCGAAACGAATCCAATAAGGATTTAGCGGTTACGGGTGCGGAACTGGACTACGTAATTGAGAAAGCGGTCGCGGATCATTTCAGGGAGAAAAATCGCACAGTCGTGACCGTAGACCATGCAAATCTCGCCCGGATACGCGAAGAAGCGCTTGGAACCCAGGAAGCGCTGGTCGTGCCGGAAAGCGACGTTTCCGTCGCTAATGCAGAATGCAGAATGCAGAATGCAGAAATGGATAATACCGGAATATGGGACGTCACCTTTACGGATGATGCGATCAGTGAGTTTACCTCTCGTGATCCGGAACAGTTGCCGGAACGGTTTATTTCGGAGAACGACGGTTGGCTGGCGTTGAAAGAAGCGCTGACCCGAACCGAAATCGGAGCTTTGTCGCTGGTTCTGCAAAGCAGTCCTGACCTGAAAGCGTTTGCCGATGAAAACGGCGTAATGCTGGAAGTGCTCGTTGACGCGATCAACGAGAAAGCCTCGGACCACATCGGCGACAGCATAATGGAGATCACTGATGAAATAAACATATTCGACGAGTACCGGGAGAACATTGGAAAGATGGTGTGATCAGATGAATGAACAATACTTTGGAATGAATACGGGTAAGCTGGGATTTGGCAACATGCGCCTGCCAAAAGCCGAAGGAAAATTCGATTTTAAAACGACTGATAAAATGATTGACGCATTTCTGGAAGCGGGTTTTTCTTATTTCGACACTTGCCACGTGTACGAAGCTTCTGAAAAAGCACTGGGAGAGTCTCTTGTAAAGCGTTATCCCCGGGAACAGTTTCAGATCAATACTAAGCTATCGCTTCTGCCGGTCCAACGCGCTGAGGATATGCAAAAACAGTTTGATATTTCACGTGAACGCCTGGGTACAGACTATGTCGACTTTTACTTTTTACATGCACTATCCTCAAGCTACCTTCAAAAGGCCGACAAATTCGACGCCTGGGGATTTCTTCGCGGCTTGAAAGAGAAAGGCGACGCAAAGCACATCGGATTTTCATTCCATGACTCGCCTGAGCTGCTTGACGAAACACTGAGCAACCATCCGGAAACGGAACTTGTCCTCCTCCAACTGAATTACCTTGATTGGGAGGACCCAAAAGTCCAGTCCCGCAGACTCTATGAAACAGCCAGAAAGCATAACGTACCTATTTCTGTTATGGAACCATGCAAGGGCGGGTGGTTGTCCAGCGAGACCTCTGAGTCCGGAAAGCTATTCAAATCCGCAAATCCGGAAGTGTCGGCTTCATCCTGGGCGTTCCGCTTTCTTGCCGGGCTCGACGGGATCATGACGATACTGAGCGGTATGGGTACGCTTGAGGAGGTTGAAGACAATATTAAAACATTCAATGACTTCAGGCCATTGTCTGACGACGAGCACAAACTGGTAAAGAAAGCTGTCGATATCATTAATGCGACGCCATCAATACAGTGTACAAACTGTCGTTATTGCGTACCTCAGTGCCCGCAAAAGATAAGTATTCCCGAAAGCCTGCAGCTATATAACAATTACCTGATCCACAAGAATCTGGATTCCTGCCAGCATCTTTACTACATGATGGGTCTTACCGCCGCCCAGCCGCATGACTGTACAAAGTGCGGCGCTTGTGAGAAAGTCTGTCCGCAGCACATCGAAATACCGGATTACATGGAAAAGGTCACCGGTTTGCAAGTGAATATCAAATAAGCGAAAGGCACTATATTCTTCGGCAACCTGCGAAAAGCACCAAGCTAACTTAATATACACATATCACCGGGAAGGAGCAGCATGGAAAACGCGGTACCCGCACGAATCGCGAATATCCTGATAAACTCGCTCAAAGGCGGCGTCGTGCCGCGTGTTGGGCTTGAGTATATTACAGTCGGCCGGGCACAGGAAATAGCTGCGATCCTGCATGATATAGATATGATCTCGGATGGCGGCGCATCATTCCGCTTTATCGTGGGCAAATACGGCAGCGGAAAAAGCTTCCTGCTGCAAACGATACGCAATTACGCCACCGCAAAAGGATTCGCAGTCGTCGACGCGGACCTTTCCCCCGAACGGCGCTTCGCCGGTACAAAAGGCCAGGGGCTGGCGACATATAAGGAACTGCTCCACAATCTTTCGACGAAATCAAAGCCGGACGGCGGCGCACTGCCGCTCATACTCGAAAAATGGATATCCGGCGTCCAGGCTACGGTGAAGACAGGTACAGCCCTCGAAGGCGAAGCTTTCGACCGCGAGGTGGAAAAACAAATCTATGCGGTCGCCGGGTCGCTCGAAGGGATGGTAAACGGCTTCGAGTTCGCCAAAGCGATAGTCACGTACTGGCGCGCTTACAAACAGGATGACGCCGCGACTAAAAGCAACGTTCTCAGATGGTTTAGAGGGGAGTATCCGTCCCGCAGGGAAGCGAAAGCCGATCTGGACATCAATTTTATCGTGACCGACGAGACTTGGTATGATTTCCTGAAAATACTTGCTGTGTTTCTCGTAAGCGCGGGGTACAAAGGCCTGCTTGTACTCATCGACGAGTTGGTCAATATTTTCAAGATACCAAACTCTATCACAAGGCAGAACAACTACGAGAAGATACTCACTATATATAACGACGTATTGCAGGGTAAAGCCCGGCACATAGGGTTCCTGATGGGCGGTACCCCGCAGTGCGTAGAAGATAAATATCGCGGCGTATTCAGTTACGAAGCGCTGCGCTCCCGTCTGGCGGAGGGCCATTTCGCCACCGATGACCTGAAAGATCTTTCAGCGCCGATAATCAGGCTGCAAATGCTCACGCAGGAGGAAATGTACGTACTGGTGGAAAAACTGCGCGACATCCACGCGCAACTATATAATTACACACCATCGCTGAAGCATGAGGATCTCTTGTATTTTCTCACAGTAGAATATAACCGGGTCGGCGCGGATACCCATATAACCCCGCGCGAGATCATCCGTGATTTCATCGAACTGACGGGTATATTGCATCAGAATCCGCAAAAAAATGTCGCCGAAATACTCGGCAGCAATAGTTTTGAAATGGCAAAAGGCGGACTCACAGACGAAGATATCCACGCGGAATTCTCGGAATTTGAAGTCTGATCACTGAGACAGACCACTAGTCCGCCTGCGCCGGCACAACGCAACAAAAAACGTCTTTAGAGCGCAAGGTACTGAACAGACGCCAAAAAAACATCAAAACACGGACTCCCGTCTTCTAACCGCCGGGCGCTGATCACTAACACTTGGGCTGCCGCAGCAGCCCGTCAGGAGGGTTGTTCTTGGAAACCAGGACCATATTTTTAATACTGTCCGTCACGCTCACATATATAGATACTTATCTGGTATTCCGCATCTGGTTCCGCGGAAAACGCAACACGTATCTTAAGGTGTTCTTCACAATGGGGCTGGTAATGTCGGTTTGGGCGCTGTTTAACGGGATCGTACCCTTATTAAGCGAAGAACTCTATGAGCAAATTTTCCCGTATTACCAGCTGATCGGATGCATAACTCCGGCTTTGTTTCTGACTTATATTTTACATTTTACAGAATCCAGACTTGCAAACTCACGTAAGCTCATTACGACCCTGATCGCGCTGGCGGCAATAGACGTCCTGGTATTGCTTACTAACCCGCTTCACCACGAATTCATTGCGGGGTACGAAGGCCATTTCCCGATCATTGGCAGATGGTTCCTGATCCACGCCTTTATCTCGTATATCCCGCTTATCTTTGCCATACTGATGCTTATACGCTACGTGATCAGAAACATAAGAACTAACCCTTTACTGGGGGGCGTCGCGTTGGCGGTCATTCTGCCCCTTATTACCAATATCCTCTTCTCCTTTGGTTTCCTGAATTTAGGCTTTGATTTAACGCCGCTGTTTTTCCTGATAGTGTTCATAATCTTTTCTATATACTCCACGCGGTTCAGGCTGTTCGACAACCGGGCCGCGGCGTTTACGAGCCTGTTCAACACATTTTCCGAAGCCTTGCTGGTCGTTGACAATACAACCCATATCTCCGACGCCAACCAGTCTTTCAAAAAGGCGTTCCCGTCAGTGAAACTCGAGTTTGACAAAACGCCGGTGACAGAACTTGTTAATTACTTCAGATCTGTCGTCGTTGCGCAAAATCCTGTCGACGCGATAGACCGGCTGGGGTCCGATACTGAGGAAATCAGCAATGCCGAGATCGATCTTCTGATAAACGGAACGACCTATTACTATATAATGAACAAAACCGGCGTATACGAACGCATGCAGCATGTCGGGTTCATTGTAAGCCTGATCGATATCAGCAATAACCAAAGGACCCTGCAGATGATAGAAGAGATCAAACGAAACAACGTGCAGCTCCAGGAACTGAAAGACCTCTCCGAATCCGCAAATCAGGCCAAGAGCGACTTTTTGGCCAACATGAGCCATGAAATACGTACGCCGATGAACGCTATCATGGGAATGACCGCCATAGGCAAATCGGCAAACGATATCGAACGTACGAAATACGCTCTGGACAAGATCGAAGACGCGTCGGTGCATCTTCTGGGAGTCATTAACGATATTCTTGATATGTCGAAGATAGAATCCGGCAAATTCGAACTGTCTGAAGAGGAGTTCAGCATCGAGAAAATGCTGGAAAGGGTCGCCAACGTAATATCGTTCCGCGTCAATGAAAAAAAGCAGATATTCAACTTGTTCATCGACCAGAAACTCCCGCTTGTATTCATTGGCGACGATCTGCGGCTGGCGCAGGTTATAACAAATCTGCTGGGCAACGCCACAAAATTCACGCCCATCGAGGGCACCGTGAGCCTGAATGTGAAAATGTTGAGTAATATTGACGGCGTATGCGAAATACAAATCGAGGTCACGGATTCCGGCATCGGGATCAGCAAGGAGCAGCAGGCGCGCTTGTTCAAATCTTTCCAGCAGGCGGAGAGCAGTACAACGAGAAAATTCGGAGGGACGGGGCTGGGGCTTTCGATATCAAAAAGCATCGTTGAAATGATGGGCGGAAAGATATGGGTCGAGTCGGAACTGGACAAAGGCGCCACTTTCGCGTTTACGTTTAAAATGAGGCTTGGCGACCTGCAAAGATTCCAGCTTGCTTTCAAGGAGACGAACTGGAAAGGCCTGCGAATACTGGTCATCGACGACAACAGCGGTATTTTGGGCTATATTAAGAGTTTCGTGGAAAACTACGGAGCAGTTTGCGATACGGCTGTTTGCGGATCCGACGCGATGGAACTCGTCCACAATAACGGCGCGTACGACCTTTATTTCATTGACTGGAAGCTGGCGGATATAGACGCCTTGCAGCTTACAAAAGGGCTCAAAGCGATGGAACCTGACAAGAGCAAGATAGTGATAACGATGGTTTCAAGCCTGGAGTGGGAAGATTTGCAGGAGAGCGCGAAAAATGCGGGCGTCGATAAGTTCCTTCCGAAACCATTGTTCCCCTCCGCGCTGGTCGATACGATCAACGGATGCGTCGTACCGGGGGGCGCTGCATCGACGGAGTCGTCTCAAACCGGCAGCAATGAAAAACGTTATAATTTCAGCGGTCATACTATACTGATTGCGGAAGACGTAGATATAAACAGGGAGATCATGTCCGCGTTGCTGGAAGAGACAGATGTTTCTATCGACTTTGCAGAAAACGGCAGGATAGCGGTTTCGATGTTTGAAAAGCAGCCTGATAAGTACAGTCTTATTCTTATGGATATACAGATGCCGGAAATGGACGGGTACAGGGCGTCGCAGGCGGTCCGCGCCCTGGGGGCCAAAGTCCCGATAATAGCGATGACGGCGAACGTTTTCCGCGAGGATATCGAGCAATGCCTGGCTGCCGGGATGAACGACCATATCGGAAAACCGATAGACACCAAGGAATTGTTCGCGAAAATCAACCAGTATCTGGCCTAAACAAGATCAAGGAAGCGATTAGACCTGCTTGAGGAGTTATACGACCAGATATGAGCTTTGAATACACAATCACCCGTTCGGAGAGGAAAACAACCGCAATCCATATACGGAACGGTTGCGTAGAGGTTCGTTGCCCCACATGGCTTCCCCGATCCGATATCGATGAATACGTGGCAAAAAAGAAAAAATGGATAGAACGAAACCTAAGAGCGGATAACAGCCGACTGAAAGAACGGAGTGCTTTCGTTTTGGATTACGGAAGCACGGTGTTCTATCGCGGCAAAGAGTACCCTATTGCAGCGGGGCACAGAGATTATGCGGTGTTTGATTGCACAGCGTTCAGGATTCCGCCGGACTTGTCGCCGGAAGGCGTTAAGTCTGCGTGCGTCCGACTGTACATGTCGCTCGCAAAGTATTATCTGCCAGAGAGAACAAAGGAACTCGCCGGGAAAACCGGAGTTTTTCCAAACGCGGTCAAAATTAACAACGCGAAGACCCGATGGGGTAGTTGCACATCGACTAAAAATATCAACTTTTCGTGGCGCATAATAATGGCGCCCGACGATGTGATCGATCTTATCATCATCCATGAGCTCACTCACTTAAAGGTTATGAACCATTCAAAACTGTTCTGGGAGCAGGTCGATTCAATATTGCCGGACAGTGAGGACCGCAAATGGAGTCTTGCTTTATTCAGTGAACGATTATCGCGTGAAAACTGGGATATTGCAGAAAGGCGCAAACACGACTATGGACGTATTTGACAGGCTGGCGCCGTTTATTCAGGACTTTATCTATCAAAACAAGTGGGAAGAACTGCGCGGCATACAGGTGGCCGCTTGCGAAGTTATATTCGACAGCGACGATAACCTGCTCCTCTCCTCCGGCACAGCCTCCGGCAAAACCGAAGCCGCCTTCCTGCCGGTGCTTACCGAACTCTATAACGACCCGCCAAAATCAGTCGGCGTCATGTACATTTCGCCGCTCAAGGCGCTGATAAACGACCAGTTCAAGCGGCTGGAGATGCTGCTGCTCGACTCGAATATCCCTGTGACCAAATGGCACGGCGACGCGTCGCAGACGCAAAAGGACAATCTGGTAAGAAACCCGGACGGCCTTATCCAGATCACACCGGAATCGCTGGAAAGCCTGCTTACGAATAAACGCGGGGCATGCCTGCAAATGTTTTCCGACCTGCGTTTCGTCATCATCGACGAAGTTCATCAGTTCATGCGCGACGCACGCGGAGTGCAGCTGCTGTGCGTGCTGGAACGCCTGCAAAAACTGACAAGGGTCACCCCCCGTCGAATAGGGCTGTCCGCCACTCTCGGCGACGTATCGCTTGCGCAGACATGGCTGAACACCGGAACAGGGCGCGAATGCGCCGCCCCGATCACAGACGAAGGCAAAAAACGCGTCAGGATATTCGTCGAAAGGTTCGTCAACTACAGCGACAAGCGGGATACCGTCGAACGCGACGGCAGCGGAAACGTCATAAACGTCACCGCGAGCGGCGACATAGGCAACCGCGAGCATTACGAATACCTGTTCAAAATGACGCTCGACAAAAAAACTATTATATTCGCCAACAGCCGCGAGGAGATCGAACTGGTAATGGCGAACCTGCGCGAGATCGCGCTTAGGAACAAAGCGCCCGACGTCTATCGCGTGCACCACGGTAATGTGTCTGCCCTTCTGCGGGAAAGCACCGAGGACGAGATGAAAACAGAGGACGAGCGCATAGTCACCGGAGCGACGGTCACGCTTGAACTCGGCATCGACATCGGCTCGCTTGACCAGGCGGTGCAGGTAAGCGCCCCTCTGACTGTCTCAAGTTTCGCCCAAAGGCTGGGGCGCTGCGGGCGGCGCGGGCAGGTGCCGCAGCTATTATTCACCTTTGTGGAAAATATCCGGATAAACTCCGACGACGTCCTCGGTCCGATAAACTGGGAGTTTATCCGTATGATAGCCATAATAGAGATCTACACGAAAGACCACTGGATGGAACCGCTTTACCCGCATGATCATGCGTATAATCTGCTATACCACCAAACTATGAGCCACTTAAAAAGCAACGGGGAACTCTCCGCCGCGGCTCTGGCGCAATCCATCCTCACGCTTGGGTGCTTCAAGCACATATCCCACGACGATTACAAGCGGCTTTTAGCATACCTTATCAACACCGATCAACTGGAGCGCACAGAGCGCGGCGGTCTGATAATAGGCAGGGAGGGCGAAAAAGTCGTAAACAGCCACAAGTTCCTGACCGTATTTCTGTCAACGGACTATCTGCTTGTAAAAGATGAAAACCGCATGATCGGCACGGTCGACAAAGTCTACCCGGTCGGCACGCGCTTCGCGCTGGCAGGCATAGCGTGGGAAACGGTGGACGTAAATGAAGCGGCGAAAGTCATATTCGTCAAACGCGTCCCCGGCATATCGGTGGTAGACTGGGACGTAGATTTTGAAATCGATCTGCATACTGTGCTTGTACGGAAGATGAGAAGCGTAATACTCTGCGACGACGTCTACCCCTACTTAAGCGACCGCTGCCGCGAGAGGCTTGCCGAGATACGCTATATCGCGAGAAACAGCGGTATTCTGGAAAATCTGGTCACGCAATTATCCGATAAAAAATTCGCCGTGTTCCCGTGGGTGGGAACACGGCAGTTATTCACTTTACATTACGCGCTCCTTGACAGGAGAATAAAAAACAGGCTGCTTTGGATATCTACAGTGTTTCTCGAGATTGCTTTCGAAGGGACCGCGGAGGAACTTGAGTCGATAATTTTCGACATCCTGAATTCCGAACTGAACGTATATGATCTGCCGCTGCCCGACAAAGTACAAGTCAGGGGCAAATACAACGAATTCATCCCGAAAGACCTGCTGCTGAAGCAGTTCGTGGAGGATTATCTGGACTTTGAGGGGCTGAAGGAAGCGCTGTTGTAGTTCCCGTGAACCGCCGTCGCGCCTGCTCCGCGCCGGCACTTGCGTTGCTTTACACCCCCGCTAACCTCGCATACCCATCCAGCCGGAATTGTCTTCCCTTAAGAATACTTCGCCGAAGTAGTGGTCGGCGTCGGCAGTGATTACTGCTTTTGCGGCTCTGTACCCCTCCGCTTTGATCATAAACTCGTATTGCGCACCCTTTTCCAGCCATTCAAATTCCCAGTCGCCAAAACAGTTGGTAACAGTGGTGCGTTCGTCACCTGTTTTTAGTTCGGTGAGCGTGACCACGGCGCCTTCGATGACCTCATTGTCCGGTGAACTTACCGAACCGGCCAGGAAAATAGTCGGTATGTTCACATGGATAACATTGGCGTCGGTACCGGCCAGTTCAGGCAACTGCGTAACGCGGTTTTGCGACGCCTTTTTTGAAACTTCGCTTTCGGGATCGCCGAGGTCCCCGAAAAACAGCGCGCCGTTCGGGCATGCCCCGACGCATCTTGGCTGCGTGAAACCTTCGTCAAGCAGTTCCGCGCACATCGTGCATTTTTGCGGCAGCTTCAGTTCCTCATTCCAATAGACCGCCCCGATCGGACAGGCGCTTACTATAGCGTGCTGTCCGGCTGCCTTTTCAGGATCGATGATCACGATTCCGTCGTCCCTGATGTAGACTGCGCCGGGCGCGCCGGCTTCCATGCAAGCTGGCTTTGCGCAATGTGAGCAGGGGGTCGGAACCGACGCCGTCTTAACTAGCCGGTTATCGTCCCCTCGTTCCCTCTCGCGTATATCCATCCATCGATGGCCTTCGTGCGGCTGAGGCGCCGAGAGTTTTGAAGAAAACCCGCAGTGCTCGTCCCGGCACGCCATAAAACAATTGTAGCAAGACATACAATTCGCTGAGTCAATAACGATCCCGTATCGCGGTTTAATATTCATAGTTCCTAACTCCTAACTCCTAACCCCTAACTCCTAGCCCCTGCGCGGAGCGCTCTGCGCATTCAGTAAATCATAAAGGCGCATTCCCGGAATAAGCGGCTCGGTATATTTCTCGATTTCAACCAGCGTTGAGTTCGGCGTCATGCCAGGTATCCTCCAGCCGTCGATCATCGCGCCTGAAGTCATCAGGTTTACGCATCCGCCTTTATCCATAGACTTCTCACCGGGATCGACAGGCTCATAGATCCCGGAGGACCCGTAACAGTGTACGGTGTTTTCCTCCAGACGCACAGTGACCTTTGCCACACAGAGTATCGAGCCGCGGTCGTTATATACGCGTACGATATCACCGGATACGATCCCCCGCTCCTGCGCGCGTTTTGGATGTATGCGTATGACCGCATAAGGATTCCCGTCGACGACCTGCCTGTGCTCCGGAACTTCCCACAGCCATTTGGCGTGCTGGTCGTACTGCGAGTGGAACCCAAAACGCGGGTGCGGCGATATGATATGCAGAGGGTACTTTTCATGCAGCTCAGAGCAGTGGCCTTCCCTGCTGGGCTTATAGCATGCCATCGGGCCGCGGACCTTATTGTCAGGCTCTTTTTCGGTGAGCAGTTCTGATACGAACTCGATCTTTCCGGTTTTCGTCCCCAGTTTCCCCTCTTTCATACAATCATCACGCACCATCTTGCATTCCGTTTCTTCGGCAAACCAGGAAAACGCCCTGCGCCGCTCCCAGTTTTCAGGTATGCCGGGAATGTAGTAACCCCGTTCTTTGAACTCCTCCCAGCCGATGCGTTTGGACAGGTCGGAAAACTCCCAGAAGCGTTTGCACCAGGCTTCCTCATCGCGGCCTTCGGTGTATTCGTCCCCGAAACCCAGCCGTTCCGCCAGTTTGCTGAAAATCCAGTAGTCGCTTTGAGACTCACCGAGAGGCTCTACCGCTTTCTTTTGGAAAACGATGACCTGCCAGTTGTTGCCGGACTGACCGTGCGAGGCGTACCCGCCGTTTCCGCTGGAGCAGAACTCTCCGATATCCGTACGCTCAAGGTTTGTGCAGGCCGGTAATATGACGTCACAGTATTTACCCTCTGGAGTAAGGTGCATATCCTGGCTGACCGTGAATTCCAGTTCAGGGCTTTGATACATATCGACCCACTTATTAGTATCGACCATCGTGCCAAAGAAGTTGCCTCCGTAGCGGTAGAACATATGCACCTTGCTGCATCCGGGCAGAGGATAGGTGTGGTGATTGAACTGCTGCAGGAGGCTTTGCCCGCAAAAACCGTCGCCCAGCCATTCGTCGCGGCCGTTCAGAACAGCGTCCGGCATTGTGAGCCTGTAGAGTTTTTGCTCCACAGAGTTGACAGCGGCACGATCAGCGACGGGCTCGTTGGCTATTGAAGAGCGCGGGTCGGAATACCCTCCGAACCAGAAACCGTAATCGACCGGGGCGCCCGCGTTGGCCGACCACATGTTCTGTCCCGGTTTGCCCATGCCCTGCATGGCGAAAAGCTGGACCATGATCCGCGCATAGTCGCAGCCGTTGTCGGTGCGGCAGGCGCCTCCCCATCCGACGCGGACGCCGGAACCGCCCATTGTTTTTGTAGACGCCCACCTTCTGGCCAGCGCCTTGACGACAGAAGCCCTTACGCCTGTGATCTCCTCCGCCCATGCGGGGGTTTTCGGGACCCCGTCTTTTCCTCTTCCGAGGATATGCTCCGCCCACTCATCAAAACGGTGAGCATGTTTTTCAATATACTCATGGTCGTAAGTGCCCTCTGTGAGCCAGACATACGCTATCGCTTCCATGAGCGCTGCGTCCGTACCCGGGCGCGGGCCTATCCACTTATCCGCCTGCTTTACCGCTGAAAAGTTATAAAACGGATCGATGTATATCACAAATATACCAAGTTCCTGAAACCATTTTCGCCATATGTTGCTCTCGTTTGCGCTGTAGCAGGCGTGGGTGGAGTCCGGGTCATGAGACCACAGTATAAGGGTCTCGCAGTTTTGCAGGCAGTCCTCAAGCAAATCAAACGGTTCGGGGCACCCGAGGCGCCAGTAATGCCCGTACACATGCGCGGCCCCCCAGTGGAACCCCTCCCACGAGTCAGGGTTGTCAAACACCTGGGTATACCCGAGGAGATTGAAAAAGCGCTTGAAAGCCGACAGTTTATACCCGATAAGGCCCCATGAGTGGTGCGAACTGGTACACGCGGTCACAGCCTCTTTTCCGTAGACGCTTTGGACGCGCTGTATCTCCCTTGCGACCAGCCCCAGAGCTTCATCCCATGTCGCCCTGCGGTAACCTGATTTTCCCCGATTTTCTGTGTTGCGGCCCTTTCCGTCCGCGGTCTCGACAAAGTCCTCGCGTATCAGAGGGTATAAAAGCCTGTCATAAGCGTAGACCTTGTCCCTGTCCTGGAGACCGGAACATGTGACCGTGACTTTTCTCGGCGGCGTGAACTCCCTGCCTCTGGCTTTTATCACCCACCCGGACGGGTCGTCGTCCTTAAGCGTGACCGGCAGGAGCCTGCGGATCTCACCATTTTCAACATGTATCTCGACCGGGCCGCCAAGGGTATTTCCGTAAGAAACTTTACGACTCATTCTGCTTTGCCTCCCATAAATATCCGCTCAAAATTTCTATATCAGATATACCATAAAAATATACTGTTGTCGACAGTTTTTTGCCAAAGAAATCCCCGCATAGCTGTGGAAGCCATGCGGGGAGAGTTGCCGGGGTTTTGCGCTTTCCTCTGTACGCGCCTTATCAGCCGATCGCAGTCAGGCCGCCGTCAGGATACAATGTGCACCCCGTCATATAGTCCGAAGCGGCGGACGCGAGGAATACCGCTGTCCCGACGAGGTCCTCCGCGGTCCCTATCCTGCGAAGCGGGATGCCGGCGCCCTGCATTTTAATGTACTCTTCGACGGTAACGTTGTTCTCTTTGGCGCGCATTTCAAATATCGCCACCATCGCGGGAGTCGGAACAATATTCGGGCCGATCGCGTTGACTGTGACGCCGAATGGGCCGAATTCCGCAGCAAGCGATTTGGTCAGCATATCAACGGCGCCTTTTGTCGCGCAGTAAGCGGCGTTTCCGTTCGCTTTTGTCGCTATCCTTCCGCGTACGCTTGAAAGGCTGATAATCTTACCATAGCTGTTCTCTTTGAAGTGGCGGGCAAAATACTTGCTCGTCATCATCAAACTTGTAATGTTCGCGTCAAGCATCGCCCTGAATGAGTCCATATCGAAATCGAGCGCGTCAAACTTCTTGTTGAAGCCCTGCGCGTTGAGGAGGATGGTGACCTTGCCAAGTTTTTCGACCGCGAAAGCAACGAGGGCCTCGACTTCCGCCTCAACGGTGGCATTAGTCACCTTGTAGGGGACTTCCACGCCATTGACCGCCCCGATATCGGCGGCTGCAGCCTTCAACGGTTCCTCCGCAATATCAGCGAGAAGAACTTTAGCGCCGTTCTCGACAAAACCCTTGGCAAGCGCTCTGCCAATACCGCCGCCGCCGCCCATAACAACGGCGTTTTTACCAGTAAGATCAAATAAACTCATTATAATTCTCTCCTTTTAAATCTTAATAAATGCATTCAATAATCGTCGCCTGGCCCATGCCGCCCGCGATACACAGCGTGGCAAGGCCGTATCTGTTACCTCTCTTGCGCATCTCATGAAGAAGAGTTACTATCAGACGGCAGCCGGAAGAACCAATGGGATGCCCGAGAGCGATCGCGCCGCCGTTGACGTTTGTTATCTCCTCGTTCAGGCCGAGTTCGCGTATGCAACCGACAGATTGCCCGGCGAACGCCTCGTTGAGTTCAACAAGTTCCATCTGATCAAGAGTCATGTCCGCGCGTTTCAGGGCTTTCCTCGTAGCTTCGACAGGGCCGAGGCCCATGAGGCGCGGGTCGAGACCTGTAGTCGCGTAGCTGACAAACCGCGCGAGCGGCTTGAGGCCAAGTTCAGCCGCTTTTTCTGCCGACATTATAAGTACGGCTGACGCTCCGTCGTTACGACCGCAGGCATTCCCCGCCGTTGTGACGCCATCCTTGCCGAAAGCGGGCTTCAGATTTGCAAGTTTTTCAAGACTTGTCAGCCTGGGGAACTCATCGACGTCAAACACGAGCGGGTCGCCCTTGCGCTGCGGAACCATTACCGGCACTATCTCGTCTTTGAATCTGCCTTCCGCAATGGCTTTTGCCGCGCGTTGCTGACTTTGAAACGCGAATTTGTCTAAATCTTCACGGGCGATGTTCATTTTAGCTGCGACATTATCCGCGGTGACGCCCATGTTGAAAATGCCGTATGTTTCCTGCGGCTGAGCCTGGAACTGCCCCTCTGTTACCGAGTCAAAGAGGGTAACGTTGCCCGTGCCGAGACCGTAGCGGGGATTTCTGAGATAGAACACCCCGGAAGACATACTCTCAGTCCCTCCCGCGAGCACGACGTCATTGTCCCCGACCTGAATGCTCATTACACCGTTGACGACAGCGGTCATAGCGGAGGCGCACTGGCGCATTACCGTGTAAGCCGGAGTCTCCTCGGGTATACCGCAGCGCAGCGCGGCGATGCGGGCTATGTTCGGATTGTCTGAAGACTGGCGGCAGTGGCCGAGTATGACCTCGTCTATCTTTGACGGGTCAATACCGCTCCTGTCCAGTATTGCCTGAACAACTACGCGCGCGAGTTCTTCCGCCATTACATCCTTGATCGTTCCGCCAAACGTGCCGACAGCCGTCCGGCATGCTTCTACTATTACTACATCTCTCATTTATTATTTCTCCAGATAGGTCATGCCGACATAATGGTCGGCGTCAGTGATTGCCGCGCAGGAAACGGCTTTATACCCGCCCGCTTCGATCACAATATCGATGTTTTTATTTTTGGGCAGCCACTCGATTTCCCAGTCGCCAAAATAGTTAGTTACGGTTTCCCAGGTCTCGCCCGTCTCCCTGCAAGTCAGCTTGACTTTGGCGCCTATGCAGACTTCG
>Ga0082212_10006317_pt1 | contig 15964 bp, 4 predicted proteins | sample TergutNt197P3_FD_71548 | JGI IMG/M metagenome (GOLD analysis project Ga0082212, IMG submission 71548) | Neocapritermes taracua P3 segment gut microbial communities from Petit-Saut dam, French Guiana - Nt197 P3 | ecosystem: Host-associated > Arthropoda: Insects > Digestive system > Gut ... | reverse complement strand
AGGGGGTGCAGTAGGTGGTGATGGTGGCGACGGTGGCAATGGCGGTTTGGGTGGCAATGGTGGAAGCAATGGGAACGGTGGTTGGAACGGTTCACTGCTTAGTGTTAATGGGTTAACTGTATTAGGCGCATCGCAAAACTCTGGTGGTACACGCCCCAATGATAGATCGACAGGTGGCCATGGTGGTCAAGCAGGCGTTCCGGGTAGCGGTGCAGATTCTGTAATTAGTTATATACCTTTTGTTGGTGGCGGTGCAGGAGGAGGTGATGGGAGTCCCGGTGTGCCAGGAGACTCAGGTAACCAAGGCGCACAAGGATCATCTCGTCTAAATGGCGACCAAATAAGTTTCAGCGATGATACCAAACTGCCAGATTGGAGCACACTTCGCGCTGAATTTCAACGACGGCGTGCGGGTGCAGACAGACTCGTAATTGTTAAAATGCCAGCTAAAACAACTTTTACTGCAGGTGATGTTTTTCATCCTAATAATGATTGGCATGACATAGAAGTTGGACGCATGATAAATGGTGAATATGAGCGGATATATAATCTTGGGCAAATGAGTTTTTCTCTTAATAATTCACCCTTATCCGTAATTGACCGTGAAATTACCATTACATCCGGCTCATTTACCGTAAGAGTACCGATTACTGTTAATCCTGTCACTACAACTGAACTTATTCCTTTGTTGCCGCCTAATCAGGGTCTTGTTTTTACAAACGAACAGCTTGTACCGATGCAGCTTAATCCAGAATCCCGAACATTGCATGGCTTGAGTATAAGACGCATATTAAGCAATGGTACCGAAAATACAATTGAGGGGGATATTTTTTTAGGAATGCCAACGCCTAGACAGGATTTTCTCTTTAGCACGCGGGCGCGTATTGTAGATTGGCGTGAAAATGCTGTTGACTACCTAAGAAATGCAGGGGGACGATCGCTGGTAGCGGAAGATACCGAAATTATAATTGAAGATGGCTATTGGTATAATAACGACTTTATTGTTACCGCCAGTATTTCTCTTCCGATAATAGTGGGGGAGAGACCTGTGGTTGCATCACCATATGCAAATTTTGAGTCCGGGGCAGTTGCTTTGGGTACGGAAATTATTTTGATATGTGATATGCCAAATGCCGTGATTCGGTATACAACAAATAATACTGCACCGAACGTAAGCAGCCCAATATTTGATGAATCGCATCCAATTGTAGTTAATGGTAACACAACTATCAGAGCGAAAGCGTTTTATGACGAAAAAATTGAAATCTGCGCAGAAAGAGGATGGGATGAACAAAGAACAACGGAAAGCGAAACAATAACGTTTAGTTACACATTATTGGATCGCATAAAAGTCGAACTGCCTAATGGAGACCCATTAGAAGAAGGTTTGAATTTTGGTACGCACTTGCCGAATGCCGTTATTTCCCCTGAAACGATAACAGTTAGAAATATGGGTAATTTATCAGTCACTAATTTGAATATAACGGCATTTGATTTGGATGGGTTACCTCATGAGAATTTTACACTTTCGCCACTTACACGCATCACGATACCGGCTGGTGAAACCGCTACTTTCAACATACAACCGAAAATTACAGCCGGAATGTCTGAAAAGCAAAAAATTGCCGTTATTATGATTAATGGAAACAATATGGAACCTATATTGTTTGCGGTAGGTGTTACTGTTGAGATTAGCGATATAGAACTGACCGGAACAGCAGTAACAAACAATACATATCCAAAAGTCGGAGATGTGTTGACTGGTTCGCTTGTCGGAAGTAACAATACAGGTGTGCTGACCTACACATGGAAAGCGGGAGGCACAGTGGTCGGTGAAAGCTCTGCAAGTTACACGGTACAAAACGCAGACCAAGGAAAAACGATAACTCTTGAAATAACTTCTAGCGTGGAAAGCGGCGCAGTCATGAGTGCGGCTACAGCGGCGGTTTCAGGAAATATAGTGCAGGGCGCGTTAACCTTAAAGGTAGGAAACGCACAATCAAAACCAGGCGGTTATGTCGAGGTGCCAATAATAGTTCTTGATAACCCTGGCATGTCAGCCATTACCGGGCTAAAAATCAGTTGGGATAGCGACAAACTTATGTACGATGATCGTCTTGGGACATATAACCCCGGCACCACTTCCATCGCTAGGCAAACATGGCCATTCACCGTTCCGGCTATTTATTCGGATGGCGGCATATTCGAGGCTTCTGGATTTACGCCCCCTGCCGAAGGAAGCTTAAAGCTTGCCGATTCTATCACATTTGGCTTCGCCGCAGTAGAGAACAGTAGCATCAATGGCACATTAGTAACATTGAAGTTTAAGGTGAAAGAAGATGTTGATCCGGGAGACATCGCCCTTACGTTATCATTGACATCAGTAAAAAATCAAAAAGGCGAAGAGCTGCCATTTAATCTTATTGATGGTGCGGTTTCGGTATCTGATATTGAGTATGGAAATGTAAAAGGCTATGGCGAGATAGATTATTATGATGTCACATTATTGCTGCAATATCTCGCTGGCTGGAATGTAAACCATCTTATCAACCTCGACAATGCGAACGTGGATGGTCGGGGAACGATAGACTATTTTGATGTCACATTGTTATTGCAATATCTCGCTGGATGGTCTGTTACGCTGGGGCCATAAAATGAGTGTGGGAGATTCCAAGAGGCTAGCAAAAGTTAAGGAGAAGAAAATGGGTAAAGGAAAAATTTTTATCAGGTTTATTACGGTTATTGTGTCTGTTGCGGTGATTTTCAGCACCATGCCATTTGAAGGGATTGGTGTTAGGGCAATTCATGGAATTAATGCAGTCGAAGAAGATATTCTTCCAGAGGATATTACCGATCTCGATAATGCAGAAGATATTAATGTTATCGAAGATATCGAAGAGCCAGAAGTGTTAGAAGAAACAGAAGATATCGAAGAGCCGGAAGAGATAGATGAAACAGGGGAAATGATGTCATTTGGCTCATCATTAGTAAATGCAGCAGCAATGAGCATGTTTTCGCCACGAAGCGATGACTATGACTATTACGGAATTAATTTTACCCCTACAGAAGTGTACACTCGTAGCAATATTCCCAACAGCATAACAGGAGAATATGTTCTTATCGATTTTTCATCAGAACCATCTTTTAATATAAACAAGGTAATAACGATATCCAATACAGTGAAAGTAGTTAAATTCATAGGCAATCAAAGCGCAACATTCACCGACCTCAATATCATCGTGGAAGGAGAAACGGATGTAGTTCTACATAACTTTAATTACATCGGCGGGACTTCCGGCTCGGCTCTTAAGTTCAATGGGACAGACCCGGCTGTAATTGCACTTGGAAGCAATAATCTTATTAGTGGCCGCGGCAATTTTGATACCATAACTGCTGCCGGTGATTTATTCATTTGCGGCAACGCTGATTTAGCGGCTGACCACGTAACGCCAAGTACAAGCAGTCATTCGGGAAGAACCGTAATTTCGGTAGTAGGTGCGTTAAGTATTGATATAGATGATACCAATCTAAAAATAACAGCCGGCATCGGAAGAGATGGTGCTAATGGCAGCGGCAGTGGTGGTGGCAGAGGTGGTGATGGTGGCAATGGCGGAAATGGCATAATTGCTGATTCGCTTGATATTTTACGTAATTCAAATATATATATAGTGGCCGGTGCCGGCGGAAGAGGCGGCAATGGAGGCAAAAGAACGGATAGCAGCGGAAGCGGTGGCAATGGGGGTCATGGTGGGAATGGCGGCACCCCCATAACGGCTAGGGAATATGTTGAATCAAAATTTAGTTATTTACGACTGACCGCAGGAAAAGGTGGAAATGGCGGAAACGGCGGCAATGGGGATCATGGTAAAATAGTAGCTTGTCTTAAGCCGATTAATGGCGGAGATGCAGGCAATGGCGGATTCCATGGTTTGCTTGATATAATAGATGGAATAAATAATAAAAAGGGCTTTTATTACGGCGGAAGTGCAGGAAGCAAAGGAAGCAAATGCTGTAGTAAAGCCAAAAGCAACGGAAATTCCGGCACGACTCATCCATCAATAAGCGACTCATTTTTAAATTATGAAAGTGACAGAAAAGTTAAGGACATAACCATAAATAAGACTTCCACTGAGATAACACTGGGAAGCTGGGAAATATTAGTTGCTACGATAGAGCCAGATAATGCCAAAGACAGACGCTTTACCTGGAGCAGTGACGATGAAAGTGTTGCCACTGTCGAGAATGGTGAAGTAAAAGGAATAAATTATGGCACGGCCAATATCACGGTTACGGCAGCGGATGGCGGGTTTCAAGCCACTTGCACTGTTATTGTAACTGACAAAATTATTCCGATAGAAAAAATTGAACTTAACAAGACGGAAATAACTTTAATACCGGGAACCACGGAAATTTTGGAAGTAACAACAATCGAGCCAGCCAATTCAACAAGCAAGGCGGTGATATGGGAAAGTGATAATGAAGATATTGTTACTGTTAATAATAATGGCTTGGTGGCTCCTACTTCGGTATTTGGAAATACCTTTATCAAGGTTACTGCTGATGACGCAGTTGGTGTATCTGTATTATGTGATGTTTTCTATAAGCCACAGCAACCGCAAGTCAAAATTGACAGGGATAATATTCTGGTATATACCGATGCTGATTGTTCGGCAACATTTTCATGGGAAATAACCGGATTAAGCAATATTGCAACGGAAGTTGAGATTGCAAAGAATAACGATGCGTTTATTAAATATCCTTCAAGTGGAGATAGCATAACGTTTGACTTTCCCCAGGTATCCGGACTTAAAGATATATATACGCTTAGGATAACCGCAACCAATGAGTTCGATGATATTTCTTCTGATGATATCACATTTGAAGTATATAACTCGAAAGCATTATCACAAGAATTTAATAATTCGATCGTAATTGATAACACGGGCCAAATCGCAGGAAAAATGAGCGATGAAATACTGGAAATACGAAATGAACTTCCTCTGACTCATTCGATTCAGCTTGATACAAGTAATTTTGATTGGACTTCGGCTGATGGTTTGAAATGGGAAGTCGCCGATGGAAATATTGCAGAAGTTTATCAGTTATTACTATCCGGTTGGTCTCAAGTCTCACCGGACACAGCGTTATCACCGACTACGCCGATTCGGATTGTTGGACTAGATAATGGCACAACGATATTAAAGGTTACTCATGAAAAAACAGGAATGTTTATTGACATCCCGGTTACAGTCAATACATTAAAGGATAAGCTGCACATCATCAGAACTAATCCGGCCGAAACGGTCCAAGTTACCTACACAAACGGTAATAATCAAACCAAGACCGTATCAACAAACGCAAGTGGTGAAGTCGCTATCTATGAACCAGACGGCATCAGCAGCGATGTGACGTTTAAGGCAATAAACGGCGATGATACTTGGATTGGCACAATCCGGCAAGAAAACTTAATTAGCGGTGAAAGTTTCAGCGGGCTATATCCAGTCAATCAACCAAAATTGACACTATTGTCAAACATTACTTTATTCTTGGAAAAATCGACCGGCGGGCGATATCATGGCGATATTCAATTAACCGGCGGATTATTCAGGAACGACATTTTTATCCCCTCATCAGAAATAAAAAGCCTGCAATACAATAACAGCACCGATACATCAGGCCGGATATTCATTCAATTAGATACTGATAATTTTGGCGCGTTAAATTCACAGGACAAATATAAATATGTATTTGAAATCCGCTTTCTGGATGGGGACTATGCCCCGATGTTGATTGAAATCGATGCGGAATACAATGTTATGGAAGCATTGCAAAGTAATGCCTTCACACTTTTTATTAATGAATGGGATGAGGTGAGTCCGAGCATATCATATTGGTATAACGGAAAAAACGTAACCAATCAAAAAACGAATGTCGGTTTGTCTAATGAAGCTCCGGCGGGACAACTACGTGTTTATGCCGCATTGCCGGACAATAAAAATATAAACTCAGCACAAGTAAGAAGCTTAGACGGTACCCTTGTGGCAAATCAAAACTCCATAATCAGCTCCTATCCGTTCCTGACTGATATTTCATACGCGGAGATAATTTGGAACTTAAACAGCACAACCATCCCGGCCGGAACAACACAAAGTTTTAGCATCGAGTTTGAATATGCTGATGGTAAGAAGCAGACAGAAAAAATGCCGTTTGGGATATCGAATGCGATTGCGCTTCAAGCAAAGGCTGACGAAGCGGCATTTTTGAAGATTCCAATCAGTGCCAGTGTTTTGACCACCCATAATTTGGACTTTGCCAGAAAAATACCGTTTATTCCCCAAATGCCCAGATTGAATATTGATGTAAAAGAATTGGATTTCAACGTAAGAGTTGAAGCAACAAATGATCCAACCAGATATAAGCTGTACGGATATATAGGTGAAGCAAATGTAACAATAATAAATGTGTGGTCTTCCGCGGATGCTTATACAAAAGTAAAAAATGAAATCATATCAAAAAAATACATAGATGATGGAAAAAGCAGAAATGTCGGTGGGAGTGAAACGGGTTCTGTATCGGTGGATATCGGACGTTCAACAACCGGTTTAAAAGCCTATGTAGAAGGTGAGTTGAAGTGGAATCACGAAACAGAAGAATTTGAAATGATTATCATTGATGGCGATATGATCGGCGGCGCATCACTGAGTATTGGCATTAGTTTTTCGTTTTCTCCGATTCCATTGATACCGCCTCTGCAGTTTCAAGTTGGAGTGGAATCAGGTATTGAAGCCGGGTTTGATATGGAAATCATGAAAAAAAGCAACGAAGTGTTGATTACGAACAACTTTATTATTTATGACAAGCTTTTCGCCGGTCCTAAAATCGACACTCCGTTTTTGAAAGGCGGCATTGATGTATGGGCCAAGACTTCATATGGTCTTGAATATGGTTCGCGATATGATGTAATGAATAGAACAGCAAGGCAAGCTACACGATATATGCAGGACATCGAAGCCGGTGTTGATGCCTGGGGTTGGACTGGAGCAGAGATTAAAGTGCCATCTGCTTATAAATGGGGCGTTAAGTTAAAGAAAAAAGAAATAACCTTACTGAACCTTCGCTATACGTTGTGGAAAACTCCCAGAGTAGTTCTTCTTTCCCAACCAATTAGTGGTGACCAGTCCATTTGGACGGATCAAGCTCTAAAGACTTTTGCCGAACCGATGGGTATATCGTCCACTAGCGCCGTTGGCCTAATTGACAATGATTTCGCGATGATGCCGATGTCATATTCTTTTGAGTTAGAAATGGAAGCTGAGATCGCCGGTGATGAAAGCTTTTCCGTATTCGTATGGGAAGAATCTTTGGAGCAGCAAAATAACGGCGCAATAGATGATGCTCATGAATTAACGGAAATAGAAGAGTTAATTGATTACTTGAATAATTTAGAGATAGCAGTAGTTGTCTATGATGGTGAAGGTTGGTCAGATATCCACTATTTGACGGCGAACAGTCAGTCGAATGTTTGTCCCATCATTGCCATTGATATGGATGAAAAGAAAGCCGTAGTTGCTTGGCAGCGGCAAGCATTGCGAAGCAATGGCGATTTTATCGACATTACCACGGAACTTTGGTACAGCATCTACGAAAATGGTATCTGGTCGGAATCGGCATTCATGGATTTCGTAGGCGAAGATGCCATCACGAATTACCAAATCGTCATGAATGACAACGGCTTTGCCATTGTTACTGAAACATGCAGTGATGATTTACCCGATGTGAGCAACGTCATAGCCTACTTCGCCGACTGGAGCGGCAATATCACGAAAAATACGCTCACCAACAGCAATGCCTTATGCATCAATTCGCAAATAGCAAAAACAAAAGACGAATTTTATATCTCATGGTATCAATACACGGAAACAGGAAATGACATAATCCTGAGAAAAATGTTTAGCGATGGAACAATTGACAATCTGAATATGATAAACGTTAATGAAGTATCTGTATTCAGTGCGCTTAACCCGACCATGTCATACCAATTAGTAAGCGACGAAAACCAGGCGGCAATCATTTGCCGAGCATACGATTTCGAAATCATGGGTGATGCCATATACGCGATCAAAGTTTCGGAAAAAAGCGGAAAAATGGCTCTCAGTGCCCCGATGACCGTAGTTGAGCCAAGAACTGGCTACGGTCTGGAAATCATCGGCGGCGAGTTATCCGGTAATCTAATTACAGTAATATATAATGCATATGAAGAGCCGGAAAGTGACGAGGATGAAATTTTCCTGTTTTCCGATGACATAACAAAAGAATTTGAGAATTCCTTTGCCGATAAGGTAGCCTTTGATGATCTCAGCATCGGCAGTAATAATGACTTGCTGACCACATTCAGTATCATGAACACCGGTATTGATGCGGTTGATTCCGTTGAAATAAAAATAGGCGGGCAGACATATTTTTCTGACAATCGCACCATCACTCCCGGTGCATTCGCGAAATTTGAGGTTATTTTACCTTTAGGCGATGCCCTCGGAGATTTAGGTTACAGCATTTCCGTGCAGTTCGCGAACGGCGAGACCCAAAATTCCGTCGGCACTTTAGCACTGGCGAAGCCCAATGTATCGATTGGAAGAATAACCACCCTTTCCGCGGAAAAAGGCATTCGTGAATTTTCGGTAAATCTTTTTAATGACAGTGACGTTCCCTTGAAAGGCAGCGGATATGAAGTCCGCTTATCATTCTATGCTGATCCTTCATTGAACAATCCTATCACTGTTGAGGGGCAGACAAGCTTTACGTCAAATGAGGATATGGAACTACTTGATAAAGGTGGGTTAAATATTCATTATCTTTACACGGTTCCCATTGACGAATTAGAGGTTGGTGAAATCCCTGATTTAGGTGTATGGCTATACATATTAGCTGAAATTTGGGATGGTGATGAGTTCGTTGAGCAACGTAGTTATGTTGCGAATCAAACTGCGTTAGGATTCAACAGCTTAATCCGTCACGGCGAACCGGCTCAGATTGTTGTTGCCCAAAGTACATCCGATGGCTTTATCGGTACAACTGCTGATTTGCAGATCATGAACCGTTCTATGCAATCGCTTAAAAAAGGAGCAGGAAAAATCAAAGCTACTTTATATGACGATGACGATGATATCTTAGAAACGAGATCAATGAGGCTTGGAAGAGATTTATTGATCGAAAGTACAGCAGTGCAAAATATCCAGTTCAAACAAATGGGAGCATATGTATTGGCCGAGTTTGAGTTTGACGGTGGCTTCGGTATTGAATACGGCAATGTAAAGAATTATAGCACCATTGATTATTTCGATGTCTCATTATTGTTGCAATATCTCGCGGGATGGAACGTAGATCATCTTATTAACTTTGACAATGCGGATGTAGATAGCGATGGAATGATAGATTATTTTGATGCCACATTGATACTACAGTATCTCGCGGGATGGCCTGTTACGATGGGGCCATAATGTCAAAGGCTTATGCGGGATGGAGATTTTGTGAAATGAGCAGAGCAAACGGAGGAGTACAGACGTGACATTTATATCTTTCAACATAAAAAGGTTGCATACAACACGCAGATGCATATTAGCCACACGAAGCCGCACTTTTGTATTTCTGTCCGCATGTTTGACTGCATTTTACGTGATGTCCTCTATTTTTATTCCGGTAATGGCGGTATCGGGGGATTTAACCTTTACTGTGGATATCGCCGGTGTCGAAAATTTAAGGCCCGGAAGCTATGTCGAGATACCGATAAAAGTTTCCAACAATCCGGGCATGGCGGCGATAACAGGATTGCGGATTAGTTGGAACAGTGACCAGCTTATGTATGACGACCGTCTTGAAACATATGATCCGGGCATCACTTCTGCCGCCAGAAAGACATGGCCCTTCACTGTCCCTGCCGTTCATTCGGACGGCGGTATATTCGAGAGGGCTGTGTTCATGCCGCCCGCTGAAGGGACATTAAAGCTTGATGATTCCATTACATTCGGTTTTGCTGCAATGGAGAATAGTAATATTAATGGAACGTTGATTACACTCAAATTTAAGGTGAAAGATGATGCCGCCGGGACTATTGACTTTGCCTTATCATTAGTATCAGTAAAGAATCAAGAGGGAACCGAGCTTAATTTTAACCTTGTCGATGGCAATAGTAATGAAAACGCTGTCACAGCTACGAATAATTCAGGCTCTGAGGAAAATAAAGATCGATCTGTTACCAATAGTGAATTAGAAGAAGTGACAGAGTCAGATGACGCTGACATTGCATTAACATTAGCAAAGGGGCAAGGGGAAAGCGAACTTGGCTTCAACCTTGACGATGACAATATGAATGTGGGTGCTGTCACGACACCGAATAATAATGGCTCTGATGCAAATCACGACATCCCTTTCACCGACAGCGCATTAGGAGTCGTGTCGGAGTCAGACGCTGCCGGCATGACGACAGCTACTGTGATAATGATTGTGTTCCTTATCTTGTTAGTGGGTTCATTGGCTTATATAATACGTCGAAGATTAACTAAAAACTCTGATAATTAAAAGCCATTTCATTAGTTACAGATTATTATGAAGTCACAATATTATTGTAATATCTCGCAGGATGGCCGGTTACACGGGGGCCTTAACATAGAAACCAAAAACCAAAAATACGGAGGAAACATTTATGAAACTCATCTCTTTCAATGGCAGGAGGCTCGACTTCACCAACAGGGGCGGAAGCACCATACGAAGCCGCGTTCTTTCATGGGCGCTGGTGCTATGCATGGTTTTTTTACTCATTACCCCTGCTACAGTGTATGCGGCACCGAATAACTTACCTATTACGGTTGATGCAGCAGATTGGGAGGATAACCCCGATGATATTGAGGTAATTGATTTCGATGACCCCGATGATATCGAGGCTCTGAAAATTGATTCCGATAACCCTGGTACAGCCGCAATAACCGGATTAGCTATTCCCCTTACGGTATATGCGGTTCCGAGTGACTTAAGCTTTGCGGTGGATACAACAGGTATCGAATTTGTCAATCATGATGATTATATCGAGGTGCCGATTGTTGTTTCCAATAACCCCGGTACAGCCGCAATAACTGGATTAATCGTCAGTTGGGATAGCGATCAACTTATGTATGATGATCGTCTTGCTCCTTATAACTCAGGAACAACATCTGCTAACCGGGCGACATGGCCTTTTACCGTTCCGGCTATCTACGCAGACGGCGGCATATTCGAAGGAGCTGTCTTCATGCCTCCCGCTGAGGGCACATTAAAGCTGGCTGATTCCATTACATTCGGGTTTGCCCAAGCAGCGGACAGCGATATAAATGACACACTTGTCACTTTAAAGTTTAAAGTTAAGGATACTGCCACAGGGCCGATTAAGATTGAACTTTCTCTTACATCAGCAAAAAATCAAGTAGGGACTGAACTTGACTTCAATTTAGTCGATGGAAATATGGCTATTCCGACCTACACATTGGCATGGGATGGCACACCGGGCAGCTTCGCACCCTTAAGTTACGGCTACGGCGCGGGTAGCACAGTGACGTACAGCATCGAGAACACCGGCAACCAGACCGTGACAGGCATAGCGGCAAACATTACCGCTGGAGGCAGCGCCTTCGAGATCAGCACGCCCCTTGGCGCGACATCGCTGGCTCCCGGCGCGAAGACCATGGTGACGGTGAGGACCCGCACCGGGCAGAACGCCGGCACCTATAATGGGACGCTGACCCTAACATGGACTGGCGGCAGCGGCTCGACCGGTATTACGCAGAGCCTTTCACAGACAATTAACAAGGTGTCTTATAATGGGACGATGACAGCAAGTGATAATGTAATCGCCGGACAAGCCACCCCCACTAAAACGCTGACTCTTCCCACGCTACCGGCTGGTGCATCTTACCCTGCCAGCGGCACAGTGGGCGGCACAGCGGCATTGATTTCCAGCCACAGCATATCGGGAACGACTCTGACATACAGCGCAACATCTCAGACAGCCGAGACATCGGCAACGATTACCATTCCTGTAACCAACGCGACGAACTACAGCACTTACAATGTGGTCGTGACCATAACGGCCAAGACCCTGAGTGCTTCCCTTTCCGGCCATATCACCGGCTTCACCGGCCTCGCCCTTACGGGAACACAGCAGGTGACCGTAAACCTTGTCGGCGATACCTTCGCCGGGACACTATCCGGCAACTGGATAACCGGCCTACCTGCAGGGCTGAGCCAGTCCGTGACGAGAGTGAATGACACTACCGCGAGAATAACCGTCAGCGGAACTCCGACAGCGGTATCGGCTTCACAAGTCGCGGTCACGATACCGACCGGTGCCCTTGTGACGAACAGCGGCATCCCGCTGGCGGCGGAAAGCGATGCGGGTTCTGTATACAGCATTGTGCCTCCGACCTACACATTGGCATGGGACGGCACACCGGGCAGCTTCGCGCCCTTAAGTTACGGCTACGGCGCGGGTAGCACAGTGACGTACAGCATCGAGAACACCGGCAACCAGACCGTGACGGGCATAGCGGCAAATATTACCGCCGGTGGTAACGCCTTTGAAATCAGCACGCCCCTCGGCGCGACATCGCTGGCTCCCGGCGCGAAGACCACGGTGACGGTGAGAACCCGCACCGGGCAAAACGCTGGCACCTATAACGGAACGCTGGCCCTAACATGGACTGGCGGTAGCGGCTCGACTGGCATCACGCGGAGCCTCTCGCAGACTGTCAACAAGGTGTCTTATGCGGGGATAATGGCGGCAACGAAAGACGTACACAGCGATACCGCTGCGACAGGTATTACATTTGCGTTACCATCTTTGCCGTCAGGAGCATCTTATGGTATTGCAACAGCATCAGGCTCGGCTTTAGTATTTAATCCCAGTGTTTCAGGCCTACTTTTAACTTTTGACGTGACGGCACAAACTGATGGCATAGAAGCGGAAATTACGATCCCTGTTGCGAACGCAACAAATTATGACCCGTATGATTTCGTCGTGACTGTTAGGGCAAAGGATATTGTCCAAGAAGCAACTCCATTCGCAGCCATTGATTTCATGAATGAGTGGCTTACTGGATTCGATGATACAGCAGCTTATACCATAAACGGCACAGCGAAAACATCGGATACAAGTGGAAACATATCCATAGATTCCGCATGGATTGGCCAAACTGTCACCATAATTAAAAAGGGCATAATTACAAGTGAAACGATTGATAGTGATCCGCAAGTCTTGCTAGTTCCGGCACGCTCTGCCGCCCCGACACCTAGCAAGACAGATACTACCGGCGGCAATAGCAATGGCACAATAACCGGAGTTGATGCCACAATGGAATATAAATTAAGCACGGCAAGCATTTGGATAGATATAACCGGCCCTTCTGTTACAGGGCTATCGGCTGGAACGTATAGCATTCGTGAAAAAGCTACATCCTCCACATTTGCAAGTACGTCCGCTAATGTAACAATCGCGTCAAGCAGCAGTGGGAATAGCGGTAATACCTCCAGTAGTCAAGGCAGTGCCGGCAGTAATATAAGCGGAAATACCAGTGGCATCAGCAGCAATAACTACGGCACCTCGCCACAGGCTTCTTCGCTCTGGGCAGCAGTTAATAATCAGGTTAATACGAAGCAGGCACTTGCCAATGGCACGGTTGTAAATCATGTAGTAATTACTGGCAGAAATATTATTGTACCTATCAATGTCATAAACAATATCCAGAATGGAACGGTTGCCCTGATGATGAACACCGGACTAGGCGTAACTTTTAGTATTTCCGGTTCCAATGCACCCGTCAACAGGGGAACCCCCTTAGATTTGTCGGTGCGTACAGGTGACATATCCGCTCCCAAATCGCTGGTTCAGGAAAAAACCGCCGGTACTGTTACGAGCATCCAGGTACCAATGGAAAAACATCAAAATTTCGGCTTGGTTGTTAATATGCACTATAACTTTGGTGCTGACAACGCTGATAATTTCGCCAACCTCTATCGTTATAATCCTGTTTCCGAAAAAATGGAATATTTGGGAAGCTCCAAGCTTAACGAAAAAGGCCAGGCAGTATTCGGAATTCACGGAGGCGCGGAATATATTGTGACCGTTTCAAAGAGCGTGCCGAATGAAGCGGTCATAAATGGAATAAACGGAGGTGATGGCACAGGCTTTTACACTGTCGTAAGCGGTGACACGATGTCTCGGATTGCGGTAAGAAATGGCATGAGGCTTCAACAGCTCGTTGCCCTCAATCCAGAAATCACGGACATCAACAAAATCCGCCCTGGCCAAAGAATCAGACTCAGATGAAGCCTGATGGTTTAGCAGAGTAAAAATTCTAACCAATAAACACACCCCCTTTGATTTTCGACCAGGGGGGTGTGTTTAACCTCGTTGTTCATAAGACGGTCTTTTTTCGAAATTAGTTTCCGCGACTACTCACCCGGTACCAATACGAATAAATCGTCTTATATCCCAGTTTTTTGTACAAATTGAGTGCGATATTGTTATTTTGTACGACTTGTAAATATGACATCTTCGCGCCGTGCTGTTGTGCCGCTGAAAGAAGTGATACGCATATTTCTTTACCATATCCTTTACCGCGCTGCGTTTCGTCAACAACAACATTAAACAATCCTGCATATCCACGCTCGATTGTACACAAACCACAAGCGACCATTTCATTGTTTTTTAGTAGAATACCGCAAATCACATCAATTTTAATATTGGCGAAAATCTGCGTTGCGATTGATATTTTTTTTGCGTTGGTATATTTACTGAGAAAGAAGTATGTATCGAGCCATTTTTGGTCGATATTATTTATGATTAGGCAATCGGCAGAAACATCATTGCCGCCATTTATATCGGCGGTCATTAGGTGGGTAGGGGTTACCACCGTGTAATCATCTTGTTCGAGCAGCTTATCAAGCTCCGAATCAGTGCCGTCAGTAATTTTGAAAACAGTGGGTAAACCTTGTTCAAAGTAACGCTTTTCGCACTCGATTATTTTCATCCGCAAGTCAAGCGTAGATGGATAAAGCAGATTTACCGAATTAGCCCGGTTCGTATAGCCATAGCCACTGGTATATCGCAACACCCAACCGTCATAAAATTGTGTTTGTAATGCAGGAAGAGCGTTCAGAGAAAGTTCCTCATACAGTAGTATTTTATCGTTCATATGGCAGTTCCTCCCTGCTAATCCTTTTTTGACGAATCCGTATTTCGCACTTTATCCCGCAGCGGAAGGATGTAGGGCGGCGATACCGAAAGCTCATCGATCCCCATTTTGAGGAAGGTTTCCGTCAGCGTTAAGTCGGCGCCAAGTTCTCCGCATATGCCTACCCGCTTCCCTTCTTGACGCGCATTATTCGCGACCATTTTAATCATCCGCAGTACCGCCGGATGGTATGGGCGATAAAATTTTTCGAGCTTAAAGTTTTGGCGATCGATGGCTAAGGTATACTGGGTCAGGTCATTGGTCCCGATACTGAAAAAATCCACCTCTTTTGCTAGTAAATCGCTGATCATGGCGGCGGCTGGGGTTTCCACCATGATGCCGATTTCGACATCAGCGGAATAGGAAATTCCCTCCGTGTCTAACTCAGTTTTAACCGCTTTAATAATTTTCTTTATTTCAACTACTTCTTCAACGGACATAATCATCGGAAACATAATCGCGATTTTTCCAAAGTCACTGGCTCGATAAAGGGCCCTTAGTTGCGTCTTGAAAATTTCCGGGCGGTCAAGGCATATCCGGATTCCCCGATAGCCTAGCGCGGGATTTTCCTCTTGCGGCAGATTGAAATAATCTACTTGCTTATCCGCCCCGATATCAAGGGTTCGAATCACCACCTTTTTTCCGGCCATCGCCTCCGCGACCGCTTTATAAGCATTAAACTGTTCATCCTCAGTCGGGTAACGCTC
>Ga0082212_10000932_pt1 | contig 15964 bp, 10 predicted proteins | sample TergutNt197P3_FD_71548 | JGI IMG/M metagenome (GOLD analysis project Ga0082212, IMG submission 71548) | Neocapritermes taracua P3 segment gut microbial communities from Petit-Saut dam, French Guiana - Nt197 P3 | ecosystem: Host-associated > Arthropoda: Insects > Digestive system > Gut ... | reverse complement strand
AGAATTTCATTGACTGTCAAATTCAAGGTTACGATGCTGTCGCAACCGCTTTCGTTGGAGAATCGGTGCGTAATTCCTGTTTGGGCTGTGTTATAATTTGTGCCGTAGAAATTGTATGTTTCGCCCGCGCAAATGGTTTTGTTTTCGGTTCTTGTTAAATCGGCTACAACAATAATATTTCCAATTTCAATCACAGCCGAATCGCCGCAAACATTAACCGCATAATATTTCAATACTTTATTATTGTCGGAAAGTGTTACATTTCTTCCTGTATAAACTACATCATCAAGCAGCCAGCCTTTGCGATGAAAACCGTTATCTAATACCTTCGGTGCTTTGCACTCCAAATCTAACGGATTATTCGGACATACGGCATCAGGCAAAGAACCGTTATCATCAAAACTCGGAATTACGCATGGTTCTTCCGGTTCTTCTTCGGTGCTTGGCTTGAATGCCGTAACTATCACATCGTCGAGAAAATAGAATTCGGATATAGCTTGGTTACCCATTCGGAAACGAACTTGAAATGTAGCATTTCCACCTTCCGGTAATGTAAAACATTCGAAAAGATGATATGTCGCTGTCCAATGGTCGCTGTTTGAACACCAATTACAGCCGTCGCCAAGAAAATAATGTATTCTTGTCCAACTGATACCGCCATCGGTGCTGTATGCGCTTTCTACCTCATCGGTTGCACCGCACCAAAAACTTCCATCGGGGCGCAACCCTTCCATTTCTCCCTGTATCCTGAGTTTGTAAGCCAGTGTAATGGTTGAGCCGGCAGGATATGAACTCAGGTCAATATGTTGTGAAATAAGGTAGTTGTCATTCAATCCGCCGGTATTGCCGCAACAGGTTTTTCCACGCGCGCCATTTACAACAAATTCGCCGTTTCTAATTCCGAAGAATGCTCTGCTTGATGCTCCACAATTAACAATTGGATTGGGAGCATCAACAGTCCATTGGCTTAAACCGCCGCTGAAATCTTCTGAAAACACTACATCGCCTGTTGAGGTCATTGAGGCACAATCCGAAGATGTAGAAAAGATGATGGTGTAACTTGCTATTCCGCCGCATTCATCGCAAAAATCTTCTTGTGTAGCGATAATGACTGCCGTACCTGAAAAACCAAGCGTAACTTCTCCTGTAACAGAATTTACACTTGCCACAGAAGGGTTGGAACTTGTGTATGAAATTGTGCCGCCGTTTCCGCCGATTGGGATTTTTGTAAAGTTCGTATTGTTGGTTCTTACCACTTTTTGCTCGGCAAAATGCAAATCCGAGCAACAGTAAGGATTGGAATTGTAGGTGGTGATGCTGCCTTCCGTTTTCTTATACACCGCATACAGCGTAACATTGTCTGTTGGCGTATAACTGCCCACAGGAATAAGTGTTGGTGCAGAAGTTGTTTCACTTTGCGCAATGCCTGCTTTCCAACCAGCGAATTCCCAACCGTAGCAAGGAGGTTCGGCTTCGGTCAAAGTCATATTTGTTACATCTGTGTAAAGTGTTGGCGTAACAGAGCCTGTGCCTGCGTCTAAGGTTACTGTGTAATGAGGACAAGAAAGATTGGAGTTGTAGGTGGTAATGTCGCCTTCCGTTTTTTTATACACCGAATACAACGTAATATTATCCGTTGGCGTATAACTGCCCACAGGAATAAATGTTGGTGCAGAGGTTGTTTCGTCTTGTGTGCCGCCTGTTTTCCAGCCTGCAAATGTCCAATTAGGACAAAAAGGAGTCGGCGCTGCGGGAAGAGTAATTGTACCGCAATTGGTTTCTAAATCGAATCCTTCATCTTCATCAATAAATGTTACAGTGTAAAGTTGTAATCCGCAAACAATACCGTTAAAGGTAAAGCTATTAACACTAAACGTTCCTGTTGAGCCACTTGCGCCCCAACCGTACAATCTGAACGTAATGGGAGAAGTTAGATTTTGGAATTCCGGTGCCGATAATACTATGGTTGCTCCTGTTGTAGTATGAGTAACTATGTTTTCCGTATAATCGTCAATGCTGCTTCTAAGCGCAAAATTTGTAGGTCCTGTACCTGATGTTTGCCCTGTATAAACAAAACTTATCAAATTTATTTGAAAGTCTGCATTTGGAGTAAGTGTAAATTCAAAATATTGAGTAGCGTTAAAAGAAGCAGTATTCCAACCTGATGCATTATATCTATTCATAGCAGATGTGCCTGAGATACCGCTTCCACGTCCAATACCACTTACTGTTATGTTTGGATTAACGGTTTGCCCTCCGCCTGTATAAGGATTTGCTGCACTTGGATTACCAACATCATTAATAGGATTTGTCCAAATGCTTTGTCCACAAACACTCACACTTCCAACCGTCATCACAACGGCCAGAAGCATTGTTTTTAATAAATTAATTTGTCGCATGTAAAAAAATAATAGTAAATTCATTCGCAAAATAATGTTCTTATTTTACTTGTTGTCTCCTGTTTATTTTACTTTCACTACTGCTATGGTACCTTTCTTAACATCTCCATCGGGAAGTTCTGCTACATAATAGTATGTACCAGGGTCAACTATTTTATCTCTGTATTTGCCGTTCCAACCGCCAATACCTTCAAATACTTTTTGTCCGTAACGATTGAAAACAGTTAATTTAATGTCGGTTCCATTAAGGAATGTATCGTTGTAGCCGTCCGAATCGTAAGGAGTAATGGCGTTTGCCCACACTACCGGAACAAAAACCGAATCACCAATTACGCACGGAGCATCGACTTTTACTTCATACCAATGACTTTCATACGGACGTATAATGAATTCCGATGTGGTCGAAGTGCCTAATATTTTATTGCTATTCTTGTTTATCCATACATAATCGACATTAGAAACTCCGGTAACTTCCAACGTTACTTCTTGTCCGGGAGCGATTACTTCGGAATTTTCTTTCGTGAGTTTTTCGTAAGTCAGGTGCAGATAATGAGGCTGATTAACAGTCAAATTTAACGTAACAATACTGTCGAGTCCGTTTGCATTTGTAAATCGGTGTTCCAATCCTGTTACGTTTTCGGTAACAAATGTTCCATAAAAATTATAGGTTTCGCCCTGACAAATAGTTTCATTGATAATTCTTGTTAAAATAGAATTTACCGTCAAATTCAAGGTTACGATGCTGTCGCAACCGACACTGTTTGAAAATCTGTGTTCCAATCCTGCAACATTTGCAGTAAAATCTGTTCCATAGAAACTGTATGTTTCGCCTTGACTGATTGTTTTGTCGATGGTTCTTGCTAAGATTTCATTTACTGTTAAATTCAAAATTATGAGGCTGTCGCAGCCGATTGGATTTGTAATTCTGTGCTCAAACTCGGTAACATCTGCCATAAACTGCATTCCGTAGAAATTGTATGTTTCACCTTGACAGATTGTCGCGTTGACAGTTCTTGCTAAAACTGTATTTATCGACAAATTCAGGGTTATGATGCTATCGCAACCAATTGTATTTGGAAATCGGTGTGTAATTCCTGTTTGGTTTGTACTGTATTCTGTGCCGTAGAAATCATAAGTTTCGCCGATACAAATGCTTTTGTCGATACTTCTTGTTAAAATTTCATTTACTGTCAAGTTCAATGTTATGATGCTATCGCAACCGATGCCGTTTGGAAATTGGTGAGTAATTCCCGTTTGTGAAGTGTTATAATTTGTTCCGTAGAAATTATAGGTTTCGCCCTGACAAATGGTTTTATTTTCGGTTCTTGTTAAAATCGGATTTACCGTCAAATTCAACGTTACGATGCTGTCGCAACCGATTGCATAGGAGAATCTGTGTTCAAGATTTGTTTGCGCGGTGCCATATTCTGTTCCATAGAAATTGTATGTTTCGCCAGCGCAGATGATTTTGTTGATTGTTCTTGTTAAATCTGAGCAACAATCAGGGTTGGAATCGTAAGTGATGATTCGGTTATCAATGTATATTACAATATCATCAAGGATTACACGCCTGTTTTGTGATGTAGCAAACGTAATTCTTGTTAATGCTGTTGCATCGGTAATTGTTACGGTATAAGCGTCTTCGGCACCAAACGTAGCGGCACCGGGATTGGGCGGAGGCGAACCGAGCGTACTACTTTCTAACGACAATCCGAAATTTGACGTTTGACTCAATGTACCGCCACCGCTGACAGACAAAGTAAGTCCATCTTCGGAGTTCCAACTTTTTGCTTTAAAAGTCAATGTCAATGTTACTGTTCCAACTATGGAAGACAATGGCGCTATTGTTAAAGAGCCGGGATTAAGAGGATTACTGTGCTGAGCCAATCTAATAGAACCATTATGAGTATAACAGTTGCTGATGTTGCTATAACCGGTTCTGGTGGAAACAACATTATCATAAGAGTTTAAATTATTAAAATCATCTGAAAATAAAATAGTGGGAACAATAGATTCTGTTTTATTATATACCGCATATAGTGCAACATCGCTTTTCGGCGTATAATATCCCGAAGGAATAAGTGTTGGCGCAGAAATTGTTTCACCTTGTTCGCCGCCTTCTACCCAACCGGCAAATTCCCAACCGTTGCAAGGAGAATTGAGAGTGGGAAGAATAACCGGAACAAGACAGTTTGCTTGTGTGAGTTCGCCGATTTTTTTACCTTCGTTGTGCAGAGTTACTGTTGAAGGAGTAACACAGCAACCGCTTGGGTTGGAGTTGTAGGTGGTAATGCCGGTGTCGATTTTTTTATAGAGGTCTAATATACCATTATTGGTCTGATAACTTGCTGAATTTCTTGTTGTATAACTGCGCCAGTCGCCAAGTGCAAGCGTAGAAACAGCACAGTATCTGTTAGTGGCGGCATATCTCATTGCAAATCCGGTAGAATATACTTCAAACGCCCACGTATCAGGTGTGGTGGTGCTGTTAACTCTTACACCATCGTTGGCGGTAGTAGTGTACAAATAATTATAATTATTCGCAGCAGACCTGATAGTCATAGCAGTGTTAGTACCGGTAAAATTCCACTGCATATCGTCTGCAATAATACCAATTAAAAAAGTTCCCGAAACGCTAACGCCCATAGTAGAAATATTGGTTTGGAGGACGCGGCTGTTAGTACCGTTTGTCGCCGGTGCATTAGGCAAATAAAATGAACCGTTCAATACTATATAAGTCCCTTCGGTAATACCGGATAAACTTGTTACTTTTTCCCAAGCAATACCTGCGCCTACCGTTTGGCTATACACCGCATATAGCGCAACATTGTCTGTTGGCGTATAACTACTTCCGGGAGTAATAAGTGTTGGCGTTGAAGTTGTTGCGTTTTGTTCGCTTCCTTCTTTCCAACCGGCAAAAACCCAACTGTCGCAGGGAGAAGTGAGTGTGGGTACAATAACCGGAGCAGAACTGTCTGTTTGTACGAGTTCGCCGATTTGTTCGCCGCTGCTGTAGAGAGTTATTGTTGAAGGAGCAGCGGTACATTCATAAGTCCACGCACTCACACTTCCAACCATCATCACCACAGTCAGAAGCATTGTTTTTAGTAAATTAATTTGTTGCATGTAGTAAAATTTATAGTAAATTCGCAAAAAGTCCTGTGTTAAAAAACTATAAGGAAGTAATAAACCAGACAAATAAACAAGCAAACGGGTAAACTAAGAAGTTGCTAATATTTTTCTTGCTTACCGGTTTACTTATCTACTTTAAAAAAATGTTTTATGAAAAAAATTTACGACAAAAGTAGTATTCGAGAAAAAGTTTTTCGTGTCATTTATATTAAAATCCTGTTGAAATATTATGTCATTAATAATTCGCCAAAGTAAATTTTTTTTCTTTTTGTACTAACATAAGTTGACGAAGGTTTACAGTCAACCTATTTTAGGACGAGACTTCGTATCTTTTCGTGTCTTTTTGGTGGTTTTTTTGAAAACACTCAGATTTTTTTCGTGTCTTCTCAAAAAGTTCTCGATTTTCTTCGTGTCTTTTCGTGGTTTCTTCGTGTTTTTTCGTGTCAACAGAAAAATCGAGAAAAAACGCAAGTTACCACAAGAATATTCAACGTTTTTATTAAGAATTTCTTAAAAATATTGAGGTTTTTTGAAATGAAAACGAAGAAAACCTTACACATCTTCATTTTTATATCAGAATACTACTTTTTAAAAATTTGCAGCCATTTTCATTGCCATTCCGTTCAATTTTTCTGCAAGCATATCCATATCATTGCTAATCTTGCTGTTGATAACTTTTGCATAAATTTGGGTAGTCTTAATACTTGTATGTCCAAGCATTTTAGACACGGTTTCAATCGGTACGCCTTTGGTTAATGCAATGGTCGTGGCGAATGTATGCCTTGCCAAATGCGAAGTGATATTTTTATCAATTTCGCAAATTTTGGTAATCCTTTTCAACCTGTCACGGTAATTGTGATATTTGGGAACAGGTAAAACTTTGTCGCATAGCGGACTGTCCGCATACTTTTTCAAAATTAACTGCGGAATGTTCAACAGCGGAATATTATATTTTATATCGGTTTTTTGCCGTCTGCCTTTTATCCACATTTTATCGCTGAAAGAAAGTTGAATGTGCTGTTCGGTTAGATTGGCAACATCGGAATACGAAAGCCCTGTAAAACAGCAAAACACAAACAAATCTCTTGCCTGTTCAAGTTTCTTATTTTTAGACTGAAAAGCAATCAGTTTCTCAACATCTTCCTGCGAAAGAAATCCCCTGTTGGCATCTTGGGACTGCATACTGAAATTAATAAAAGGATTTTTTGAAATATAATCTTTCTGAATAGCAATTCCGATAATATACCGCAGATTTTTCAGATATTTGGTCAGAGAGTTGTGCGTAAGACGGTAATTTGCGACAAGATATGCCTTGAAATTGCAAATAAATTCATGGTCGATTTCCCGAATGGGAATATCGGAAAGGTTGTACCATTTGCGTAAAAAATCACCCAAACGCTCGTAAGTACGAACATAACTGGTATAAGTTGATTGGCAGAGACTCACACCAATCAGTAATTTTCGTTCCCTATTGTGTTTGTCATACAATTCCAACAGTGTTTGCTGTTTGGCTTCTACACCCAAGAACACGTTTCGCACTCTTTCTGCTGTAACGTAATTGTCGCGTTCCTGCAATTCACGGTAAACCTTGAAAATAGCAACTTTAGTGTTATCAACGAGGGCGTTGATTTTGACGGCTTCTGTCGTTCGCCCTGTTGCTTTGCCTGTTTTTACGTCCCAAAAATTAGAATTTACATCACATTTCATGCCGAAACGTGTTTCCTGTCCATCAACGGTTATCCTGCAAAAAAGTGGAATCATGCCGTTGGCTTTTTGTTTATCTCTTTTCAGAAAAAAGAGAACTTTAAATGTGCTTCGCATAAAAAACTCATTTTTTTAAGTTACAAAACTACTTTATTAATCTCAAAATGAGTTTTATACAACACAGACAATATCAGACGGTTAGCAGTCAATTTAGGACTAATTTACCCCGTTTTTTGTCTGCGTATTTTGGGGGTACGACTTAGGGTGTAAACTCTGTCCTAAAGCGTCCTTTTTGTGTCTTTGCCCACATTACAAAACAAAAGAAAAATTTCTACAAATGGCTGAATTTGAGAAATTTTTCCTACTTTTGTACTAACTTTGTCCTTTGGGCAAGGTTTATATTAATAAACCTAAAGGGTAATTTGTAATTGTCCGTAAGGAAAAGTCCCCTTTAGGGGATTTAGGGGTAAAAATTAAAATAACACATGAAAATCCTAAAAATTTTAATCACAATAGCCATATCCGCAACCATCATCGGTTGTTCAAACAATCGTTTCAAAATAGACACCAAAGAATCGGACTTAAAGATCAAAATAGAACGTTTCGACAAAGATATTTTTGTGTTAGATACCGAAAATATTGCTGTTGGAATTCCTGCGTTGCAAGCAAAATACGGTGAATTTTTCGATTTGTACGGCGAATACATAATAGGAATCGGATCACCCGACTCTGTGCAATTTGCATCAAACCTCAAAGGATTTCTTACCGACCCGATTATTCGGGAAATTTACGAAGAAAGCCTACGCGTTTTCGACGATGTGTCAGACATTGAGAAAAAACTAACTGTTGCTTTCAAATACATCGAACATTATTTCCCCGAAAAAACGATTCCGAATATTTATATGCATGTTTCGGGATTTAATCAGCAGATAATAGTTGCCGAAGATATTTTGTCGGCAAGCATCGATAATTACTTGGGTTCCGACTATATTCTTTACCAACAATTGGCAGAACTGCACGGTTATCAGCTTATTGAAATGACGCCCGAAAAACTTCCGTCGGACTACATAAAAGGTTGGCTGTTGAGTGAATTTCCGTACAATTCTCATTCCGAAGTGCTGCTCGACAATATGCTTTACCGCGGAAAAATTATGTATCTGTTAGAAACATTTATGCCAAGCGAAAAAGAAGCGGTGTTGATGGGTTACACGCCCGAACAACTGAAATGGTGTTACAACAATCAAAAACAGATGTGGACATATATGGCTGAAAATAAACATATATTCTCTACCGACAGAATGGTGTTGGCAAAATATATCAATGAAGCGCCTTTTACAGCTTTTTTTCCACCCGAATCGCCCGGGCGCACCGGCATTTGGCTTGGCTGGCAAATTATACGCAGTTACATGAAAAACAACAAAGATATTGGTTTGCGCGAACTGATGGCAGAGACCGATTATAAAAAGATATTGGAAATGTCGAGATATAGACCATAGAATTTGAAATTCAATATTCAATATTCAATATTCAATATTCAAAATTTTGGTTTCAAATCTTGAATATTTTAAAGAAATGCGTATTTTTGTAACATCACTAAAAATAATCAAGACGTGTCAGACAGCATAGTTATTATTCCCACGTATAATGAGAAGGAGAATATTAAGGATATTATTCTAACTGTTTTTAATCTATCCAAGAGTTTTCATATACTGATTGTAGATGATGGTTCGCCCGACGGAACTGCCGGCATTGTAAAAGACCTGCAAAAGGAACATTTCGATAAACTCTTCTTGATAGAACGAGCAGGAAAATTGGGGCTTGGAACCGCGTATATTACCGGATTTAAGTGGTGTATCGAAAACAAATACGATTACATCTTTGAAATGGACGCCGATTTTTCGCACGACCCGAAAGATTTGTTGTGTTTGTATGATGCTTGTGCCGTAAAAGGAGCCGATTTAGCAATCGGTTCGAGGTACATAAACGGTGTAAATGTTGTGAATTGGCCTATCGGAAGAGTGCTTATGTCGTATTTTGCATCCAAGTACGTTCAGTTCATTTTAGGTGTAAAAATAGCTGATACAACTGCCGGTTTTATCTGCTATCGCCGTCAAGTACTCGAAACTATTGAGTTGGACAAAATACAATTTAAAGGTTACGCTTTTCAAATAGAAATGAAATTTACTACTTACAAATGTGGGTTCAAAGTAGTTGAAGTGCCGATTGTGTTTACAAACCGAGTGCTGGGCGTATCAAAAATGAATACAAGTATTTTTGGCGAAGCTGTTTTTGGCATAATGAAGCTAAAATGGCAAAGTTTTTTTAGAAAATATCCGCAGAAAAATAACTAATTTCAGATTTCAAGATTCCAAATTTCAGATTCCAAGTGTTAAGATTAAAGGTTAATATCATTCGTAAGGAATCTTTGAAATTTGGAATTTTGAAATTCTGAAATTTTTGGAATTTTGAAATTTTTAATATGCAAAAACCAATTCTTATTCACAGAGCTAAAATTATCAACGAAGGAAAAAGTTTTACGGGCTCTGTTCTCATAAAAAACAATCATATTGAAAAGATTTTCAAAGAAGATGTTCCCGAAAAAATATTGTCCGAATCGACCGTTATTGATGCCGAAGGAAAATGGTTGATTCCCGGTGTTATCGATGAACATGTTCATTTTCGTGAACCAGGATTGACACAAAAAGGCGATATAACTACCGAGTCAAAAGCTGCTGCTGCAGGCGGTGTTACTTCTTTCATGGATATGCCAAACACCATTCCGCAAACAACTACGCTCGAATTGGTGGAAGAAAAATGCGAACTGGCAAAGCAATATTCACTCATCAATTATTCATTTTATTTGGGTGCGACAAATTCAAACATTGATGAGATAAAAAAAGCTGACCCAACCAAAATCTGCGGATTAAAAGTGTTTATGGGTTCTTCTACGGGTAATATGCTCGTAAGCGAAAAAGAAAAACTCGAAGAAATTTTTTCTGTTTCTCCATTGCTCATTGCCACGCACAACGAAGATTCGGCTATCATCGAAGCCAACACTGCAGTATATAAAGAAAAATTTAACGGTGCAGCTATTCCGATAAAATATCATCCTGCTATTCGTTCCGAAGAAGCTTGCTACAAATCGACAAGCACGGCGGTGGAATTGGCAAAAAAACACAACGCGCGGTTGCACGTGTTACACGTGAGCACAGCAAAGGAATTGGCGTTGTTTGAGAAATTACCGATAGAAAATAAGAAAATCACGACCGAAACTTGCATTCAATACCTTTGGTTCGATGCTGACGATTACGACACGCTTGGTGCGCGCATCAAATGCAATCCTGCCATTAAATCGAAAGAGAATAAAACAGCGCTTCTTAACACATTGAACAGTGATATTATAGATTGCATTGCTACCGATCATGCACCGCATTTGCTTGTCGATAAAGAAGGCGATGCATTAACTGCTGTTTCGGGAATACCGTTGATTCAACATTCGCTTTCCGCTATGTTGGAACTCGTGAAAAAAGGTTTTCTTACTCGCGAAAAAATGGTGGAAAAAATGTGTCACAATCCCGCTGCATTGTTCAACATTCACAAAAGAGGATTTATCCGAAAAGGATATTTTGCCGATTTAGTACTCATTAATCCCGATAAAAGTTGGACAGTTGCTCCCGAAAACATCTATTCAACATGCGGTTGGTCGCCATTTGAAGGACAAACGTTCACAACAGCAATAACGCATACATTTGTAAATGGTAACCTTGTGTATGAGAATGGTAATTTCGTTGAAGAAATAAAAGGCGAAAGATTGTTTTTTGAACGCTAATATATTTTCCACAAAGGCACAAAGAACACAACGTTTTCTTAGTGAACTTTGTGTCTTTGTGGGAAATATTATAAATCCAACAAACCTTCGGGAAGATTCATATAAATAATCCGTTTTTTGTGGTCAATATCAGTGATGTACTCGTCGGAAACGGGAATGAGCAAGCCGTTGTCAGCAAGTTCAAAAAGCATATTTGCCGTATCGTCGTTTATGCTTGTTATTTTTCCCAGTGAGCCGGAATTATTATCCACAATTTCAAAACCTTTGTAAAAATGTATGTCTGTTACATTGTCGTTGGCTTTTTCCATATATCTTTTTTGTAAATAAATGGCAAGATTGGTAAATTCGCGCGCATCTTCTTCGGTATCAATATCTTCGAACTTAATAAATCCTGAATTGGCTCCTTTGAAACGGTATTCTTGAATAAAAAACGGGACAAAAATATGGTCTTTTTCCAAAATGAAGAACTTGCAATTTTCCCTATCAAATACGTCGGTCGTAAATGAGAAAGACATTTCACCCTTGATACCGTGCGGTTTACCGATTTGTCCGATAGGAAATATTTCGTCTTTTCTAATCATAATTGCGATACAAATGTAAGTAAAAAACTTATTTTTTTACAGTTTATTATTTTAATTAACGTAATTTTCTTAGTAATTTACGTTGATAAACTTACAAAAGTATGGAACATTTGTAAAAGGCGAGTTATCTAAACAACAAAATATCGGTGTAAAAACAACAAAAATATGTTTTATTGTCTTATTTATTATAAGAAAAATATACTTTTGTATTGTGATTATTTAAGCCCGAATGGCGAAATTGGTAGACGCGTTAGTTTCAGGGACTAGTGTAAGCAATTACGTGCAGGTTCGAGTCCTGTTTCGGGCACAAAAAGAACGCAAATTACGCAAAAAACGCAAGTTTTCGCAAATCAAAAAAAGATTAATACTGTATATTGTTGATTATAAACAATATAGTTTTTGCGGAAATTTGCGTTTTTTGCGTAATTTGCGTTCAAAATGACTTTTGAGACAGCCTCTTTTTTGTGTCTTTTTTAGAATTGATAAGCCAATCCTACACCCAATAATTGCTTAAATTGGACACGTGGCCCATGTGTTTCGCCGTTTTTGTCAACAAATTTTATGTTGTCATCGTATCGCAATATAGTGTTCAGTGTTGCTGTCAAGTATTTATTGATTTTCATTCCGACCATCACTTCCCAATTTACAACAATGTTTCCGAAGCTTTTGTCGTAAGCCGTAAACAGTTCCAGTCTTGAATTGACATTTACATTTGTCATCACATTCGCATTGTAAGCGATTCTGGTATAAGCTCCGATTTGCGCTTTGAATTTTTTATCTTCGTCAACACCAAAAGCTCCTACGTGCGATAAGCTATCGTCCATCACAAATGTGAACCTTCCGGTTAGCGGAGACGCAAAAATAGACAGCGAATTAATCGGTCTGTAATCGATACCGATAGAAGCGATGGCATATCCCGGCGCCATGAATTTAGAAATGTAGATAGAGTCGTTTGGATAATTAAAACCTTTAGCAAACTGCGTGTTAAAACTGGCTAGAGCGGAGTAAAATAGTTTTTCGGTAGCTGCATATCCATATCTTGACGAAAAATCAATCTGGTCGCTACTCTTTCTCCAACCGTTTTCGCCGGTATAAAGAACGCCGTATCCGAGTGATACATCATTGTCCCACGCCGAACGATTTTTGCGGTAGTATGCTCCTCCAACGCAATAAGCATTAGTTGCGACCGAATTTTCGCCACCGCCCGACCAATTTGTAAAAGAGGCTTGCGACAAATTTATGCCTGCCATTCCCTTAAATGTCCATTTTTTTATTTCGGCAGTGTCGGCTGCCGCTTGGCTTATTGCTGCCGCTTTTTTTTCCACATCAGCCATATCAACAACTTGCGAATAAGCGCTCAAACATAATGAACTGATAAATAAAAGAATAAATAATTTTTTCATATTGTTATTTTTTGTGAATAATCAGACTACAAAAATATTACAAAAAGCCTATTTTTCAAATAAAATTGATAATTTCTGTGCTTTTTTGTACTTTCGCACGTTGAAAATAAAACGAAATAAAATGGCAAAAAAGAGAAAACCGCATCCGATATTGGAAAAAGTAATGATAACCGACATTGCGTCTGAGGGAAAAGCGATAGCGCGTGTGAATGATGTTGTGGTATTTGTGCCGTACGTTGTGCCCGGCGATGTGGTTGATATTCAAGTGACAAAAAAGAAAAGCCATTTTATGGAAGGACGAGTTATTCATATTCATGAATATTCAAAAAACAGAACTGCTCCTTTTTGCGAACATTTCGGTATTTGTGGTGGCTGCAAATGGCAAAATCTGCCTTACGAACAACAATTATTTTACAAGCAAAAAGAAGTTATTAATAACTTAACACGCATTGGAAAAATAGAACTGCCCGATATTTCGCCGATATTAGGTTCTTCTAAAACGACTTTTTACCGAAATAAATTAGAATTTACGTTTTCTAACAAACGTTGGCGAACAACCGAAGAAATGAACTCTGAAAAAGAATTTGATACCATGAATGCTGTTGGTTTTCATATTCCCGGAATGTTCGACAAAGTGCTTGATATTCACAAATGCTGGTTGCAAGACGATGTTTCTAATCAAATCCGTAATTTTATACGAGATTATGCGTTGAAGAACGGATTAACCTTTTTCGATTTGAGAGCGCAAGAAGGTTTTTTGCGAAACATGATTGTGCGAACTACTTCTACCGGCGAGCTGATGTTGATTATGGTGTTTTATTATGAAGATGAAACGCTTCGTAAAAATCTGTTGAATGCCATTGTACAAGAATTTCCGCAAATAACATCGTTGTTGTACGTGATTAACGGAAAAGCCAATGATACGATTACTGACCAAATGGTACATTTGTTTGCAGGCAACGACCACATATTGGAAAAAATGGAAGACCTTTATTTCAAGATTGGACCTAAATCGTTTTACCAAACCAACTCCGAGCAAGCCTATGAATTGTATAAAATTACTCGCGATTTTGCACAACTAACAGGAAATGAATTGGTTTACGACCTTTACACCGGAACAGGTACAATTGCCAATTTTGTTGCTAAAAAAGCAAAGCAAGTGATTGGTATTGAGTATGTTCCCGAAGCAATCGAAGATGCCAACGCTAATGCTGCTTACAACAATATTGCTAATACACTGTTTTTTGCAGGCGATATGAAAAACATACTGAATGCAGAATTTATTGAAAAATACGGTCGTCCCGATGTTATTATAACTGACCCGCCTTATTTCATGGATGGAATGGGTAGTGATTGGGACGATAAGAAATTGCACAAAAAAGCATCAAAATCGGGCATTGTTGGCGGTTTACCTGTTGGAATGAAATTTGATAGGCAACAAGGGGAAGACTTACAAAGATTTTTAGAACCTTTATGTAAAGAATTTATTAGAGTGTTGAAACCAGGTAGCTTTTGTGTTGCTTTTTCGCAAGGTCGTTTGTATCATAGAACAGCTATGGCATTAGATTTAGCAGGTTTTGAAATTCGTGATTTGCTAGGTTGGAAATATGAAGGGCAAGCGAAAGCATTTTCGCAAGACCATTTTATAAAAAAAGACAAAAAAATGTCTGACGAAGAAAAACAACGGTTAATATCAGAATTAGATGGGTTAAAAACCCCTCAATTAAAACCGCAAATTGAACCAATGACTTTGGCACAAAAACCAAAGGAAGGAACTTTTGTTGAAAACTGGCAAAAATACCAAGTCGGTCTTATAAACACAAAAGAAAGTTTAGATGGAATGTTTCCTGGAACAATTATGGAAGTATCAAAGAAAATTCGAGGGAAAGAAACTGGCGAAAAGATATATCACATGACAATAAAACCTGTTAGTTTAATATCTCATTTAATACGGCTGTTAACAAAGGAAAATCAAGTTGTTTTAGACCCATTTCTTGGAAGTGGTTCTCATGGTGTGGCTGCTATTGAAACCAATAGAAATTTCATTGGTTTTGAGATTGAAAACATCGATTTCGGGAACAAAACCGTCTTTGTTTCGACCGCCGATAATGAAAATACGAGTACAAGGCTCGGTTTCACCTGTCCACACCAAATCCTTGATCAGTACCGAAGCCGCCGACCAGCGAGGATGCGGCATCGGTGGATATTTTTGATAGTTCCACGTTGCCGCATTGCTGGGGGTAGTGGCGAATTCCAACACGGCAAGATTCTCGTGGGCGAGTGCCGTATCGCTTTCAGTAGCACGACCGCCGAAGCAGATCACCTCGTCCCGAATAACATTGCCGTTTTCGTCCTCTTCAAAAACATACTCGGCGCAGCAGTCGCCGAGAACATAATCGCAATCGGGATAATGTATGAATCGATCTGCTAAAGAATCCCAATTCTCCGTCACGCCGCTTACCGCCATTGTGTAAAATGTTTGCGTCCGCTGACTATTCGGACTCCAGGTCATAGCGTTAAAGAAACCGGAAACCACACTTTTATTACGATCTTCCTTGTTCGTTCCGACATTGAATCCGCCCATCAGCAGAAAATCAACTACGGCTTTTGCGTTTGAAGGTGCCGATAAATCTCCCATTGGTCGGCGGCGCAGAATCCCACGCACCGGCAGGTTTTGATGACGGGTATAAGTTCCCATATTTTGCAATCTCGTTACCACTGAATTGGTACTGCCGACATATGATCTGTATTCATAACGACCGAACGGCAGTCCGGTATGCCCGATTTCCGCAAGAGACATGGCTTGGGTCTGGATTCGGTAAGGACTTCCCAGTTCCAGCGTTTCGCCCCGCACGGAAAACAACACTGAATCCAATGTCGAATTCCCCGACCCGCCCGGTGTAACCGCTACACTCC
>Ga0082212_10006316_pt1 | contig 15965 bp, 17 predicted proteins | sample TergutNt197P3_FD_71548 | JGI IMG/M metagenome (GOLD analysis project Ga0082212, IMG submission 71548) | Neocapritermes taracua P3 segment gut microbial communities from Petit-Saut dam, French Guiana - Nt197 P3 | ecosystem: Host-associated > Arthropoda: Insects > Digestive system > Gut ... | reverse complement strand
TCATTTGCACTTTTCGGTGCTTTTTATTCCCTGCACAATTTTGCATTAAATTCATATATAGTGTATTATAACACAAGATATAGATAATTTCAACCTTTTTTCACTACAAATTTGCTTTTTTGTGAAAAATATTTCGATTTTTTTCGCGGGTTTTATAGTTAATTTCACTTATTCATTAAATTTAACAGTGTATCAAGGGCTTTTTTCCGTTTTATAAAATCGGGTTCTTTGTGGGAATAAGGTTTTATTTTTGGTGTGCTGTCGAAATTTCTTTTGGCTTGGGTTATATTTTCAAACAATTTTTTTGAAAATTCTTTTGAATTTCCGGTTTTCCCGAAAATACCCGGAATTTTTACAACCGGTAAGCTTTTGAACCCGTTTTGGTTGTACCACCAGCTTTCAAAATCCGGAAAGCCCTCCGCAAGGCGATAATTAAGCCTTTCTGTGCGGTCGGTATATTTTCTGCCGCCGCCTTTTTCGCTCATGTTTAAATAAATAACGCCGCTTCTCCTGTTAAAACCGGCACTTTTCAGTTCTGACAGCGGTATAACGATTAAAACGCGGGTGGGGCAAAGCTTGCCTTGTTCAATCAAATCCCCGCTGTAACGGCTGAAAACCAATGCTTTGCCGCCTATTTCAAAAAAAGTGTATCTGGCGTTTCTTTTGACTGCTTTTTCCGTAAGCGCGAAAACAGTGAAAAATAACAACGCGCCGAACCCTGCCGCGCCCGTAACTGCATAAATCACAATCCGCAGATAACCGTTTTCGTAAAAAACCCGCAGGTTCACAATCGTGATGAGCAGGATAATGACTGCGCTCTGAAAAAGCGGAAGCAGTGCAATCCATAAGATATATTTACGCCGTTTTATGTATCTTTGTGTGTCGCAGTGAAAGAAATGCATATTTATACCCATTTCCGTCTGTTATTTTTATCTTCAAGTTATTGCTCCCCCAATTAAACCTTGCCATTTTCACTTGTTTTATTGCCGCCATACTGCGTTAATTTTTCCTTAAATATCAACGGATATTCGCGTCAAAATTGCCTTGTCTGACGACAATAATCCTGCGCGACAATTTTGGCAAGGTTTAATTGGGGGAGCAATATTAAAAAGCAGAATTTTTATTGTATAAATTACATTATACTACCGTTTTACCGTTTTGTACAGCCTTTTCATAAAAAAATACCTGTTCAGGAAAAAATTACATGATTCAGTTTATCGTTAAAATCAACAAAAATATGCGCGGGACTATTGATTTATTTTTATTTTTATAGTATAATCATAATGATAGGGCATGATTGGGATTAAAATCTAAATATAATCAGCCTTTGGAGGTGTCCCTTTGCTTGACAAGGATAAAGTAATCAAATTAGAAGTCTGCACTTTGAGAGGGCACGTCCTGCTGACAGTATCAAAAGGCTTTTTATTCCCCCGCAGTATCGTTAAGGACGAATCCGAGGACAAAGACCATCAGGTCGCCATGATTAAAGGCAAGAACCTGCCGGTTTTCGCAAGAGGCGCGCCTATCAACACCGTGGCTTACACCAGAGCCGGCGACCGCTTCAACTTTCCGGGTTATATCATGCTGTCCACCGAATATCAGCTTAACGTAAACCTGCGCAGTACCGCGGCGGAAAAACTGCCCGACCGCCGCCGCTATTATAAAATTGCCGCGGAAATACCCGGTTCATTGACTTCGATTACCCGTCAGGAAAAATACATCGCCATTGAGCCGTCCGTTCCCGTGGTGATACAGGATATAAACATCGGCGGCATTTTCCTCGGCGCGTGCGAAGAACTCGAACTCAATCTTGACGACATTATTTCCGTTGTACTGACGGACGTGTCCGGCGAAACCGAGCTTGTCAGCAAAGTTCTGCGCATAAAGTCCTCTCCGGAAGGTGATATAGAGGGCTACGGCTGCTGTTTCGTTTATCTCAATACCAGACAGGAAGAGGTTATCGCAAGATTCATACATATGCAGCAAATCAAACAGCGCGCCAAAGAGCGCGAAGAAAACGAAAATGATGACGCAGTATAGAAAGACAGCCGTTTCACTTTGCCAATCAATTCTTTGATTCTTTATAAAGAGGAGAAAATAACATGAAAATAGGGCTGAAAGCGATATTAAGTTTAGTTCTGCTCGCGGTTATTCTGATTCCGGCGGCGGCGATTGTTCTGACCGGAACATCCTCGTCCGCAAGCCAAGCCGCCAATATTATGCAGGAAGAAATTTATACCCTCGGTTATTCAAATTCAAGCGGTCTTGATATTCTGCTTGACGAATCGGTCGCCATGCTGAAATCCGTTTCCGGCATGAGCGTCATCAAGCAGGCTACAAACGATAATTACATAAACGTCAAAGATGAGGTGGAGCTTGTTTTTGAAAGCCTTATGCAAAATCATGTTTACCTGCTTGATATTATCGTAGTCAACGCCGACGGCTCAGTCGCCATTGATTCTTTCGGGCGCAAGGGCGGTTTGTTTTACGGCTTTGACAATGTATCGGGTACAGGCAAGAACGACACGCCCATTTCCGACATTAAAATAGGCGATGCTGATTATGACGGCGCGGACACTTTCTTTATCCTCAGCCATATCGTTGAGGGCGACAACACCATAGGGTATACCGCGCTTGTTTTAAATACCGATTTAATTACCGATTATTTGAAATCCTGCAATTTCTGCGAACTTTACGAATCCGGTGATATGTTCGTCACTGACCGGAAAGGCACAGCCCTTTGGCTCGGTGGCGCGGAAACCACCCGCCAAAGCGATATAGGTATACAGTCCCTCCGCGATTTGGTGAACAGTGTAACGGGCGGACAGAATGTCGCGGGTTCAAATTCCGTTGTTAAGAAGATTGATACAAACGGATATGTCGGCGGTTACGGAGATTTTGCCGGAAACACGGCAAAGGTTTCGGGCGGCTGGTACTGGTACAGCGTTTACCCGTCTTCAAAAATCGAAACCGCTCCTACGGTTTTAATCGTTATGATTGTCACGGTTGCGGTGATTACGCTGATTTGCCTTGTTTTAATGCTTATGATTACCGGAAAAGTGACCGGTCCTCTGCGCGATATAGCGCGGCAGATGAAAAAAATCAATCAGGACGGCACGCTTGAACGCCTTGATATACACGGCGGCGGCGAATACACCTACCTTTCGGAAACTTTCAATGAAATGTTAGATGAGGTTTTAATGGGCGGCGAACTTCACCGTTCTATTTCGGAGCTTTCAGACAATATGCTGTTTGAGTGGGATTATAAAAAAGAATCGCTTTTCGTTTCCGACAACTTCCTTGCTATGTTTGATGTTGACCCCGCACGCGCCACGCTGATAAACGGGCGTTTTATCGAAAGCATTATGGAAAAGGACGAAGCGGAACGTTATAAAGTCGATATTAATAAACTTCTGAAAAGCCGCGGTTCTTTAGACGGCGAATATAAAGTTACTACGAAAACCGGAAGCGAAATATGGGTTTCCGTCCGCGCAAACTGCGTTACCGACCGTTTGGGCGAACTGCTCAGAATTATCGGCGTCATTACGAACATCAACACCGAAAAGCTGCTGTCCCTGCAATTATCGGAAAAGGCAAGCTTTGACTTCCTTTCGGGGCTTTACAACCGCTCCACCTTCATGCGGGAACTGCAATCCGAAATTGAGCGCAGTGTAAACAGCCATGTCGGCGTGATTTTCATAGACGTTGACGACTTTAAATTCATCAACGACCGTTACGGGCACAACACGGGCGACGAAATCATCAAACACGTAGCGAACATCATAAAAGAAAAATTAGGGACAAAAGGGTTCGCGGGGCGTTTCGGCGGCGACGAATTTGTTATCTGCGTAACGGACGAAGATACTTTGAAAAATATCGGCGTTCTGTCGCAGGCGGTTTTGGACGCTTTCGACATTGGTTATTATCACGAGCACGAAGACATAACGCTGAAAATTAAGGGCAGTCTTGGCATCGCCATTGCCCCCGAACACGGCAGGGAATCGGAATTAGTGCTTGCCGCCGCAGACGAAGCCATGTATTATGTCAAGAAAAACGGTAAAAATAATTATCACATTTATAATCCCGACGACAGCGTTCTGACGGAATTAATGCAAACGATTTAAAATAATCTCTGTAGGGGCGCACAGTGTGCGCCCGTATATGAAAACATGAAAACGCATTTTATGAAAGACGGGCGCACACTGTGCGCCCCTACAAAGAATTTTCGGACGGTAAAAAAGAAATTATGAGTAAAATTATCGCGGTAACCAATCAAAAAGGCGGCGTCGGAAAAACCACGGTCTGCGCGGGGATTTGCGGGTGTCTTTCGGCAATGGGGAAGTCGGTGCTTGCCGTTGACCTTGACCCGCAGGGGAATTTAAGCTTCTCGCTCGGCGCGGACAGCACAGAGGACGCCTATACTATATATAATGTATTTAAAGGGGAAGTTGACCTTTACGATGTTATCAGGCACACCGAAAGCTGTGATGTTGCCTGTTCCAATATCCTGCTTTCGGGCGCGGAATTAGAGCTTACGTCCATGGGCAGGGAGCATATCCTGCGTGACCAGCTTGATTTAATCAGCGCGGATTATGATTATGTGGTAATTGACACCCCGCCCGCGCTTTCGATTTTAACCATCAACGCTTATACCGCTGCAAACTGGTTGGTGATTCCGATGATTCCGGAAATATTAAGTCTGCAAGGGCTTTCACAGCTTAAAGAAACCATTTTCGCGGTTAAAAAATACTTTAACAATACGCTTGAAGTCCGCGGTATTTTAATCAATCAATATAATCCCCGCCTGATTTTAACCAAAGAGGTTGAGGAGCTTGCCAATATCGTAGCGGAACAGCTTGACACCGATGTTTTTGAAACGAAAATCCTCAAGAGCGTTACGTTAGCGGAAGCACCCGCACACGGTAAAACCATTACCGAATACGCGCCGCGTTCAAAGTCCGCGATTGAGTTCAGGGAGCTGACTTGTGAGATTTTAGGAATTGAAAAACCCAAACGCAATGAAAAGAAGCTCGGCAGAGGCAGACCGCGGAAGTATCCCCGTCCGGAAGATATAATCGCAATGGATAATTAAAAATAACAGAAAAACAAATTTTTCAGACAGGAAGGGTTAAATAAAAATGAGTAAAGACCGTGAAAAACACGCCATAAAGAAAGCAAAAAGAGAAGAAGCGCGAAGGGAGCTTGCCTTGCAGGAAGCAAAACGCAAAAGAACCATGATTGCCGTTATCGTTTTAGTTGCGGTATGCGTAATTGCGTTTGCTGTTTTTCTTTTTACACAGCAATCGTCCGAACGTGAACACTTAAATGATTCTCGCATTTTTGAATACGGCGGTCAAACGATTACTTTATACAGCGATAATACGTTCACCGCTAATTTATCGCACGGCGCGTTTTACAGCGGCACATATAACGAAACCCCGCTTGACGAATTCTCTCTTATTTCATTTAAAACCGCAGACGATGAAGTAGGCGGCAGTATTTATAACGATGTTTTAACAATCCCAGAGGAATGGGACGACGGTCACGGTCACGGTACAGAATTTGCATTAAAAAAATAAAAAAGTATAATCCCGAAAGCCTGTGTATAAAATGCCGAGAAGCAGTAAAACCTCAAACGTATTAAAAATGCTGAACCTGCCGGTTGAAGAACCGGCAAAAGCTATTAAAAACAAGCAGAAACCTAAAGCCTTATATGAATCGGAATTATCATTCCCGTCAACCAATCAAGAATATAATCCCAACAACTTTGGGTTTGACGGAATAACCACCGGCGGTACGCCGGCGGCACACCGCCGCAGGAAGGCGATTGTTAAACATATGAAGCCGCTTCCGGAGGCGGGGGAAGAAAACCCCGCGCTGAAAGCGATTACCTTTGAGGATAAGGTTTTTATCCGCGCTTCCTGCGAGCGGCAAATCGTCAGTATACCGCTTATGCTTGTGAACGAGCAAATCGGCGCGGCGGTAGAGCGGTTCAATGCCTGCGCCTGTGACGAGTGTCTGCGGGGCATTATCAACAGCGCGCTTGACCTTATGCCGGCTATGTATGTGCGCGTGCTGAACGGGGCGGACGAAGAAGAAGTCAACCGCTTAATTAAAAACGGGCGCGCAGAAGCAATCAGAGTGCTTGCAAAAGTGTGCATTGCGGCGAATAAAACGCCTTTTCATAATGATAAAGATGAAAATATATAATCAAGGTTTTAGACCGTTCCGTATACAGGGGCGGTTTTTTATTTATGCGGATTTTATTTTTTTATTGCATTTTCTCAAAATTTATGATAAAATATATATTGGCAGTTTATTGTGCAATCGCACGTTTTTAAAACGCGAGGAAAGTCCGGGCATCACAGAGCGGGATAGCAGCTAACGGCTGCCGAGGGCGACCTTAGGGCAAGTGCAACAGAAATAGACTTCTGCGTTTTTTAAAAAGCGCAGTAAAGGTGGAAAGGCGAGGTAAGAGCTCACCGGAGCACGGGAGACCGTGCTGCCATGTAAACCCTATCCGATGCAACGCCGGAGCGGTTTCGGAGTTTAACATCTGCTCGGTGTTCCGAACAGCAATGGCGGCTTGAACGTATTGGCGACAATACGTCCAGACAGATGATTGTGCGCGACAGAACCCGGCTTACAGATAAACTGCGCGGCATATTGCCGCTTAAAAGGATATAAATTATGACAAATTTTTCCGGCTCTCCTTGCTCTGTCTGCAAGGAATTATTAAACGACAAAGAAAAACTCGGTATCGTCATTTGTCCGGATTGCGGCGCGCCATATCACCGCGGCTGTTACAATAAGGACGAGGGCTGTGTTTATTCTGCCCTGCATAAAAACGGTTTTGTTTGGGAGCGCGAACCGCCCGAAAAAATTGCGAAAACAGAAAGCACCGGCGAAATGCCCATGGAAACCGTTGAGGACGGCTTTTTCGGCGAGCTCCGCGAAACCCTGGACAGAATGGGCTGGTATGAGAAGATGAAGAATCTCAAGCCCGAAGAACGCTTTATTTACGGGGTTTCCGAAAAAGAAATTGCGCATTTCCAAGGCGGTGCAAGCGCCATGCGGTTCATTCGCTACAGGCAAATTGAAGCGGGCAGGAAAATTAATATTAATGTAATCGCGGGACTTTTAAGCCCGTTTTATATGTTTTATTCCCGCATGAGAGTTATGGGGATTATTATCTATTTAATTACATTTTTATTCGGACTGCCGTATACAATCGCTATGTTTTATGACCTGACAGGTACATCTCTGCCTTTTTCAACAGAAGCCTTGGCGGAGGTTGCGGGTATTTTAGGGATTTTCAACTTCGGGCTGAAAATTGTAATTGCGATTTTTTACGACTATTTCTACCTGCGCTGGATGGCGCGCAAAATAAAACTCATCCGATGCCGCTTCTTTTATGACGGCGATTTATACGGGGAAGAAATAGACAAAGAAATTTCTGCCGAAGAGAAAGATGAATATTACCGGATTCTGACCGACGCGGGGAAACCCGGTTTCGGCATTTGCGCACTCGACACCATTGCGGTAACAATCGCCGTAACGCTTGCGGCATATATTTTAATGTTCAGCTTTTTATAAATAGACGGGGGATTAAACTGATTTGACTTATTTCGGCAAAAAACTTGACCATTTTTACCGTCGGTTGGGTGACCGGGGTTTTATGCTTGTGCTTTTTGCCGCCGGACTGACCTTTCATATTATTCTTGTCGCCCGCATGAATGTACCGTCGGTTTATCCGGACGAATTCGGAACAGCAGCGCGGAGCGCATATTTTTCAGGATTTAACGCTTCAAGGTTTTTCGTAAACGAATCAGTTTCCGCTTGGCTTACGGCGGCATTGTATACACCCTTTTATTATTTATTCAAAGAACCCGCGCTGAGATACCGCTGTATGCTTGTCTTAAACGGGATAATCGCAGGATTTATACCCTTGCTGACGTATAAAATCACAGGTTCTGCGGGGCTTAAAAAAGCGTGGCAGAAAACCTTATGCGCGATTTGTACGGCGTTATGCGTTTCGGTATTCGCCTATACCAAATTCATTTGGAGCGAAACGCTCTGCGTGTTCTTTCCTTTCCTGCTTTTATTGGTGTTCATAAAGTCGTTAAAAGTGAAATATAAGATTTTGCGGGGTTTTTTGTCGGTTTTCACCGCTTTCTTAATTACCCTTTCATTGTTTGCGGATTTAAGGCTTTGGGTGCTGGCGCTCGTTTTTATACTCACTGTAATATACACTAAATCTTTCCTATATGTAAAATCTGTTTCATTCACGGCTTTTCTGCCTGCGTTCGGGGTTTTATCGGTATTTTGGCTTTACGCCGCCGAATATTTAAAAACGGTTGCGGCAGGAGAGGGTACAAGCGGGATTATTGCTTCTCCGTCGTTCGGGTTTGGCTTTGCGGGGTTTAAAACTTTCTTCGCGGCATTATCGGGCGGGCTTTATTACTTCACGGTTTCAACGTGGGGTATCGGGATTTTGGGTGCTTGTTTTTGCATTTCAAACCTGCTTGAATATAAAAAAAGCAAGAAGAATCATAAAAATAAAAGTCCGGAAGAATTAATTTTCGCGGCGTTTGCGTTTTTCGCGCTTGCCTATAATGTTCTCATGCTGTTTGCGAATGCTTTTTACATTGCGGGAACAGGTCAGGACGCTTATCTTTTCGGGCGTTATATTGACAGTGCTGTGCCGGTTATGCTTGTTTTTACGCTTTGCTATTTTTTCATACACGGCTTGGAATTAAGAAAGGTGTTGGCTTCCGTTACGGCGCAGGGCGCGGTGTTTGTGCTGTTTTTCATTACTGCTGTTCCTATGGTTACCGCAGGTGAAAATAAAACGCCGCGTGTTGAATCCTTACAAGGGTTATCGCCCGTGCGGCTCGGGTTTGAGATTGACGCACCTTTTACTTTTCAGAATCTGCTTTATACGGTTTCCGCGACGTTTTGCTTTTCCGCGCTTTTAATTGTATTGGTCTGCTGTGCAAAGCATTACCGCGCCCATATCGCGTCGTTCTGCATGGTTTTAACGGTGTTGTATTCCGGTATTCACACGGCGTTTATTTATCTGCCGTATGAAACGGACAGAGCGGAGAGGGAAAACAAGGGTGCTTACACGGTATCGGAATATATATACAATTCATCGGACGCACCCCCGACTTACGTGGTAGGCGCGGGAGACGAATTTACGCATATTCTGCGGTTTTTAAACCGTGATGCCTATATCGGCGTTGCGGGAAGCTTTGAGGAATTACCGGAAAACTGCTTTATTGTCATAAATGTTTCGGAAAAAAATGCTTCGGAAGCAATTCGGATACATGATTTTGCTGTTATTTTAGCGGAAGCGGAGGGTTTGGTTTTCGCCGCGAAAGGCGAACGCGCCGAAGCATACGCGCTGTCGCAGGAGTAGGGAACGGATTTATCCGTTCCGCAATGCAACGATAAAACCCTACATAAAATAAATATAAACAACAAAAGAAAGCGGGAGAAAAATGGATTTTAAACACATTATATGGGATTTTGACGGGACGTTATTTGACGTTTATCCGCACGCGGCAAGAGCGTTTCAGATTGTCCTCAAAAGAGAATACGGCGTGATGGAAAACGTGCTTGAAATTGAAGAACAAATGCGCATTTCCATGCACCGCGCCTACAGCTATTACAAAGAAAAATACGAGCTTGACCATGATTTTTTCAAAACCTTTGAGGAATACCGTGATATTTACGAGAATCAGAACATCACACCTTACAACAATACCTTTATGCTTTGCAAGTTTATTTATGAACAAGGAGCGATGAATTATCTTTTGACCGACCGCAACAGAACCGCGGTGTCCGTTCTGCAGAAGCACGGGTTTTATGAACTGTTTGAGGACTGTGTAACGTCTGAGGACTGCCCGTTTCAAAGCCCCAGTGCCGACGGGTTGGTTTTTCTGCTCGAAAAGAATAAAATTGATAAGCATGACGCGCTTTACATCGGGGATAAGGAAGAGGATTTACAAGCGGCAAGAACCGCCGGCGTCAGGTTCTGCTTCTTTACCGAAGATGTAAACCATAAGGCAAACAACGCCGATTATACCGTTCAGAATTTCAGCGACTTGTATTATATTATTAATTCATCGCTGTCTACAAGAAAAGATTAATGGCGGAAATTTTTAATATAGGCGAATTTAAGCTTTATGTAAGCAAGGAACACCGCTTCGGAACGGACGCGGTTAAGTTAGCGGAGTTTACAAGTGCTCAAACGCTTAAAAGTAAAATGATTTGCGACCTTTGCACCGGCTGCGGAATCATTCCCTTTCTGCTTCTGAACAGTGAAAACGAGAATAACAAGCCCGCAAAAATTTACGCGCTTGATATAAACGCGGAAGCAACAGAACTGCTTCAAAAAAGCATTGAAGCAAATTTACTCAGTGAAGTGATTGTTCCGGTTTGCGAAGATTTGAAGCATTTAAAAAGTTTAAAAAACAATACGCAAATCCCTGCGGGCAGTATTGATATTGTCACGGTGAATCCGCCTTATTTTAAGGCGAACGACGGTTTTAAGCGTGAAAAAACAGCAACGGCGCGGCATGAGCTTCTGTGCAATCTTGACGATGTTACCAAAGCGTCAAGTTGGCTGTTAAAATACGGCGGACGGCTTAAAATGTGTCATTTGCCGGAAAGATTGGCAGACGTGGTTGAAACGCTACGCAAATATGATTTAGAGCCTAAAATAATCGAATTCGTGACGAACGGGAACGGCAGGGACAAGCCGTGGCTAATGCTTATTGACGCGAAAAAGGGCGGCAAAGCGGGCGTTAAGGTTGTTGTAAATTAACATAGGGGACGGCAGGAGATTTAAAATGCAGAAAATAGTTATTAACCCGCCTTTTATAAAATTAGAGCAATTTTTAAAGCTCTGTTCTGCGGTTTCAAGCGGCGGTGAAGCTAAAATTATAATCCAAAACGGCAAGGTTGCCGTTAATAACGAAGTTTGTCTTATGCGGGGCAAAAAATTATTCGGCGGCGAAATAATCACACTTGATTCCAATACTTTTGAGGTTATAGTGAGGGAAAATTAAAATGATTGTTAGGAAAATAAAAGTAGAAAACTTCCGGAATATTAAACATGCCGAATTAGATTTTTGCGAAGGCGTGAATGTGTTCTGCGGCGATAATGCGCAGGGAAAAACCAACATGCTTGAAGCACTGTCGATTTGCCTCGGCAGAGGCTTCCGCCGCGCACGCACGGCATCGCTTGTGCCCTTTCCCGAATCGGACGACGAGCAGACAAGACCCAATACATCGCTGACGCTTTATTATGAAGCGGACGCTTTTTCCGGTAAACAAAATACAGTACATTATAAAATCGTCAACGGAAGAAGCTCGGTGGAGCTCAACGGGATTCCTTTAAAAGCCGCGTCGGACTTATACGGAGAACTCAGATACGTTATTTTCGCGCCGGAACACCTTGCGCTTGTGAAAGGCGCGGCAGAACTGCGCCGTTATTACATTGACAATATTGCGATTTTACAGCACAAGGCACATAAACGCGCCGCCGCGGATTACGCCGCGGCTGTCAAACAGCTTGCCGCGCTGAATAATGAAATTTTAGCAAGCCCCGATACGGTAAAAAACACAAGCGACATGATTGGCATATGGAGCGATATTTTAATTCGGCAGGGAATTAATCTTACTTACGGCAGACTGAAATATTTCGACCTTTTGCGTAAAGCGGCGGTTGATTTATACAGTGAACTGACACGCGGCAATGAGGAATTAAACATTATATATCACAGCAATGTTTTCGGGAATGTTGAGGGTTCTCTGCCGGATTTCACAAGCAAAAACGAGCTTTACGGCATGTATGTTGAAAAGCTGAATAAGTTTCAGTTTTACGGGCAGCGGTCAGACTTCCGGATTCGCGTGGGCGCGCATAAGGACGATATACTTTTTTCCATTAACGGCATAAACGGGCGTGAATTCGGCTCACAGGGGCAGGTCAAGAGCATTGCGCTGATTATGAAGCTGGCAGAAGCTGAAATTATACGTTCTCACAACAGAGAAACCCCCGTCATATTGCTTGATGAAGTTTTGGGTGAGCTTGACGCTATGCGGCGGGATTATATCGTGAACAGATTAGGACATTCGCAGGTGTTTATTACGGCGTGCGACCACCGCGATTTTTTAGGAAGTTCTGTAGATATGCGTGTCTGGGAGGTTAAAGACGGTGAATTTTATACATCTGGGCGGGAACGTTTCGGTATACTTTGAGGACATTATCGGCGTATTTGACATAGAAAAAACCACGGTGAATCCCGCGGTGAATCAGTTTCTTGCAAGCGCGCAGAAGAAAGGCGATGTTTATTACTGTTCTTTGGATATGCCGAAAAGCTTTGTGCTGACGGCGCGGGAGCGGGAGAGCACGGTTTTCGTGACGAATGTGGCGACAGGAACGATAAAAGGCAGGGTGAATTATTGCCGCTGAAGCGAATTGTCAGCGGGCGGTTTTTCTGTTTCTCCGGGAACGGGTTCGCCGTATATTTCTGCATTTCTTTTTGCAACATTAGCCGTAGCAAAATCAATATAAGTTTTCAATATATCTTCCATCGGATAAGAGTAAATAACGGTAGGCAGTTTATCTTCACTTACATTACTGATGTCAATAATAATTTCTTGAATAAGCGGAACAGGTTCACCCCTGCCTTCGTCCGGATAACCGTAACCAAAGTAGATTACTTTTATAATTTCGTTTTCAATAATTTCTATTTTATAATCAAGCTTTATAAATTGTTCGTATATACGCCACATATAAAGAGCATACAATTCTATCGGACCGAGCGCGTCCCACATTTCAACACTCCAACCCCATGTAAAGCCGTCCTTATACTCCGGCGGATATATAAAAGAAGGATAATTTACAATACATCCGTTTTCTTCGCGCCACTCCAGATTTCTTTTTTCTTCTTCCGTTAAGCCGTATCCGGAATGTGTTTTATATATACGATTTATATATTCCGAATCTGCAGAATCGTTATAATAATCCGTGAACCGGAAGAAAAAATGATTATAAAACCAAAACCCTACCAACAGCGCGATTGCTGACAATAACGGCAGGGTTACGGAAAGAATGATTTTTGTTTTTTTCGGTAAAGCCATAACACTGCTCCTTGCTTACTGATGTAAAGAAATCTTATTCAAAATATAACACAAAAGAAGAAAGAAGTCAACCGGTGAAAATAAACCCCGCGGCTTGTGAGTGAGCCGCGGGGGGTTATCCTATATTAAATTAAATTCTCCCCAAACACTCGTCCAGATATATTTCCCGTCTTTGTCCCTGTCGCCGTTGCCGACCAATGCCCTCACCCTGTAAAGCCCCGGTTCAAAATCAAAATTGAAAGCAGAAAGTTCCAACGAAAACCCTCCTATCGTCATTTTAGATTCATCAAACATTCCTAACGCTAAATCGTGATAAAACTCAAAAGAATGTTTGATAGCTCTCCACCTACCATTTTTATAAACAGAAAGCGTAAAATGAGGATTTCCGGCAAAATCCCAAGGATTTTTCCCGTTTAATCCATTCACTTTTACATCAAAAGAAATCTTTTCATCTTTCATACTCACATTATAGTTATTATTAAAAATAACACTGTAGGGTTCGTTTGCATTTGTACGCTTAAACATATAAATTCCTTTATTATCAAAGACACATCGTGAACCATCTATAACGTTTACGCCGGTCACTCTTAGCCCGTTTTTATAATAAAACAATTCTCCGGTTGATTTTAACGTTGCCCAGCCGGTATATTTATCGCCAACAACACCGTTTGAACCAACACGATAAGTTACACCGTTTATGTTTTTAAGTGTATCCGCCGAGCTTTGTATGGCTAACACGAAAATTATAACGAAAGCTAAAAGTATTGAAATAATTTTTTTCATAAAATACAACCTTTTATAAAATTTATACCCCCCTTATTCTCCGCACAACCGTTTAAACTTATTAAAAATAATGCTGAAAAGAATAAAAGCAGGTTTTTCATATTCATTACCTCATTAAGTCAGAAGTATCTGCTTTAAATATAACATAAAAAAGGAAAGAAGTCAACCGCCCGAAAGCTGTTGACTTCTTTTTAGAAAGTAATTAATTTTCTTTATCCCAATTTCTTCCAGTGCCGAAAATTTCGGACTTTTGAACCACATCATACAGTTCTGATTTGTTTTTCCCGTCAAAGTCTGAAAGCTCTATAATGTTTGAAAATGAATATAGTCGTCCTGTTTCATCTTCGTAAACAAACATGCTGTGTTCGTTCATAATCGGGATATAAAAAGTAAACCCGTCGTGTATTCTTTCATCAGCAAAGAATATGACGTTTTCTCCTAAATTAGGGTTAATAATAGTGCTATTTAATAAGACATATATTACTTCTTCAGTATGTATGCCTTTAATAACTTTATTTACATAAATAACAAAGAAAGATATATCCATTTTTTCGTTAGCACCAAAATCCTTATATCGTTCATAATTCGGATTACTCATAGTTTTTTCAATAAAATCAATAATTTTTCCGTCAATTACCACCTCGGCAAGTTTTAAGTTTTTCTCTATTGACGGGGGCTCAAGCATTGTACCCATGTTGAAATCCGATAAAACCTCTTTATCGGCGGGGTCAATGATTACATCATAATTACGCGGTTCGGCGGGGGTTATATGAGCGTAATCATTACTGTTTTGGCTAAGTTGGGTCGCTTCCCGTGAACCGCAGGAAGAAAGAAACGCTGCGCAAATTGATAAAATAATTAATCTTTTTATGCTTTTAATCATCAGTATTTCCCCTTTCATCAATAAAAAGAAGCTAAATCGCTTCTATCATGTGCCTGCACTGTTCTATAATTTTTAGTCATATTAAACATAACCGAAGCAGAAACCGAACTGTCCGGATGTCTTAAACCGAGAACATGACCCATTTCATGTCTTATGTAATATTGCATTTCTTCCGGTGTAGCATAAGCAGTCATAGACGGATTAAAATGAATAATCGCAGAACGTATAGTACCGCTGTTAAATCCTCCGGGTTTGCTTAATGGATTAATTGGGTTTTCACATAAACCGCTCATATAACCATTATATATAAAAGTATAAGCATCATATCCACCTGGAAGGAGTACCCACCCTGACGTTGACGGACTTTCAATTAAACAATCCGCAGAAGCTTTAGCGCGGTCACTAAAAAAAGCTTTACTTCCCGAATTGTTATTCCATTCAGTTAATGATGAACTGTAATGATTTTGAAATCCGTTCGCCATTCCGCTTCCGTTGATTCTTACAAATGCTTGTGTTATGTAAGAACCGGCTACCCCTCTTTCGTGCCACCTATATGCACGCCCGGGAGCATATTCATGTGCACTTGCCGGTAACGCAAGCATTGAACTGACCACAATCGCCAATGCTAAACTGAATGCGATGATTTTTCGTTTCATTTTTTATACCTCCGTTTAATTTTACATTATTTTGATTTGCTTGTCAATGCTTGGAAAAGATTCCTCGAAACCCCTCAGCCCATTGTACGATACCTACTTTTCGTAAATTCTGTTTTTATTATATCATATGAAAACGAAAAAGAAATAATGTTCACGAATGCTGTGGAGCGAAGTTGAATGAAGTTGAGTGAAGTTGAACAATAGTTTTGAAAATAACCCCGCGGCTTGTGAGTGAGCCGCGGGGTTATTCTATGAAATTGTGAACTCACCGTAAAAGTCGTTACTGTTTACCCTGTATTTTCCCGGTACATAATTAAAACCGTTTGCAGAATCATATGGAGATTTTAATCTTGCAGCATTTAATAAAAGTGCCTTGCCGGATTCAATTGAAAAACCTATATCAAAATAACCCACAGCCGTCGCAAGCACCCAATCATTACCGTCAAAATACTCTATCTTATAATGAACGCCGCAAAGATAATCATCATCGG
>Ga0082212_10006315_pt1 | contig 15966 bp, 11 predicted proteins | sample TergutNt197P3_FD_71548 | JGI IMG/M metagenome (GOLD analysis project Ga0082212, IMG submission 71548) | Neocapritermes taracua P3 segment gut microbial communities from Petit-Saut dam, French Guiana - Nt197 P3 | ecosystem: Host-associated > Arthropoda: Insects > Digestive system > Gut ... | reverse complement strand
ACAGGCAGCGGCGGGGCGGCGGGGAGCGGCGGGGCGGCGGGGGGCTTTTGCGCTGCCGGTTCCGCCGGGCCACCGTCTAAAAACGCGTCTACCGCGCTGACCACGCTGTCTATTGTATTCTCTCCTGCATTTTGAATATGCCCCGTGTGCTTACCCAGTATTTTCGTATTGAACCCGTGCAGGCCGCGCAGGCGGATAAACTCGTTTTCTATCACCGGGTCCAGTTCTTCAACTACCAGCACTTCATCAAGGCCGGCAAGAAAATCAAGCGCCAGCCTGTCCGGGAAAGGTACCGTGGAAACTTTGAGCAGCTTGCACCCCAGTCCCGCAAGGATCAGGCGTGCGCGCTCATGAGACAGAGATCCGTCCCCTGTCTCACGTTCGTTTTCTCCGTCCGGGTGAAAAGCGTCTTTCAGACGCTCATGGGATTCGACCCTGCAATCAAGCGCCTCGCGTACATACGTGAAGCTGACGCCGCACGATGCGATACCCTTTTTGCCGCTGTCGGTAAGTAAATTATTTTCATAATTTGAAAACTCGTCGCTGATTATTTTCAGGCCATCCTCGATCTTGATTTTTTCCGAATACGACAGCTTCGGAAAAATGACCCATCTGCTGTCTTTTTTGAACCCGGCAGGCTCCGGCTTCGGCAGACCCGGCAGCAGTCTGACCGTGGCGTAACTGTGGCAAACACGCGTCGTAGGGCGGAAAATGACGGGCCTGCCGTACTTCTCGGAATGCGCGAAAGCGTCGGCAATCATCGTGTAAGCTTCCTCCGGCGTCGACGGGTCGAACAGGGCAAGCTTCGCGTACTTCGCGAAGTGGCGCGTGTCCTGCTCGGTTTGTGAAGAGATCGGCCCCGGGTCATCGGCGACGACTACGACCATCCCGCCGGTCACGCCCACTATGTTCAGGCACATAAGCGGGTCGGACGCGACATTCAGCCCCACCTGCTTCATAGTCACCATAGAACGCACGCCGGCATATGCCGCCCCCGCCGCCACTTCCAGCCCCACTTTCTCGTTGACAGACCACTCGACATATATACTGCCGTCGTTGTGGCGCGCGACTGTTTCCAGCACTTCGCTGGACGGCGTCCCCGGATACCCTGTAACGACGCCGACCCCTGCCCGGATCGCCCCAAGCCCGATAGCCTCGTTACCCATTAAAAGCCGTTTTTCCATATCAATATTTCTCCTGTTTCTATGAAAATGTAACCAACAGCCCCACGATATACAAGGCGGCCAAAGCAGTGAACAGAACAATGTCCCGCGCGCCGAAGTGCGTTTTACGGTAGCTTGAACGCCTGCCCGCGCCGAACCCGCGCACCTCCAGGGAAATAGCCATTTGCTCCGTTTTTTTCACGGATGAGGACAACAGAGGCACTGTTAAAGGTATCACGCGGCCGAACCTCTTTATCGGCCCGCCTTTATCAAGTTCACAGCCGCGGGCCGCCTGCGCCTGCATGATCTGCTGCATCTCGCCGGTCAGCGTAGGTATGAATCGCAGCGTCGCCGTCACGGCAAAAGCGTATTTATAAGGGACATGGAAGTAACGGACGAAAGCCGCCGCCAGATCGTTTGCGGGTGTGAGCATTATCATGATGCTTATCGGCAGTAAAGCGCCGAGCATCCTGAAAACCATCACCAGGCCCTGCAGGACCCCCGCGTCCGTGATCCTGATGATACCATAAGAAAACAGCAGCGCGCCCTCACGATTGAAAAATACCGTAAAAAACAACAGCAGCGCGCTTATCACCCCGAAAAGCTTTAGTACAGGCCGGCCCTCCCGTACTATACCGCCGGTGAGGAAGATAATTACATTTATAATCGAAATCGCCGCCAAAAACAATACGTTCTGGCATATAAAACATAAAACTCCGGTCAAAACCGCCCATATGACCTTGGTTATGGGGTGAAGCGTGTGGAAAAACGAATTTCCCGGCACATACTGCAGTACCGCTTTCAAACCTTGCCGCCTCCCTCTTTTTCCGAAGATGCTTTCTTTATCTTAACTGCCTCGACCATAGTATCCACGTCATATACGTCGTCAAAGGCGCCGCTCAGCACCAGAGCAACGTCGATTATCTGCGGCGGCCTGAGCCCTGTCTTTTCAAGCGCGCTTTTGCGTCTGAGCACATCACGCGCCCTTCCGTCGTCTATGATCCTGCCGTCAAGCATCAGCAGAACCCGCTGCGCGTAATCGAGCACCACTTCCATGTCGTGCGAAACCATCAGTACGGTAGCGCCTTTTCTGTTTATGTCCCTCACTATTTCCATTATCTCGATACATTCTTTGTAATCCTGCCCTGTCGTCGGCTCGTCAAGCACCAGCACTTCCGGCTCAATCGCGAGGACTCCCGCCAGCGCGACCCGTTGGCGCTCCCCGCGGCTCAGGTTGAAAGGGTGCGCATCCATTTTCCCCGCCAGCCCCAGGAGCGAAGCGGTCTGCGCCGTTCGTTCCCTTATGACGTCCGCGTCCATGCCGATATTTTTCATACCGAACTCTATCTCATCCCTGACTGTCTGGCAGAAAATCTGATGGTCGGGGTTTTGGAAAAGATACCCGATATGTTTCGCCATGGCGCTTACCAAAGTATTCCTCGTGTCGAGCCCGGCGACGGTCACCTTGCCACCGGTGGGTTTTGACAAGCCGTTGAGTTGCCGCAGCAGCGTCGATTTCCCGGCGCCGTTCTGCCCTACTAAAGCGGCCATCTCGCCTTTTTCGATACGAAAGCTGATACCGTTTAGTATCATCGCCTCTTTCGGCGAATACGCAAACTCTAAATTTTCAACTTCGATCATACTTCAAAGCCTCTCCATGGCGCGAAATCGAACAACCCCTTACTCCTCATTCCTCATTCCTCATTCCTCATTCCTCATTCCTCATTCCTCATTCCTCATTCCTCATTCCAAACGATCCCCCTGACCATCTCCGCCGCCTCGCGCACCGTCCTCGGGTAATCTCCTTCATAGAGACCTTCATCCTCCAGCTTTCGCGCGAGGCTTACCACTCTGGGGCAGTTTATGCCCATCCCGATAAGCCGCCCGCTTTGCCTCAGGGTCCCGGCTGTTGACAGGTCTGTCACTATATGTCCGTTTTCCATAGTAAGCATACGCTCGCAATACTGTGAGAGCAGCATTATTTTCTGCTCTACGACGACTATCGTCATTGCGTACTCTTTATTGAGGCGGGACAGGGTCTCGAAAATCATTTGGCTCCCCATAGGGTCAAGTTCGCTGGTCGGTTCGTCCAGTACGAGTATTTCAGGGCGCAGGGCTATTGCGGACGCGACGACTACGCGCTGTTTCTGCCCGCCGGACAGCCCCGCGGTCGTTCTTTTACGGAGATGCGCTATACCGGACAGTTCCAGCGCTTCGGTGATCCGCCTGTCGATATCATCTGCGGGTATGTTGAAATTTTCAAGGCTGAAAGCTATTTCATCCTCCACAAAAGGCGTTACTATCTGCGCTTCCGGGTCCTGGAGTACGCTCCCTACGTGGCGGCTGAGCGCGACGCAGCCGCTGTCCACGGTGTCCAGTCCGCAAACCGTGACTTTTCCGTAAAAGTCCCCGGTATAGTAATGCGGAACGATACCGTTTACAGACGTCAGAAGCGTGCTCTTGCCCGCCCCGGAGGGCCCGATAATGCCGACGAATTCGCCTTTTCCTATCCGCACGCTGACATTATCGAGCGCAGGTTTGTCTGAGTTTTCGTATCTGAACGTGAAATCGCTGATCTGGATCATTTTTTAGTCCGCTTTCCTGATGACGGCTTTCAGCGCGGGGTATAATATGAAAACTATGACTGTGTTTGCCGCGGCCGTGCCGATTATTATCGCGTTGAATACGCCCAGCGCCATACCTTTTACTTCCATGCCTGAAAGAAGCAGGATCTGCAGCATTGCGAAGAAAGTGTACCCGCTTGCAAGTGTAGTGACGAACGTCAGTATCGCCCGGTGAAAAGAAACCTTCCCGATCTTGATTTCGAATGGTATTTTCATCAAGAGTACCATTACTACGGCCCCGGCGGCTTCGCTGGCGATGTTGGCGTATGGGGTTGCGCCCGGCAGGAACATGCATATCACTCCCGCTATCAGCCCGATAGCCAGCGCTTCGAGGAACCTCGGCCGCAGCAGCAGGATCGCCAGGGAGTACATTGCGATAACCATGTTCGGTTTCAGCGGGGTGAACGAGAATATTGTGTTTGACGCCGCCTTAAGGACTGCGCCCGCCGCGATCAGTACTGCAACGATCAGTATTTCTGTGACCGATATGCCGGACCTTTTACTAGCGGTGAGTTCGCGTTTCCGGCCGGCCGCGCCGCCGGTTGTGATATCTTCCGTTTTGATAATTGCGTTTCCGATCGTTTCGCCCATTGTTGTTTCGCCCGTTGTTTTGTTTGCAGACATGACTGCACCTCCAAATATTATTTTCGGGTCCGCCCTTTTCAGGATAGTTCCCCAAAAACCAAATACCCGTCCACAGACATTACTTATGTCAAGGACGAGTACACAATACCCGTGGTGCCACCTTGATTCACAGGGAGATCCCTGCCTCAACCGGAATACCAACATATCCCCTGGCTTTTACGCAGCCTGTACGTCGCGAAATACTCGGAGCACTACCTCCTTTGACCCGCGCCCTCCGTGGTCCATTTAATGTACTGCTCTCTGCGGGGCTCTCAGCCGCCCCCGCTCTCTGTAAGTGCATTTTACATTTTTACATCCACATCATCGGTTTAATGGACAAATATTCAGTTCATCTCTGTATAACACATCAAAACGCATAAGTCAACATATTTTTTTGAGTTGCTTCGATATAGACAAGCTTCGCGATTTTTGATAAACTGTGTTTCGGAGGGGAATGATCGAAAGATGAAAGAACAAAAATCAATAAAGTTTATCGCAGTTTTACCTTCCGCAATAACTCTGCTGAACGGATTTTTCGGGATATCAGCGATACTGATAGCGAGTATCGAACCCGGCCTTCGCTATCATTTTCCGTTGTTGTCCAGGGTAAATCTCTCATATCCGGCTATTTCCGCGTGGATGATAGTGCTGAGCATGGTAGCGGACGCGCTTGACGGCAGCGTAGCAAGAGCGAGCGGCTTTTCATCAAATTTCGGCGCGCAGCTTGACAGCCTTTGCGACGTGGTAAGCTTTGGCATAGCGCCCGCGCTGCTTTCGTATAAACTGTTTGCGCTCGAACTGGCGAATCTTTACGGGGACGCGTTCCGCTTCTCTAACCTGATAGGGCGCTGGGTGCTTTTTTGCTCCGTACTGTACGCCTTGTGCGCGCTCGTACGGCTGGCAAGATTCAATGTTGAGACCAACGCGGATGAAACGTCACATATGTGTTTCAGCGGGCTGCCGTCGCCGGCGGCCGCCGGCCTGGTGATCAGCCTTGTGCTCTTTCATGAACAGTTTTCTTCAAGCCTCATCGTCCGGCTGGTTTTACCTTTCTCCGCAGTGCCCGGCGCGCTCCAGAGCGCCTCTTTGTGGGCCATTCCTTTTGCGCTGCTGATTACGGGCCTGCTCATGGTGAGCCGGATAGGATATCCGCATATCGTAAACCAGTTGCTGCGCCGAAAGAAGCCGTTCACGGTCCTTGTCCTGACAGTGGTAGTGGGGTTATTCGCGATATGGAACCTACACGTTTCCCTTCTGCTTGGTTTTCTGTTTTTCTGCCTTTACGGCGTGTTCCGCCGTTTGTCAAAATCGATCGCCAGGCTGCGAAAAAAAGGACGTCAGCGGGAATAGAGGCGGCACAGGGTGTGCCGGGGATCCTGCGTCTCTGCTCCCGGACAGCGGGATATTCACTCTGTCAGTCCAGTATAATACTGACAAGAAGGTCATTCGTGAGATTATGTATATAACGCCCGACGCTTACGCCCGCCAGCTCCGCCGTCAACGCCTCACGATCCGTTGAGCAGCCCGACAGTTTGTCCGAAATATCCTGCGGGTCGCCGATACCGAAAAAATCGCCCCCTAATCTGATATCGCGGATGCGACCGTTACCGACGTTAAAGCTTACTGTTACTTCTCCGCAGCCTTCGATGCGCCTGCTTTTTACAACGCCGCCTTCCGGCTGCGGACCGTAATTCCACTCCCACAGGTCATAACGCCCTTTTTTGATCTCCTTGATTTTGCGAATGTCCTCATCGCTTAAAGAGTATGGCTTCAAAACCATACTCTTTGCCGTCTGCTCAATCAGAATTTTTTTAAAATCTTCCAGGCTTACGGGTCTGTCAAGGTGCGAAGACACATTCGTGACCCTGCTCCTGACGGACGGGATGCCTTTCGGGACCAGCTTTTCCTTTTGCGCTCCCAACGCCTGCCCGACGATCTCCAGATCGGAATCAAACATGATCGTTCCATGATGCAAAATACGGCCGTTGCTGATGTACTGGGAATTCCCGGAAAACTTCCTGCCGCCGATCACTATATCGTTTCTGCCCGTTATCTCCGCCTGCACCCCGATTTCCGCAAGCGCCCTGACTACCGGGCCGCAAAACATCGCTAAATCCAGCTTTTCCGTATCAACAGCGTCCATAATAAAGGTAAAGTTGAGGTTGCCCGTATCGTGATAGACCGCGCCGCCGCCGGACAGCCTCCGGACGACGCTGACGCCGGCGCGCTTTACAAACTCGCTGTTGATCTCGGCGTCCGTGTTCTGGTGTTTGCCCACTACGATCGTGTTATGGTTCCGCCATAGTATAAAGTATTCTTCAGACCGGTCCATTTCATCAAAAACATACTGTTCCATCGCGAGGTTGAAGCGCGGGTCAAGGCTTTCGCTTTCGATATATAGCATCGGCTGTCATACCTTCAGTCTTCCTCAATATACATACATGTGCAAAACAGTTTTTTGCCGGTTTTTACCACAAGCCCGTTTATCTCCACCATCGGATATTCGATATCGCCGGGGTCGTACGAGCGGATCGTACCGATCGTCCCGTCGGACATAACAGCCGGTTTGTTCATAAGTTCTGCCGGCATATTGGTGTTGAAAACGTCAACGAGTTCAGGGTCCAGATCCCTGCCCCTGAGTTCGGCAAGCATTGCCATGATACTGAACGGGCTGCGCGGCGTTTTATACGCCCTCTGGGAAACCATGGCGTCATAAATATCGGATACTGCGGTTATTCTTGCTTCATACGGGATATTCGCGCCCCCAAGGCGGTCCGGATATCCGAAACCGCTTGTTTTTTCATGGTGGCAGCGCGCCGCGCGCCGTACCGGTTCAAGAAAATCGGTGAGCAGATCGTAGCTGTATACGGTGTGCATCTTGATCACCTCGAACTCGACTACCGTGAGTTTTCGGGGCGCGTTGAGCACCTGGGGCGGCGTTACGGCTTTCCCGCAGTCATGCAGCAGCCCTATAAGCACGAGCTCGTCGACTTCCCTCTTGGGCAGCCCAAGCCAGCGGCCTATGAGGCCGTTGAGCAGGCTGACGTTTACGCAGTGGCGCTGTAAATACTCGTCGACGGGGGCCAGCGCGTTGATAAGGGACAATATAGTCGACGGGCTGGTCGTCTCAAGCCTGTTCGACAACTCGCCTGCTACGGTGGTTAGCGCTTCCTGCTGTACGACTTTATTTCGCGCTATCTCGTCAAGCAGCTCAAATGTGTCGTCTTTGGCGGAAACGTAGCCTGTGGACTCCTCGATCACCTTCCTGTTCGGGGCTTCTATGGGCGGGAGCCGCTCGATCAGCACTTTGTAAGTGTCTCCCGAAACATAGATAGAGTCCCGTCCCGCGTTGAGATCCCTGATTTTCTCAATAATGTCAGAGTTGAGCGTGGCTCCGCGCGCTATGAGCAATACCGCGGCGTCGGCGTCATATATGTCCTCCTGCACTTCAAGCCCGTCGTACAGCAGAGACATGGATATGGGCATCAGTTGATTTCCGTTCATGTTATTACTATCCATTTTTACTCAACTCTAAATCAGTTGCTTATCAGAAAACGGCAGCCGTATTCTGACGCGTCCGTGCCTCTGTCGGTATGATTGGTCACGTCTGCGATCAGGAGTTTTTCATTTCCGCTGATTTCTATGCGCATCTGAAATCTGTCGCCGTCCATCATTGCGAAATACGGAGTCCGGAAGCGCACTCCGCTCCTGCTGATATTTACTATTATGACCTCGAGAGGCGTGTGAAGAGGATACGCGTGGCCGTCGCAGACAAGGTTTTCAATAAGCGCCTTCAGGTCGACCCTGTACCGCGCCGCCCCGCGGTTTTCCTTTTCTTTGCCTTTGTACATCGCGATCGTAGTTTTTGTGCCTTCCTTTACGACCCTGCCATGGTATTCATAGGGCGTGGGCGCCATCAAAATAAGCAGCCGGCAGCCGGCTCCGGGCGCGAGCGCGGCCGGTACCGACTGCACCTCGATACGCAGCGTAGCTTTATCGTGATCTGTTACCACGGTGTTGCCCAAATGATTCCCTTCGGTATCATATATCAGTATTGAGCAGCCTGTATAATCAGCGCCGGGTACTGCCATTTTTGCGCCCTCTCAGTCAGGTTGTTAATATATCGGATTTTGCGGTTCCCGGATATAATCCCTGCGGTTTCCGCGCGACAGCGGAACGTAATGTCTCAAATCACGCGCAAAGCGATTTTGCAGCAGTCATTCTATCATAAAAGGGGCGTCTTCGTCAATTTTTTGAAAACAATACCCTACCTCGCTGCCAATAGTAAACTCTGACAATGTTTTAAGGCCGGACGCGCGTGCAAAATGCTTCAGTACGGACAATTCGCGTTTTTCGATGCTCTCCCTTTTTGTCATTGATTCACGGTTTACGGTGGCGAGCAGCCTTGAAGCCGGAAAATCTCCCAAAATCGCCGCCGTTCGGCTTTCCCCGCCGGCTGCTCTGCCGGTACGGTTTACTACAGGTATCAGCTTGAGCATAAGCGCCGCGTCATACCTGTCGACTCCCGTCAGTGCGCGAAGCGCCTGCAAACCGCTGTCTATATCCCAGGTATATGCCCGCAGATTTGATATACCCCTTCTTTTCGCGAAAACCCGCACTGTTTCCGCCGCTTCCGCGTCCTTATCCACAGCGATATAACACGACAGGTTTCCGAAAAACTCATCGGGGTATAAAAGCGGCGCAAACCCGCAGCCGACGTCGATCACCGAACTTCCCGGCTTAATGAACTCACTTACGGTTCGAACGAACTCTTCCTTGTCGTCCAGCCTCTCCCTGGTGCTGACGTGCGACTCGAGCAGTTTATTGGCCGCCAAACCGACGTCGCTGTCGGCGCACCCGATGAGTTCAGCCAGAAGTTCGTTTGTACCGGTGGAAGACATCTTGTACTGCCTCAGTTTTTGGTATAACGCGCCCCGTACCGCTTTTCTGAACGCTTTGTATTCGCGGAGGCGTCCGGCTTCATTTATCGATCCCGCGCTGTTTATCCGGGAGCGGAAATTCATATTTTTCGGAGCCTTCAGTTCCTCTTCAAGCATCGCCGATATCACGCTTCGGTCCATCTTGTATACACCGGCGCTTTCTGCTGCCAGAATTTCTATGATCCCGCGTTCAATTCCGGAAAGCGCCGCTGTTTTCGTTTCCGGATCAGTTCTTTCACCGGCCCGGTCGGGTCCGCAAAACCCGCCGCTTTCTCCGCCTGCCAGATACTTCTCCCATGACCGGGCGAGCATGGAGCCGGGAAACAGTCCCTCGTTATGAACGTGTTTGTCATACACAGATGAAACATATGACCCGACGCTTTTATTTTCCGCGCATTCTCCCAAAGCGCGGACCGTTTCCAGGATCAGCAGCAAATTGTGTTGTTTTCGCAGCGGCTCGCCCGACGCCTTGTCGAAAATTCCGGTCAGGTCATTTTCCGCGCATACAGGGCAGGAGCAGCTGAAGTCAAGCTGCTCGCACGCCGCCCTTTTATTGACGGCTCCGTAAGGGGTCATATAGAACCCGCGCCGGGCATAGTGCGCGTAGGACGAGGAATCAAAAACATCTGCCCCCGCGAAAAACATAAACGCGATATCCAGCGGGTCCCCGGCTCCGTATACATGCATCGGGGCGTCTTCGCCGATCACATTCCTTGCGTCGTTGATGACCGCGCACGTAAAAACCAAATCGTGGTTTTTATTGAAAAACGGTACCATGCTGCCGATCCCGTAATATTTGACCCCTATACCGGCGAGCTGCCGTATGTGTCTTTGCCTTAATGAAAAAAAGCCGCCGCCCTGCTGTATCCCCGCCAGATCAGAATAGCCGCTGGCTTCCAGGGCTTCTTCGATCCTGTACTGAGAGACGATCATCCTTCGCTTCGTTTCGTCAAAATCCGTATCGGGCGGCGTTATTAAATCAAGCGGAGCCGCTATATCCGTCCCGATCATGTTCTGGAATTTCACGATCTCCAGCGGATCGATATCGACCTTTCTGCCGCCAAGCTGCTGGAAAGCGCCGGAATCTGTGCAAAGCATACCCCCGAAGCCGCCGATATGCTCCCGCAGTGTACCCCCCTGCTCAAAAGCCGCCTTCAGGCGCCGCTCCCTGAACAGCAAAAACGCGTTCACCATGACGGCGCTCAGCCCATACTTGTAACTGTCCCCGCTGAACAGTTCAAAAGAATGGTCAGGCCTGTAAACAGGTATAAACAGCGGAAGCTTCACAGTTACGCCGCTGCTTCTGGTTGTGAATGTGTTTTTATCAGCCATATGCACTTCAACAATGAGCCTTGAACCAGTCGCTCTGTTTGCATTCCGAAGTATGAGCCATGGACGGCTCATACCGCGAAGTAGAACAGGATTGAGACCCTGAGCGATAGGAATGCGAACAGAGCGACTGGTTCAAGGCTGTAACGGATAGTCGCTCCTACCTTCCGAACGGCTTGTACTTAACGCCGGTATCAAAAACGTCGACGCCCTCGAACTTCTTAACGCGCTTAATGACGAACACGATCAGCGGGGTCAGAACAGCTTCGTAGCACAGTTTCCACACGTATTGAAACACAACCATTTTCCATATCACAGACGCTTCATAGACGCCCCAAAAAGCTACCGTGATAAAAATAACGGTGTCGAAAGCGACGCCGACGACAGAAGACAGCATCGTCCTCGACCACAACCGTTTCCCGCCCGTCATCACTTTCATCTTTGAAAGGACTATCGAATTCAGAAACTCCCCGAACAAATAGCCGGTCAGAGAAGCGATAAGTATCCTGAGAGTAGTTCCCAAAACAGCCGAGTAAGCGTCCTGAGCGTGCCAGTAGTCCGGAAAAGGCAGCGCTATGACCGCGTAGTAGACGAGCACCGCGAACACATTGCAGGCAAACCCGCTCCAGATCACCCTTCTGGACGCCCTGAAACCGTACACCTCCGTAAAAATGTCCCCCAAAATATACGTAACTGGAAATAGAATCACAGCGGCGGGCAGCACAATGCCGAAAACATCGATCAGCTTGCCCGCAACCAGGTTGGACAGCAGGAGGCAAACGACGAACGCGGTATTCATATACACGAACAAAGATGAATGTCCCTTGTCATTTTTCATACGGTATCTCTATAGTTTCTCAAAGTCCTCGACGCCGTGTTTACACAACGGACAGATAAAATCGTCCGGCAGATCGTCGCCCTCGTGGACATAACCGCATATCCGGCACACATAGCCGGCCTTTTTCTCTTTTTGCGCCGGCGGCTTCGGCTTGATATGCGCAAAGTAGTATTGGTACGTCACACTCATTTCAGACGACGCCACAAACGCCTGAGTGACGTCGGCGATGAACAGCATGTGCGTCCCGTAATCGTAGGCGTCTTTCACTTTTCCGGACATAACGCCCGTGGTATTATCGGGCAGATACATTATGCCGTTCGCCGTGCGCGTATCATATCCGCAGCCTTCGAATTTATCGGCGTCGCGCCCGCTCCGGAACCCGAACTGCTGGAAAACGCTGAAAGGCACGCTTTCGGCAAGGATGGAAATATTGAACTCCCCTGTCTTTGAAATCATTTCGCAGGTCAGGTTTGCCTTGTTCACGGCGACGGATATCCGAAACGGCTTTTCCGTTATCTGGATAGCCGTGTTGATTATGCAGCCGTTATCCTTTTCCCCGTCCCTTGCGGTCAGGACAAATAAACCGTATGAAAACTTGAACGCGGTCGTCGGATCCACTTCGACCGGCGGGGCAGGGAGTTCCTCCGCTTTTATTGCGGGGGCGGGTATTGCGGACTGCGGAAACGTCGCCGCGATCTCGTCCGCCATGGCGTCGAGTTCCTCGAGCTGCCCGGGTTTCAGGCTGGAAAGCAGACTCAGACCCTTTGCTATGAAAGTGATATCCCGGCACTGGCTGAGTTTGTCGCGGATCAGTTCTCCGCTCGTGGGCGCCCACGAGCCGTTTTCGATAACAGCGACCGTCCGGTTTTGTATATTGTGCTCGGCAAGATCGCTGATGACCGCCTCCATCGCCACGAAAATCCCGGCGTTGTATGTAGTGGAAGCGAACACCAGATGGCTCCATTTGAAAGCCGCGGATATGATATCCGAAGCCGGCGTAACGGAGACGTCGTACATCACTGTTCTGATCCCCTTGCCGCGCAGTTTGCACGCGAGGATCTCCGCCGCGTTTTCCGTATTCCCGTATACCGACGCGTACGCGATCATGACCCCGTTCTCTTCCGGGGTATAGCTGCTCCAGAGCACGTATTTGGACAGGATATCTCCTATATTTTTGCGCCATACGAACCCGTGAAGCGGGCAAATCATTTGGATATCCAGCGCCGACGTCTTGTCCAGCAGCGCTTCGACCTGCGAACCGTACTTACCGACTATGTTCGAGTAATAACGCCGCGCTTCGTCCATGTAGTCCCTTTTAAAATCCACCTCATCGGCAAACATCGCGCCGTTCAGCGCGCCGAAACAACCGAAGGCGTCCGCGGAGAACAACACTTTGTCCGCAGAGTCGTACGAAACCATCACTTCCGGCCAGTGGACCATGGGCGCCATGATAAAACGGAGCGTATGCCTCCCGGTGACCAGCGTATCGTTTTCAGCCACAAGGTAAGCGCGCGAATCCGCGTCAAAACATTCAAACTGCTTGACCAGCGCCAGGGTCTTCTCGTTGCAGACCAGCTTCATCTCGGGAAACTTGCAGGCAAGCTCCACCAACGACGCCGAGTGATCCGGCTCCATATGGTGCACCACGAGGTAATCCAGTTTTCTCCCCTGCAGCGCGGCGTCCAGATTCTCGAGGAACCTGTGTTGAACCGACTTGTCGACAGTGTCGAACAGCACGGTCTTCTCGTCAGTCAGGAGATATGAGTTATATGAGACTCCGTCAGGGACGCTGTAAACGCCCTCAAACATAGCCAGCCGCCTGTCATTTGCACCCACCCATGTCAGGTCGTCAGTAATTTTCTTGATACAGTACATAAGCGCCTCCAAAAAATTTTGTATATATATAATTTATCATCATATTTGAAAATTTCAAGAGAAAAATATTTTCTCACAAAAACGGTTGACTTTTCGGGCCGGAAGCCTTACATTTTAACAGCGAAATAAAATACAAGGAGGCGAGAATATGGACCCCGACGGTAGTATACGGCCAAACTGCGGCAACAGATCGTCCGGCGGAACCGGGGTTCATAGGGGAGCCTGCTCCTTTCCTGACCCCTGACTGCCCGCCAGGCTATCTGTACCTCGAGAAAAAAGGAGGCACAGACAATGAAAAAGGAACTCACAACCGCCTCTACCACACGGGCGGACAGGGCAAAGAGGCGCCTTCTGGGCGCGGCGGTCAAACCCTTTGAAACTCTCCTGATACAGTACGACAACAGCTTCGAAGGATATGATGAAGACAAAGTCGACGAAATGCGCGACCAGTACGGCGCCAACATCAATACAAAGCAGGAAAGAGTAACTGTCTTCCGCCGGCTGTGGGAGGCGTTCGTCAACCCGTTCACCGTAGTTCTGTTTATTCTGGCGGCGCTGTCATTTGTGACGGACGTCGTCGTTGCTTCGTCCGGCGAAAAAGACCCTACCGCGGTCGTCATCGTCCTCGCTATGGTGCTGATCAGCGGAATGCTGCGCTTTGTCCAGGAACTTAGGAGCGGCAGCGCGGCGGAAAGACTCAGCGAAATGGTCGAAACGACCGTCGCGGTAATGCGCTGTTACGAAGATGAAGATACGGAAGAAACGTTCTCGGAGAAAAAAGAGATCCCTCTCGACGAGGTAGTGGTCGGCGACGTGATCCATCTGGCAGCCGGAGATATCATCCCAGCCGACTTGCGGGTGCTGCAGGCAAAAGACTTGTTCATCAGCCAGTCTTCGCTTACGGGCGAAAGCGAACCGGTGGAGAAGTTCGGCGCAAAACTCCCCGGCAAACCGACAAATCCTTTGGACCTCAACAATCTTGCATTTATGGGCAGTACTGTTATTTCAGGCTCGGCAACAGCATTGGCGCTGGCTGTGGGCGACGACACGGTTTTTGGGGGAATCGCCGGGCAGCTTCAGGAAAAAATCCCGCCGACAAGCTTTGAAATAGGCGTCAGGTCGGTCTCCTGGCTTCTTATCCGCTTCATGCTCGTCATGGTCCCTGTAGTATTGTTTGTCAACGGATTCACAAAAGGCGACTGGCTCCAGGCGCTCCTGTTCGCCATCTCCGTCGCGGTCGGACTCACGCCTGAAATGCTCCCGATGATCGTCTCCGCGAACCTTGCAAAAGGCGCGTCGTCAATGTCAAAAAAGAAAGTGATCGTCAAGGAAATAAACTCCATACAAAACTTCGGCGCGATGGACGTCCTTTGTACCGACAAAACCGGCACGCTGACACAGGACAAGATCATCCTTGAATACCACCTCGACATCCATGGCAACAGCGACGTCAGGGTGCTGCGCCACGCGTTCCTGAACAGCTACTACCAGACGGGCCTTAAAAACCTTATGGATATCTCGATAATCGAGCGGGCGCGGGAGGAAAACGCCATTGAAGACGAAAGTTTTTATGTAAAGGTGGACGAGATACCGTTCGATTTCAGCCGACGCCGAATGAGCGTCGTCGTCTCGGACAGGCGCGGAAAAACCCAGCTGATAACGAAGGGCGCGATCGAGGAAATGCTCGCCATTTCTTCATACGCCGAATACGGCGGAAAAATCGAGCCGATGACGGACGAACTGAAGCAGGAGATCCTGGGGGTTTGCAACAAATACAATGGCGACGGGCTGCGCGTACTGGGCGTGGCTCAAAAAACCAACCCGTCGCCGATCGGCGCTTTCTCTGTAACGGATGAACAGGACATGGTGCTTATCGGCTACCTTGCTTTCCTCGACCCTCCGAAGGAAAGCGCGGCGGCGGCGATAGCGTCGCTGCACGAGTACGGCGTGAGCGTGAAGGTGCTCACGGGCGACAACGATGCTGTGACAAAAAGCGTATGTAAACAGGTCGGGCTTTCCGCCGACAGGCTGCTGCTCGGCTCGGACGTCGAGGATATGAACGACGCGCAGTTGAAAAAAGCCGTTGAGATCACGGATGTATTCGCCAAACTGTCTCCGCAGCAAAAGGCGCGTGTCGTCTCTATACTTCGTGATAACGGGCATACGGTAGGGTATATGGGCGACGGTATCAACGACGCCGCCGCGATGCGCGCGGCCGACGTGGGGATATCCGTTGACACCGCGGTCGACATAGCGAAAGAATCGGCAAAGATGATCCTGACCGAAAAAGACTTGATGGTACTTAAAAACGGGGTGATAGAGGGTCGTAAAATATACGCGAATATCATCAAGTATATCAAGATGACCGCAAGTTCCAACTTCGGTAACATGTTTTCCGTTCTCGTCGCCAGCGCTTTCCTGCCGTTTCTGCCGATGCTGCCGATCCACATACTGCTTCTTAACCTGATATACGATATATCCTGTATCACGATCCCCTGGGATAACGTAGACGCGGACTTTCTGTCAGTGCCCAGAAAATGGGACGCTTCAAGCATAGGCAAGTTCATGGCGTG
>Ga0082212_10006314_pt1 | contig 15968 bp, 10 predicted proteins | sample TergutNt197P3_FD_71548 | JGI IMG/M metagenome (GOLD analysis project Ga0082212, IMG submission 71548) | Neocapritermes taracua P3 segment gut microbial communities from Petit-Saut dam, French Guiana - Nt197 P3 | ecosystem: Host-associated > Arthropoda: Insects > Digestive system > Gut ... | reverse complement strand
TGTATCAATTATGGTTATATAAAAAGTGAGAAGGAGGTCGGCGGCGTTGCAGGGTTTACTGATGGGACTGCTATCACCAACTGCGTAAATGTGGGCGCGGTAGAAGGCGATGAAGATGTCGGCGGCATCGTAGGAAAGGAGTAGATTATTTATATTTTTTTTCTTATTTTTGTATAGTTAATACTATTTTAAAATTATGGCTGATTCAATTTTTACAAAAATTTATAAAAAAGAAATTCTGTCAGAAATCGTTTACGAAGACGATTTTGTATTTGCAATCAACGATATTAACCCAATTGCCCCAATACATATATTAATTATTCCAAAAGTAGAAATACAAACAATCAATGACATAGATGCTCACAATGAAGCAATAATAGGAAAAATTATTCTTGCAGCCAAACACATAGCATCCCAAAAAGGTATTGCCGAAAACGGATATAGATTGATTTTTAATTGTAATGATGATGGTGGACAAACAGTTTTTCATATTCATTGTCATCTTTTGGCGGGAAGAAAGTTAACTTGGACTGCCTAACTATAAAATTACATTTAGAAATAACTAATAATAATATTTTTAAAAATAAAAATATTATTTTGCATATAAATTTATTTATATAATACTCAAAAATGGCAAACGAAAATAATATCATAGATACTATAACAAGTTCTGAATATAAGTTTGGTTTTGAAACATTAATCAAGCAAGAATTTGCTCCAATTGGTTTAAACGAAGACATAGTTCGCTATATTTCAGAAAAGAAAAACGAACCTTCTTTTATGTTAGATTTTCGACTAAATGCTTTTAGACATTGGATAAAAATGAAAGAACCTAAATGGGCAAAGTTAACATTTCCACCAATTGAATACCAAAATGCTTACTACTATGCTGCTCCAATTGATTTTAACAAAAATAATGAATTAGATAAAGAAATAAAAAAAACATACGATTTATTGGGAGTTTCTTTGAAAGAATATGATGGTTCAAGTGATTGTAGGAGTTCAAGTTGTGTTGCCGTAGATGCTGTGTTAGATAGTGTTTCGGTGGCTACTACATATAGAGAACAATTAGAAAAGGAAGGAATAATTTTTTGTCCAATAAGTGAAGCCATAAAAAACTTCCCCGATTTAGTAGAAAAATATTTAGGCAGTGTAGTTCCAGTTAAAGACAATTTTTTTGCTTGTTTGAATAGTGCAGTATTTAGTGATGGCAGTTTTGTTTATATACCGAAAGGAGTTCATTCGCCAATGGAACTATCAACTTATTTTAGAATAAATGCAAAACAAACAGGACAATTTGAACGCACCTTGATTATAGCCGATGAAGATAGTTATGTAAGTTATTTAGAAGGATGCACAGCACCTCAAAGAGACGAAAATCAATTACACGCCGCCGTTGTTGAAATATATATTAAAAAAAATGCAAATGTAAAATATTCTACCGTTCAGAATTGGTATCCTGGAGATAAACAAGGACGTGGCGGGATATATAATTTTGTTACAAAGCGGGCATTGTGTGCTGAAGGAAATGCTAAAGTGTTTTGGACACAAGTTGAAACAGGGTCTGCTATTACTTGGAAATATCCAAGTTGTGTTTTGCAAGGGGACAATACTTCAGGTGAATTTTATTCTGTTGCTATAACTAATAATTATCAGCAAGCGGACACGGGAACAAAAATGATTCATCTCGGCAATAATACCCGCAGTAGAATTGTTAGTAAAGGAATTAGTGCAGGTAAAAGTTCCAATGCTTATCGCGGTTTAGTTAAAGTGAGTAAGAAAGCAAAAAATTCAAGAAACTTCTCACAATGCGATTCGCTTTTATTAGGAAAAGATTGTTCTGCACATACTTTTCCTGTTATTAATGTAGGAAATAAATCTTCTATTGTGGAACATGAAGCAACCACTTCTAAAATATCTGAAGATATAATATTTTATCTTAATCAGCGTGGTATATCTTCAGAAGATGCAGTATCTATGATTATACATGGCTATACAAAAGAGGTCTTGCAAAATTTACCAATGGAATTTGCTGTAGAAGCAAAGCAATTACTATCTACCAGTTTAGAAGGGGCTGTCGGGTAATTAGAGTTAATAAAAGGCAATTATATATTGTTATTTTAGACCAAAATTATTGCATCCTAATTATCATATAAGGGATTGTAATTTTTAAATAAACAGTTTTAATAAAATAAGTTAAACATTTGAATTTTAAATAGTTATATGTTGTTTTGTATGAAAATATATATAATATTTATATTTTATATTTAAGCAACAAAATAAATTCATATAAAGTTGTTGTATAATTTATATTATTTATTATTATATGATAATGATAATATTTTACTATTCGTCTATACTTAATACTGCTAAAAATGCTTCTTGCGGTATTTCAATATTTCCTACTTGTTTCATTCGTTTCTTGCCTTCTTTTTGTTTTTCTAATAATTTTCGTTTACGTGTTATATCTCCTCCATAACATTTTGCTAATACATTCTTACGCATTGCTCTTACTGATGTCCTTGCAATTATTTTTGCACCGATGGCAGCTTGAATAACAACTTCAAACATCTGCTGTGGTATTAATTCTTTTAATTTAGAGCAAAGTTTTTTTCCCCATTCATAAGATTTACTTTTGTGAACTATTGAAGATAATGCATCTACAGGGTCACCATTTAAAAGAATATCTAATTTAACTAAATCGGATTTTTGGTATTCTTTAAATTCATAATCTAATGAAGCATAGCCACGCGTAATTGACTTTAATTTATCGTAAAAATCAAAAACAATCTCGGATAAAGGTATTTCCCAATACAAATCCACTCTATTTTCAGACAGGTATACAGTATTAGTATTTACACCTCTTTTATCTATACACAACTTCATTATATTTCCAATGTATTCGCTTGGAGTAATTGTTTCTGCTTTTAGAATTGGTTCGTGTATTTCATCTATTTGCACAGTTGGTGGCAGTTGAGCAGGATTTTCTACATAAACAATATCGCCGTTTGTTTTAACAACTTTATATCTAACGCTTGGTACTGTGGTTACTATGCTTTGTTGAAATTCTCGTTCTAACCTTTCTTGCACTATCTCCATATGAAGTAGCCCCAAAAATCCACAACGGAAACCAAATCCCAAGGCAGAAGATGTTTCTGGTTCAAAACTAACTGCAGAATCGTTCAGGATTAACTTACCAAGTGCTTCACGAAGATTTTCAAAATCTTCTGTGCTTGTTGGATAAATACCACTAAAAACCATCGGCTTTACGATTTTAAATCCTGAAATAGGTTCATCGCAAGGTTTTTTAAGATGAGTTACTGTATCACCTACTTTTGTATCTTTTAGATTTTTAATATTAGCAATGAAATATCCAACTTGTCCTGCTTTTAGTTCTTTGGTTGGAACTCTTTTCATCTGCATAATACCTACTTCTTCTATTTCATAACTATTATCTGTTTGCATAAATTTAATTACATCACCACTTTTTAATATGCCATCAAATACACGCACATTAACAATAACCCCACGATAAGAATCATAAATAGAATCATAAATCAAAGCAGACAACGGAGCATCTTGTCCCCCATTTGGTGATGGAATTTGCTCTACTATCGCATCTAAAACCTCCTCTATTCCTACGCCTGTTTTTGCTGATATTTTTATTATTTCACTTTCATCACAACCCAATAAATCCACAATTTGCTTTTTTACATTTTCTATTGTTGTTTGGGCAGCAGGAAGGTCTATTTTATTTATTATAGGTATAATTTCTAAATTATGTTCTATTGCAAGATAAAGATTGCTTATCGTTTGGGCTTCTATGCCTTGACTTGCATCAACAATGAGCAATGCACCTTCACAAGCAGCCAACGAACGCGAAACTTCATAACTAAAATCAACATGCCCCGGCGTATCAATCAAATTAAGAATATAGTTGCCTTTTTCTTTTATTCCGTTTGTATAATTATATTCCATCTGGATAGCATGGAGTTTTATGGTAATGCCGCGTTCTTGTTCTAATGGATTGGTATCAAGTATTTGATTATTGGTCATTTCTCTTGCAGATATTGTTTTTGTGAACTCTAACAATCTATCTGCAAGAGTTGATTTTCCATGGTCAATATGTGCTATTATGCAGAAGTTTCTAATATTTTTCATTATTTTATCTTTTAATAAGATTACAAAAATAATAATAAAATAAATAAGAATTTATGGTATAAATTTGTTTATATATATAAAAAGTATATTTATTATGAAAAAAAATACTATATTAGTATAAAAAGTTTTACAATTAGAAAGAAAAAAGTTTTTGTAGTAAAAAACATTTAAAGATTTAAATATAAAAAGTATATTTATTATGAAAAAAAATACTATATTAGTATAAACTTTTTTAGAAAATAGAAAAATAATATTTTAAAGTTAAATTAAAAAGCATATTAATAATTTTTACAATATAATTCCCAGGAGGGTATTTTTATGAAACGTTATATCGTTTTATTACTTATGTTCATAGCAATGGCTATGCAGTCGATAACTTACGCAAATAAATTAAATAACAGAAACGAAGTTATTGACAATAAACCTTATATTAAAGGACAAAAAGAAATGTCTTTTAATTTGAAAGAAGTTCCGCAAGAAATGGCATCAAAGATAAAAGATGTTATCTTTGAGGTAGGTGGTACTGATGGCGGAAATGAATATTTTGTTGTTCTACCACCTAATGATGTCACTGCTGATATGGGTGAAATGGGTATTTACATCTGCTCGGGCAATTCTACAAATACAATGGTCGTCGTAGAAAGATGTGGGGAAGGTCAAGTGGTAAGACAGCCAATAGTAGACAAATATAGTCTTTTATGGCTAAACGCATTTGGCACACCAAGCCCTATCGGTACGGCAATGAAACTTAATGGTATAGGTGAATCTGAAATACTTTCTAATAGTCAGTATCCACTATCTTTAGATGAAGATTATATCTATCCAATGAAAAGTTATAGAATTTATACTGAGCCAGATCCAATAACAGGAATATGTCCTGATATTTATGTATATGTGGCATCATACCGTAGAGCAACCGCAGAGGGATATATGGCTATTGCAACAAATATGCTTGGCAATAGATATATGCATTGCAGTAGTTCGGATAACGATGAGTCGGCAGGTAACGCTCCCAGCCTCCAAGAATCAGCAAGTAATGCGGCTTTTAGAACAGGTTTTACATGTGTTGCTACTCAGGATAATACAACTATTTCTTGTTTGCTTAAAACCAACATACCAGCGATATGTATTACTTTTAAAAAGAGAATGCAAACAGGAGTGCCATTTAATTCTCCTCTTCTACAATCTTGCGATGTGTGGACTGTATGTAATGGACTAAACACTAGTTTGAATAGGGCATGTGATTTTACGGGGTCAGTTCTGTCAAGTGCAAAAAACTTTGCTTTTGTATCATGGACGCAGAGGACAAACCTTCCTGTAGGTGAGGCACATTCCAGAGATAATTTATGTGAACAATTATTACCACCAGAAAAATGGGGTAATAAATATATAACAGTGCAGTTTAAGGGTGAATATGAAAATACATCTAAATGGAAACATTTACCAGGTTGGAAAAATAGTAATCCTGGTAATTTGTTTCGGGTTGTGGCTAAAGAACCAAATACAAACATTACGGTAGAATGGTATGACCTTTTAGACCATCAGCCAGTAAATTCTCTTGTTTTTAATTTAGATTATGAAGGTGATTTTAGAGAGTATTTATCAATTCCAAAAACTTTTAACTCTGACAACCCTCCACAGCATTCAGTAGCAGGCGTAGCGGTTTGGAAAGCGAATAAACCTTTTCAATTAATGCAATATCATACTACTGTTGATCTATATTGGTATGATTCTGATAATTTTGACCCTGGTATGGTAATTGTTCCACCATTGGCACAATATGGTACACATACGACATTTGTTTCTGGCTGTCAAACAACAAACGCTGCTTTCATGGAGCACTTTGCTACTATAATAGCAGAAGGTCCTAAACTTCCTAATGGAATGCCTGATACAAATTATGATGCTAGAAAAGCAACTTTAGAAACAATAGAATTATGGACTAATGGTAAAAATCCTCAGAAAGTAGGAGATGTTGATAATCGTTTTTATGTACAACACGTGCCAGGAGAGTTACATTATTATGCAAGAATCAAATTAAACCCAAATAATGTATATCGTTTAGAAGGAAAGACAAGATTGTCGGCAATTGTTTACGGCTGGGGCAAAAATATATCATATATGTGGCCTGCAGCAATGAAATTAGTATCAACATCGGGTTTAGATACATTACCACCTGAATTATATCACGAGATTAACTGTGCTAGACAAACAACACCAGGTATGCTGGGATATGTTACCTTTGATGTGCATTGGGCTGATACAGTAGAAGAAGCACCAGATGAGTTTAGAGACACCCAAAAAGATAAGGGCTTGACACAACCACCGCTGCTTGCATTTAATTTAACAGAAAATCTACAGTTAGTTAACTATGTATATGAGAACCCATCAATGCCACCTTCTCAAAGTTGGAAATCAGGTACAAACTTTTTTATGGGATATGTTACTTATAGAACAATAGATCCATATATAGATGTTTTTGCAGTTGTTCAATTTACAGATGAGGCAGGAAATACTGCTAATGATACTATTATTTATGTAGCAGATAAATTAGAATTCTTTGATAATAATGGAGTTGCAAAAACAGATATAAATTTTGCTGAAGTTGTTATGGGAGATTTTGATTATTTTGATACAACGATAATTAAAAATATAAATACAGAGCCAGTAATAACATATATAGAAAATATATATTTACAAGATGGTGGCAAAGGTTTATTTAAAATTGAAAAAATAATTACTCTTAAAGATGGAGCAGAAGTAAATTTAGATGACGATGACGCACTAATTACATTTGGACCACAAGAAGAGATAATGGTAATAATATCATTTAAACCTGAAGATATGTCACAAGTAAACGAACGGTTATTGATACAAACTCAATGTTTGTATTGGGATATATATCTCTATGGTGGAGCGGGTTATCCAAGAATAAATGTTAGTGATGCTAACTTTGGAAATGTATTTGTTGGCGATAAAAGTCCAACAAGGGATATATTTATAACAAACAAAGGAAACATGGAATTAACAATAACAAATTATTATTATGTGTTAATAAAAGATGGAGTTGAAGACACAGTATCTGGCGTTCCATTTTACTATGACCCTGCTTATGGTAATGATCCAACTCCAACAAACAAAGTAATTATACCGCCGGGCGGTTCATACAGATTATATAGTTTTTATGCTCGTCCTGTTATTGAGGGCTATGATACAATGAGATTATATTTTGAAAATGATGCTAATCCTGATTTTGACGCTGCCTATAAAGATTATGCTTTCTTAGAGGTTAATGGACTTACAACAGGTCCTGCTATAACATCTTTTAATTGGTATAGAAAACGTGAGAATACGATTAATGAAGGAACTGTAGAACTAACTAATCATGGAAATACAGATATTACAATAAGAGAATTTGTCAAACAAAATTGGTTCACACGCGGAGACACATTATTTAGTCCTGGCGAACATTATTTTATTCCAAGTGTTTCTAGTTACTATGGTAAAATCGTTAGACCTTTTGATGATGAAAATTATACACTACAAGAAAGAACTATTGTAATAAATGTTCGTTTTCATCCACATAGTGAATATCCGCATTTAGAAAATGGTGCTAATGTTGGTAATTGTCAAGAAATAGATGGATTTTATGTGAACTTTACTTCTGAATCTAATGTCCCTGATTATTCTTCAGGTGCATATTCTACATTAGAAGGTCAAGCATGGTTGCCGAAAATAGCAACAACGGGGTATACTTGGGTAATTAGTACTTTAGTGCAAACTCTAAGCGGCGAAACAGGTGAGGTGACAATACATAATACATCTTATACTTCTGCATTGTTAATAAAGGAAATTAATTTACTAACTGGTGACCAATCGGAAGATTTTACTATAATTGGCGGTCCTTATGAAAATGCAACAATATTGGCATCTACTGATGAATATACAGACGAATTAATTATTCCTGTTGAATTCTTGCCAACAAGCACTAATCCTTCTACACGTCGTGCTCGCGTAGAAATAGTTAGTGATGCATTGCACGGCGAAGGAAAACCTGGCGACCCTGATCCAAATCCAACAAGAAAAGACACGGTATGGCTCATAGCAGAAACTTATGATATTGGTATAATTGTAGGTAAGATTGACCATGATACAATTACTCGTTGCCTTAATCCTACAGGACAATTAACAATACAAAATCTATCTACAACAGGTAGTTTGGAAATTGATACTATAGAAGTAGAACCCGATTATGCGTATTTGTTCGAGCAAACCTCACATTTACAATTCCCTATAACAATTAACCCAAATAGTAATATTCAAGTTAATTTCAGATTTGACCCTTGCAAATGGGTAGATGATACAGGCAAAAGATTAGAAGGAGAATTAATAGCAAATGTTACTGTTAAGAGTAAATTGGGGTCCGTCTATACTACATTTAGGGCTGTTCCAATGATTATTCCAGTTAAATTAAAATTACCTAATATAGACGACACAGAACCTGGAAATGAAATTCCTATACCTATTTTTATTGAATTGGCAAATGATAGCAAAAATTTCTATAGTTTTAATAATGCAAACATAACAAGTTTCACTATAAAATTGCAAACAGAAAGGAAAGCATTATTCTTTGAAAACAATAATTATAATGCTGCACAATCAGGTTGGACATTTTCTGTCAACCAAACATCAGACGGTTTAGTTACAATTACAGGAAATGGTAGTAGTAGTTTGACAGCAGGTATATGTGCTATTCCAAAGGCAACATTATTAGCATCTGCTTTAACAAATATTCCAATGGAAATAGTTGATTTTAATGTTAACGATAGAGAATGTTGTGTTGCTTGGAGTGCTGACCCAGGTAGTGTTAAATCTACTTTCTGTGCCCAAGATGTAAGAGGTGGATTAATTATATCAAATACCATATACTCATTACCAGCAGTGTCTCCAAACCCATGTTTATCAAATACATTAGAATTTGATTATAGTATTGGATTAAATGGTAATACTACTCTTGAAATTTATAATTCAAATGGTGAATTAGTGAAACCAATATTGAATGGATATGCAAAAATAGGAAAATATACTGCTAACGTAGATGTTAGCGATTTAGCAAGTGGAGCATATACAATCGTATTGAAATCAGAACAATTTGAAGAAACACAAAAATTAATTATTATTAAATAAATAATTAATTTTAGTAAAAAACAAAACCACTTCATATTTATGAAGTGGTTTTGTTTTTATAACTATATAGTTTTATTTTATTTATAAATAATAAACTTATATGTATAAATCTTATTATTGTTTTTAGCAAGGACAAAATATACTCCATTGTTTAACTCTGCAATAGAATATGTATGAGTGTTGTTTGCAGTATAATTAGCCACTTCCGTTCCCATATAATCTAATATAAAAATACTTTTTACGTCTTCTACATTATGTAAAATAATTTTGTTATCTATTACGGCTATATAAAAATTGGCTTCATTTTCAAGTTCTACCGATGTATATTTTTGTTTTAATTTTTGTATGTCGCCGTTATTATTAAAAGCAATAAAATCGCTTACAATAATATTTTGTAGGGCTTCGTCTTTATCTGTTTCATTTGTTTTTATATATAGTTCTGCTATATTGTTTCCTGCTATTTCAAATGGAATATTCTTATACATAGCAATACAAAAAGCAGCCATTTTAGTATCTTTATTGTTGAAAAAATGAGTAATAACTTGATTGCCAAATAGGTCACCCGATTTAATTCCTTCTATCTCTATATTCAAGTCGCTATAATCTATTATACCTGCAACTCCGACAATATCTTTATCGTAATTTTCTATTGAAATTGGAATTGTTTTATTATCGCCAGACAAAAATGTATTATCAAATTTAGTAATACCTAATCGTGATATATTGCCATTTTCACAAACTAATTGCATATTATCATCCATTGGAGTAGCAACAGGACCATTTACTTTACAAAAATCAAAATGTAATGAATCATAATTTAAATACACTATAGCATAATCAGAACTTGTAACCATACCATTCCCATCACAATCAGCATAAGTGGCAGATAGTGTATCCCAAGCAATACAAAGTTGGGGCTGCCACAAAACACTTGGATTTTGTCTTTTGAATGAACGCGAACAATTTTTAGGATACGTCAAATACAATGAAATTACTGCATTATCGTAAGTGTCTACTTTGCCATCACAATCAGTGTCGCCAGGCCACACATTAACAAAACTATGAATATTATATGATACCTTAAAAGTTAAAGGAGTAAGTGTATCTACAATTTTATTTTCATCACTTTTATAATATGTTGCTCTTATTTTATCAATAGTAAATTCTAAAATTCCACCATTTATTGCACTTGGGGCGACAACAAATGCAAGATGTATAATTTTTGGATTATTAGGAGAATTAATATCGGCAGGTCCTATTGTTCCTGCTTCTATTACTATAGTTGCTTTATCAGTTGATTTATCCACAGAATTGTGCACTATTGTTACAACTTGAGACCAATCGTTGTTTATTAGCCAATCTTCTGAACGAAGATAATAATCATAGTTTACATATTGCGTCTGATTATGATATAGTTCAAATGTAACATTACTACAATGTTCTAAACTATCTACAATTATATCTATTCCAAATGAATATGTAGCAGTTATAAACTCAGAATTTTTACCTTCTACATCAGTGCGTTCAAAACGGATTGTAGGAGTTGCTAATGATACTAATTGCATTAAAACAAAGAATATTAGTATATATTTCGCCGTATGAATAACTTTAATAGTTGTTTTTTTCATTTGCATTTTAATTTTAATAAAAAATAATTAAATAATATACTATTATTGTCGTCAAAACTTGTGCCAAGTTTAGTGTTTTTTATAAGTAAATAGATTATTTTACTGATTTTTCTAATTTTGAGAATAATTTTATGATATATAAAATATATATAATTAGGTTCAAACCACTATAATCACTTTTTCAATTTGTTCCTAAAATAATTCCTAAATTATATATTGCTGCATTCTGGAAAATAGAATAAATAATAACTAACAAAACTTTCCTTTTCTTGATAAATATATAATAATAAATCCTGCTATAATAAATGGTAAACTTAATATTTGACCCATATCTATTAGAAGATTTGTTTCAAAAGAACTTTGAACTTCTTTTGTAAATTCTAATATAAATCTTGCAGAAAAAATTAAAATTAAAAATAATCCAAAAAGCATTCCAGGTTTTGGAGAAAACTTTTCTTTTAAATATTTTCTGTATAAGAAAATAAATATTCCAAAATATATTAGTGCCTCGTATAACATAGACGGATGTCTCGGTAAATTATCAACAGAAGAAAATATAATTGCCCAAGGTAAATCTGTCGGTTTTCCAATGATTTCTGAATTGAAAAAATTTCCTGTCCTAATAAGCAATCCACCAAGTGCTACAACGATGACGACTCTATCAACTATCCAAATAAAGGAACAATTCTTTTCAGATTTCGTAAACAACCAAATTGCAAGCAAAATACCGATAGCACCACCATGACTTGCTAATCCACCAGTCCATACCTTAAATATTTCTATCGGATTTGCTAAAAAGTAAGAAGGGTCATAAAATAAACAATGTCCTAATCTTGCTCCAATAATAGTTCCCAATAGAATGAATGTTGCGAGAGTTTCTAATCTTATTTTTGATTTTTCATTATATAATATTTTTTGCATAATATAACTCCCTAACACAAAAGTTAATGCAAACAATAAACTATACCACCTAATTGTTAGTGGACCGACAGAGAAAATTATTGGTGAGAAATCCCAAGTTATATAAGATAAAATATTCATAAAAATTATTTATAATAATGTAAGATAAAATAGCAATATAATAAAATTTTTAGAAAATATTAATATTTATCAAGTTGGTTTGGTTATTTATCAAGTTGGTTTGGTTATTTATCAAGTTGGTTTGGTTATTTATCAAGTTGGTTTGGTTATTTATCAAGTTGGTTTGGTTATTTATCAAGTTGGTTTGGTTATTTATCAAGTTAGTTTGGTTATTTATCAAGTTGGTTTGGTTATTTAGCGAGTTGATTTGGTTATTTATCAAGTTGATTTGGTTATTTAGCGAGTTGTTTTGGTTATTTAGCGAATAATAATTTTGTAAAATCTTTTATATTTGCTTTACATTCCAAATATACTACCACTTTGAACTTGTTTCGACTTATTATAACTTTATGCAGAAAGGTAAAAAACAATTTTAACATAACATTTTTTAATTATTACATTTTTTAATTATTACATTTTTTAATTATTACATTTTTTAATTATTACATTTTTTTAATTATTATTTTATTATATTTGTAATTATTAATTTCATCAAAATTTATGAATAAAAAAATGCAACGCATTTTAGTTATCGGTGCATGTGGACAAATCGGCTCCGAACTAACGTTAGAATTAAGAAAAAAATATGGCAACGATAATGTAATAGCTGCCGATATTAGAAATCAACCACCAACTTCCATCGCAAATACAGGAATATACGAAATCATAGATGTTATGAATAAAGATATTCTGCGTGAGTTAATAAAGAAACATAACATTGACTCTATATTTCATCTTGCAGCAATATTATCTGCGGTTGGCGAACAAAATCCTGTATTATGTTGGAATATAAATATCAACGGGTCGTTAAATGTGCTTGAACTTGGTGTTGAACTAAATCTCAATAGAATAATAATTCCAAGTTCTATGGCTGTTTGGGGAAAATATGTAGATAAAGAAAATGTTTCCCAAGATAGCGTTCTACAACCTACATCAATGTATGGAGTAACAAAAGTTACAGGTGAATTATTATGCGATTATTATGTTTCTAAATTTGGGTTAGATTGTCGTGGATTGCGTTATCCTGGAATTATTTCACACGAAACATTACCCGGTGGCGGAACAACTGATTATGCTGTTGATATATTTTATTCAGCCGTTAAAGGAGAAAAATATAAATGCTTTTTGTCAGAAAATACAATGTTGCCGATGATGTTTATGGCAGATTGCATTAAGGCAACTATTGATTTAGCAGAAGCAGATTTTGATAAATTAGAGCATCATTCTAACTTTAATGTTGCTTCTATGAGTTTTACACCTAAACAAATATTTGAAGAAATTAAAAAGTTTAAACCTAATTTTGAGATAGAATATGTTCCTGATTTTCGTCAGGCGATAGCCGATAGTTGGGTATATTCAATTAATGATACTGCGGCAAGAAAAGAATGGAACTGGAAACCTGAATATGACATTACAGCAATGACAAAAAGAATGTTAGACGTATTAGAAGAAAAACATAAGAAAGGATTGATATAAAAATATTATTGAAAAGTTATAATAAAAATATTTGTAAAAAAATACTTTCTAAATAAATATTTAAAAAGACAACAAAAGATTATAATAAATAAAGTATATTAAATAATACAAAATTAAATTATTATATATAGAAAAAAGCAAAAACATTAATTACTTATCTATATAATATTAATACAATAATATATAGATAAGAATATTTAGTTTTTTACTGAAATTTAATTATTTAAGATGTCTGTCAGTTCTTGGTATGATTCGAATACTTTAAAAACATTAGATAGACCGCTTATTTTAAATATTTCCATTATATGATGCGATAATGAAACAAAATATAATTGCCCTCCAACATTATTAATCTCTTTCATAGAATTAATAAATACACGAATGCCTGCACTACTAAGATAATATACTCCCGCAAAATCAAGGATTATATTTTTGACACCTGAATTAATTATTTCGTCTAATTCAGCACTTACTTCTTTAGATGTTAAACCATCTATTCTACCTTCTATCTTTAGGATAATAGGGTCTGTTGATGTGACTTTTGATATTGTTAACATATATTACTCTAAATAAATGATACAAACGATAAAACAATAATTACAAATATACGTTTTTTTTTTATATATTTATTATTATTATTTTTTTTTGTTTTGGAAATTAGAAAAAAAAGTGTTATTTTTGTAATGTCATATTTCTTACTATGATAAGAAGTGCTGACCTCCATAAGCTGTAACAGAACTTTAACGAGTTCTGTTTTTTTATTATATATTTGGAAATTAGAAAAAAAAAACGTATTTTTGTAATTCAAAGAAATTTGATTTTTTCATAAGTAAGTTTCTTATTATTATGATAAGAAATGAAATCTCCTTACTATAACAGAACTTTAACGAGTTCTGTTTTTTTATATATATATGAAAATTAGAAAAAAAGTGTTATTTTTGTATAAAATCTTATTATTTTATAAAATAAATGTCAAATAATTCTAATAATAATGTAATCTCTGATGGTTTATATTTTTTTACGGTTCTTCTAAAATATAAAAAATTTGTATTGATAACAACATTTATAGCTGCAATTACATCAGTAGTAGTATCTCTTTTATTGCCAAAATGGTATGCTTCCACCGTTAATTTTGTTCCGCCCGTAGAATCATCAAGCAAATCAGTGGGTGGAGGAATAAGTTCTATGATGAAAGAATTTGGTTTATCTAAAGTAGGAAGCGCTGGCGGTGAAGAATATTCAATGCTTGTGTTTTTGAATAGTCGTTCAGTGGCTGATTCTATGATAAAAAAATATGATTTAATAAAAAGATATAAGATGGAAGATGATTATTATGTAGAAGTTCAGAAAGAGTTTTGGGATAATATAAAAGTAGAATATATGAAAGAGGGAAACTATTATCTAACCGTTTGGGATATAGATAGTGTATTAGCGGCAGAAATGGCTAATGATTATATAGAAATAACTAACTACTTTGCTGAAAAAACAAAAAAAGATGAATCTGAAGCAAATGTAAAATATCTTACAAATCGACTTGCATCAATAGATTCAACAATTAATTCAATATCTAAAGAAATTTGGAAAATATCTAAAGAGACATCTTTTTTCTCGCCCGAAGAGCAAGCAAAATCGGCTGCTACTGCATTAGCAAATCTAAAATCTATTGAATATGAATATGGAATATATTATGATTATTTTAGCAGAATGTTTGGCGACGATGACCCAAATACACAATACTCGAAAGAACTTATAAATTCTGCTAAAAAGAAAGTAGATGATGCTTTTTCTAAACCAGGGCTTATAGGCAACTTTGCTATCAATGATGTAACACCGATTGCTGTTGATTTTATCGTTAAAACCGCTGAAATAGAGGCACTAACAAAAACTAAAGCATTTCTAACTACTTCATTAGAAAAGTCGCAAATGGAATATTATAACAGTAATAAAAACTTTTTTGTTGTAGATAAAGCAGTGCCGAACAATAAAAAAGATAGACCGAAGCGTCTTTTTATAGTTTCGGGAGGAACTTTTAGTGGTTTTATTCTTTCGATACTGATTGTGCTGATATTTAATGGTTTAAGGATAGCATCTATTCAAGTAAGCGAGATAAATAAAAAATTAGATAAAAAGATATAAAAAAAAACAGATACCAAACTGGAGAGCAAGATATCTGTTTGAATTGGTTTTTATCACATTAAACAGTGATATATTCTACAATTACAAAATTACACTTTTTTTTTCTAATTTCCAAATAAAAAAATAAATAAATAGATAAAAAGATATAAAAAAAACAGATACCCCGTAAGAATAGGTATCTGTTTGAAGTGATTTATGTATTATATTCTACAATTACAAAATTACACTTTTTTTTTCTAATTTCCAAATAAAAAAATAAATAAATAAAATCTGAAAAAACAACTTCCAAAGTTATTATTT
>Ga0082212_10006313_pt1 | contig 15969 bp, 12 predicted proteins | sample TergutNt197P3_FD_71548 | JGI IMG/M metagenome (GOLD analysis project Ga0082212, IMG submission 71548) | Neocapritermes taracua P3 segment gut microbial communities from Petit-Saut dam, French Guiana - Nt197 P3 | ecosystem: Host-associated > Arthropoda: Insects > Digestive system > Gut ... | reverse complement strand
TGTTGGTTTAAAGTGTGTTTTCGCAAATGTTGATTTTCCGCTGCCGGACACTCCTATAAGCGCTACCACAGCGAGTTCAGGAATCTCTATTCGCATAAGGTAAACACTCCCATCTGAGTCGGCGATCCAAGAGCTTTGTCAGAGTCGCCAATTCCGGAGAATTGTACAGTATAACCATTTTTACCGGCGGCCTTTTCCGCCCATTTGTAAAACTCCGCCCTGGTCCATTCAAAACGATGGTCACCGTGCCGCAGCCTTGCTTCGTCCGGATTCTCATATTTCGCGTTGTATTCGCGGTTCGGTGTGGTCAGAACTACAACAGAGGGTTTGGCGTATTCAAACAATACCCGTTCAAAAGCCGCAAGACGAGACATGTCTAAATGTTCAATAACTTCAATAATACAGGCGGCATCGTAGCCTTTAAACCGGGAATCTTTATAAGTAAGCGAACTCTGGAACAGCATGAGCCGTTCCCGTTTACTGTCACCGGCCTGTCCAAGTTTTAATCTTTCACGTGCGTGTTCAAGCGCCAGATGGGAGACATCTGCGCCTGCGATTCGTTTAAATTGCTTTTCCCTGACAAGTAAGGAAAGGAGATGGCCTTCCCCGCATCCTATGTCGATAACGCTTTTCGCTCCGCAGCTTTTAAGCGCTGCGACCACGCTGCCAAGCCTCTGAGAATTAAGATTTAGTTTACTTTCGGCTGCCTGTTCCGGTATGTCAATATCTGTAAAAGTTTCTACTGTATCCTCATCTGCTGATATAAGCCGTGCGAAAGCCATATTAACCAAAGGGCGCAGGTGTTTTAAATAACGGTTGGCAATGTATTTTTTTTCGGGATGATTTAGCAGCCAATTTTCGCCGTGCCGCAGTAATTTTTCCACTTCATCCTCGCCGATCCAATAGTGCTTCTGACGGTCGAATACGGGAACGAGGACGTAGATATGCTTAAGCAGATCGCGCAAACGTATTTTAGCACTTATGGTCAGGTTCACATATTTACTTTTTCCCCAGGCGGGAAAATTTTCATCTGTGGCAAAAACCTCGTAGTTCACTGTATATCCCAGGGGTTCAAAGACCCTGTTCAGCATTTCCTGTTCGCCACGGCACGGCAGCATTGTGATAACAGCTGTCAGATCCAACAGAGAGTCGGATAAGGTCTGATGTTTGTCGGCACGGCCGGACATTGCGGTTCCAAACACTTTAGAAATCGCCGTACTCAGGAAAGATGATGAAACATAGGGACGATCGCTTACATAGTCAAACAACCCGGTTCCGCTTGAACCTGTTTTTCCACGGGCCAGGTCTATAGGATCGATATACAGAAGAAGCGCTGCTGTTGTCCGTTTATCCGATATTTCCGGATAAAAAACATAGGCATTACCGTGATTAAGCTCAAATTTTTGAGGCCTGTATGGATTTTTATGAAGGAGATACCCGAGTTCAGTTGTATTCTCCCCGTTATAGGTTATCGTTAATAGCATAACTAATCTTCAATAATGAATTATAAATGTATCGTAAAAATCAATATTTTGGAACTGCTTCAGGCAGACTGAAAAATTATTGCGGTATGTTTTTCAGCGCTTCTTCCACTTCTTTAAGGCGGGTTTTTAAAGTACCGATTGTTCTTTCTATCCGGACTTTTTCTTTTTCCAATCGCTCTTTTTGTTCTTCTTCGTTTTGATTCAGGGCGGAAGCGTTTCTGGTTTTAAGGGCGGTTTTTACAGAGTCGGGGCTTTTTCCTGCAAGGAGGGCTTTCTGGGCGCCGCTGCGATCATCTTCGCTGCGTATGCCTGCCAGGTAGCGCATGTTATCCGCTCCAAGGCTTGGATCCAAATCGTACTGGTACATTTTCATTGCCATGGTGGCGGCGAGTTTTGGGATTCGCAGCACTCTGTCCACATAGTCTTCAAAACGGCCGCCGATTTTATCACACAGATCGCTGGCTTTTAAAAGCTGTTTGCCGAATTCCTTTACCATGCTGCCGTTTTCTTCCAGGAATTTCCTTTTAATAAAGGCGGTAAGTTTTTCCAGTTCCGGTGAATCGGTAAAAACATTCTGGTATATGTTCTTTTTTTCCGCTTTATCCAGCAATTCGTGGAAAATAGCCCAAAACTCCGAAGTATGCGCTTTTGCTGAAAGGTTTCCTCCCCGTGCGCAGCAATGGAGGTGGTGGGCATATTCATGAATTGCCGTATAAATAAGAAGGTTTTCTCCTGTTTGATCGGGTGAAAAATTCCGGTTATGAAGGACAATTTCCCTTGTGTCGGTTTTATAGATTCCGTTTACCTTGCTGCTTTTTTTTCCGGAAAGGATCACAGAAAATTCCAGCGAAGCGTCTGCTAAAGATAGAAGAATTTTCTTAATTTTATCGTTATTCATAATTTATTACACCGGTTACAGCAGTGCTTCCGCGTCCAGTTCACAGGCAGTACAAGGTACGGTAACGCCCCAGTTTTCCAGCACTTCCGGATGGATTTCGCCGAAGACCCCGATAGGTTCACCTTTGTACAAAATTGCGGCGGCTCTTCCATTAATAAAACGGCTGTCGCCGGATTCTTCTACATCGTATTCCCTGGAAAGATAATAAAACAAGGTTTGTATTTCTGCTGCAATGGTATTAAAGTTTGCATCTGAGCCGGCATGAATAAACCCCAGATACTGCCTGGTTTTTGAACCATAGTTATCATCGTCATCAAGGAATGCTACTTTTCCTGTTTCAAAGATGCGGTGCGGGTAAGGCGAATTTCCGGAAATTGATTCACTTTGAAAAAGCGAAGAAAGAATACTGTCCCGGACATATTCGTAGTTTTCTGTCATTGGGTTGGATATTCTGATTATACTTTCTCCGCTGCCCCTCATTTTTTCTACAAGATCTTTTCGTGATCCCAGATAATTGTAGATCATTTCCTGGTAACCAAGACCCACCATTAATCCCTTGATCTTGCGGCTGAAGATTGTAAGCGGTGAAAGGCGGCCGACAGTAAAATCACGCGGCCGTTCAGGTTTAAAGGTATTAAGTCCCCGCCCCATCATAATATCTTCCATTACATCTGCCGCATGGAGAAAATCGTTGCGGTATTCAGGCGGCCAGGCACGTATACCCGGTGTTTTAGGTGACCCTGTTTTCCCAAGCTCCGTATCTTCCGTTTTTTCCGAGCGCACTCCCATGCGGGTCAGGGCTTGTACGCAGTCCTCTGCATTGATTGCTTCGCCTAAATATTTTTCAATTCGCTGCAGAGAACAAAACACCGGCTCCTGGAAATAATAGGGGGTAACGCATTTACGTCCGTAAGGTGTATCAAATTCGTATTCTACTTCTACCGGCTCAATGGTAAACCCGTTATCTGCAAGATCGCATGCAACAATGGAAGCAGCCAGGGTAACTGAGTTCTGATCCGTTCCGGTTAGTTCAATAAAGATATCCGTATCTCCCACCAATACGGCGCCTATGTCGGCTGAATTAATAATGGGCGGGTAGGAAAGCACTCCGCCTTCTGAATCTGTTAAGAAAGGATGAATCTGTTCATGCTCCTGAATAAATGCATACTCCTTTCCTTTGGGATGCTGTTTCAGGATTTCGCGCAGTGTAAGGGGAACATCCCACTGCAGCGGTACAAACGAAACGCTGTCCTGATCTACTCCCTTATAAATTATTGGCCATTTAATCTTGGAAGTCCGGTATATGCCCATGGAAATTGTGCGCCGCTTCCGTCCGAAATTCCACGCAAGTTTTTCCTGGGTCTGGATCATGTCGCGAAGCATGGGATCGCTGATCGCTTTTCCGGCTGCAATAAAGCCTGTTAAAAAGGGGCGTACTTTTTGTACAGATTTTTCTACAATTACTTTATATTTTGCGGGGTTATTTGTTTTGTTACTGCCGGGTCCGCGCTGTTTTCCTGCAAAGAATGAATAGTCCGGAATCGCTCCGCCGTTGTACATGCGCAGCTGGCGGGCGCATCCTGCAGTGCCCCAAAGGTCGGGCCGGTTTGTGTCGTTTAATTCAATTTTTAAAATCCGTTCCGAAACAGGCAGGGATTTATCGCTGTCTTCGTCAAGCTCAGCTTTTGCACAGCTTAAAGCTTCTTCAAAATGTTCGCGGGTTTTCCATAAACTTTTTCCGCCGGGGGAGCCGGCCAAAGTGTAGAATACTTCTTCGTTGACTTCGATCTTGGGCATTAGACCGTCTCCTTGGTGCGTCTGAGCCTGACATGTTCAATATCGTAACTGAACAGTTCACGCAGATCATTTAATCCCAGCGCCATAAGCGCCATACGATCAATGCCTATTCCCCAGGCGGCAACCGGTACATTAACGCCGAGGCTTTCCGTTACTTCTGGCCGGAAAATACCCGAACCGCCCAATTCAAACCAGCCCAGTACAGGATGCTTAATGTGAACTTCTACCGACGGTTCGGTAAAGGGGAAATAGCCGGGTACATATTTTACTTCTTTGGCGCCTGCAACCTCCAGGGCAAACATCTCCAGCATTCCCAAAAGTGTTTTAAGGTTTACCTCTTCTCCCAATACAATTCCTTCTGTCTGGTAAAAGTCCGGCAGGTGGGTGGCATCTACCCGGTCATAACGGAAGCAGCGTACAATGCCGAAGTACTTGCCGGGGATTTTTGCCTTTGGCAGGGTTTTGGCCGAAAGAACCGTTCCCTGGCTGCGGAGAATCAGCCGCCGGGTAAAATCACGGTCAAAGGTGTACCTCCAGCCATAACTGCCGGTTTTGCCGCCGTTTTCGTGAGCGGCAGCAACATTGGAAAGCCAGGGTTCTTCGATTACCCTGGCGCTGGAAGGTTGTGCAACTCTGTATGCATCGTGGATGTCCCGTGCAGAATGAAACTGAGGCATAAACAGTGCATCGGAATTCCAGAATTCCGTTTCCACCAAGGGGCCGTCGAATTCTTCAAAGCCCAGGGAAGCGAGTTTGTCTTTTACGTCTTCCAGAAATTGCGCGTAGGGGTTTGTCCGTCCTGGGCTAAGCCGTATGGGTGGAACCTTTACATTGTAGGAACGGAACGTTTTGCCCTTCCAGCTTCCGTCGGCAAGCATTTCCGGGGTAAGGGCGCCGATTTCTTCGCCGGTAATTCCCGCTGCCGCCAAAGCTGCTGCCAGGGCATCGCGGTTTACCGCTTCGCCCTCATCGGCTTTTTCTGAAAAAACGAATACCACCGTTTCCCGCTCAATTATTTTAAACGGCGCATCAGCGGCCCCCCGCTTTTTTGAGATACCAACAATGATGTTTTTTTCGGCATCGGAAAGGGATGTTTCAGCCAACAGGCCGCCATCTGTAATAACTTTTTTAAAGAGGCCTTTAATAAGGGCAAAATGCGCCAGTACAGGATTTTTGGCAGGATCTTCAAGATGTTCCAAAGGCAGGGTAATTGTAACTTTTTTATCGCCGTCCATCGCCAGTATGCCTAATTTTGACAGGCTGCCGAATGCGCTGCCGATGTCCTTGTTTTCCATCTTGAGCATTTTGGCAATTTCGGGCAATTTTGGCTTGTCTTCCATTGCTTTGATCCTCTGCCGTATCAGCTCAAGAATGCGTTCTTCCGGACTTCCCTTTTCTTTCCATTCCTGACCCAGCCCGGTTATCTCGTAAAAAATTGATGTTTCCCTGCGCAATTCCTGTATAATGCCTTTCCCAGCAAGCCAGGAAAGAGCCTGGTTCCCATTGCCGCTTTTAAGATGTAAGTCTTTTTCTACCCGATCTATCGTTAGTTCATCCCCTTTTTTATAAAAAAGGATAATTTTTATTTCCAGAGGATGAAGGTTTTTTACGGTACTTTGAAGATCCATGCTGTTCCTTTGAGAAACAGCATACCAATTTTATTTAAATTATTAAAGTGCTGCGGTATAAATATTGATAATCATAAATCAATATGGCATGATGAATACGGAGAAAATTATGGAAACAAAAAGCGGAACAGCGATGGAAATTTTTGCCAGCGGATTTAATTGCGCCCAGGCAGTTTTAGGATCACATTCATCTGATTTAGGATTAGATTTAGCCTTGGCCAAAAAAATTGCCGGTGCGTTTGGCGGCGGAATGGCTTATCGCGGGGAGGTATGCGGGGCTGTAAGCGGAGCTATTATGCTGATAGGCCTTAAGTACGGAAAACACATTGAAGGCGATAACGAAGCCAAAGAAAAAACATACAGGATTGCCGGAGAGTACTTAGCAAAATTTAAAAAAGAATACGGTTCAACCAAATGTTCAGATTTGATTAAATATGATTTATCAAATGATGAAGAATTGAAAAAAGCGCGCGAAGCGGGAGTATTTAAAACAATTTGCCCATTATTGGTTAAAAGATCAGTTGAATTGGTTGAGGAATATTTATAATCAATATTTTACCTGATTGACGTTATCGTGATTTTTGGTTATCATGGAGACGGTGATTTTATGAAAGGTAAAAAACGCCACGATCTAACATATAAAATATTGTATTTAATAATGCCGCCGTACTATTCCAGAAAATTTAATTTTGAATATGATAATATCGATGTTCCGTATTCACCGTATATTGTAATTTCGAATCATCTTACAAATCCGGATCCATTTCTTGTTGGCTCAAGTTTTAAAAAAAGCATGTATTTTGTAGCCAGTGATCATCTCTTCCGGCTTGGATTTGTCGGCAAGATTATTGAGTTTCTTATTTCTCCGATTGTACGCCAGAAATCAACACAGGAAACACAGACTGTTATTACAATGTTCAGGCGGCTTAAGGAAAAATGTAATATCTGTATTTTTGCGGAAGGAACTACTTCTTTTAACGGCAAAACCGGCGAAATCCAGCCTGCTATCGGTAAACTTGTAAAAAGATCCGGAGTTGCATTGGTAACATACCGTTTGTCCGGCGCTTATTTTACCAGGCCCAGGTGGTCCAGGTTTACCCACAAAGGAAAAATGACCGGAAAATGTGTAAACATTTACAGTCCTGAACAGCTTAGTACCATGTCCACAGAAGAGATTTTCCAGGCAATAAAGAATGATTTATATGTTGATGCCTATGCGGATCAAAAGAACAATCCTGTTGCATACTACGGAAAGCGGCCGGCAGAATGTCTGGAAACGATATTGTACCTCTGCCCTGTTTGCAAACAATTTACGACACTGAAAAGCAGTGATGATCGCCTGTTTTGCAGCTGCGGTTTTACTGTTAGGTACAACGAATATGCATACTTTGAATTCCCGGGCAGCAGTGAAAAGCCGCCGTTTACTACCATTACCGATTGGAGCGAATGGCAGAGGGAAGAAGTTAAGGAAATTGCCCTTTCCATGAAATCCCGTGACAGCAATGACCCTGTTTTTGCTGATATTGATCAGACATTGTACAGTGTAGAAAGGGCACGCCAAAGTAAAGAGCTTATTCGCGGAAAGCTTTGTTTTTTTAATAACAGAATTTCTGTAATAGATGATGCAGAAAAAGCGGTTGAATTTCCGCTTGAATCAATAATAGAAATTGAATTTATTACCATGATGACCATTATTTTTTCTACAAAGGAACACAGGGTTTACGAAATTCGTTCTAATTATCCGCGAAGCGCTTTAAAATACTGCGAATTATTCAAAGCCTGGCAATCTGTAATAAAGGAGTAAAAATGGATTTTTCATTTACAAACACATCGCTTTGGAATTTTTTGGTTCAAATGGGAATTGTTGCCGTAGTTTTATTGTTATCCAATATTATACGGAGAAAGGTTTTTTTCCTGAAAATGACACTGCTGCCCACGGCAGTTCTGGCAGGTTTTATTTTGCTTGTTTTGCGTGTACTAAATGTCCTGCAAATAGACACTGCTGTTATGGAAATGACCACATACCATACAATTGCAATTGGTTTTATTGCCTTGTCCCTGGTAATACCAAAACTGGATGATAAAAGGAACCCCAAGAATTTTGCCGCTCCAAGGACAGGGGCGCTGATTGTAAGCTCTTATCTGCTGCAGGGCTTTTTTGGGCTTGCAATAACAATAGGCCTGGCCTATACAATCCGCCCGAATTTATTTAAAGCTGCCGGTATTCTGCTGCCCATGGGCTTTGGACAGGGGCCCGGACAGGCGAACAATGTCGGTCTTACCTATGAGGCTCTTGGATTTCATGGCGGGCAGTCCTTTGGTCTTTCCATTGCGGCAATGGGTTTTTTGGTTGCCTACTTTGTCGGTCTGATATACATCAATATATTAAACCGGAAACACCTGATTAAAGATCCGGGCGAAGCGGCAAAGACCGATATTACCAATCCGGAAGAATTTGAAAGCCATAATGAAATACCGGTTTCAGAATCTGTAGACAAGTTTTCCATTCAGGTTGCCCTTGTGCTTACCGTGTATTTATTAACATGGCTTACGGCTACCGGTATAACAAAAGGACTATACGCACTGTCGGAAGACATCGCCAAAATGCTTGTTCCGATTATTTGGGGTTTTAATTTTATTGTCGGTACATTACTGGGCATGGGAATGCGCGGTATTTTAAGGTTGTTCCGCAATCAGGGCTGGATGACCCGTCAGTATCAGAATAATTACCTTTTAACGCGCATTTCCGGTTATGCGTTCGACTTGATGGTAGTTACCGGTATTTGTACAATTAACTTTGAAAAACTGTACGGTTTGTGGCTTCCCTTTGTTCTGGTGACTGTTGTCGGAACAGTTATTACGCTTTTGTATTTGCAGTGGATGTGTAAAAAACTGTATCCGGATTATTATTACGAAGGACTGTTATCGCTTTATGGGATGCTTACCGGTACAATCAGTTCCGGAATGCTCCTTCTGCGCGAAATTGATCCCAAGTTTGAAACACCGGCTGCAAACAACCTGCTGTTCGGCACTTCTTTTGGTATAGGTTTTGGGGTTCCAATGCTGATTCTAATCGGTATGGCGCCGAAATCGGATTTTATGGTTTTCTTAACAATGGGGCTTATTGCGGTGTACTTTTTCCTGCTGCTGCTGTTTATATTTGCCGTCAAGCGAAAGAAAGCTTAGAGCTGTTCCAAAACTCTGTTAGTTTTGGAACAGCCTTGTGATTAGCCGGCTCTCTCTGAGCCGGCATAGTTATCTTCTGTTTTTACAGTATTTTTCAGGATTGAAATAAGATCCGTATATTCATAATTGTCTGTTACTTCTCTGAGCTTTTTAATAAGATCATCGTTTTCCTGATAAGTATATTGTTCCAGTTCTTCCAATACACTAAGTATCGTGTTGATGTTGTACGATTGGGCGGCATCCAATAATTTTTGAAGTACTGAAGGATCCGGGGCCTGTTTTTCGATTTTGGCTTTTTCGTCTTTTTTGGGGAACAATATTTTAAGTTCTCCAACCAGATTTTCTGTAGCTTTAATAAATTCGTTGTTTAATTCCATTACCCTGCCAAGGTTTTGGGATTTTGCAGCCATTTCCAGTTCTTTGGCCAAATCTCCAACCGGAGCAGCGCAGATTCCGTAGCATGAACCTTTTATGCCGTGTACCGTAATGGTATAATTTTTAAGCGATTCCAGCGCTGCTGCCGCTGCTGCAGGCATAATACGGAATCCGTCAATGAATTTTTGAACGTCCTGCAGCAGTTTTGGCGTATCATTAACAAAGACTTTTACAATTTCCAGATAGTTGTCTTCTCCGCCAAACTGAGCGGCGCCAGCTGCAAGATCCACCCCTTCTATATTGTATGCAGCCAGGATATTGCTTTGTGTTTGTTCTTCTTCCTGTTCTATTTCCTCGGAGAGAAGTTTTTCTTTCTTTTCATTTCTGACCCATTGGTACAATACATTGTTCAGTACATTGATATTAATGGGTTTGGCCATAAAGGCGTTAAAGCCGTTAGAAAGGAAAAGTTCCTCATTTTCCGGCAGGGCATTGGCAGTAAGGGCAATGATCGGTATTGAGACGGAGTAATCGGTATCCAGTTCCCGAATGCGTTTGGTGGCTTCAATGCCGTCCATTTCGGGCATCATGTGATCCATAAAAATTGCGTCATACTTAACTTCAGCCTTTGCAATAAGGTCGATTGCTTCCTGGCCGGACAGTACCGTGTCTATGGTCATTTTAAAAGGACGCATCATTCCGCGGGCAACGGCATGGTTGGTAGGTACATCGTCTACAAGCAGTACCCTGGCATACGGAAGGTAGAACTTTTCTTTCAGTTCTTCTTTCCAGTTAAATGTTCGCAGTTTTTCTGTTATTTCTTTTCCCAATTCAGTTTTGTCTGTAACCCTCTGGGGAATACAGGCGGTAAAGATACTTCCCTTGCCGAATTCACTTTCTACATTTACATACCCTTCCATTAACTCCGTTAATTTTTTGGTAATCATAAGTCCCATTCCAATGCCGCCGGCAGAACGGGTGCTTTTTGTATTGATCTGACCGTAATCGGAAAAGATTTTTTCTATGGATTTGCTGCGGATTCCGGTTCCTGTGTCGCTGACTTCAAAAATCAGCAGTATTTTATCGTCTTCTATTGGCTGAAAACACGAACGGAGGGTTATGGAACCTTCATTGGTAAATTTAACCGCATTGCTTAAAAGATTTCCCAATATTTGTTTTACCCGCTGTTTATCACCGTAGAGTCTAAGCGGCAGGCATTCGTCAGTTTCGAGTATCAGCCTTATTTGCTTGTTGCCGATTCGTAATTTTGCCGACGATGCGGCAGTGCTGATAAACATTGGCAATGAATAATCTGAGCATTTTAGTTGCAAATCCCCGGATTCAATATTGGATATATCCAGAAGGTCGTTAACAATACCAAGCAGGAGGGAACCGGATCGATTTATAGAAGAAAGATTTTCTTTGGATTCCGTAGGGGCTTTTTCCATTTCCGATTGGGAAAGACCAATAATTGCATTAAGCGGGGTGCGGATCTCGTGGCTCATATTTGCCAGGAAGCGGTTTTTTACCTTATAAGCAATCTGGGCTGCGTTTCTCTGGAATTCCAGTTCCCTGGTTCGCCGTCTGACCAGTACCTTAAGATGATGTCTTGATTCCTTGTATTTTTGCAGCAATGCAAGAAGGAGGAAAACAATTACACCCAGCGCTACGGAAAAAACAATCAAGTAAGGCTGTCTTTGGCGGATAAGTTTTGTACGGTAATCGAAGGTCTTGCTTAACCAGCGGCTTTCCAGTATTTCCGTATTTACCAAAGCCTGAGCTTTGCTGATTACCGAACATAGTATTTCCTCGTTAGGGTTAAAGCCAAAATATGAATCTACTGTTTGGTAGAAGATTAGATTAACCTTGTATCCCGGTTCTTCCATGTAATTGGTCAAGTTAAGGATTGTATCCCTTGTTCCCATATAGAGGTCTATCTCGTCTTTTTTAAGAGCTTCTAACGCTTCTGCCCTTGTAGTATATGTAATGGTGTTTTGATGATTTGGAAACCAAAGGGGAAAATATTCAGCATACGCTGAATTGGCTAAAAGCCCCACTCTGGAATACAGAATTTCGTTAATCCCCACATCGGGCGTTTCCTTTTTTGAAAGAAGGGCAAAATTATCCCTTGCGTACGGCGTTTCGGTCCACAGAAAATGATCTTTTCTTTCGCTGGTTCGGATTAATTTAGAAACAAAAGCGCCCCCGCCGCTTTCCAGCTGGGCAAGGTTATCTGACCAGGTATCGTTTTTATTGCTTACTACTTCAAAACAGAGTCCGGTTATCGATTCAATTTTTTTAAGCACGTCCCATGCTATACCCTGCCATTCATTTTCTGCGTTATCGTAGTATGCCCAGGGATAATTATCTTTTTCCATAATAAAGGGAATGGGCGTTACTTCTCCCCGGCTTCCGTCATGGGCTTTTACAAACGCAGTTTCTTCTTCTGAGAGCGAAGCATGAAAACAATAGGTAAAGTAGTCCTTGTAACCCTGGTTGTACAAATTCACCAGATGAAGAAGGGCGCCCTGATTTAAGTATTTCTGCACAACAGAGATTATGGGAGCCAGTTCCGCCTTGCCTGTTGCCATTGAAACGGGATTGTAAACAGAAGGAATAATTTCTTCTATGGTTAAATCGTTCTGAATTGCCGCCGCCCCTTCGTATCCATCTTCGATAAAGGCGTCTATCTGTCCTTCCCTCAGCAGGCGGTAAGCTTCTTCAACAGAATCGACATAGATCGATTCAACATCGAAGGGCAGCGTCGGCTCAATCATGGAATGTGTAACAGAATTGGTTAAATATCCGAAGCGCGGATTCCGCCATGTGGAAATTGCCTGAGGATCGGGATAATGGGTAATCCGGGTAATGATCACCGTTCGCTGCGCAATGGTGCTGGTCATAAGGTATGTTTTAAGCCGGTCGGGAGTGGCGGTAAGTTCTCCGGTAAAGTCGATGGCTCCTGTTTCAAGGCCGCTTAAAAGTTCGGTCCACTCACAAACTACCGGAGTAAAGCGAAGATCGAATAAGTCACTGAGCCATTGGCAGAATAAGGCTCCAAAGCCGCCCATGCTGCCGGCATCGTCAAAACATTCTGAAGTAAGGTAGGCGCCATATACAAAAGTCCGGTCGTTTCTGCGGAATTCTTCTATTGCAACGATTTCTTCCCGGGTAACACCGGGAATGTCCCTGTAGGAAGTATAGACGGGAAATTGATCCTGGGAATTTACATTAGGGTTTTTTCCCTGGGTTCCTGATCCAATGCCGAGTTCTGTACAGCCTTGAAATAATAAGCATAATAGTACTGCACGGGTCAAAAAACCTGGCAAGGAATTTTTTAATATATTCAATTTCCTCACCTTATTAATATAACAATTAAACTATGGTAAGGGGTACACTATTCCATGTCAATAGGCAGCAAATGGCTGTATTTCCTGAATATTAACGTGAAAACGGCCGAATGCAGCCCAGCGGCCCTTACTCAGCCAATATGTGGGAAAAGCAGCCAAACTGATAAAACCGGCGGCTTCTTTGGGCCGGTTTCTCTCGTTGGCTCGGAGAATTGCCCGTAAAGCGGCCCTGGCAGCATCTTCCAGCGCTGCATATTTGTCTTCCAGGGGGCTTTCGCCGTAAGCCTGTGCAGTCCGTGTGGCGCCGGCTTTCCATTTTTCCAGCCTGTAAAGCTGGGTTTGTTCGGGGCGGTAATCGACCCACAAATACATGATTGGCCCGTTCATCTGTACATCGGTTAGTATCATCCGCGGATCATCAGCACTAATGGCGCCCATGGGGGTTAATTCCAGAATTTCTTCGATATTCCGGGCCCGTTCACCCACATCGTAGTGGAAAGACCAGCCGTAGATCATCGCCCCAAAATAGCGGCTTGCATCTTCCAGGCCTGTTTGCCTGGCTTCTGACAGGGGAAGGGGGGGGGGATTTTCAGCAGAAAAGCTCGGAACCGGTTCCAGCTCAATTTTAACCTCCCCACGCAGTACTTCCTGAGCGTACAGGGGTATGGCAATGCAAATTAGGACAAGTAAAAACCGCTTCATTATTATAATATCGGCTTGCAAGAGAAACAGCTTCAGCGTAAGCTTAAGGCATGAAGTTATTCCGACGCAGTGATTTTTCGAGGCCTTTCCGGTACAGCAATAATTCGATGGTTTATTATTTAATCGGGATCAATGTCCTGGTGTTTCTGGCTCAGCGTCTGTTTCCGCTGGTAACTTATTATCTGGCGATGATTCCCGATATGGTGCTTCATGGCTGGGTGTGGCAGGTGGCTACCTACATGTTTGTGCATGCTCCCCGGAATTTTACCCATATCCTTTTTAATATGCTGGGGCTTTTTATTTTTGGTATCCAGGTTGAACGCCGTATGGGCAGCAAAGAATTCCTTCTTTACTATTTTGTAACCGGGACCCTTGCCGGGGTAATTTCTTTTGCAGTCTATTATTTTACCAACACTCCTGCGATCCTTTTGGGCGCATCCGGGGCTGTTTTTGCCGTGGAACTGGCTTTTGCCGTTTTTTTTCCTGATGCTATCATCTATATTTGGGGGATCATACCCATCAGAGCTCCGATACTGGTTTTGGGGTATACTGCCCTGGAACTATTCTTTTCCGTTACCGGCATGCAAAGCGGCGTTGCCCACCTTACCCATCTTTCGGGTTTTGCCGTGGGCTGGATGTATTTTTTAATCCGCTTCCGCATCAATCCATGGCGGACATTCCGCGGCAGGTAAGCTTTTTCCGGAAACTGATATTTTGGAACAGCCCCAGATAAAAAAAATTACACATCTATCCTTATTGGGTATTTTAAAAAACAAAAATATTCTCCTTGCAATAAGAAGTACTATTGACTTAATAATAGCAGAGATTGCAATTGAAAATAACCTTTATCTGTTACATGATGATAGTGATTATTTAAAAATTTCAAAAGTTTATAAAAAGCTAAAAATGTATTAGAGGTGCAACCATCATCGCCAACAACCGGAACGTTATGTGCAATAACGAGATATATAATAGAAAGTATTGACATAAATAAAAAATTATGATAACCTGAATCAAGAGAATAAATTATGAAAAATATTGGTTTTGTTATTTTTATGTATTTATTAATCCCATTTTTGTTATGGGGACAGAGTATTGATACATCAAAGTATCAAGAGGTTACCATTAAAGATGCCCATGAAATCCGCAAAAGCAGTCCTGGACAAACATTGTATTTTAAATCAATAGGACATTTTTCCTTTGAACACTATAATAATGTTATGTATCATCACCAAACAGCATGGTATCATGATGGAAACTATGTTGGTGGTAATTATTATTCTAGAGATCTTCTGAATAGAATACGTCTTTCCCAAGTTGCAGTAATATATTATCGTTTCAGGATTGACAGCACGGGTGGTTTTTATACAGATTTAGATTATTTTGAAGTGTTGGATATATTTTTTATAATTGGAACCCGATATGTAACAAAGGAAAACTTACGTCTTCGTAATGAAGGAAGTTTATCAGGTGGCATTATAAAGACAATTCGGAAGGATAGAGTAGTTATTGTTCTTGAAGAAGGAAAGTTAGATACCATAGATGGTATTCTTTCAGCATGGGTAAAAATTAGGCTAAGTGATAACACCGAAGGGTGGTGTTTTGGAGGGTATTTAGGTTATTTAAGTCAATGATAATCCATTTCAGTTTGTCAAAAAAATATTATTATCTTCCAGGATGGTACAAAAAAAAACAAAAACGGTACGATTACTATTATTGAAAATATTTTTAAAGAAAAACTTGACAAAAATAAAATAATTAGTATATATTCATAAAATGAAAAATATCTACTTGATATTTTTGTTTCTATCTATCTCATTTGTTGGTTGTTCAACTTTAAAACATGATAATAAAAATGATTCAAAACATGATAATAACGATGAATGGATAAAACAAAATAGAGAATATGAAGAAGGTGTTTTCGTATTAGAAATTAATGATAATATGGATTTTGCAATTACAATTTACAGCATATACTTTGATGAAATTATTGGAAAAGTTGAAGGAATACTTAAGCAAATTAAATCTGAAACCCGACTAAATAGAAATTTTTATTACGCTGTTTTTGAAGATTATTCTGGTGAATATAATAATAAAAAAAGAAGTTGTATAATTGTGTTGATTGAATATGGAAATAATATCCAGGTTAATTTATTTGGAGATGATGTAAATAGTTCTGGTTACGGCGATTATAGCTATAGTGGTTTATATGTTAAAAATAAACAATTAGATGAAAGTCTAGAAGAGAAAATTGGATTTATTTTCAATAATATTTATGAAATAGAAAAAGTAAAAAGCCTATTGGGATTACATATTGAGTATTTTGTAGAAATATTTGATGAAATAACAATTATTGAAACTGACGATAAAATAATCATTGAAGGCTGGATACCTGGAGGAAATAGATTTACAAATGGAATTATTAAAATAGAAAATGATTATTTTGCCGTCTTGAATTTTTAATCAAATCCAATTCATTTTGATTTTACCCCCACGTTTTAACACACTCCCGCTTCAAAAACGCATACAACTCATCAATAATCAGTTTT
>Ga0082212_10006312_pt1 | contig 15970 bp, 16 predicted proteins | sample TergutNt197P3_FD_71548 | JGI IMG/M metagenome (GOLD analysis project Ga0082212, IMG submission 71548) | Neocapritermes taracua P3 segment gut microbial communities from Petit-Saut dam, French Guiana - Nt197 P3 | ecosystem: Host-associated > Arthropoda: Insects > Digestive system > Gut ... | reverse complement strand
TGTCGAAGGGCGGAGGACAGTTGTCAGGAGATAGGGGAGGGGAGGGGCGGAGAGAGTTGTGGCGTGAAGAAAATGTGTCACAGCGCCTTGCATACGCAGTGGTTCGTGGGGAGACGCAATGGATCAAAGAGGACATTGGCGAGGCAATGGCGGCAGGCTACTCTCCTATCAAGATCATAGAGGAGTTGCTGATGGAGGGAATGAACAGAGTGGGGCAACTGTTTGGTGCAGGGAAAATGTTTTTACCCCAAGTGATTAAGTCGGCGCGGGTGATGAAGCAGGCGGTAACCCTGCTACAGCCCCGGTTGCATACACCGGACGCCTCTGCGCCTGCCACCTCTGCGTCCACTACTCAATACAGAACAGGTGTTATTGCCACCGTAAGGGGTGATGTGCACGACATTGGCAAAAACATTGCCGCAGTGGTGATGGAGTGCCACCACTACCGCATCATTGACTTGGGGGTGATGGTACCGGCGGCAGATATTGTTCGGGCTGTTGTGGAGTATCAGGCAGACTTTGTGGGGTTAAGCGGATTGATCACCCCCTCTTTGGATGAGATGTGCACTGTGGCGGAGGCGATGGAGTGCGCCGGAATCAATATCCCCCTCCTGATTGGAGGCGCAACCACCTCAAAAGAGTATATTGCCTTGCGTATGGCACATAAATACAGCGGTTTGTTGCTGCATTGCCCCGATGCCTCAGCCAATGCACGCTACCTTTCACGCTGGTTTGCCACCGAGCAACGCGAAGCGTTTATGCAAGAGGTTGGGGAGGAGTATGCACAAATTCGCGCCGCCCACACCCCATCCACAAACAACCGCTACACGGTAGAGGAGGCACGCAAGTACAAATTGGCGCTCACTTTTGAGAAAGACCATTTGGCAACTCCCGCATGGACAGGGGTACGGGATTTCAACATTCCTGTGTCAGAGTTACGCGAACTCATCAACTGGAACGCATTGTACGCCCTTTGGGAGGTGAACGCCACAGGCAAAAGGCAGGGCGCGGCGCCTCAGCATCCTGAACTTGACAACCAACACTCAATACTTGATCCTCAGCATTCCACCCTATTGCATCAGCAAGAACAACTGCGGCACAATGCTGCCTCTTTGCTGCATCAGCAAGAACAACTGCGGCATGATGCTACCTCTCTGTTGCATCGCTTCATCACAGGCGAATGGGGAGAGATACGCGGATCGGTTGGCTTCTTCCCCGCCAATTCAGATGGTGCAGAGCGGATTATCGTCTATTCAGATGAACAGCGCACCACAATAAGCCACACCTTTGAGATGCCACGTCAACGGAGGCGTTATCAAAAAGTGGGCGCATGCGACATTCAGGAGGGAAACACTTTCCTGTGCCTCTCCGACTTTGTAGCGCCCGTTTCGTCCTCTTCCCCCGCCTCGTCCGCCAACGACTACATCGGTCTCTTTGCCATAAATGCCTCCCCACCGCGTGTTGAACAGCAAATCAACCATTGGCGCACGCAAGGAGACGAGTATCGCGCCATCTTATTGCGCTCGCTGTGCGATCGTTTGGCAGAAGCTTCCTCCCTTTGGCTGCACCGCAAAGTACAAACCGAATGGTGGGGTTACGGCGCAAACAAGGGAATCCGCCCTGCATTTGGCTACCCCTCCTGTCCCGACCATGCCCCTAAAGTCGATGCACTCAGGTTACTCGAGGCGACTGAACGAATCGGCATTACCCTCACCGATACCTTTATGCTCCAACCCGTCTCCGCTATCACCGGCTTCTACTTTGCCCATCCGCAGTCAAGGTATTTTAGCGTGTAACCGCTACTTTTTTGTGGACTTTCTGTTTCAAAATCGGTGCCTGTGGCAAAATTTCACATTTTTAGTACTAATAATGTGAAATTTTTCCTACTTTTGCGGGGCAATAAAAACAGGAAGAGATCATGCAACGAAAATTATTACAAGATCTGCTGTATTGGAAAAATAGCCCAAAACGCAAGCCTTTATTACTCGAGGGCGCTCGGCAAGTGGGAAAAACGTACTTGTTGGAGACGCTTTTTGGTAGAGAATATTACGATGGTGTGATTCGGATAAACTTTGAGAAAGCCGATCCGGAATTGCACAATCTTTTTGAAGGAGCTATTGAGCCTAAGCGCATTATCAACTACCTCTCCATGAAAGAGCATAAACCGGTTCATCCCACTCAGACCTTAGTCATTTTTGACGAAATACAGGAGGTCCCTCGCGCCTTGACCGCTTTAAAGTATTTTGCGGAAGATGCTCCGGAGTATCATATTGCAGCCACAGGCAGTTTGTTGGGCATTGCCCTGCATAGCGGCACCTCTTTTCCGGTGGGCAAAGTCGATAGAATACGTTTGTACCCTATGGATTTGGAGGAATTTTATTGGGCTTTAGGCTTACAGAGTCAATCGGATGAGGCGCGGACTGCGGTGGGCAATCTTTGCAAACCTCTTTTCTCATCATCGCTTCAGGACGCTTTTCAACAGTATCTTGCTATAGGGGGGATGCCGGCTGTTGTCAACGAGTGGAGGGAGAACCATAATATCGACACGGTAGAATCCATGCTTAAAAATATCCTTTCTGATTTCAGAGATGACTTTAGCAAGCACACCACAAACAGTGAATCAAGAAGAATCGCCAATCTTTGGCGTAGCGTTCCCAATCAGTTTGCCAAAGAGAATCACAAATTTACCTATAAAAATATTGAGCCTTCGGCACGTGGTCGCGACTATGCCTTTGCCCTTGATTGGCTTATTGACGCCGGACTGATTTATAAAATCGACCTTGTGCCCCATGGAGATAAATTACCCCTGTCGTTTTACGCAAATAACGCTGATTTTAAAATTTATACGCTTGACGTGGGTTTGTTGAGGCGTTTGGCAGACCTCTCTTCGTCGGTAGTCATGGGCGAAGACAATATTTGGTCAAATTTTCGCGGCTTTTTTGCAGAGCAGTTTGTATTGCAGCAACTCTGTTCTTTACACTTTGAGGAAGCCTATTATTGGATGGGCAATGCCGACACCCCTTCCCAGCCAAAAGGGAAAAGCGAATTAGATTTTGTAGTGTCTTACAATAATCAGATTATTCCGATTGAAGTAAAATCTGGTCATAATGTTAAGGCACAGAGTTTAAGAACGTATAGAAACAAATATAATCCAAAATTGAGCATCCGTTTTTCCCTAAAAAACCTCGAATACAACGAGGGATTGCTGAATATTCCGCTTTATTACTCATTTCTGCTGAAAGAACTACTGATTCAAAAGGATAGATTGGAATTGTTCACATAGATTTTGTACCTTTGCTCCGCCATTATCCATCAAATGTCATTTGACCCGCAAATATTGTCAACACTTCTTTTGTCCCATTTTCCCGACATACCCTATACCTCAATTTTTACACCCTCACCTGTTGCAGGCACGAAGACCAAATCTATTGGATGAACAAACAATTAGCATATAGAGGATATGAAGTACAATGGAATGATTGAAAACAAAATACCAAAAACACCTACTTATGCGCACCTTCTCCTTTGAATTTTTTCCTCCAAAAGACGAAATTGCCGCCGTTGATTTTGGCATCAATATCGGTAAACTGTTGCACCTTTCTCCCTCCTTTGTGACGGTTACCTACGGTGCGGGAGGGTCGAGCCGCGAGCGAACCTTTGCTTTAGTGGAATACCTGCAAAACAAGGTAAAAATCAACACAGTGGCACACTACACCTGTGTCGAATCCTCCCGCCTAAAGATAAAAGAGGATTTGACTATCCTCAAGAATATGGGCATTAAGCGTTTGATGCTTCTGCGAGGCGATCCTCATCAAGGCGCAAGCCGCTTTCATACTCCCCCGAATGGGTTTGCCCACGCCTCTGAATTGATTGATTACACCCGCTCTCTGTATGGAGACCAATTCACCATTGGCGGTGGCGCGTATCCCGAAACGCATCCCGAAGCTCTTTCGGCAGAGGAGGATATTCTCAATCTAAAGAAAAAGGTTGACGCCGGCTGCGACTTTCTCATCACGCAATTCTTCTTCGACAATAGCCGTTATTACGGCTTCGTAGCGCGGGCGCAGGAGGCAGGCATCACCTGCCCCATCATCCCCGGCATACTCCCCATCTCCCACTACAATCAATTGGAGCGATTTGTACGCATCAGCGGCGCACACATCCCGGACTCCTTTCGGCAAGAGTTGGAAACCCACAAAGCAAACCCCGAAAAGATTGCCCAAATTGGACGTACCTTCGCCACCGCCCAATGCCGCGACCTGCTCCTCTCCGGCGCCCCCGGCGTCCACTTCTACACCCTCAACAAATCACGCGCCACTGTGGAGATTTTTGAGAGCCTGATGAAGTGAGGAATCTTGGAAAAATGAAGTGGTTTACCCCAGAAACATCGCTGCGTGAACGGAAGTTATGTTTTTATCAAAATGTTTTGTCTCCTCATCATTCGATAGTATAAATGCTTTTTTAACCGGTTTGTCCAATATTTTGTCCAATTCAAAGAGGTGTTTGGCGTCAATACTGTTGACTTTTTTCGCCATTTTTATTTCAAATGCATAGTAACAATCAGGGAGTTCCAATAATAAATCGACTTCTTTATCATCGTGTGTACGTAAAAACGAAAATCGGGCGGGAGATTGCAGGTTTTTTGCCTGTTTAAACATTTCGGCAATCAAAGCGCTTTCATATTCACTCCCCGTCATTCCTCCTCTTTTATGCAGCACTGCCTGTACAACTCCCTGATCTAAATAGTGTACTTTTGGAGATTTTACCAAGCGTTTATTTTCATTTTTTGACCACGAAGGCAGCACAATCGCTTGGTAGCTTATTTCAAAATAGTTGATATATCGTTGTACGGTTTTGACGTTGATTCCTAATTGTGTGCCGATAGAAGAGGCATTAACGAGATTCCCTGTGTTTATTGCCAAGTATTGTTGCAATTGAATGAATGGCTCCAAATCACGAAAAGAGGCAAGATCTCTAATATCTCTTTCCAAATAGGTACGCACATAGTTATGTAGCCAGTCGAATTTCTCATTATCAGTCGAATCATTTTCACTTATGGCGGGGAATCCGCCATATTTTACATAATGAGCGTATGCTTCTAATTTTTTTGGCTGTCTTTTATCCAACAAAAAAGAGGGGGCATAGTCAACTTCTTCACCCTTTAATAATTGTTGAAAAAGAGAATCGGATATGGTCTCATGCCAACCGGTGGTTTGAAGTTCGGGTAGCGTGAGCGGATACATTTCGATAATGGAACATCTTCCGGCTAAACTTTCACGTACTTTTTCCATTAACAGGAGTTGGCTTGAACCCAAGAGAATATAACGTGGCTCGTCGAATTGATCGTAGGTGGCTTTAATACTTTCAATCAATTGCGGATCCTTTTGAATTTCGTCCACCAAAGCAGTAGGATATAGCGTTGCCCACTGAGGCGCCGATAACGTTCTGTACGTACTTCGCAAAACCGGATCTTCAACAGACAAATAGGCGTAATGGGGGAACGCTTCTTTTACCAAAGTGGTCTTCCCCGTTTGACGAGCGCCTGTAAGCACTATGATCCTGCCAAATTTTGATTTGCTTTTTTCTTGAAGATGAGCGATAATAGTTCTATTTTTCATACGTCTTTTTTTTATTTTTGTAATTACGGTTATATGGGACTCGCATATTCATTCTCTTTGGTGTACATTAGGGGGTATGCTCGTTTCATAATTAGCGTGCGTTAAAATGCGATGCAAAAATAGGCATTTTTCAGATTGATTCCAAATTTTACGCCAATATTTGTATTTCAATTCCAAATTTTACGCAAATATGGGTATTGTACCCCTCATTTTGCGTAACTCTCCCGCATACTCCCTTGCCCTTCCCTCTGTAACGCTATTGAGCAGCGCCCAAAATTGAGGACCGTGGTTCTTGATGCGGGTGTGGCAAAGTTCGTGCAGCATTACATAGTCTTGCAAATGTTCCGGCAGCATGATCAATTTTAAGTTCAGGTTGATATTGTTTACCCCCGAACAACTGCCCCAGTTGCTTCTGTTGTTTTTGATAAACGACTTGGCGTACACAAAGTGGTATTGGTTTGCCAACTGCGCTAAACGGGGAAGGAGTGTATCTTTTGCTTTCCGGCGCAGCATCTCTACTTCCTGAGGCGATATTTTTTGATAGTTTTGATCGTGTTGCTGTTTTCTGTCCAAAGTTTTTTCCCATGCGGCTATTGCCCACGCCTCATGTTTCTCCAAAAAAGTTTGCGCCTGTGCAAAAGAGACGTGCCAGGGGTAGGAGAGGAGTAAGCCGCGTGTGGCAGAGACGCTCAGACGAATGTTTTTTGACCCTTTGCGGCGATAGAAGGTAACACACCCCAAGCGCGGATGTTCCACCGCTCGTTTACACGAAGCGGAAGCGGTTGAAGCGCCGCCTGCCATCACCCGTGCAATTTTACCCAAAAGTCCCATAATACCACGCCAATACTTACCGACACATTTAGCGAATGTTTGGTGCCAAACTGCGGAATTTCAATACTTCCATCGCTCATATCCACCACCTCTTGATCTATTCCCCGTACTTCGTTGCCAAAAATCAGGGCGTATTTTGGATCGCCTGTAAAGGTTGCGGGGTTAAAAGGGTGTTTTGCATTTGCACACGGATCAAACTGATGCAAAAGAGTCGCCCCTTCCACCTGCTCAATGGCAAGCACTGTATAGCCCTCTTTGCGAAGCAGGTGCACTGCTTCAGTGGTGTCGGCCATATAGACCCATGGAACAATTTCCTCCGCTCCCAATGCTGACTTGTGGATTTCTGGAGTGGGTGGCGTTGCGCTGATGCCGCAAAGATAGATCCGCTCTATGCAAAAGGCATCAGCACTTCGAAAGGCGGCGCCTATATTGTGCTGACTGCGAATATTGTCAAGCACCAGAACAACAGGCAGTTTATGAGCGCTTTGGAACGCTTGCGGAGTGAGGCGCTGCAATTCGGAATTTAGGAGTTTTCGAGGCATATCACGTAGAGATTCGCAAAGGTATGATTATTATTCCTACCTTTGCTCAATTTATGGCGCATCTATACATCATAGCCGGTTGTAATGGAGCGGGAAAAACCACCGCCTCCTTTACGGTTTTACCGGAAATGCTTAAATGTAAGGAATTTGTAAATGCAGATGAAATTGCTCGAGGGCTTTCTCCTTTCAATTCAGAGAGCGTATCCATTGAGGCGGGAAAAATTATGCTCAGGCGAATGCAGGAGTTGATCAGGGTAAAGAAAGATTTTGCGTTTGAAACTACCCTCGCCCCCAGATCTTACGTCCATTTGGTAGAATTGGCAAAGTCGCAGGGATATTTAGTCACCATGGTCTTTTTTTGGCTTAACTCTCCCGATCTTGCAGTTGCAAGAGTGAAAATGAGATACGCAAACGGAGGACACGACATCGAAGAAAATGTTGTGAGGAGACGATATTTTTCAGGACTACGTAATCTTTTTTTACTATATTTGCCGCTGTGTAATTTTTGGATGATGATCAACAGTTCGGTCAATCCCACTCGGTTGATTGCAGAGGGAGCAGACAACAAGGAGGTCAAAATCCATCAACCTCAGGATTATAACGAAATAGTTAACTATGAGTGAAAATGAACGGAAAGAGCTCCGTGAAAAGATTCTGAACGGAATCAACCTCGCCTTTACACGTCTGTTGCGCGAGAGACAAAGGGATAACCGATTTTTGGTGATTTCCCGAAAAGGTCGGCAGATTGAGCAGGTAAAAGCTACAGAATTGTTGTCATATTCTGAGAAATAGGAGACTATTGGGCGCTTCTGAAAATTCCAAAATCAAAGATAACTGAGATAAAATGGAGGTTATTTCGTAACTGGTTATTGCGGGTTATAATCTCTTGGCAGCATATCTCCTACCCGTTGCGCTCCCATATCGCCAAAAAATATAAGGTGGTCAATGGTATCGGGATTTCCAAAATCATCCACTGAAAATCCCCGGGTCAAAAACACAATTTCGGAATTAGATTTGCTGTTATTATTCGAAATCCCAACCACTCCATAGAGAGGTCTCTCATGCACATAGGGATGGGAACGGTTTATGTTGGTTTCAAGGTTGATCAGCACTGTCTTTTGGGAGGGTTCATTGATAATGATAAAGTATTTACTCGGATCCATTCTGGCATATCGGTTAAAAAGCCTGAACTTTGCCTCATCTAATGTGTTAGTAACAAGATTTTTCCAAAAATACTGTGGAGAGCTGAGGTAGGTTTCGTCTCTCCGTTTTTTATACCTGATGTTATAGGGGTTTTGGTCAAAAAATGATGAGGTTCCCTTGAATAGAACCCGCGTGGCCTTTTCTATGTTCAGTGTGTTTTCTGTATATTGGACGCTAAAGTCATGCAGGTAAAAAGTAATATGATAGGCTAAATATTGATTTTCTACAATAATAGGATTGTTGGAGTGTCCTGTGAGGGTAGAGGTAACACTATTGTAGTTTAATACAATATCCTCTTCATTTAAAATCACGCACGATTTTCCTGCTTGGCCCGTTCCGAGAAATTGCTCTTTGAATACCTTCATTTTTTCGGTTCGGGTATATCGATCGGCAATAACCACCGCCCCTTGGAGTGTATTTTGTCTCTCTTGCAGGAAAAATGTGGATTCAAGATGATTGAAAGGGGGTTGAATAACCAAGGATTCGTATGATAAATGGCTAAATATCAGATTTGTGTTTATTTGTTTTTCGATAATTAGTTTAAAACGCCCCTCATTGTCGGAGGTGGTGACAACAGAAGTTCCGTCCAAAAAGATTGCTACGCCGGGGATTGTTTCCCGAGTTTTAACGTCGTAAATGGTGCCTTCAATGGTTTGCGCCTGCAAGCCCAACGACAGAAAAAACAGAATAGCTGCAAATACATTTTTCATGGTTATTGTTCTTTTTTCCATAACTTGGTTTCGTGCCGGATAATCTCCCCATCATTGCTCAAGCCTTCGATGACTACCGTATAGGGCGCCTCTTCGTTGGCAGTGTAAAACTCAAAGGATGCCATGCCATTGTCTATCTGCACCACAGGTTGCCAGTGGATGGTGGTGCGCAGGTCGGGCTTGGGGTTGTTGCGCCGGGGGGCGGTTTCATATTTTGGAGCATAAAACTCCATCGGCTGCTGATAACCCAAGGGGGTTATGGTTTTGATATGGGGTGATTGTGAGGTGATGATGCTACTGCCGCCGCCCATCTTGGTGTGGATGGAGATCACTCCTGCGCTGCCCTGTAAACCAAAAAAAGCGATATTGGAAGCAGATTTCAACACGTCAATTTGAGCCACTTCTCTCATGTTGATCATCTCAAGATAGCTCACGTCCACAGGAATACCGTCAATCAGCAACAAAGGGTTGATAGGGCCAATGGGTTCGTTGAGAAGACTGACCTGACCTCCGCGGATAGAGATATGAAACCCTTCACCGTTTGCGCCGCGAGTTACTTGAACTCCTTTCATGGGTAAAAGATCAAGTATCGTCTTTCCTTGGGCTGTATCTAATTCATCTTCAGAGATGTAAGCATCAGGTTTTGAATATAACAGAGATTTTTTTGGCTCGTTCCTTTGGGCTGTTACCACCACTCCGGTGAGCAGCACGGCGTCGGGGTCAGCCTCTATGGAAAAGCGTTGTCTTGTTTTATCGGCATATTGGGAGAGTTGCTTTGCGTCTGTTGGAGAGGAGAAGAGGGTCGGAAGTGTTTTTTTGGGAAAAACCTCCTCATCCAAGCGCAGTTCCATACGCGCAACTCCTTTTGCAGGGTTCACGCTGACCGCAAGGAGCGTGCTGTCGGGTAACTCTCCAATGGAGAGCGCGAATCGTCCTTCATGGTCAGTTTGGGTGGTATTGAAAAAGTTTTCGGCTACGGACATCACCGTAACCTCAACACCTTCTGCCGCTCTCCCCAGCAATCCGCTTGTAACCTGCCCCGACAGTTTGGTTCCTAATTCCAGCGGCAACTTTGGACAGGTAAAGCGCCCTTGCGCCAACTGTGCAATATTGTAGCGCCTCCAGCCTTGAGTAAGCATCAATAAATCTAATGATTGTGTTGATTCGGGTGTATGTTGAAAATAATAAGCCGGATTTTCGATGGTTCCCCTCAAATCTGACGTGAGCAGGAGTTGGGTGAGGATGTTGGTTGTGGAGTCTTGCGTAACTTCCCTGTCCGAAGTTACGGAAACCGAAAAAGTACCGTTCAAGGGGCGGCCATCAGGGTTAGTAATGGTTAATTGATTCTGTACTAAGGAGCGCGGGGCATATTCTTTTCGATCTTGCCGGTAACTCACCAATGCTTGATCCTGATTGTGGATAAAAACCAAGCGCTCACTCACGGGGTTCAGGCGGGCATCAAAGAGCGCCAAATGCAACACTCCCGATGGAAACTCCTCCTTTGGGATAGCCATCCGATTCGTTTGATGATCCCAAGGCTCAATCAGGTGCACCATTCCTCGCGTATGGGCAAGCAGATAAAGGCTCTCCAAAGAGGCTTCGGCAGATTTTTGAACTGATACATGAATATGATCCCCCACCTGCGCCACGGAAAGGGCGTATCCTAAATCCAAAGCAGTGGGAAGGTCAAACCGCTTTGATTCTCCTGTAATATCCTCACAAATAGCATAATAACTATCTCCATTTTGAGGAATTAACAAAAAGAGGCCCATCCCCAGAGGGTTCGACTTAAATGTTCCAATCCGAGTTCCCGATTGATTGTAAATCACGCCAACCACTTCTGCCGATTGGCCGTTGGACTTCATTGCCTTGAAGGCTATTTTTGAAGGCGCGCCCAACAAAAGGGAGCCGCCTTCGGGGTAGAAGGAGACATCAAAATCGTTGTCAGTCACAGGAATTTGACCAAACTGAGTATTTGCTTGTGACTCACTTGTTTGACTGTTTCCAATATAGAGGGTTTTGGTAAAGAGGTAATCCTCTGCCTGATTGAGCATAAAAGCAGTATAGGTCCGCAGTGTGTAGTAACCTTGGGATGTACTACGTGGAATCGTGAGGTGGCCATAGTATGTCTCCGCCTCCTCTTCGGGGCGGATTTTAACACGGACTACCGCCGAATCAGTAGGGTTGATCAACTCCACATAAACATACCGACTGAAAGAGGCAGGTTCATGGGTGATGGCGTCTGCAAGATAGATTCTGAACCAGATCTGTTCTCCTGCAAGGTAGTGAGGTTTGTCGGTATGCACATAGATTTTTTCCTGAGGAAACAGGAACAACTGTTCGTTAAACCGCGAAGCCAACTCTTTGGTTTGCGCCTGCAACAGGCAGCAGATGCCACAGATAACGATGCTTATGGTAAAACGTCTCATTCAGTCAAATTCAGAACGAATGATTGATCTTCTCCATCAAATCCTGTACTTTTTCCCGTTGTGTGTTGAAGAACTTGATACGCTCTTTTTCGGAACCGCCACACAGGAGGATAGAGCGTTGAGCCAGTTTGGAAAGATAGTTATCCGCTTCTGTGCAATAATCTTCGTCTAAAATAGTTAAACTATTTATGGTAAATTGCCTGACCACACAGAGTTTTTGCCCGGGTTGCTTCAGCAAGGCGTAGGTGCCCTCAAAATCTATCTCGCTCAAATAGAATTGAAAAGATGCGTCGCCATTTCCCTTTTTGCCCTTTTCCACCCATTGCTGAAACTTTGTTAAAATACTCCATAACCCTTCACAAAGCAATAACGGAAACTCTTTGGAAGGGAACATCCCCATATCAAGGTAATAGTTTATGAGCCTCGTGGTGGTATCAAGGGTGTGATCCGTCCATATTTCGGCAGAGGGTATAAATTCGTAGTCATCACAAATTTTTTGATGACAACGGGTAAATTCGGGTGTATCGAGTTCTTTTATAAAGTCATCCAAACTGCCACGATAATCGTAAACGCTGTTTGCCCATGTATATAATTTGAAAAAAATCAGTTCTTTATGATAAACTAAGTGGAACAGGGGAATATCAATTGCCGACATGAGGATACTCGAATCGCCGACGCTCCTCAATTCTTCGAAATGTTGCGACAAAAAAAGCGCATGACTCAGATAATCACCTTGTATTGACACATCAACCGGTCGATATGCACAATTGAGCGAATACACATCTTTAACCCCCTTAGAGAGGTCAAAAGGAATGTGGAAATGGTTACACAGGGTAGTTGCCTCTTCAATATCCAACAGCGTTTTACCGCTCATTCGCCGGTATGCCGCATCTGTACTGATATGCAGCGTGTCTGCTATGGCGTCAACCAAAGCAAGAGACGGAGCAAGGTGCTTTTGGATCTCTTTGAACAATCTCCTATAGATGCCGGAGTTATTTTCGGATTTTTCCATCATTGCGGTGTATTTCCAAGATTATTTTTCGTAAAAAACACAAATTTAGTACGTCTGAATCATTCAATTTTCGCAAAGATAACGAAAATAATGGAACGCCCCAAAATTTCATTTTTTTCGCCATTTTTTCAAGAAAACGGCTCCAAAAACTGCCATGGGCGTGCGTCAACCGGTAGTCCGGAAGATTTGGCAGAACGACTCGGAATGTCTCGAAGCAGTTTGTTTGAACTGATTGCTTTTTTGAAAGAAGAAATGAGGGCACCTATTATCTATAGTAAAAACAGACAGTCGTATATGTATGAATACCCCCCGAATTTTTATTTAGGATTTGAGCATGGGCATTTACATCCCGATGAAATGATAGACAATTTAGAGACTTAAACAGTTTCTCATCATTCGTTCTGCAAAAATTTTCACAGTCCTGTCTTTTCGGACTCTATCACTATTTCTTTGCATCGAAAGAAGTTGAGTCAATCAGTCGAGAAAAGTATATTGTTATAAATCTTAGAATAATTGTCGCAAAATTGTTGATAAATTTTCACCTCTGATGCAACATTTTTGCCCTTTTGTGCATCTATAGAATGAACTGTCAACCTTTGGGAACCCTTAACTATATATACATAATTATCTATCACTATTAAAATCAAGTTATTATGAAGAAATTTAGACCATTCCTGTTATTGTTTATCCTTTTGGCTGTAACCCACTGCGCCAAAAAGGTCAATACGGATATATCAGAAACAAAATCCATCTCGGAGGATCCAGATACCACATATAACCATAACCGCCAGATATCTAACAACCATAAACGCATAGTCGATATTCCGCCCTATGAATATATGCATGTATTTTAAAGTTTTCAAGATCCTCTTGGCAATGATTTGGTTAAGGGACTTGGATATAGCAGGGAAGGTGTTGACTATGCTTTTGAAGAAGAAGGTGGCGGGTTGGTAAAGCAGGAATTATTTTCTCTTGAAGTTATCTATCCGGATGAAAAAATGAGCCCGTATGGGAATTATTGGGAAAAATCAGGGCTCGACAAAGATGCCCCGTTTGCACCCATATTGGATAATCCGGATTATAATCCCGAAGTAATGTTAATCAGGAAAAACGGTACATCTTTTTTACAATTTTACTTTTATGGTGTGTATCAACTGTGGAGTGACGAAGAAGGTATATTTGTAGTTCAGTCGCCGGCGGAAACACTCGTCTACAAAATAAAGTGTCCCCACATTTTTAAAGATGAAGTGGAACACGAGATTGTCACTTATTGGAGATCTTGTTACCCGGAAATACAGGAGCCAATATTTGAGCGAGTGTGTTACCGCATTGAGTATGAAGGTAAAAAAATTCCTCATGAACAAGGATTTTTCTCGTATGAAAATGACACTTGGGTTACGGCAACCATCGTTCTTGGGAATGAATTGTAAAAGTAGGGACATTCGGTAAATCCCACATTCAAATCACAAATGCAATTTTTTTTCTATATTTGAATCCTGAAGTTGCATTTCCCGTTGAATCTACATACCAAAAAATGATAATATGATGAAAAAGTTTGTTGCTTATATGATGACTGCCGTTGTACTTATGACAATAGGCTGTCAAGATAAAGATGAAATACCAATAGAAGAAGTTCCTGCTCAATACATACGAACAGATGGATATGTTGAAAGCGGGAGATATCCGGTTACCACCGTAATTTCTTCTCAAAATGACCTCGAACAATATTGCGAATTATATCAAGACACATATAATTTAACCAAATTTCGAGAGGCAATTAACGTCTATTCGAATGAATTTTTTGCAGACAACTTCCTTATAATCGTTATGCTTCAGGAAGGAAGCGGTTCTATTAGACATCGAGTGAAAAGAATAGAATCAAATGGTGATATTGTTATTTGCCGTTTACTACCTTATTTACTAACCGCCGACATGGCAGCATGGAATATTATAATTGAAGTCAATAACGATTATGGAATCGGGCAGTTTCAAGTTAGACTTATGGATAAACCCCTATAATTAACAATATGGCAAATAACCAAAAATTAATATGATGATCACAATATCAAAATATCCCATTGTAATGTTCATGTTGGTCTGTTTTGTTTCTTCTTGCGCAAAGAACGATACAGATGCCATAATGAACATTTCACACCCTGAAAATTTGTATTACTACAGGTTGGGCGAAAAGCGCTTCCTCACTAAGGTGGATGGGAAGTTCTATCTCTTGTTTAACACAAAAGATGAAAGTAAACTGGGGGCAGAACTTGCCAAAGTGGGTATTGAGTTTCCGGAAATGAAATGGATAAAGACGTTATCGTTTTATGACATGTTATATGACCTTACCGGTTCAGGCGTAAAGAAATTTACAAATTGTACGTATATGCTTTCAGTAAAGGGTGATTATGAAAAAGCGGCTGCGGCACTATCTCATTCGCTCTATTGGGCCCCATATTACAAAGACGAAGATGGGCGTGAAGTGGGCACAACAGAACTTATTTTAGTTCAATTGCATCCTGGAACAACATTGGAACAAATGAAAAGACTTGCCAAAGAGTATTCTGTAGAAATGATAGGTGCAGCTAAATATTCACCTAAATTTTATTTGTTTGCCTGTACCAATCGTTCAAAAGGGAACGCTCTTGAGATGTCTGCTGTTTTTTATGAAAGCGGGCTGTTTGAAGTAGTAGAGCCTGATGAAATTATTACTGGACACTTCTAAACCCCCAAACTCTGCGTTACACTACATTGACAAAATGCTCATTTACAATTAGGAAACTCCGTTTTTATCATCGCCCTTTTTGTCATCTCAAATTTTCTCGCTATTTTCGTCGGTCAGTAGTGAAAAAATAATTTAGTATGGAATCAATGGCATTAAATAAGGAAGATAGAGATGAAATTAGTTTTATTGCATTCATAATCCCTGAATTTGCGGCTGCATATAAAATGAATGTGCAAAAAGCCTATCAATATTTAAAACAGTACGGTGGAATTGATTATTTACGTGAGAATTGGTGGGCTTTGCATACCGATAATCCATTTTGGGCGGTACGAGATATGTTTGAAATTTGTCGTCAAAATGGAGGTATGCGATGAAAGTATTTCACGGAAGTTATACGACAGTAAGCGAAATTGACTTGGCAAAAGGAAGAAACAACCTTGATTTCGGCAAAGGGTTTTATGTTACCAATATTCGCTCGCAGGCGGAATATTGGGCAATGCGAACAGGCAGATTTCATAAAACAGAGGGCATTGTATCGGAATTTGAATTTTATGAAAATGCTTTTGAACATTACGAATTGAAAGTGTTGAGATTTTTGGGGTACACAGAACAATGGCTTGATTTTGTAGTGCTAAACCGAGACCCAAAATCGCCAATTCCTGCTCACGATTACGATATTGTAGAAGGACCTGTTGCCAACGATGATGTAAATGACCGAATTGACGACTATCTCGCAGGCAGTGTTTCCAAAGCCGATTTTCTGAAAGAACTTGCCCACCACAGACCAACGCATCAAATTTGTCTATGTACTGCCCGTTCGCTACAAATGATTGAGCCGATAGACAAAAAGTATTATATTAGTGTAAAGCATATTTCTCGACCAATAATAGAAAAACTTGTAAA
>Ga0082212_10006311_pt1 | contig 15977 bp, 17 predicted proteins | sample TergutNt197P3_FD_71548 | JGI IMG/M metagenome (GOLD analysis project Ga0082212, IMG submission 71548) | Neocapritermes taracua P3 segment gut microbial communities from Petit-Saut dam, French Guiana - Nt197 P3 | ecosystem: Host-associated > Arthropoda: Insects > Digestive system > Gut ... | reverse complement strand
GGCCTCCTGAATCCAACAACTCTGCGCCGGTCGGTTAAGTACCGCCATGTTCCTTTTATATAACGCCACTATTTGTACATTGCTTGTAATCTTAACGGCTTCTCGTTGGAATCCAAACCGCTCAAAAGTTTTACAAATCGCATTTGGCGAATAGAATCGCACATCGCTCTCACTTGAAAGCTGAAAAAACAAACAATTGTGCATTATTGCTCTAAAGCTGACTTAATATAATTGGCGTCAACATCCATACGCATAGCCGTCTGCTCTATGGTAAGGCCAGAGCCGATGAACTTTTTTATTACCATGACAATGTTTTCAGCCACTTCAATAATATGATTATCTAAATCGTAAAATCTTATGGCTTGTTGCCCCCAGCTATGTTCTATCAGCGGATGAATGTACTCTATATCTGTGAGCGATTTTAGTTTTTTAGTAAAGCCATCCATATCATCTGTTTCAAAATACAATTCTATTGCATTATTTGAAAAAACAATTTCCGAATCCGGTTTATTGATAAAATTTGCCCAAGTATCAACCGTTTGAAGAAAAACACCGCCTGTCAACTCAACATTTGCTCCTGCATCCATTACAACGTCTAAATTCAGTACGGACTTATAAAAATCTTTGGATTTTACAATATCTTTAACAGCAATCAAAGTGCCTTTGTATTTCATTTTAATACCCTCTTTCAAATTCGGTTTATCTGGCAATTCAAACATTAAAATCCTCGCTTTTAAAATTGCTGTAATACCGCCCGCTCTGAACCGTGAACCTCAACACGCAGTAATCAGGGTCGGTCACGCCGCCCGCGTAATACGTCGTGTCGCCGTCTATCGAAGCGACAAAAGCGGTTTTTTGCTTATCTATCAAATTACCGATGGTTTGTTCAGGATTACGCATCATGTCAGATTTAAACTCCTTCCAGTTTATCAAGAGCTTCTTCTTCATTGGCAACAAAATACAGATGATTGCCTTTATTTTCCAGCCATTGTTTTCGTAGTCATGCTTATTCCTCGTTTATTTCAGTTGTATTATTGAGCTGTCTATATACACCAAGAGGTATTGGCTCATATCGTTGAATCTCCTATCTGCATTTTAAAATCAGGAACCGATATGTGCCAGAGGTATAGCGACGCAACTGTTCCATAAGGCGAATATCGCTTTGTATATCGGTCAAATTGCTCTTTGCTCAATTCTTTTAGCCCATAAAGGCGCATCATGCCTCGCCGTATCGCCAAATCCCCGAAACTGACCACGTTTGGGCGCATGAGGGAGAAGATAAGAAGCATTTCCGCTGTCCAAACACCAACGCCTTTCAGAGCGGTAAGCGTTTCGATGATTTCATCGTCGCTTTTTTCTGAAAGCGCGTCAAATTCGACAGTTTTATTCACTGCTGCATTGGCGATGCTTTTGACATATCCGGCTTTTCGCATGGACATCCCACAGTTTTTTATGTCTTCAATCGGCATGGAGTGTAGTCGCTCCGCGTCCATTCCGCACAATTCGTATAGTTTTGCACACACCGTATCGGCAGCTTTCGATGAAATCTGCTGGCTTACAATACTCTCCACAAGCGCGGAAAAGACATCTGGATTTGTTTCCCGCTTTATCGAGCCAATCCGGTCAATAACTGCCCCAAGTTTCTTGTCTTTTTTCCGCAGGTGATTTAGCTCCCGCTCGCCATATTCAAAAAACGGCATGATTATTCCTCTCGTATTAGTGTACTATCGGTTATTGTACCAAACGAACCAATCAAATTTCCTATGCTTGTCTGCACTATTGATGTTGTTGCTGATGAGAATTGAATCTATCAGGTTTAAGTAACCTTTGTAATCGTAGGTGAGCCGCATTTTCTCAACACAGTTTTTGATTTGCGTCGCGCTGTATGTTTTTCCTTTGTACTCGTAAAAAGAAATGAACTGGCCTATGTGATTTTGCATTATTCCATCGAATATCACGAAGTCGTCACTTTTGTAAACATAATAATTGTGGTACAGACAATACTTGCTGAAAAACGAAAACAGATTGATTTCATTCTTCGCCAGTTCTCCAATCAAGGAATCGTCTCCCGCTGCGACGCGCTCATCAAATTTACAATTCATTACTTTGTCAATCAGTTTAGTCAAATGAACCTTGCTCAAATGCTTGTTGAGGTTCGTGGAGTTGGTCATGTCAATCAAGGCGATTTTCATTGCTATTATACTGTCGTCGTCGTTTCGGGGGAATTTATTAAAACTGCTGTTTATTATCGCAGCTTCTTCGCCGTACCTGGGGTCGCTGTTTACGCGAAGCGCCGTTTCATCCAGTTCTTTTTCAGTGAATTTACTGACTGTGGGTTCGGTAGAGCTATTTCGCATTGCAGACGATGTATTTCGGCTGTCTTTTGAATAATCCTTTGGTTCGGGTATATCCTCGCCGCTCATTGGAAGTCTGACAGTATATGGCCTGGCCTTATCATTGCGTATAAGCCGTTTACCCTGAACAAGATTGTTAATGGTGGAATTGATATAAGGCTGCGGTTTTCCGGGAAAACAGGCGTCAATTATTTGTTTTGCCGTTACCGGCTTATTTACCGATTCACAAAACCGCATTATTACTTCTGCATTGCTCATATCCTTACTCACTCCCCAATAATCTTCACAAGCACTCGTTTATCCCGAATACCGTCAAACTCTCCATAAAAAATCTGCTCCCATGTGCCGAAATCGAGTTTGCCATCCGTGACAGCGACGACGACTTCGCGCCCCATGACGGAACGCTTCAAATGCGCATCCGCATTATCTTCATAGCCGTTATGGTCATACTGGTCATATGGCTTTTCCGGCGCGAGTTTTTCGAGCCAACGCTCGAAGTCACGGTGCAGACCGCTCTCGTTGTCATTGATGAACACGCTTGCTGTTATGTGCATGGCGTTCACGAGGCACAAGCCTTCGCGGATGCCACTTTCTTGAAGTGCGGCTTCAGCCTGCTGCGTGATGTTGACGTAAGCACGGCGGGTCTTGGTACGGAATTTCAATTCTTTACGATATGATTTCATTCTAATGATTCTCCTTATTCTCAACAACCTCTTGGCGCGTTAGATGAAGTCTTCATTGAAAACTCTGCGTTATTCCGTATTTACTCGTCCAGCATCAACGGTTTCTTTTTCGCGCTTTCCTTCAGCGCGGCAAGCTGCTCTTTTTCGATTTGAGAAATACTCTTATCGGGCGTCTGCAAATCCTCCGGCATCGTTCCGCCAACACGCTCAATGGCGGCGCGTACTTCACGCCCGACAACATAGTGTGCCTTATTCGCCGCCTCTGTTCCCTGTATGTCCTCGCGCCGAAGTTTGCTCTCCGTTTGTGATATGCGGAAAAGGTTCGCAATCAATTCCTCGCTGCCCATGAAGTCAAGAATTTTATCGCGGACGGCAAGACCTTTTTTATCGTGAATTTTCTGAACGGTCATGCCGCCGTACAGTCCCATGTACCCGGCGTTTTGAAAAACGGCAAATTCTTCATTCGTTATCACACCGGCATCACGCGCCGCTTCCGCAAGCATTTGATTCCATTGTTTGATGTCGCCGCGAATGACAAGCCGCTTGTTGTCCTCGTCAAGCTGATTGAATTTGTCCGCAACTTCCTGACGATAAGTTTGAATGGCAAAATAAGTTTGACCGAGCGCGATAACTTCTTTGCGCGGGTCGCCGTTTTGAACAATCAGGTAACAGGCATAGCGCGTCAATTCATAATCAATAATTTTTTTGGTTTTCCTGACATCAGGAAAACCTATTTCGCTTTCATTTTTGCGCGGCTTCGATGGCATTTCAACCGTTTTTTGAGCGTCGGGAAAATGGTTTGCGATTTCAAATCCGCTGTTCCGGCAAGCGAGCATGGCGCGGTCGATTACCTTTGAAAAGTTGCGCCATTGAATGTAGCCAAGCACAGGCGCAAGCTCACGCGCCGGCCAGTATTCGCTCCCGTCGTCGCGGATTATTTTTATATCCTCGAACCGTTTATATTCCGTTGCTTTTAATTCGCTCATTTTCTATTCCTCCACTTTTTTAGGTTTGCGTCCCGGCTTAATCGGAACGGTACGTGTCGGCTTTACAGCGTCCTCCGGGATTGCCCATGCGTTTGCGAAACGGGTCGCGCCTTTAATCCGTCCTTTGACACATAATATTTGAACTTGCCGAGCAGAAATATCCCATCGCTCTGCCGCTTCTTTTACGGTGATGTACCCATTCATTTCTTCGTGCCTCCCTTTCAATCGGGAATAAAAATGACAAGCGAATCCAGAAAATATTATATTCGTTTTATCGCATCTTGTCAAGTGGAAATTTTCATTGAGGTAGAGGCGCTGATGAAAAAAATATTGAAGTGTACCCATGTAGTGGACACATGTTTTGCGATTTCTAAGATCTTTGCCCATTAGTTTACCTTTGTAATTTTTAATATTGTATTCTAAAAACTTTGTATTTTTACATATTTTTTAGAATATACTCTAAAAACTTTGTATTTTTACATACTTTTTAGAATATAAACTAAAAACTTCTTGACTTTAATGTCTTAATGCTATCTTTAGGACTAAAAGTAAAAAGCAGGGAAATATGATAGACCGCCCGGAATACCTGAAGAAAATTGTATCTTGGAAAGACAAAAAGCTAATTAAAATCATAACCGGCGTTCGACGTTCCGGTAAATCTACCCTATTTAAGCTTTATCAGGATTACCTGTTAGCAAATAGCATAAACCCCGAACAGGTAATCAACCTGAATATGGAAGACCCTTCATTTCGGGATTTGCTTGCCTGGGATAAATTATATGATTTCATCAATGCCAAATTATTGAAAGACAAGAAAAGCTATGTATTTATAGACGAAATACAGAATGTCAAAGATTTTCAACGGGCAGCTGACGGACTTTTCATCAAAAACAATGTTGATTTGTATCTTACAGGTTCTAACTCGCATCTCCAATATGGAGAATGGGCGACTATGTTGACCGGACGCTACATAGAAATCCATATATTCCCGTTGTCATTTAAAGAGTATGTGTCCGCTTACCCGTATAATGACACGCATGAAACAATGTTCCAGAGATATTTGGAAAATAGTTCTTTCCCATACGCTATGGAATTAAGATCCGGCCAAAACAAATGGGATACAGACAGAATTCGCGATTATCTTGGAGGTATTTACAGCACGATTGTGCTGCATGATGTTATAGAAAACAAAAAATTGAGAGAAACCGGCAGATTGGAATTAGTTCTAAAATACTTAGCCGACAGTATCGGCAACCAAACATCTATAAAAAAAATCAGCGATGTTATGACAAATGACGGATTCAAAATATATCCGCAAACAATAGAAAATTATTTAGAGGCTTTGAGAGACAGTTATATTCTGTACCGCGCCGACCGGTATGATGTAAAAGGTAAAAAACTGCTTAAAACCCTCAATAAGTATTATCTGGTGGATATGGGCTTCCGTTATTTCCTGCTTGGAGATAGACAAATAGACACCGGACGCATGCTTGAAAATATCGTGTATCTTGAACTCTTGCGCCGCAATCGAAAAGTCTATATTGGGAAGATAGATATGCCGCGAATCCAAAAAAGTACGAAAGATGAAAAAACGGCAGCAAAAGAAATAGATTTTGTAGTAGAAAATAACACCGGAACAGAATACTATCAAGTCGCTGAAACAGTATTAGATAAAACAACAAGAGACCGTGAGCTCGCGCCTTTAAATAAAATTCCGGATCATAACCCTAAATATCTCCTTACAAAGGACGCAACTCCCTTGACATCGCATAACGGAATAAAGCAAATAAATGTCTTTGACTGGCTGCTGGAATAAACAATATCAAACGCCCAATCTCACGGCATGCGACACAAATACATCCTCTAATGTCGCGGATATACGGTCTATTTTATAATTCTTTATACCTATACTGTTTAAAGCCGGCGGGAGTTCCTTTTTAAGATTTAATCCCCTGCCGCATAAAATGTGAATATCACTCCCAAAGATTGCTGCCTCCTCAATAAAATCGAATCTTGATATTTTATCAAATACCGAAACAAAGTCATCCACCCTGAGGGAATAAACATTGTATGGAAGTTCGTTTTTAAGGTTCTCCGGAGTGTCGAGCGCAATGACCTTGCCGGCTATAATAAGCGCTATTCTGTTACAGTGCTCCGCCTCATCCATATAGTGAGTGGTAACAAAGATTGTTTTGCCTTCTCGGGAAAACTCATATATAAGCTCCCAAAAGTTTCTCCTCATTACAGGGTCAACTCCCGAAGTAGGTTCATCTAAAAATAAAATCGGCGGGTCGTGCAGTATTGCCGCGCCCAAGGCTAATCTCTGTTTTATCCCCCCGGGCAGAATATTAACTATTGCATCCATTCTATCGTCAATACCGGCCATATCTCTGACATATTCCATTCTATCATTTAACGTCCTTTCCGTGATTCCGTATATACGGCCAAAGAATTCAAGATTTTCCCTGACCGTAAGATCGTTATAGAGCGAGAATCTCTGCGACATATACCCTATATTGTTCTTAATCTCATGCTGCTCATTAACAATATCAAATCCCGACACAGCGCCCGTACCGCTTGTCGGCGTTAATATTCCGCATAGCATCTTTATTGTAGTGCTCTTTCCGGCGCCGTTTGGGCCTAAGAATCCAAATATCTCCCCCTTCCCTACGCTGAAACTTATACCGTCAACTGCCGTAAAATCGCCGAAACGTTTAGTAAGATTTTCAATATTAACAGATATATCCACTACTCGAACCTCCTGTTGAATCTTCTGATGCTCAAAAAAATCAGAATAGAGCCGAGTATAGTCAAAGCAAGAAGTTCCGGCCACAATACGGTAAATCCTACGCCTTTTAAAAATATTCCGCGAACTATTACAATGAAGTATCTCACGGGATTTAATAAAGTTATATATTGAAAGATTACAGGCATTGAATAAATTGGAAATACAAATCCCGAAAGCATAACCGCAGGCATCAGGAACAGGAATGTTGACAGCATTGCCTGCTGTTGAGTCTGTGATATCGTTGAGATATATAGACCGACAGACAGGGTACACATGATGTAAAATATACTTGAGAATATAAGAAACAAAAAACTCCCGTTAAACGGAACCTTAAACCATATAATCGCTAAAAAAGTTATTATCGTTATTTCAATAAGCCCGATAACGGCAAATGGCACTGTTTTACCGGCAGCAAACTCAATCGATCTAAGCGGAGATACAATTATCTGATCCATAGTCCCATTCTCTCTCTCCTTAACAACAGACATTGATGTAAGTACAATAGTTATTAACGCGGTAATAAGTCCCAATATTCCCGGGAGATAAAAATTTCTGCTCGCCGCTTCAGGATTAAACAAAATTCTCTCTTTAAGATTTAACGGTTCCTTAAATTTAATTCCGCCTTTTTCGCGGCTAAGGAGCGTGATCCTGAGTTTTTTAAACAGGTAATCGGTTGATATATCAAATGATATTTGATTTATATACGCCATAATAGCCGACGCCCTGCTTGAATCTGTTCCATCCAATATTATCTGCAGTTCAGTCGGCCTTCCGGATATTAGATTTTTTCTAAAACCTGCCGGAATATGAAGATACATATCCGCGTCACCCTTATCAAGAAAGGCTATGCCCTTATCAGGAGATTCTACGGACGCATAATATGTGAAGTAACCGCTTGCCGTAAATTTACTTACTAGTTCCCTGCTCTCCCTGCTCTTATCACTATCAAGAATTACCATCTTTACATTTGTAATATCCGTATTTACAGCATAGCCAAACAGCGCTAACATTATAATAGGCGCGCCAAAAAGAATAAATCTCATACGTTTATCGCGAAGTATCTGTTTAAACTCCTTCCGGATTAAACTCTTTACTATTGCCGGCCTTAAAAAATTCATCTTCATCAGATACCTTAATTACCGAGCCGCATCCTGAGTTTCTTTGTACAGATGAACATCACAATAACGGCAAAGACAAACAGGAATATTATTTGAGTCCTGAGCATTGCCAAACCAATACCCTTTAAGGCAATCCCCTTAACTATTACTATTAAGTATCTTGCAGGTATAATATGCGTGAAACCCTGAATAACTACAGGCATATTCTGTATTGGGAATATAAATCCGGAGAGTATAAATGACGGAAGAAATGTTAAAACCATCGCAAACTGAACAGATAACACCTGCACCTTGGTTGCCGCTGAGATTAATACTCCAAGACTCGTAGTTCCTATTAAAAACAGTAACGCAAGAAGATAGAACTCAATAAAGTTTCCCTTTATAGGCACATCAAAAACAAAATGCCCCACAGCGGCAGTTACTACAACGTCAAATAATCCTATGAACAAATATGGTATGAGCTTACCTGCCAACAATTCCCATGAGCGAATAGGCGTGGTCATGAGAGTCTCCATAGTTCCGCGTTCCCACTCCCTTGATATGGTTAATGATGTTATTAACGCTGATATAATAGATAAAATCAGCACAATAAGTCCGGGTATGATAAAGTTTTTACTCCTAAGCTCGGGATTATACAAGATTCTGCTTCTTATATCAAACGGCGGATCAAACGAAGAGATACCGGCTCTTTTCAATTCTTTGATTTTCATATTCATATTATAGTTTGCTATTATCGCTTTAACATAACCTATCGCGACAACAGCAGAGGTAGAATCAGAGCCGTCGGCTATTAACTGCACATCAACTTCTTTGCCGTTCTTAATCAGATTTTCAAAATTGCGCGGTATAACAAGAACAAGGGAAGCCTTTCCCGCGTCTAAGGCTCTGTCTATTTCGCGATAATTTTTTACGTAGTGTAATATATTGAGGTATTCGGTATGAGCAAATTCTTCTATAAATCTTCTTGACGTTGTACTCTTATCTTGATCAAATACTGCAAATTTTACATTCTTTACGTCAACGGTCAACGCAAACCCAAACAGCAGAATAAGAAAAACAGGAAGCATTAAGGACAAGATGAGACTTCTCGCGTCTCTTCTAATCTGAAGCCACTCCTTGTCCGCAATTGCCGCAATTCTAATGATCATGAAGAGCTTTTCTTTGCTGCCACGGCTGTTTCCCACGCATTGATATTTTCCTTTAATAGCCGGGGTATTTCCAAATGATAGGGACAGCGTTCAACACAGTCCCCGCACGCAAGACAAGCCTTGCCATTTTCAATCGCGCTTCCGGCCATCGCTTTTGCTTTTTCAAGCGAAAAGCGTTTAAAGAAACTCATAGCGTTAAGAACAGAACTTATCATGATATCCTGCGGGCAGGGCAGACAATAATCGCATCTATGGCACCATGAAGAAGCGAATTCTTTTCGGATACTTTCGATCTCTTTGCGATCGTCTTCGGTCAGCGAAGGTTTTCTTTTCACAATGGCGGCGATTTCCCTGATTTCTTCAAGTTTTTCAATTCCCGGATCAGGGACAACATTGTCAAACTGCAAAAGATAACGGAAAGACAGTTCCGCATTGCTCAAAAGTCCGCCGCCCATGGGTTTCATGGAAATAAACCCCATGTCAAGTTTTTGGGCAAGAGGGATTGCCTCGTCCTCTGCCTCGCGGTCAATATAATTAAAAGGAAGCTGAACCGTATCGAAACGGCCGCTCTTCATAAGTTCTAAAGCTATGGGGATTTTGTGGCTTGAAAAACCGGGGAAACGAATTTTGCCGGCTTTAAGCGCTTCTTCCATTCCCTCCATAGCGCCGCGCGGAGCAAAAATCTCATCGCGTTTTTGCTCAGAACTCACATTGTGAAGCTGATAAATATCGATATAATCCGTGCCCATCCTTTTCAGGCTTAGATCAAGATGTTCCAAAAAAGTCTTTTTATCAGCCGCCTGAGTTTTTGTGGCGATGACGAGACTCTCCCGCGTTATTCCCTTAATACCTTCACCGACTTTTTCTTCGCTGTCCCCATAGACATTGGCAGTGTCGATGAAGTTGATCCCAAGGTTTATGGCCTCCCTGACCAACGCCGCTCCATCCGACATTGAAACACGCATGACAGGTATGCCGCCAAAAGCTATTCTGCTTACCATCAATTCCGTTTTTCCAAATCTTACTTTTTCCATGTATCCGCTCCTTTTGTTATTATTCCTCAAAATCATAAATATAGCATATAGAGAGGCAATGCAATGCGTCTCTACTAACCGTTTCTTGCCGTAATCTCCATAAAACAATTTTCCAATGTGGGAAACTTCTTTTTAACCGATAAAACTTTAACGTTCTCCTTAGCCAAGAGGTCACTTATTATCTTTATATCTTTGCTTTCGGAATTGGTAAATATTTTAAGCCCGTTACCTTCCCTTATTATATTCTTAAATCTGCCGTTCTTGATCAACACTTCTTCAGCTCGCCATACATTTGCCGTTATTACCTCTAACAATAATCCGCCTATGGATTTTTTTATTTCTGCCGGGCTGCCGCCGGTTATAAATCTGCCTTCACTCATCATAGATACTCTGTTACACCTTTCAGCCTCGTCAAGATACGCCGTACTTACAACTATTGTCACTCCGTCGCTTAAAAGATTATACAGTATCTTCCAAAATTCTCTGCGTGAAACAGGATCAACGCCGTTTGTAGGCTCATCAAGGAGAATAAGATCAGGACTGTGTATGAGAGAGCATGCCAGGCCTAATTTCTGTTTCATCCCTCCTGAAAGTTTTCCCGCGAGTCTGTCTTTAAACGGCTCTAATCTGCTGAACTCGTAGAGCGCGGGGATTCTTTTTTTTATCTCGGTACGCGATACTCCGAAGAGCCTTCCAAAAAAAACAATATTCTCTTCAACCGTTAAATCCTCATATAACCCAAAGCGCTGAGGCATATATGCGAGGTTTTCCTTTATCTTATACAGATTCTCTTTAATTCCCTTGTCATTAATTTTAATCTCACCCGAATCAGGTTCCATTATTCCGGATATCATGCGAAGGAGCGTACTTTTGCCCGCGCCGTCAGGCCCGACTATACCGAATATCTCTCCCTTTTGAACATGAAAATTCAGTTTATCTACTGCCGTGATATTCCCGAACCTCTTTGTAAGGTCTTTTACCGAGATCACTCTTGCTCCCCGGAGATAATTATCCCGGCGTCTGCCGGCATCCCCGGTTTAAGTATCATATCAGGATTACCAATTGTCACCTTAACCGCAAATACCAATTTTACCCTTTCATTTTTGGTCTGGATAGTCTTTGGAGTAAACTCAGCCTTGTTGGATATTGACGCAACTAATCCTTCAAACGGCCTGTCAGGATATGTGTCAATATATACCTTTACTTTCTGTCCTATTTTAATCAAACCGAGTTTGGTTTCATCAACATATATGTACATCCATGTCTTTGTTATATCCGCAAGCGTAAGTATGGGCGTTCCGGGAAAAGCGGTCTCCCCAATTTCTATATTTGTACCAAGCACTACTCCGTCAATCGGAGAATAAAGAACCGCATTTTGAATAACAGCGTTTATCTGATTATACCCCGCCTTTGCGATTTTATATGCCGCATCCGCATTGTCAAAATCTCTTTTTGCTACGGAACCGCTCTTGAACAACTCTCTCATCCTGTTATAATTTTTTTCAGCATTTACAAGATTCGCTCCGGCGGATAATCTTTGAGCCGAAAGCTCCTCATATTCAAGTTTGGCAACAAGGTCGCCGTATTTTACCTCCGAGCCTTCAGGTTTGGGGAGCTCGATTACGCGTCCGGAAATTTTGGAACTTATTTCAATTTCCGTAACCTCAATAGTTCCCGAACCTGAGATCGCGCCGTTGTCGCGTTCAATGTGCCTGAATACTTCAAAATACAGCGTTAATACTGCTATTACAACAACAAATATTATTAAAGGAATAAGTTTTTTTTTCATCATTTCATCCTTTCAAGAATAATAGAATCATCGCTAATACCTGTTTCGTTCTTTAGTTCGGCTAATGCAGTATAGTATGACCTGATTGCATTTATATAACTTGTCTTGGCCGTAGTAAGAGCCAAATCCGAGGATATTAAGTCCGAATTCTTTATAATACCCGCCTTAAAACTTTCGCGGGCTATGCGCAGGCCTTCGAGCGCGGTATCAACATTATCCTTTTGAGATAATATTGTCATATAGGACGTGATGAGCCTTGAGTATACCGAATCGATATTTATGGTTATGAGCCTCTTCAGCCTCAATATCTCTTCCTCAGCCTGTTTCGCGGCAAGTTCTTCCCCTTTCGCAAAAGAAGCGTTTGAATCCAATCCCAGCAAAGAACCCCACCTATATGTCGCGGCAACTCTCACCTGCCATGTATTCTGCCATTTGCTATAACCAAATACTTCGGATAATCCTGACGCAATTAACGGATTGCCGCCTCCAATACTATTGGGATCATTCTTTGTCTTACCATAATAACCGCTGACTGTAAATGTCGGCCATATATAGTAAGATTCATACACATTCGCCATATAACCGGATGCCTCGGCCTTTTTTTGCAATTGTATAAACTCCGGTCTGTTTTTTAATGCCGCAGATATAAGCGAATCTATTTTTTGCTCCATCCCGTCCCGTGATACGGCTTCAATTTTATTTTTTAAAATTGAGATGTCGCTTTTATAGGTTTCATTGCTCCCAATAGCATAATTAAAATAATTTAATGTTTCTCTATAGTTATTCTCAGCTTCTAACAGGAGCGGCATTTGACTATTCAATTGAACCTTTGCCTGCAACAGATCAAACTTAGGTATAACGCCGGCTGCGTACATATTTTCAACATCTTTTAGATTTGACCTTAGTAAATCAACAGAGCTATTTCTCAATGTAATCATCTCTTCCGCGAGAATAAGCGAAAAATAACTCTTTATCACGTTTAACTCAATCTCATTTTTAATCCTCCGCACCTCTTCTTTTGAGGCAATATAGAGGCTGCGGGACGCTTTAAGCGAATTGTAAAAAATACCCGGGTTGACGCCAAGCCCAACCTGTATAAACTTAACGTCAAGCTGTCCGTCTGAAAGACTCATCATCCCTCTATCGGCATGTTGCCTGACAGCAGACAGTTCGGATTCCAATATCGGGAACAATTGCCCCCATGCCGAATTTATATTTTCATCCGCTTCTTTAAATTTAAGCTCAGCCAATTTATATTCATGACTGTTTTTCAAAGCAAGTTCAACAGCTTCCCGAATAGATATTACCGCAACCTCAGCAGAAAAAACGCTCTTATTGAAGTAAGAGAAAAAGATAGTAATAAATATTACAGATACTATTTTTAGTTTCATATTTTCTTATCCTTCAACTCCAAGCCATATTTAAAAATCTTAAGGAGGTTATCGCAATATTCATTGAGATAATTTTCTTTAAAGATCATTTTTCCCAAATCCGTGCCTGTCATAGGGATTCGCAGCAAATTAAAAAAAACAATACTCCCTATAACCTGCAAAAAGGTATAATACGGATTTACATCTCTTATTTTTTTAGCTTTAACCGCAGACTCTATCAGGCGGCTAATCAGAGGAAATATCGTTGTTGAAAGAGCAGGAAGCGCCGCCCTCTTAAAGACCTCCCCTCCGCTTGCAAGCTCTCTCATCAAAATCTGAAAAATATTTATGCTAAATGAATCTAAGATAGTCATATAATTCCTGATAACGGCATATAACGCCTCGGCAGGCTCTCCTTCCATTACTGCCGCTTCTCTTATTTTTTGAGTAATAATCTCAAAATTATCCTTTATGATGATTTCATAAAGTTTCTCCTTGCTTTTAAAGTGGTAGTATATCATGGCCTTATTGACCTTTGCCTTTGCGGCTATAGTATCAATCCGCGCGCCGGCATAACCTCTGTCCGCAAACTCTTCCAGAGCCGCAGCTATAACCTTTTCTTTGCTACCTGGATTCTCGCTGACTTTTTTTATTTTTGTCATATTTATGCCTTGCATCCGATTTTACATATTTTCGATTTTTTATTAACTAACTATTTAGTTAATAAAACGTCAAGAAAAAATTTCTTTTTTATTTAAAGTTTTAAGGATGCTGCAAGAAAAATATAATTCACCTTATATAGAGGGTAATAAACAACGCTGAAAAACTCTTGACTTCAAAGGATTGAAACGGATAGTTATATTTGAATCTATCTGCGTTATAATTAACAGGGCTTTGCCGACACGAGGCTAAGACCGGAAACATTAACAAATATACTAAAAGAAAATGCATAAAGAAAATAATAAATTGATTGAACGCAAGCAATACATGCAAACACTCCGCGCTTTAAGAGACCACGATATTATCAAGGTCATTACAGGTGTTCGCAGATGCGGAAAATCGACGCTTTTACAGATGTTTGCCGATGAATTACTGCAACAGGGGATTAAGCAGAAGCAGATTCAGTTCTATAATTTTGAGGACCCAGATATTTATACTATCGGTAATTGGAAAGATATTTACGATTATATCAAAGTTCGGCTTATACCCGACAAAATGAATTATATTTTTTTGGATGAAGTTCAAAATATAGATGTTTTCCAACGCCTTACAGATGGACTTTTCATTAAAAAAAATGTCGATTTATATATCACAGGCTCAAATGCTTACCTGCTTTCAGGCGAGTTAGCTACGCTCCTCACAGGACGGTATATCGAAACAGAAATTTTACCTTTTTCATATATTGAATACGTTGATTTTTTAACTTTAAATCCGCAAGAGACGCAGGGAGCGGAAAGTCTTGCAAATAACGATAAATCTAAATTCCTAAAACTTTTAAAAAAAGAAAGTTTTGGGAATTTAGGGAAATCGGGTTCTCTTTCCCCCGAAATGGTAATGAATGAAAAACTTTTTGATTTTCTGTATAATGGCGGAATGCCTAATACTGTCGGCTTTGGCGATGACGAGCAAAAACAGAGTAAAGATTTTTTGCGTTCGGTTTTGAATACAATCATAGAAAAAGACATTTTTCAGCGGCAAGAAGTTTACGCAAAAATATCCTTTCAAAAATTGGTTGATTTTATGATGGACTCTATCGGCTCGTTAGTATCGCCAAATTCAATCGCCAATGTATTTAAATCGGAAAATATGTCCATTGATAATAAAACCGTAAGCCAATACCTTGATTATCTGACAATATCGTTTTTGTTTTACAAAGTTCCTCGCTATGATTTAAAAGGCAAAAATTTGTTACGCACATTGGACAAGTATTACTTATCTGATACCGGGTTTCGCAAAGTTCGTTTGGCAAAGGGAAAAGATTTCGACATTGGACATCTGCTCGAAAACGCCGTATATCTTGAACTGAGGAGGCGTTACATAGATGTATATGTCGGCAAATGGAACGGATATGAAGTCGATTTTGCAGCAATTGACAGCGATAGAAATATAGCATATTATCAAGTAGCGTTTTCTACTGCCGATCACAAAACGCTTGAAAGAGAATTGCGTCCATTAAAAGCAATACGAGATTCAAATCCAAAATATCTGCTGACCATGGATATTGACTTTAACCCTGTTTATGACGGTATTCGTAAATTAAATGTTGTAGATTGGTTTCTATCGAGATGAAAATGATAACCTTAATAAAATCATGATTCATGATAATATATCCGGCACAGACAGGCCAATAACATCAGAGGTTTCCGAAATTTTTCATGGAACGAGAATCGATACCTATCTCGCAAAACGCTTTACATACCTGAGCAGAGCAAAATGGCAATCCGAGATAAAGCTCGGCAAACTCTCCCGCAACGGCAAAATTGTGCGATCTGTTCACATGAACGTAAACATCGGCGACACCATATCGTACAACGGAACCGGAAAAGAAGAACCGCAGGTTGACGCAAATTACTCCATCGTCTTTGAAGACAAATATTTAACTGCCGTGAACAAACCACCCAACCTGCCGGTTCACCCGTCCGGACGTTTTCTCAAAAATACTCTAATGGGAATCCTTTCAAAAGATAAGCAAAAAGAATTTTTTCCT
>Ga0082212_10006310_pt1 | contig 15977 bp, 12 predicted proteins | sample TergutNt197P3_FD_71548 | JGI IMG/M metagenome (GOLD analysis project Ga0082212, IMG submission 71548) | Neocapritermes taracua P3 segment gut microbial communities from Petit-Saut dam, French Guiana - Nt197 P3 | ecosystem: Host-associated > Arthropoda: Insects > Digestive system > Gut ... | reverse complement strand
TTGACGGTTCAAATGAAAGAGGGGTGCAGCGCGTGACTCTCAAGCCCGATGAAATAAGTTCGGTTATAAAACAACAGATCCAGGCGTACTCCGCGAAACTGGACGTATCAGAGGCGGGGACCGTCATCCAGGTCGGTGACGGCATAGCCCGCGTCTACGGATTGGATAACGCAATGAGCAGCGAGTTGCTGGAGTTTTCCAGCGGCGTCTATGGCATTGCGTTCAATCTTGATGAAGACAGCATCGGCGTCGTCCTTTTAGGGGCGGACTCCGCCGTCAAAGAAGGCGATATCGTCAAACGGACAGGCCGAATAGCGGAAGTCCCGGTCGGCGACGCTATGCTGGGCAGGGTGGTTTCGGCTATAGGCGAACCGGTCGACGGCAAAGGCCCGATATCTACCACTAAAACGCGGCAGATCGAAAGGCAGGCCCCGGGCGTCATAGAGCGAGGCGAGGTCAACGTCCCTTTGCAAACGGGCATCAAAGCTATCGACGCCATGATCCCCGTCGGCCGAGGCCAGCGCGAACTCATAATAGGCGACCGCCAGACCGGTAAAACCGCTTTATGTGTCGATTCCATCATTAACCAAAAAGGTACGGGGGTCCTTTGCATATACGTAGCCATCGGGCAAAAGATATCAACGGTGGCGCGTATCGTCAGGACACTTGAAGACGCCGGCGCGATGGACTATACCACCGTAGTCGTCGCCTCCGCAAGCGATTCGTCGCCGCTTCAGTACATAGCCCCGTACGCCGGCTGCGCAATCGGCGAGGAATGGATGGAGGAAGGCAAGGACGTCCTGGTCATCTACGACGACCTTTCCAAACACGCCGTCGCGTACCGCGCGCTCAGCCTGCTGCTCAGGAGGCCGCCGGGCCGCGAGGCGTACCCCGGCGATGTGTTCTATCTGCACTCAAGGCTTTTAGAGCGCGCCGCGAAGCTCAGCGAAGCGAGGGGCGGCGGATCTCTGACCGCGCTTCCGGTCATAGAGACCCAGGCGGGCGATATTTCCGCTTATATCCCGACAAACGTTATCTCCATAACAGACGGCCAGATATATCTGGAAACCGAGTTGTTCAATAACGGTATAAGACCCGCGATCAACCCCGGATTTTCTGTCTCCCGTGTCGGCGGCGCCGCACAGATACCGGCAATGAAAAGGATCGCCGGCCCGCTTCGTATCGAACTTGCGCAGTACAGGGAGCTGGCTTCATTCGCACAGTTCGGTTCAGACCTCAGCAAGGATACGCTGGAACGCCTGAAGCACGGCGAGCGTATCGTTGAGATGCTCAAACAGCCGCAGTATGCTCCGCTGTCGGTTGAAAACCAGGTATTGCTGCTTTACATGCTGACCAACAAGTATTTCTCCGGCGTGAATGTCGAAAACGTGCTTAAAACTTCCGATGAGTTCCTGTTGTTCATGGAAGACCGCCATAACGACATCGGCAAGGAGATACGCGAAACTAAAAAGGTATCGGGCGAACTGGAAGAACGCATGAGAGAAGCATGCGACGAGTTTGTGAAAAGCCTTTAATATTTAAGTGCTTTAAGAGTAAACCAAGTTGATCAATACTCAAAATTCAACACCCGGGCTGCGAAGCAGGCCGGCGGTATGATGGGGTGACGCGATGGCTACAATGAAAGCTATCAAAAAGCGGATATCAAGCGTTAACAATACAAAAAAGATCATGAAAGCGATGGACCTGGTTTCCGCCTCTAAGCTGCAGAAAGCGAAATCGCAGCTTGATGATATCCGTCCGTTATATGATAATATCCAGCTCGTTATGGATGGAATAAAAGCAAGCATAAGCGCCGACGAGGAGATCGCCTATGCACAGGACCGCAAAGTAAAAAACATAGCGTATCTCATCCTGACCAGCGACCGCGGGCTTTGCGGCGGCTATAATGCCAACGTTTCCAAAGAAGCGATGTCTTGCATCAGCGCGAATAAGGACGCGGGAGAAAAGATAATAGCCGTCGGTTCAAAAGGTTGGGACTATTTCAAGCGCAGAGGTAAAAACGTTGTGCAAAAATACGCCGGGCCGTCCGAAGCCACGACGTATGAAAGCGCGGAGCAGATCGGGAAGCGTATCGCGGATATGTACACTTCCGGCGAAGCGGACGAAGTTTATCTGATATATACGCATTTTGAAACGATATTGACGCATGAACCGGCTGTCGTAAAGCTGCTGCCTATAAAAACTGATGCAGAAGGCGCCGCTTCATTCGCGTTCTCCACTATGTCATACGACCCTGACGTCAGCACATTCATTTCTTACGCGGTACCGATGTACCTGAACACCACTATTTTCGGCGCTATGATCGAATCGATGGTTTGCGAGCAGGCTTCGCGCATGACGAGCATGGACGCCGCCACCAGGAACGCGACCGAAATCATCGACGATCTCACGCTCGAGTATAACCGCAAGAGGCAAAACATGATCACGCAGGAAATCACTGAAATCGTAAGCGGCGCGAACGCTTTACAATAGCCAAAGGTAAACACTGACCAGCCGTGCCCAGCAAAGCGCCTGCATGGCGCCGCGGAATGGCGAAACTCAGGTTATACCACATCGTTTACCCAGGCAATAGCGGAAGGAGAGATTGGTTTGGCTGAAAAGAATATAGGCCGTATACTACAGATCACCGGCGCGGTCGTCGACGTAAAATTTGACTCCGGGCTGCCTGCGCTGTACAACGCCATTGAGGTGCAAAACGGGGATAACACTGTAGTGTTCGAAGTTTCACAGCATCTCGGCGACAATGTTGTGCGATGCGTTTCAATGAACTCCACGGACGGCCTTGTCCGCGGTATGGACGCCGTGGATACCGGCGCGCCGATTTCCGTCCCGGTCGGGGAAGAAACGCTCGGGCGCATGGTCAACGTCCTCGGCAGGGCTATCGATAACAAACCGGAGCCTGAAGCGAAGGAGCGATGGCCTATCCACCGCACTTCACCGGGGTTTGCCGAGCAAACCGCGACGACAGAGATGCTGGAGACAGGTATAAAGGCTATCGACTTACTGTGCCCATACTCAAAGGGCGGTAAGATCGGGCTGTTCGGAGGCGCGGGCGTCGGCAAAACAGTTATCATCATGGAACTGATACGCAACATCGCCACTGAACACGGCGGGTACTCAGTTTTTGCCGGCGTCGGTGAGCGTACGCGCGAAGGTATCGACCTTTATAACGACATGAGCAACTCCGGCGTTATAAACAAAGCCGCGCTGGTTTTCGGCCAGATGAACGAACCTCCCGGCGCCAGGATGCGCGTCGCATTTTCAGGCTTGACTATCGCCGAGTATTTTCGCGACGTATCATTGCAGGACGTCTTGTTGTTCATTGACAATATTTTCCGGTATGTTCAGGCCGGTTCGGAGGTCTCCGCCCTGCTTGGGCGCGTGCCGAGCGCAGTCGGTTACCAGCCTACGCTGGCAACAGAAGTCGGCAGCCTGCAAGAGCGCATAACCTCGACGAAGACAGGTTCCATCACGTCAGTTCAGGCTATCTATGTCCCGGCGGACGACTTCACAGACCCCGCCGCCGCTACGACGTTCACGCATCTTGACGCAACTACCGTCCTCTCCCGCGCTATCGTCGAGCAAGGCATATACCCCGCAATCGACCCGCTGGACTCCACCTCCCGTATCCTCGACGCAAACGTAGTCGGGGCCGAGCACTACAATGTCGCGCGTTCTGTGCAGAGCATACTTCAGCGATATAAGGACTTGCAGGACATCATCGCGATCCTCGGCATGGACGAGCTTTCCGAAAACGACAGGCTCATAGTCGACCGCGCGAGGAAAGTCCAAAGGTTCCTGTCTCAGCCATTCTTCGTAGCCGAAAAATTCACGTCGATCCCCGGCAAATACGTACCGGTGGCCGAGACTATACGCGGTTTCGCCGGAATCATCAACGGTGACTACGACGATATCCCCGAGGGGTACTTCCTCAACAAAGGTTCGATAGAAGAAGTAGCCGAGAGCTTCAAGGAATAGGAGTTCGGAGTTAGGAGTTAGGGGACGAAGGTTACGCCGGTTTTGGCGCAGGGGCTGATTCCATATCAGCCCGGCACAGGTATAGGAGTAAATTATGGCAGAGAAGCTGCGTTTAAAAGTCGCTACGCCGAAAAATGTTAAATATGACAAAGACGCCGATATGGTCATATTGCGCTGCATCACCGGCGACTGGGGTATCCTCCCCCGCCATGTTGCGAGCTCGGCTATACTGGATTACGGCGTCCTGCGCATAATCAACGGCGACGACGAACGCAGGATGGCCGTTTTCGGCGGCATTGCCCAGGTCAAGGATAACGTCGTTACAGTCCTCGCAAACGACGCTCAATGGCCTGAAGATATAGACAGGTCGCTGGCGGAAGCCGAACATGAGCAACTCATGAATCGTATTCAGGACAGCAGGAGCGAGCTGGAGATCCAAAAAGAGCAAGTCGCTATGCGCCGGACGCTCGTTCAGATCGAGGTCAGCGCATATCCGATAATCAGCCGGGTGGACTGAGCATAAACTAATTACTCGCAAGAAAGAGGGAAGCTATGAAAGGGATAACATCCATTATCGGGATGGTTGTATGTTTCGCGGCTATTGTTTTAGGTATCGTCTTGTTGGGCGGCCAGCTGGGCGACTTCTTGAACCTGCCCAGCGTCGCGCTGGTCCTTATACCTACAATAGGCGCAGTCGTCGCGGGGTTTCCGATGTCCGTGATCGCAAAAGTCCCGGGGCATTTCAAAGCCCTTCTGGGACAGGAATCCAAGCCCAGTGAGTATATAGATAAAATAGTCTCCCTCGCGGAAAAAGCCCGTAAAGAAGGCCTTCTGGCCTTTGAAAAGGAGCAGGTCGACGACCCGCTTATGCAATACGCGCTGCGGATGATGGTGGATGGCCTTGATAAATTCTCAGTAAAATTCGCGCTTGAGGATTGTATAAACGGTATTAAGGAGCGCCATAACGAGGGGGTTCAGGTATATGAAAAGGCTGCCGCTTTCGCGCCTGCTTTCGGGATGTGCGCAACCGTCGTGTCCCTGGTAAACATGCTCATGGGGCTCGACTTTTCCGATCAGGAAGCGGTCAACAAACTCGGCGGCAACATGGCGGCGGCTCTGATAACCACGTTATACGGCTCGGTTTTCGCAAACGTCATATTCATACCTATAGCCTCGCGGTTGAAAATCATCCACAAAAAAGAGATGTTCTGCAAAACAATGATCTGCAACGGGCTTTTATCCATATTAAACGGAGACAACCCGCGTGTAATAAAGGATTATCTTGTAGAGCAATTGAGCAGGGGCGACGGGCTGCTCTTCAAACAGGGAGGTGACTCCTAGTGGCGGCAGGCGGCAGCAGCGAACAGGAGGAAAGAAGCGGCGGCAGAATGGAGGAAACCGAGGTCGAAGAAAGGACCGACGGTTGGATGGCGACTTACGCCGACATGGTCACCCTCCTTATGACGTTCTTTGTACTTATGTTTGCGATATCCAGCGTTGACAGCGGCAAAGTCGCGCTGATGTTCGCGGCCTTTTCCAGAGAGGGTCTGACAGCGGAGAAGTTTGAAGAGATAATGGATATATACGGGCCGCCGACTACGGATCCGGATGCCGTTCTGATACCCCCGCCCGGCCCGGCGATAACGCCTCCGACAATAACGCCTTCCCACGGCCCCGCTGTTTCAAGGGAAGCGCTGGACTCTTTAGCGGCGATGATAAGCAGCTTTATCAGGGAAAACAGCCTTGGAGACAGTATTTCCCTTGTATATAACGGCGACTTCCTGCTCCTGACGCTTACAAACGACGTGTGGTTCAGGTCCGGGAGCGCCGAGATAACGGAAGAGATGCATGAAAGCGCCATGTTGCTTGCGGATCTTATCAACCGGACCCAAAACGAGGAGGACCCCTTTGAGATCGTAGTAGCAGGCCACACGGACAACGTCCCCGTAGCGCCCGGCGGGCAGTATGAATCCAACTGGGACGTGAGTATGGCCCGCGCCACGAACTTCCTTAAAATCCTTATTGTCGACAGCGAACTCGACCCCGGGCTTTTCTACGCCCGCGGATACGGCGAGGAGCGCCCTCTCGCTGATAACGACACAGAAGAAGGCCGCCAGATGAACCGCCGCGTCGAGGTAATGATATCCCTGAAGCGTGAACTCGCGCTCCAAATGCCCGCGGATTATCAACTGTCCGGGAACTAAATAAGAACAAAACGATGACCGGAGTTTACATCGACCCCGGTCATCTTTTTTATTCCCAATTCTCAATCAATTCAATATTGCCTCTTCAGTGTCGACGTCGAACAAATGCATCTTGTTCATGTTGAGGCCGACTTTTATTTTATCGCCGTGCCTCGACGTTGACGTCGGCGCCACGCGGGCGGTCATGTTCGCCTCGCCGTAGACCAGATACAGATAGATCTCGCTCCCCATCTGCTCGCTGACCTCGACTACCGTTTCGAGCACTGAACCCGGATTCGCCGCGAGGAACGCGTCGTCGTCGTAAATGTCTTCGGGGCGTATACCGAGCTTGACGGTCTTCCCGACGTAGCCTTTTAAAACATCTTTCACCTTGCCGGCCGGAACGTCGAGCCGGTGATGGTTCAAATCGAGGTAATACCCATTACTGTCATTGCCAAGCGCCGCGTCAAGGAAATTCATCTGCGGACTGCCGATAAACCCGGCTACAAAGATATTACACGGGCTGTCATAGAGGTTTTGCGGCGTATCCACCTGCTGTACCAGCGCGTTGCTCATGACTACGATCCTGTCGCCCATCGTCATGGCCTCCGTCTGGTCGTGCGTGACATAGACAAACGTCGTCTGCAGTTGTTTGTGGAGTTTGATCAGCTCCGTGCGCATTGAAGTACGCAGTTTGGCGTCAAGGTTGGACAGCGGCTCGTCGAGAAGGAAAACCGCAGGGTTGCGCACCATCGCCCGCCCGAGCGCGACGCGCTGCCTCTGCCCTCCTGAAAGCGCTTTCGGTTTTCTGTCAAGCAAATGCTCTATATCAAGCACCTTTGCCGCCTCCCTGACGCGCTTGTCTATCTCGTCTTTCGGAGTCTTGGAAAGCTCAAGGGCGAACGCCATGTTTTTATACACCGTCATGTGCGGATACAGCGCGTAACTCTGGAACACCATGGCGATATTGCGGTCCTTGGGCGGTACGTCGTTGACAAGCCTGTCGCCTATATACAGTTCACCCTGTGTGATCTCTTCCAAACCGGCGAGCATCCTCAGCGTCGTCGACTTGCCGCAGCCCGACGGCCCGACGAGCACGACGAACTCCTTGTCCGGGATCTCAAGATTGAAATCGCTTACCGCGGTGACGTCACCGGGGTATATCTTATAAATGTGCTGTAAAGAAATGCTTGCCATAACAATGACCTCCCAGTTTTTAATGTTAAGTGTAATGTGTATAGTTGAGTTAGGGGCTAGGAGTTAGGAGTTAGGAGTTAGGAGTTAGGAGTTAGGAGACGGGATTTGTGAGTTGTTGTACGCGGTTTGCATATTCTTCTGAATTCTACAACGGAAAGCTGTAATGAGCCTTGAATCAGTTCTCAATTCTCAACTCTCTATTCTCTATCCGCGGTCGTAAGTCGCCGTAATCCGCGCCATTTCCGCCGCGAGGCTGTCAGTCAGCGCGCCGCTGTCGAGACGCCAGCTCCAGTTGTGACCGCCCATAGTCGACGGCGTATTTATCCTTGCCTCGCTGCCCAGCCCCAGCCAGTCCTGCATCTGAATTATCGCCAGGTCTGCCGCGGACTGCATAGCGACCCTTATCATACCATTGGGAAGCTCTTCCCTGCTCCGGACGCCTATATACTCGATCGCGTGGTCCACATAAAGCTCCTGCGTGTTTTCTGCCCAGCCCTTGACGGTATCGTTGTCATGTGTCCCGGGGTATACCACAGTATTACGCGGATATTTGTACGGCCTGTTTTCCTTGTCCCCAAGCGGATCAAAAGCGAATTGAAGTACTTTCATGCCCGGGAAACCGCTGTACTCGAGCAGCCTGTCCACCGCCTCCGACGGGGCGCCAAGATCCTCCGCAATAAAGCAGGCGTCGGGCAAAGCGCGCTTTACAGCGTCAATGAATTCTTCACCGGGGCCTTTCTTCCATTGCCCTGCTGCCGGAACAGTTCCGGACGGTATCGCGAAGTAACTCTCCAATCCCCGGAAATGGTCTATCCTGACGACGTCATATAAACCGAAACTGCTTCGCAGGCGCTCTGTCCACCACCGGTAACCGTTTTGCGCCATGACGTCCCAGTTGTAAAGAGGGTTCCCCCAAAGCTGGCCGTAATCAGAAAGCGCGTCCGGCGGGTAGCCCGCCACTTCTGTCGGCAGGCCCTTTTCATCCAGTTGGAACAAAGCGGGGTTCGCCCAGACGTCCGCGCTGTCGAGCGCAACGTATATCGGAACGTCGCCAATCACCCGAATTCCTCTGCTGTTTGCATACTCCCGCAAGGTTTTCCATTGGCGCCGGTGCTGGTATTGGATAAACGCGTGGTACCGGTAGTCCTCTGCGTATGATACTCTTATCTCATCGAGCGCCCCCCGCTGCCTTGCGCGAAGCGGCTCTTCCCATTCGAACCACGGACGGCCTCCGTGCGCGGCCTTGATCGCCATGTACAGGCAATAATCATCGACCCATGAGTTGCGCGAAATGAACGAGTCCAGCGTTGAAATGCCCGGCGCGCCTGTTTCCTTAAACCGCGAGAAAGCTTTTCCCAAAAGCGGCGCGCGCAGGATATCTAGCGAGCCGTAATCAACTCTTTGTCCGGAATCACTCCATTTTACACCGGTATAGTCCGCCGGGTCAAGAAAGCCCTCGCAGCACAGTGTTTCAAGGTCTATGTAGTTCCCGTCTCCGGCAAAAGCGGAAACGCTTTGGTACGGGCTTCCGCTCCCGTCCGCCGGGCTGAGAGGCAATATCTGCCAAAAACTCTGCCCCGCTTCACCGAGGAATTCCGCCCACAGCCGTGCATCGCGTCCGAATCCCCCGATCCCATACGGCGACGGCAGGCTGCTGACCGGCAGCAGCACTCCGGAAGAACGCTTGAAATACTGTTTACTCTGATCCATATGTCTGATATTTATCTAACCCCTGGACCCTGCGCGTAGCGCTATCCCTTGACTCCGCCGCCTGTGACGCCTTCGACGTAGTTTTTCTGCATTATGAGGAACAAAACGGCTATCGGGATAGACACGAGGACAGCGCCGGCGCAGAACGCCGTGTACCAGTGAAACACGTTTTCCCTGTCGATCATCCGGAACAGGCCGAGCGCGATAGTGAATTTGTCGTAATTATCTTTCATTATTACGCTGGACAGGATAAAGTCTACCCACGGCGCAATAAACGTCGTAAGCACCGTGTACGTAATGACCGGCCTTGACAGAGGCATGGTAACTTTCGTAAAAGTCTGCCACTTGGTGCACCCGTCCAGATATGCCGCCTCGTCTATCTCGTGAGGGATCGTATCGAAAAACCCTTTCATGATATAGTACGTCATCCCGGCGCCCCCGGAGTATATCAGAATAAGCGCCGCTAAAGTCTGGTCAAGCCCGAGAAGCTTCATAAGATGGTATATCGCGATAACGCTCATGAATCCCGGGAACATTCCAAGTACCAGGACAATATTCATCATCGGGCGGCGCATTTTGAAACGCAGCCGCGAAAACGCGTAAGCCGTAAAAAGCACGAAAAACGTGGATATCACACAACTTATGATCGCTACAAACAGAGTGTTAAGAAACCAACGCGGATAATTAAACAACACAGTATCCGTAAAAAGTTTCGTGTAATTGCCGAACGTCCACTGCCGGGGAATTATGTAGCCGTCCAAATACGCGCCCGCCTCTCCCCGGAACGAGGTTATAACAAGGTATACTATAGGGATTATCCATATTATCGAAAGGAGCGCCAAAAAGAAGTAAATTACGGTATTCGCGGAACGCGAACGTGCTTTCATACTCATTTGAACGTATCCTCCTTTTTAGCCGAAGCGGTCAGATTGTATGTCAGCAAAGCGATGATACCGCATATCACGAATGTGATAATGCCAATCACGCTTGCAAGGTTGTAGTCCTGATACGTGACCGTCAGTTTGTAAAGCCAGGTGATAAGCAAGTCGGTCTTGCCTGCCGTCGCGTTTGCAAGGTCCTTCGGGTCTCCCGCCGTCAGGAAGAAGATCGCGTTGAAGTTGTTTATATTGGCAATAAACTGAGTTATGAGGTACGGCGTGGTAGCGGCCAGCATGAATGGCAGCGTGACTGAACGGAACTGCCTCACGACCCCCGCGCCGTCGATGCGCGCGGCTTCATACAGGTCGGCCGGAATGTTCATCAGCAGCCCCGAGGTTATCAGGATCGTGTACGGTATGCCTATCCAAAGGTTAACGACGATTACAGTGATCCGCGCAGCCGATACCGAGGTGAGGAACTTGACAGGTTCGCTGATGATCCCAAGGTTCTGCAGCAGAGTGTTGAGCGCGCCCATGTCGCCCAGAACCTGCCTCATAAACAGCAGTGTGACGAACCCCGGGACCGCAATAGCTATGACAAAGCTTGTCCGCCATATTGATTTCAGGCGTATGCCCTTCTTGTTTATCATAAGCGCGATTATCATCCCGAAAAAGTAGTTCAGGAATGTAGCGCATACCGCCCATATAAGCGTCCACCCGAGGATGCGGAAAAACGCCGCCCCCACATTGCTCCCGCCGCTGAGCATATCGGAAAAGTTTTGCAGCCCGACCCATGTGAACAGATTCCCGGGCGGCTGGTGGAAACGGTCGAAATTCGTAAACGCCAGGCATATCATGAACAAGATCGGCAGCACAGTAAAGGCGATAGCGCCGACAGTCGGAAGCGTCAGCATGGTGGTGTGCATATTCTTATCAAAAAGGTTCCGCAGATCAGTCTTTATGCCGGTCGGTTTTTTCCCATGCGCTTTGTCAAGCTGCGCAGTGTATGCCGATTTCAGAGCGGTATAGTGGACAAAAAGGCATGCCAAGATGAATGCGAGGATGAATACACTGTACAGCAGAATCAGCATCGAGTTGTCGCCCTGCTGCATTATGTATATCTGCTCTACTTCGTCAAAAACCTGTGTGCGTTCATGGGTTCCCAGCGTCCCCAGGTCCCTAAGGTAAGGAAGCCCGACAAAAATCAGGCCCAGCCACGATATAGCCTGCACGCACAGAAAAATCGCGCCTTTTACATACTGACCCCGGGCAAAGTTCCCAAAGCCGGATATAAGCACGGTAAGGCGCGTTGTAAGATCTCCCTTACGGACAGGCTCAGTGAACCGGCTCAGGGCGCCTTTGGGTTTCTTTTCTGTGTTCACTCTTCCACCTCCCTTTATAAGTATCAAATCACCTGCGCAGGCGGAAAAACTCGGCTGTTTCCCCGCCCGCCCAAGCAATAAGCGCCGCTGTTCGCGGCGCTTATACTGTATTTAGCCGGTTATTTGCGCTACCATATCGTTCAACTGCTCCTGAAGGGATTTGCTGTAATCCTTTGCCTCCATTGTGGAGCCGAACGCTTCCGCCGGGGCCCAGTAGTCGCCGAGGACGTCGTTCTGAAGCTGGGCGAAGACATTCTGAGCTGCCAGTGCGTCAAGCGAATCATCCTTTACGGCGGGGTTTGCAATGGCTTGGATATTTGACGGGCCGTAACCGCGTTCTTTGAAACGCTCGACCTGGCTGTTCTCGTTCGTGAGAAAATCGGCAAGGTCAAACGCGGCCGGGGCGTTTTCGGGGCTCGTCAGGCTGTTTATGCCTACCATCTTATAGCCGCTGAATGAAGACATTTGCTTCTGAACGCCGCCGCATGTAAACGTCGGCAGCTTTGCCGCGGCATAATTGTCGCCGAGGATCTCTTTTATATCGCTGGCGTTCCATGTCCCCGAAACGCCGCACGCAACAGTACCCCCGAGGCCGCCTTTAAACACGGAGTCGTCGCCTGTGAGGAAAGCCGGGTGAGCTGTGAACGCCTTGATGGCTTCGGCGGCGGCTAACCCGTTCGCATTGTTAAAATCGCAGGTTTGCTTACCATTCGCATCGATCCCGAGCGTACAACCCGCCCCGAGGAAGAACGAAGCTATATACCAGCCGTTCGATACGTCCATGAAGACTTTTTTACCCGCCTGGTCGGCTACCGCCAGAATACCGTCAAGCGTCTCCACGTCTTCGGGTTTGAAAACGCTTTTGTCGTAATACAGGAAATAGCCGTTATCCGCCGTGGCGGGGTATGCGTAAAGTTCGCCGTTGAGCGAAGCGGCGTTTATTGACGCCGGCAGGTTGCGCGATACTATTGTGTCCTTGTTGCGGGTGACAGGATAAAGCCCTCCGGCCCGTACAAAATCGCGAAGCTGGTCGTTCGGGAAGTAGAAAACGTCCGCCGCCGCGTCAGGGTCTTCACTGTATACTTTATACGCGTCCGGCTCGCCTACTACGCCCAGCGTGATATTGTAAGTGTTGTCCGGGTTCGCGGCTTTGAAGTCGTCTATCTGCTTCTGCGCTATGGCTTGATCGTCTTGCGAGGCCCACACTTTCAGAGTATATGTCTTCCCCCCTGACGCCGCCGGGGCGCTGCTTCCGCTGTTACTGCTGGTCCCGCTGTTTCCGCTGTTCCCGCTGCTTCCGGCGTTGGACGCCGGCGCCTTTTCGCCGCATCCCGCTGTAAGCGCACAGATCAAAAGGATCGCCATAATGGCTGCTATTATTCGTTTGGATTTCATCGGATTTCCCTCCTTGATCGGCTGTTTTTAGGTGTAGCCGTTTACTGAGAGGATTATATCCGATGAATTCGCATAAATCAAGCCTGTATTAACATATTATATAACTTTTTTAACGTGTAACTTATATCTTTTCTACATTTATCCTATCGCATTTATCATATTTTTCTACATTTCAAACGGAGGCGTCAATGCGCTTTGATATCCTCGACGCCTTCGAGTTGGCAATTTCTCACTTTTATTGCTGTTTCCATCCGCTGCATACAATCGCTTTTCCCGCTTGCGGATATCATTCTGACGGCAACGGACTTCCCTTCCGGCAACTGCTCAAGCAAGGCGGCGACAGCAGGCGGAGGGTTGTTTGCCCAGACGGGTGAAAAAAGTACCAGCCGCTCATACTTCGAAAAATCAATGTCCGGCAGTTGGATCGGCCATACATTCCCGCGCATTACAGCAATTATCCCCGCCGTGTACGCCTTCAGCTTCCACGGGCGTTTTACATCCTTTACTTCCGCTATATCGGCCCCCTCGCTTTCGGCGAACGCCTCCGCGATCCTCTTAGTGTTCCCTGTGTAAGAATAATAGACTATAAGCGTTTTCATATCTTTGGCTCCTCTTCAGCATTTTTTCTGAGTATATCACACTTACCTGCAGCAATTATCGTCTTCACAAATATTTTTCATTTTGCCTATTGACATTAAAGCTGCTTTAAGCTGTAAGCTTAATGTAAAGAAAACAAGTAAAAAACTATGAAAAGGAGTTGCAGCAACGATGAATACCATAATCATTGACGAAGAATTCAAGAGCTTATTACCCAAACTTGACAAGGAAACCTTAAAGCTACTTGAAGAAAATATCCTCGAAAACGGCTGCCGGGACTCTCTCGTCCTTTGGAACGGCATCCTGATAGACGGCCATAACAGGTACGCTATCTGCACAAAACATGACATCCCGTTCAACACAGTCAGCAAAGAGTTTGATTCCAGGGAAGAGGCGACGATCTGGATCATTAACACTCAGGTGTCGCGCCGCAACCTCAGCCCCACGCAGCTCAGCTATTTTCGCGGGCTGCATTACAGGGCGGACAGGAAAATGGTGACCAATGCCGATGGCAAAAACCGGCGCACGGAGGTTGATGGACAAAATGTCCATCAACCAAAAAATCAGACTACCGCAGAATTTCTTTCGGAGCTGTACAAAGTCAACGAGAAGACTATCAGGCGCGACTCCAGGGGCGCCGACGCGATCGACGCCATAGGGAAAGTGTCGCCGGAGGCCAAGCGCATGATAATTGAAAATGAAGTAAAAATAACCAAAAAGGAGTTGGTCGAAATGTCAACTTTGTCAAAAGAGGAGATCGCGGAAATAGCCGCCCGGATCGAAGACGGCACATATGGCAAGAAAAGGCTCGATACGCAGGAAGATAAGGGTTCCTCCGCACCGCATACGCCTTTGGAATCAAAGAATCATGGTGCATCGCAGGCGCCTGCGCACCCCATCGATTCCGCGCTTGACGGAGTAAGGCTTTTAGCCGCGGTCATAAGCGGTATCTCGGACTCGTTTACGGAAAACCTTCCAAAAATCAGGAAGGTCGCCGACCGGAACAAGCTGAAAAGGGAACTGAAATCCTTTATTGACATGCTTACGGAAATACACTCTTGGATATAGAGGCTGTTCGATATTTCCGTCTTCTTGAAATACCCTTAATAATTAAGCTGAAGCCGATCAGCAGCAGCAGGAATGTAAGCTCCTGATGATCTGTGACGCCCGTTTGCGGTAATACCGCGAGCGGCGTGTATTCGGTATAGACCCATTCTTCTAAATCGTAATCCCAGCGCCATTCCCCCAGCGGGACGCCGGTTTCTTCATCTATTTCCATATAAGTATCGTCATCCAGAAAAACTACCGTGTTCCCGGGGTTGCGGGCGACAGGCGCAACGCCTTGCTCCTTGCCGCCGCCCTGTGGGCTGCTGCCGCCCGATTGGCTGCCGCTGCCCGGTGGGTTGCTGCCGCCCGGTGGGTTACCTCCACCCGGTGGGTCGCCTCCACCCGGTGGGTCTCCTCCGCCCGGTGGGTCTCCACCACCCGGCGGGTCGCCTCCACCCGGCGGGTCGCCCCCACCCGGTGGGTCGCCCCCACCCGGTGGGTCGCCGCCGCCCGGCGGGTCGCCTCCCGGTCTTTCAACATGGTCGACATGTTTGTACACGACTATGACGATATTCCGGCCCTCGTCGTCAGTGATGGTTTCTACAATATACTCGACCTCGCCGTCTTTGTAGTTGTGGGGTTTGTGAAGGTTCTTCCAGCCGCCGGGGAAGTCGCTGTCAACGTCCGCCTGCGAAAACGGAGTGCCATCCTCGAACTCAGTGACGCCTTCTTCAGTCCCAACGCGGTTAGCCTCGCTGCCGGAGCTGTCTTTATAGTATTTGATGATGTACTTATACGTTGGCGTCGTTTGCGTTTGCGTCGGGTCATAGGTGTTCTCGAATTGGGGCCAGGTGGTTTGAGTGGTTTCATCATAGGTATCCCCATCAATCCATGTCGAACCGCCATTCTCGCTGTACTTGTAACTTATAACTGTATCCCATAAATAGGTATAAATTCCGTAATTCACCACTACCTTATACAGATACAGCACCGGATCCGTCGTCCAGCCACCGGCGCTTCCGGCAGGATCCTCCTCCAATAGGAAATAGAAAGGTTTTAACGGATCGCCGTCAGTGTCTATATAAATCGGTCCGATAACCAACTTGCCGCCTGACCCAGCCAAGTTTTTCGCTGAGAAAACAGGCTCGCCTATTTTATTTCCGGCAATTGTTGATTCGTACAGGTTAAAAGTGAACTGATCAGCAGCCATTGCCGCATCCGCGCTTTTATACGCACAGAAAGTAAGCGCCATTTCATGGAGATAATTAAGAAAAGTTATCGTAACGTCGGAGTCGGACATACTCCCTGAGCAGTTTCGGTCTCCATTGTCGTATGTAAAGCCGCTAATACTTCCGTCCTTGTAACTGATGGACGTATCGCAATAATTATCGTCTTCACTTATAAAAAAAGCTTTACCCTCTGGTACTCCCGGAAAAGCCACAAACTGGCCTCGCTCCAGCCAAAAGCTAAAGGCATAACTACCATTATCATCGTTGAACTCAACATTGATGTGAAAACTACCCGCAACTCCCGGAGGCGTGATTTTCTCTATGTATAGAGTATGTCTTGCGCCTACATAGTCTCCCCAA
>Ga0082212_10006309_pt1 | contig 15977 bp, 11 predicted proteins | sample TergutNt197P3_FD_71548 | JGI IMG/M metagenome (GOLD analysis project Ga0082212, IMG submission 71548) | Neocapritermes taracua P3 segment gut microbial communities from Petit-Saut dam, French Guiana - Nt197 P3 | ecosystem: Host-associated > Arthropoda: Insects > Digestive system > Gut ... | reverse complement strand
TCCGATAAAATCCATAACAGCCTAGTCGTCCACAGAAAGCGCGCCGACGGGAGAGGGGTTTGTTTTTTGCGCGACCGCTATTCCCCGCATGCCGTCGTCGTTGAGGTCGTCCACAGTTTCCAGAATCTCTTCTTTCAACTCGTCGGTGAGCGGTTCAACTTTGCCCTTGTATTCGGCGTAGGTGCATACAGATAGCATTTCTTCGACCGCGCCTTTGGTGATCATCTGCGTTTTGCCGCTCGTATTCACGACGACGACGCTCATCCTGCGGCGGTTGAAGTCGAACGGGATCTCGTCGACTTTTTCATAAATTCTTGACAAACCCATGAGCTGCGCTTCTACTGATTCCTCTTCTTTCGTCTTCTCGATGATCGCTATATCCATCAGGTTTTTTAAGCCCGTCTGGTAGTAGCTGTTAAGGAAACCGTGGCGCAGCACCCTTGCGTCCTCATTTCCGTGTACGTCCATGTGATATTGGAGTACGACTTTGTCCTGTGTCAGCGTGCCTGTTTTATCGGTACACAGCACGTCTATCGCGCCGAAGTTTTGCATGGAGTTCAGGTTTTTGATGATCGTCTTTTTCTTGGACATAGCTACGGCGCCTTTTGCCAGGCACGTCGTGACGATCATAGGCAGCATCTCAGGGGTCAGACCGACCGCGACTGAAATTCCGAAGAGGAATGCCTGCATCCAGTCGCCTTTTGTGATCCCGTTCGCGAAAAACACGACGGGTACCATTACAAGCATGAAGCGGATCAAAACCCAGGACACGGAGTTGACGCCTTTTTCAAAGCTGGTTGCGACCGGCTCCGTTTGGACCGCTTTCGCCATCGAACCGAACAGCGTATCGTCTCCTGTGGTTACGACGACGGCCGTCGCCGATCCACTGATTACGTTTGAACCCATAAACGCCAGGTTTTGATACTCCGTAAAAGAAGCGGGCGTTGTTTCCGGCGTATCGGCAATTTTCTCAAGAGGTTCGCTCTCTCCGGTCAGCGCGGATTGGCTGACGAACAAGTCTTTCGCCCTCATGATGCGCACGTCGGCGGGAACCATGTCGCCGGCCGCCAAATGAATGATGTCGCCTACTACGATCTCTTCAAGCGGTATCTCTGCCGCGCCGGTCTCAACCCTCTCCACATTTGCCGTCGTCGTAATCATGGCAAGCAGCCTGTGCACCGCCGTGCCGGAACGGGACTCCTGAATGAAACGCAAGAGACCGCTTATGATAACCATTGAGACGATGATGACCACCGTCAGGTAATCGACGTCGCTTTTTCTCTCCTGCACAATCGGGAGAATGATATCCGTAAACGCAGATACCGCTGCCAGTACGAAAAGAATAGCTGTAAACGGGTTGACAAACGCGCCGATCACTTGTTTTATGACGGTTTGCTCTTTTTCATGCGTGACTGTGTTTTCGCCATAGTAATCGCGCATATCGTCGACTTGATCTTCACTCAAACCTTGTGGCGAAGAATCAAGCTCATCCAGAGCAGCGCCGACGTCTTGAGAGCATGCCAGTCTATATCTGTTGTTGATAGAATCCCTGCGGGCTTTCTCCAGCGCCGCCTTTCTCGCGTTTAGTCTGGCTTGCTTTTCTGTTTTCATTTTAGTTTCCTCCTCTCTCTATTCCTCTCTCTCTATTCCTCTCTCTCTATTCCTCTCTCTTCCTCTCCTTGCTGCCGGGATAATAAGCGGCAGCTTGATCATCTTCAAGCTGCCGTCATAATCTAGGTTTTTCAGATCGCGTCAGAAATAGTCCGTACCATGGAAACGGCAAACTGAAACGTTCGCGTCGCTTGGACGTGAAAAGAATCCGATCAAACCTTCATTATGACTGCAACTATGATCGCAACTTCGACTACAACCATGACTGCGTCCATGACTGCAACCATGACTGCAACTTCGACTACTATCAGATTCCATTTCCTCACCGTCCTTCCAATATTGCCGGTATAAAGACCCGACCCCCGTCATTGCGAGCCGGTAAAACCGGCGCGGCAATCCACAAATAGAGCGAACCTAACCTCATTGAACACATTAAAAATCCCCTGCCAAAGCACAAACAACGGCAGGGGATATCATAGTCCCTCATTCTACATTCGACCACGCATAAGCGCGATCGCCTGCCACCGTTCAAGCTTCAGCTTCACAGAGCATGTCATTGCATTAGATTACACCTTGTTTTCGATATAATCTGCTAACCAACTCATAGTGTCTCCACTAACTTGCGGCAGCAACCCGTATCTCTGTGGTAGCCTTACCTACCGGGATATTAACCTATTCGTGAGTATACCACCCTTTTCTTTTGCTTGTCAACATAAAAAGGAAACTCAGTTTCAAAATTATACTTATATACATATATCATACTTTCATTATACTTTTATCCGATAATACGAAAGAGCAGTTATTGAGACTGGGAATTGGACTTTTAAGTTTGGTAAAGTATAATAATTTGGTAAAGTATGATAACTTGGTAAAGTATAGTAATCTGCAAAGTACAGTAAACCGTACTATTATAAACTCCGTGTGCTGGAGGGATTCGTCAATGCATAAAAAATACCCGGCTATGTTCAGCCCCATTACTATAGGCAAGGGCGGCCTTGTGTTCAAGAACCGTATCTGGACCGCGCCGACAGGGACGCATTTGCTCCAAGCCGACGAGGAGTACCCGACGGACGCCGTAATAGCTCACTATAGGGAGAAAGCGCGGGGCGGAGCCGCTTGCATAACCTTCTCGTGCCAGAACGTCGACCGCCACGCCCCGAAAGTAGTGGAGCACAGCGACCCGAACATATATAACGAGTTATATCACCGCTACTGGCGGAAACTGACGGAAGCGATACAGTTCTTCGGCGCCAGGGCTTCATTGGAACTGCTGGCGTTCGAGCGGCACGACTTCGACGGTCTTGGAGAACTTGTGTCATACTCGCCTTTCGGAGAGACAGGCGAAGAAGAGGTTTACCCTATGATAACCCCGGCGGGGCTGGAACGTATGGCGGATGACTACGCCGAAGCCGCCGAATGCGCCGTCAAGGTAGGTTTCGACATGATCATGCTGCATTTCGGCCATGGCGTTTTCCCGGCTCAGTTCCTGTCGCCGAAATACAACACCCGGACCGATATGTTCGGAGGCTCCCCGGAGAATAGGGCGCGGTTTCCAATCATGATCATCGATAAGATCCGCAAGCAGATCGGCCCGTACGTGCCGATAGAAGTCCGGCTGTCCGGGGACGAGCTTGTGGAGGGCGGAGGCACGGTTGCGGACTGCGTGGAGTTTATCAGGATGGTGGAGGACAGGATCGACATTGCCCATATTTCATGCGGCACCATGATGGAAGACCTGACCCAGACTGTTATGCACCCGGTCGAGTTTTATGAACCGGGCTGTAATGCGAAATACGCCCGCGCCGTGAAGGAAGCCGGCGTCAAGATCCCGGTTCTGACCGTCGGGGCGTTCCAAGGGCCGGAACTGATCGAGCGGACGCTGGTCACCGGCGGTGCAGATATAGTCGCAATGGCGAGAGGAGCCATCGCGGATGCGGAATGCGTGAATAAAGCCAGGGATGGAAAAGAGGATGAGATAATCCCCTGCATCAAGTGCTTCAACTGCCTGGCGTATGACACCGAACTGGCATTCGCCTGCTCCGCAAACCCGCGGGTAGGCAGGGAGGCGTACCTCGACCGGTTTATTTCTGTAAGCACAACGCCGAAAAAAGTCGTTGTCGTCGGCGGCGGGCCTGCGGGCATGGCTGCCGCAGTGTTTGCCGCGCAGCGAGGGCATGACGTCACGATTTATGAAAAGAACAACGAGCTTGGCGGCAAGATCGTTTTCTCACGACACGTCGACTTCAAGTACGACCTTGCGCATACGCTCGATTATCTGCATAATATGGTCGGCAAACTGGGGGTCAAAGCGCTGACAGGCGTTGAAGCTACGCCGGAGATGATAGCGGCGGAGAACGCCGACGTGGTGATGGCTGCTGTGGGCAGCGATCCGGTCATACTGCCGATACCCGGCTGCGACCTTCCCCATGTATTGACCGCCGAATCGTGTTTCGGGCGGTTGGATGAACTCGGTCAAAGGATCGTTGTCATTGGAGGTGGAGAGGTCGGATGCGAGACAGCGATCTATCTGGCCGGAGGCGGCAAGGATGTGACTGTGATTGAAATGCTGCCGGAGCTTGCGGCGTCCAGTTGCTACGCCCCATACCTGGCGCTGAACGATATGGTGAACAGGCTGTGTAAGGTTCATCTAGACGCCCGCTGCAGCCGTATCACCGGGAGAGCCGTTGGATTCACTGATCTCGAAACAGGCGAAGAACGGGACGTCGCGGCGGATACAGTCGTATTCTCAGCGGGAATGCGCTCCCGCTCCGGGCTTGCGGAAAGTTTCCGCGGCTGCGCGCCGGTCTTTTTCAGGATCGGAGACTGCGAAACGGCAAAGAATCTGAAAGTATGCAATCGCACTGCATTCGACGCGGCGATGCAGATATAATGCGGCCAGTGCCCAATGGCTGGGAGGCAAGGGCCGCAAAAAGCGGACTATCCGCCCGCATCCCCCTCGCCGTCGACTGCCCTGCGCAGCTTCGCCGGTGATAAACCGTACTCCGACTTGAAAGCCCGATGGAAAGTCTCCACGCTCCCAAACCCGCAGCGCTCGCTGAGATCGCTGATTTTCATATTTCCGGACTTGAGCAGAGCCATTGCCTGCTCAAGTCGTTTTTTTCGTATATACGCCGTGGGCGTTATTTGCAGTTGCCGTCTGAAAGCGGTGGACAGAAAACTCGTGTTCACCCCTACGGCGTCCGCGACGTCAGAAGTGGCAAGATTGGGATCAAGTATTCTCCTGTCTATGTACTCCTGCGCAAAGATGAGCTTTTTCCGGAGCGCCTCGTGCTGCGAGCTGCGGTTCTGCTTTGCTATGTCATCGAGTTTCTTATGGAGCCACAGCGACGGTTCCCTCCAGAGTTTGGCCTCTACGAGCAGTTTGAAATGCTCATCTCTCAACTTTTCAACATTTAGCTTTACGCCCCGTACCAGAAGCTCAGAGTAGAATGTATCAAAGAAATCCCCGGCTCTGGTTTTCAAATCCTCGGGGGAGCTCGAACGGGTATCTACCATCTGAGATAGCGCGGCGTCCGCGATAGAATGGTAGTTCTCCATGTTAATGACCGCGTTCGCGAGTTGCTTTGCCGTTTCCCTGCCGGGCAACTGCTCTGAAAACGGGCTCTCCGACATGGGGGTCGGTGCGAGGCTAACCACAGGTGAGTCAAACTCCTTCTCTATATATCTGTGAAGCGTGGCAAGACTCAAGAGCTTGTTATACAGGACAGACACAGTGCTTATATCACCGTTGACCTTACTGATGTAGGTGACAACGTCCATGCCGTACAACTCAGCGCACTTTCTTGAAATGGTCTCGCATGATGGGTATAGAAAATGAATGTCCGACTCGTCCGCCAAGACTCCGTACAGAAAGCAAACCAGCACCACGAGCCTCCCGTCAAGTTCGGACGCGTAATATGTATAATGGCCGGAAAAACACTCGTTTACGATTTCCTCGATGATAGCGTATGTATACAACTGACCATAGACGTCCCTACCCGCTTCCTCCGCCGGCTGGATAGGCGAGATCTCCGAAAAAAGCAAAATAAACAAATCGCCCTTTCCGAGGAACATGTCGTTGACACTGAAATACAGCAGAGTGCCCTGATCGATCTCCGCCGAACGGTGGCAGAGCATGGACATATTCAGTATCCGGGTGATTTTCTTGCGGTATTCAAGATTGTCGAGTTGGCGCATTGCCAGCTTTTCTGCCTTATTCTTCCAATTATCGTTCATAATCCCTCACCATTTGCCATATTACTTAAGAAATTATATCAATATTTAGAGTTTATGTCAATTACTTATGAATACTTTGCGAAACATCCGCATATATTTTGGCTCATTATTAAAGCAAACGATTCTTGAAGATATGCACAAAAAATGCTAAAGTCAAAGTGATATTTCTATTGATTTTGCTTAAAAAAGTGAGGAGGCATGGGTTTGGGTAGATATCAGATTTTTCAGCCCGGCGAGTATTTTGATTTCGAGAAGGAGCATGTCGAGCTCCGCTTCGATATCTTCAATGGGAAAGCGAACATGCCGCCGCCGGGTGGTTTGCATTTCCCGCCGCCAAAGGAGTACACGGAACAGCAGATCCTGGATTACAACCGTCTGTGGAACCCGTACGATTCGCTGTACAACGACCCTGAGTATGCCCGGGCGCACGGCCATCCCGGTGTTCCCGCCTACCCGGGATTTGACGCGATGCCACCGATCATGACGGTGCCCGGTTTTCCGAAAAACATAGCAAGCAAGTTCTACTACACGAACGACGGTTCAGACATCCGCTACAGACGGAATGTGTACGCCGGGGATTTGCTGAAGCAGGACGTAAAGGAGAAGTGTTTTGAGGACATAACCAAACCGGGCGGCGATATCCGGGCATGGACTATGGGCGGGATGGCCGATGCGTACGATCAGAATGGAGAAATCGTATACAACGTATCAGGTTATGTCAGGGAGATGTACAGAAAAATAACCGACGGCAGCCCGGAGCCGACATTCACAGAACACATGGCGAGCTGGACGGAGTATTTTCCGCCCGCCCACGTTACGACTGACAGTGACTATGAACGCATGAAGGCGATCTGGGACGGCGAAGTGATCAACGGCGAAAACACCCCGTTTTGGGAAGATGTCGATATAGGATACGAGCTGCCGCAGACCTGCTCAGACGGCCCCGTGACATATATCCACATGATGTACTGGCACAACATGGGCAACAGATCAATCTATACGCGCGAAGAGTTGTTCGACCCGCAGGTGAGGGCGACAACATTCAGGGATCGCTACGGCTGTTTCCTCGATGAGACCGCGCTGCACTACGCGGGGAGAAACATACCCGGTTTCCGCGGAGTTTGGTATAACGACACCGGCGCAAAACTGATCGCAAGGACGCTTACGAATTTCGTCGGGACAAAAGGCCGCGTATCACGCTTTAGTTGGAGATTTTTCCCGTTTTTCAAGGAGCTCGACACAGGCCCGCTGTGCGCAAATGAGTTTAACAAAGTCCCCGGGATGGAAGGCCGCGACTGCGACAGGCACGGCAGCGAGGGCGATACCTGCATAGGCAGGGCTGTTGTTACCGGAAAGTGTGTGAACGCCGCGGGTGAGCACTGTCTGGAGATCATGCTCTGGGGAGAAGATCTGGATGGGAATATTGTCCAGGGCTGCCCGTCAGAAGTGGTATTGCCGTCAAAAGAAAAGTAGAAAGACGTAGCTATAGAAAAATAGACGACGTGGCTGTAGATAAGTAGACAAATGTGGCTATAGGCTTGACAAAGACTAGAAGATGGAGGTAAAAATGAAAAAGATCATATTACTCGTGCTGGTCCTCTCTATGCTGATGTGCATCGCCGCGTGCAAAGGCGGCAAGGATGACGCCGCGACCGACCAGAGCGCGGGAAACGCGCAGACGGCTTCCCCCGATACGGGAACCGCCCCGGCTGCCTCGGGGCCGAATTACGGAGGCACACTGACCATTCAGTTAGCTGACTTCAACACTGTCTTTGACCCCGCTATGGGCGAGCAATATGTTTACAGCTTGTGGCTGGAGTATCTTTTTGGCATGGACTGGGGGCTGAACGACCCGTCCGCCTACCCGTTTGCCGAGAACACGTTTATTCTCGACTACGCGACCGGGCAAATAGCAAAGAGTTGGGTCTGGGATCCCGCCAACATGACGTTCACAGTGACTATCCGCGACGACATATATTTTCAGGAAAAGACGGGTGACTACGATATCTTCGGCGCCCGCAACATGACAGCGGATGATATAAAGTATTCATATGATCGTGTGACCGGGCAAGGCTCGGGATTTACGCAGGACAACTTTATGATGATCGACGTCGACTGGCGCCCCAGGTTGAACATGCTGGAATCGACTGAGGTGACGGACAAGTACACTGTGGTTTTCCATATGAACACCGCTTCGGAAACGAGACTGTCCGAGTTCATAATAGCTCAGATCAACATTACCGGGCCGGAATGGGATACTCTTTCAGATTCGCAGAAAAGCGACTGGCGCTATGCCTGCGGCACAGGCCCGTTTATACTCACGGATTACGCGCCGGATAACCACTTCACATTCGTTCGCAACGGCAACTATTACGCGTACGATGAAAGGTATCCGGACAACAGGCTGCCGTATCTGGACGGTATTGTCCTGCAGAAGTTCTCCGACTCGACCTCGATAATCTCGAACTTCATTTCCGGCAGCCTCGACTATATACCGACGTCAGCGGGTTTGTCGGACTCCGAAAGGCTGCAGATCAGGAATAACGTGAATGGCGTTGCGGTGCAGAGCTTCGCTTTCTCCGCCCCCGCTATAACGCTTAAAGTGAACAACGCGCCTTTCAATGACATAAACGTGCGGATCGCCATGCAGAAAGCCATTAATCTCGAGGAGGTGAACTCGGCGTACTATGGCAACAGCGAGTTTAGTTTCGCCGGGTTATGGGCTTCCGCGCTTACGAACCTGTCCGCCGTTAATCAGTGGGACGCGCAGTTGCGCAGCGAATACACCTATGATCCCGACGCGGCAAGGCAACTCTTGGCTGATGCCGGATACGCCGACGGTTTCGAGTTCACAATTGCGCTGGACCCGATGGCGGACGTGGATGTGTTCCAACTGGCAAAAGGGTATCTGGCCGAGGTTGGTATCACAATGAACATCGAGATCCTTCCGGACATGATGGCGGGCCGCGAGGTGCAAGGCAATCCCGATGACCCCAGAGTCTTTAACTTTGACCTCGGAGCATCCAACGATCCCGGCTTTGCTTTCCAGAGTTTCGCGACAGTCGGTTTCGCGTACAGCATATATCACGGCGACACGGCGCTGGACGGCATGCTGGCAGCCGCCCGCGACGCCATGACGCTTTCCGAACAGGAGACAGCGGCAAAAGCTGTCGACCTATACTTTATGCGGCAGCATTGGCTCATAGCGATAAGCGGACTCACCAGCCGCGAAGCGTTTGTATCGCCCCGGCTCGGAGGCCTTGAAAACGGCGAACAGTTCGGCGCGTCGCATTTCTTTAAAACGATTGCCGCGCGGGTCTGGGTGCAGTAGTGCTTTAAGGGGAACGCGCATGTCCGGGAACATTCTGGAAGTCAGAGACCTTCGCGTACATTTCCTGCAAGAAAACGGCGAAGCCTTGCGGGCGGTGGACGGGATGTCCTATACGGTAAAACGGGGCGAGTGCGCCGCGATAATAGGGGAATCCGGCTCGGGAAAAACCGTGAGCGCCCTGTCTTTGCTGCGCCTCATCCCTTTCCCGCCCGGGATGATAGTTGACGGTGAGGTGCTTTTTGACGGATCGGACCTGATGAAGCTGAGTGACAAAGAGATAAGGGATATCCGCGGAAAACGCATCAGCATGATTTTTCAGGAAGCCTCGGCTGCGCTCAACCCTGTCATTCCGGTGGGAAAGCAGATTGAGGAAGCGCTTTTGCTGCATACGGACATGAAGAGGCGGGAAGCCCGCGAACGAGCCACAGAGCTGCTGGGGATGGTTGGTATCCCTAACCCCGGGCAAAGGGCCGCCGAGTACCCGCACCAGTTTTCCGGCGGTATGCAGCAACGAGTTATGATCGCTATGGCTATGTCCTGCAAGCCGGATATCCTGATCGCTGACGAGCCGACGACCGCGCTGGACGTAACGATCCAGGCGCAAGTGCTCGAACAACTGGATCAACTGCGCAGAAATACGGGCATGGCTTTGATAATCATCACCCACAATCTGGGCCTCGTCGCCCATTATGCCCTGAGCGTTAACATAATGTATGGAGGAAAAATCGTTGAATGGGGACCGACGAAAGATGTATTCAAAAACCCGGGTCACCCGTATACTATTGGGCTAATAAACGCGGTGCCGAGACTCGATAAACCCAGAACAGGGGAACTATACACGATCGAAGGCGAGCCGCCCGACATGATATCAATACCTGAGAACTCTTGCGCCTTTGCGGACAGATGCGAGTACCGCACGGAAGAGTGTAGTGCCCGAGAACCAGGAGCGACGCTCGTTGGAGACGGGCATTACTGCGTTTGCGCGCACGCGGGAGCTCTGACCGGGGCGGGCGTGAAGGGAGGCGGGTAACATGACCGCCGCGCTGAAACACATTATCAGCGTGCATGACCTCAAAATGCATTTTCCTGTGACAAAAGGCGTACTGAAGCGCAAGGTGGGCACGGTCAAAGCGGTTGACGGAGTATCATTTTCTGTCGAACGCGGACAAACGCTGGGGATCGTTGGCGAATCCGGAAGCGGAAAGACGACTCTCGGGCATTGCCTTATGAACAACTATAAAATCACATCGGGCGGAGTTTATTATGAGCAGAAATGTATGTCCGATATACCCGCTTCCGCCATGCGCAGACTCCGCAAGAATATGCAGATGATAACGCAAGACCCGTTCAACTCTCTTGACCCGCGCATGACCGTCAATGATATTGTCACAGAGGGAATGGTCATACATAAGATGGAGCGTTCAAAAGCCGCAAGGTACGAGGTTGCAGCGCGGATGCTGGGACTGGTGGGGATAAACCCGGATTACGGCAAGCGGTTTCCGCACGAGTTCTCCGGAGGGCAGCGACAGCGGATCGCTATCGCCCGGGCGCTTGCGGTGCAGCCCTCGTTCATTATATGCGATGAGGTGGTATCCGCGCTCGACGTCTCGATTCAAGCGCAGATAGTAACATTGCTGACGCGTTTGAGGCGCGAACTTGGATTGACATATGTTTTTATCGGCCACGATCTATCGGTAGTCAGGCATATAAGCGACAACGTTGCCGTTATGTATCTTGGCAAGATAGTTGAACTGACAAACAGCGACAACCTCTATTCCAACCCGTTGCATCCGTATACGCGGGCGCTGATCGCCGCCGCGCCGATCCCCGACCCCGAGCTTGAAGAAGCCAGGGAACACGTTATACTCAGCGGTGAAGTACCCAGCCCGATCGATCCGCCTGCCGGGTGCAACTTCTGCACAAGATGTTCGCGCGCTATGGATGTATGCTTTGAAGATGAACCTCCGTTTACAGACGTCGGTGACGGTCACTTTGTCGCGTGCCATTTGCACCGCGGGAAGGAGGCGGCCATCAATGGGTGAGTATATCAGAAAGCGGTTGTTGCTTCTGATCCCCACTGTAATATTCGTATGCCTCATTGTCTTCGTGCTTCTCAGGATGCTGCCGGGGAGCGCGGTTGACGCCCTTACATACAAAATACAGTCTTCCGGAACATATGATGTGGACCGCGGCGAAGTTGAGGCGATGCTCGGTATGGATAGGCCCGCGGTTGTTCAGTTCTTTGTATGGCTGGGAAGAGTATTGCGCGGCAATCTCGGCGAATGTATTTTTCAGAACGAGTCAGTGCTTGCCGCAATAGCGAGGCAGCTCCCGCCGAGCCTTGAACTGGGGTTGCTGACACTGATATTGGCTAACATAATATCGATCCCGTTGGGACTATACTGCGCGGCGCGACAGGATACGATAAGCGATTATTCGATCAGGGTGATTTCGCTTATCCTCATGTCGCTCCCAATGTTCTGGCTTGCGACATTGGTGCTGATATACCCTGCAATATGGTGGCGCTACTCGCCGCCCGCACAATACGTAAGCCTGTTTGTCGATCCGCTGCAAAATTTGAAAATGTTTTTTCTGCCCGCTCTTCTCGGGGCGATAGCGCAGGCCGGGATGCAATTGCGCACTGTCCGGACGGTGCTTCTGGACACTATGCGCTCCGACTATGTTCGCACCGCCTGGGCAAAGGGCGCCGGAGAGCGGTCCATCATGTTCAAACACGCTTTCCGGAATGCTATGATACCTGTGGTAACGGTAGTGGGCGGTTCCGTCAGCATGTTGATCGGCGGGTCGGTCATACTTGAGAACATTTTCAACATTCCGGGAATAGGCCGTCAGGTCATCACCGCTATATCTGCCCGCGACTACCCGCTTGTACAAGGTTGCGTGCTGATATTCTCGCTGTTTACCATGCTGATCAATCTTGTAGTCGACGTATCATACAAATGGATCGACCCTCGCGTATCACTCGACAAGGAAAGGAGCGAGGGCGGATGAGCGGCGGATCGTCACATGGCGCAAAACGCATGATGGAATTTTTCCGCAAAAAACCGCTGGCCGCAGCCGGCATACTGTTTTTGACCGCGCTTTTGTTAATTGCGATTTTTGCTGACTTTCTGGCTCCCTACAGAATGGTAAACGGCATGCTGCCGACTAATATCCTGCACAAACTCGAAAAGCCATTCATTTTTCTGGACTCAGAAGCAAAATCGGCGGCAAGGCAGAGCGGCAAGCTGTTCCTGCTCGGTACGGACAATCTGGGATGCGATATACTCAGCTACCTGATCTATGGAGCGCGCACTTCGGTCATCCTGTGCCTGTGCGTCACTGTCCTTTCAACAGTGGTATCAGTCATCATAGGCACGCTTTCAGCCGTGATCGGAGGATGGTTCGACCTTATCGTTCAAAGGATAGTCGACGCTTGGATGTGCATACCCGGTATGCTTATCACCGTGCTGATGATGAGCATGTTCGGCAATGGCATAGTAAACATGATAATCGTAATGTCGATCCCCGGGGGAATAGCCGGTTCGCGAATGATAAGGGCGTCGGCGATATCCGTAAAGGATTCGGGGTATGTGAAGATGGCGGAGATGATGGGGTCCGGCGTTATGTGGAAAACGCTTCGCCATATCCTGCCAAACATTTTGCCGATCATAACAACATACGCGGCCGGGGGACTGGGCGGCGTTATAATGATGGAAGCAAGCCTGAACTTTCTCGGCTACGGGGTAGACGTCGGCACTCCGTCGTGGGGTTATATGATCACGAATCAGGGGCGGGCGAATATGTATGTCGCTCCCTGGCTGTGCTTGTATCCCGGTATTTTGATAGGCTTGATGGTGCTGGCGGCGAACCTCTTCGGCGACGGGTTGCGGGATATGATGGATCCGCGCTTAAAAGGCGGAGTCGGCAGCTACAGCACGGAGAAAATAAGGAAACTCGCGGCAAAATACAGGACGAAATACAGTAAGGATGCGAACAAGCGCAGAATAAAGGAGATAGCGAAATGACTTCAATCGGAAAGTACGTCTTTACAATGCCGACGCCCGGCGGCGAGAGGGAGAGCACATTTATACTTCGTAATTACTATGACGGAACCTTGCATGGCACTTTGCTTTCGTCGCATGGAGGCGTCGCCGTTGCGAAAGACGTAAAAGCTGAAGGAGATATTTTGAGTTTTTCCGCTCAAGCGGGGCCTGCCCTGATTACATTTTCTTTTAAACTCGACTATTCGGGCAAGTTTTCCGGCACTGCCTTAGTACAGCAAAAAGACGGCGCTTGTATCGAGTCTGCTGTTACCGGAGTCAAGTGTGAAATCACTGATGAGGATGATAGAACCGGGAAAATCGAAATGAAACGCAAAGCGCTCATTTTATACTCGACGATAACAAAGAACACCGAGAAGGTCGCGAACTGGTTTAGGGGCGCGTTTGAGCATTATGGAATGGATGTTACTATGATACGCGTCAGCAACTCGACCAACTGGTCTGACTATAAAGGTCAGCTCTATTTTGAAGATTATGACGTGGTTTGCCTGGGAAGCCCAATCATCGGAGGATCCCCGATGAAGTGCGTACTCAAGCATTTTTCAGCAGGCGCGGCTTCATCTCTCGAAGACAACGTAGCTAAAAACGCGGAAGCCGGCCTTGGATTCAACTCGGGCGGAGCAGGCGGGTTTGCCGCGCATGAAGTCAAGGGCGGACCTCCCGCGCATGATGATAAAGGCGGGTCACCGCCTGTGGGCGGAGACCCGCTTTGCAACAACACCGGAGGCTTCCATCCTATGAATGGACCCGCAAATCCCGGAGGCTCCGGCGGCCTCCCGCCAATGTTTGAAAACATATGGGCCAGACCGGGCGGCGAGATAATGCCGTATCCGGGCGGCCCGCATAAACAGGGCGCGTATCAACCGCTTGGCATAGTGTTCACAACTTATGGCGGTGGGTTCTGCGGCCCCAACGAATGCCTTCCCGTGCTTTCGCTGCTTAAACTGTACCTTGAGGACAAGGGCGCGAAAGTCGTAGGAAAGTTCGCTTGCTGCGGAAAGGAGTTCGGCCCCGCGGGGCTGGACGATGGCGAACTGCCAATGCAGATACATGAACCGCCGGTCTACTACAAAGACGCCGACGGGAACTACCACGCGGGAGGTTTCTTCTTCCATTGCCATGCCAACTCGAAACCGGGCGCGCGCGAAGAAGCGAAAGCGAAAGCGTTTATCGCGGACATAGTGGAAGACCATTTTTACACGTCGGACGGCAAGCGCCGCGCGTTGAACTCAGAGTATATATCTATAAGTTAGTAGTTTGTGTGGCTGTGGAGTATTGAAATATCAGGATTTCTCCGTCTTTTGCGCTTTTGAGTCCGTAAATATCTTATATAGGTCCAGTATGACCGCCAGCCCGAGGCAGACATAAGCTGTGAACATAAACCGGTATCGCGTCGATTCCCCGCCGAACACGAGCGTCAGGTTCGTCATGATGACAGGCGACAGGAAGTGCCCGCTGCCGGGGGCGACGCAACAGACGAGCATTGTAGCGGTCGCCGAGTTTGTCGGGTCTGTGAGATTTGAAACATTGAAGATGCAACGCGGTACGAGCAGGCTCATTGTCGAACCGCACAGGAACATCGCCACAAGGGTGATCACAAGCGACGCCGGGAAAAAATACATAAGCATGAACCCGATAGCCATGATAATGAAAGCAAGAGCAAAGAGATTATCGCGCAATATCTGCGAAAGCTTCGGGAAAATGAGCCCCGCGGCAACGCCGCCTACCATCAGAAACGCTGTCGCAAAACCTGCTGTTGAGGAATCGCCGACGCCGCCGTTTGCAAGGTGCGTGGATATGTTCACCGTCGCGACATTATACATGATCATGAATATGACTATCAGGAACGTATAGTAAAGAACTTTTCCGGGCAGCTTTGTCCTGCCGCGCCCGGAACTGTCCGCGTCGGCGTTTGCGCCGGCGTTAGTTTCAGTGCCGGCGTCGTCGCTCGCGCCGACTTCAGCGCTAGTGTCCGCGTCAGCACTAGTGTACACGTCTCTCATTTTCCTGTCCTTAGGTATAACAAGCAACGCGACGATCACGACCGGCAGCGCGATAAGCATTTGTAAATGCCCGCCGTACCAGATAAATGTAATGAGAAAACCGCACATTAGGCTCATTAAGAGGCCGCCGATATTGATGCAGGAGAATGACACGCCGGAAATGAATTGGCGTGTTTTCTCGTCAAAATTATCAAACATTATACTTTGCGTGCTTGGTACAAAAGTCCCCATACCGATTCCGACGCACGCGTTCATAAGGCATAGCTGCCAGAAGCGGGTGTGCAGCACAAGCGCGACGACTCCTGTCACTACTATCATAGCCAACCCGAATACAGTCATAGACTTTTTTGACGCCAGCCCGTATCTGATCAATAACGCCGAAGCAACTCCCGCAAAGACAGCGACGATACCCGGTAATGACATTATTGTCTGCACAAGCGGCAAACCCATCTCCGGGAATACATCGGTAGCGATCAGGTTTGTGGCGGGCAGAAGCGCGAACTGAGGCATCTGAATAAGCGAGATCAGAAGGATCGTCCACATAAGCGCTTTGCTGTTGGTTTTTTGCTCTGTCATTATTCTGCTTTGCTCCTTTCAAGTCGGTAATCAGCCGCCGACGCTAACTCTGTACCCGAAACCTCCAGCCATTCAACCAGCGCTTGCTCCAGCAACTCCTGCTCATTGCCCGGAAAATACGCATGCAACGATTCAGACAGAAGAAGCTGCGTGAAC
>Ga0082212_10006308_pt1 | contig 15977 bp, 12 predicted proteins | sample TergutNt197P3_FD_71548 | JGI IMG/M metagenome (GOLD analysis project Ga0082212, IMG submission 71548) | Neocapritermes taracua P3 segment gut microbial communities from Petit-Saut dam, French Guiana - Nt197 P3 | ecosystem: Host-associated > Arthropoda: Insects > Digestive system > Gut ... | reverse complement strand
TAAAATTAATAAAATATTTATAAATGATTTATAAAATTAATATAATATTTATATATTATTTATAAAATTAATATAGTATTTATAAAATTAATATAATATTTATATATTATTTATAAAATTTATATAGTATTTATAAAATTAATATGATATTTATAAAATTAATAAAATATTTATAAATGATTTATAAAAGTAATAAGGAATTTATATAGTATTTATAAATTAATATAATGTATATAAATAATATTATAAAAATAATAAAACCTACTAATTTTTTCTGATTTAAAGATTTTCATTATAGGTGATTGTTGTTACATTTTTTTTTAATTTTCATTCTACTTGCTATTATTTTTTATAATTCACAATATTGACCAATATTCTAATTTTTGTTTTATATAATTGGTCAGTGTATATGATACTATAATTAACATTATGGAATTATTTGAATTTTCATATGATATTATATTTATTTATAGATTTGAAAAATATAAATTAATATATTATGTCACTTATTCTTAGACTAAATTTTTCCATGAAATCTTAAAATATTATAAAATTTTACTTATTTTTTAGCTATTTCAGCGATACCTTTATATATGATAAATTAAAGATTATAATTTGTACTAGGAATAATACCTATTACAAAAATTAAACATACATAGGAAAAAAATGTGGAGATGTGATTAACTATGAAAAAAACTGAATTACCAATTGCACCAGTTGCAAGAATCGTAAAAAATGCAGGTGCAGACAGAATTAGTGAAGATGCTAAAGAAGCATTAGCCGAAGCTTTAGAAGAATGTGCAACTGGTGTTGCTCAAAAAGCGGTTGCTTACGCAAAACACGCTGGTCGTAAGACTGTAAAAGCTGAAGATGTTAAATTAGCTGTAAATGCTTGCAAGTGCAACGATTAGTACTTAAAGTTTTTAGCTATCTAGTTTATTCTAGAATTTAACATTTTTTATATTTTTTTTATATTTTTTTTTATTTTTTTTATTCTTCTTTTTATTCTTATTTTTATAATATTTTTAAATATTTTCATGTTTGTACTTTGCTTATCTATTTTTACTATAGAATATTATAATAAACTTCTTTTTTTTATAAATTAAAATACATTTTATTGTATAAAAATTAAGAAAATTAAGATATTTGATTAACATTAGTATAGCTATTTAAAAAATTTAATCTTTATAAATTAATAATTAAATTATTATACTATCACTATCAAATATATCTACACATATAATGTTAAAAAAATTTTATAATTACATTTTTAATAAAATTTTTAATTAAATATATCTTTATATATAATGTTAAAAAAATTTTATATTTACATTTTTTATAAAATTTTTAATTAAATATATCTTTATATATAATGTTAAAAAAATTTTATATTTACATTTTTTATAAAATTTTTAATTAAATATATCTTTATATATAATGTTAAAAAAATTTTATATTTACATTTTTTATAAAATTTTTAATTAAATATATCTTTATATATAATGTTAAAAAAATTTTATATTTACATTTTTTATAAAATTTTTAATTAAATATATCTTTATATATAATGTTAAAAAAATTTTATATTTACATTTCTTAATAAAATTTATAATTTAATGTAATTTTAAGAAATTATATATAATATATATAATAATTAACAAACTTTTTATTCTTATTTTAATAGGTGAATACTTGAAATCAAATAACAAATCACAAGAATCTCAAATAAGTGTTAATAAATCAGCTGTTGTGAAATCTGATTCAAAAAAAGAGGCAAAAACTCTTGTAATTCAAAGTGTTGGATATCCGTTCAATTTCCCATTAATGGAATCTCAAAATTTAGAAATTTCAGATAATGGTTTATTTGAGCATTATGTTAAAGAACAATGGATAGGGCTTGACGTGAAAGAAGGGTCTTATTTATTTGATCAAAAAATACTTCCAGATTATGGCTTTAAGATAATATCTGTCAATCCGAATAATTCAGTTATTGGAGAAAATACTTCAATTGTTTTAATAGCAGATGAAAATCCAACAAAAGATATTAAAGCTATTCGCTCTGATTTAACCCTCGATGATGTTATTGGTCAAGAGATGGCGAAAAACAAGTGTAAAATAATAATGAAATATTTAGAAAATACTGAAAAATTTGGTGATTGGGCACCAAGAAACATTCTATTTTTCGGAGTTCCAGGTACTGGTAAAACTATGTTAGCTAAATCTTTAACTAATGAACTTAAGGTTCCATTGTATCTAATTAAAGCAACAACTTTGATTGGTGATCATGTTGGAGATGGTGCTCGTCAGATACATGATCTTTTTGAGATGGCACAGAAAACCTCTCCTTCTGTTATTTTTATTGATGAAATAGATGCAATTGCATTACACAGAAAATTCCAGTCTTTAAGAGGGGATGTTTCAGAAATTGTAAATGCTCTTCTAACAGAAATGGATGGAATTCATGAAAATGATGGTGTTATAACCATAGCTGCCACAAATAATCCTGAACAATTAGATGTCGGAATTAGAAGTCGTTTTGAAGATGAATTTGAGTTTAAGATTCCTACATATAAAGAGAGAATACTAATGATTGAAAAATTCATTAAAACCATGCCTTATAAAGTCAATATAAGCTCAAAAAACTTAGCTGAAATGTCTAAAGGAATGTCTGGAAGGGATATCAAAGAAAAATTGTTAAAATCAGCACTTCACAGAGCTTTATATCAAGATACTGAAGAAATAAACTTAGAACATTTTGAACATGCATTACACAGTTATAAATCTCAAAATGAACCTCCTAAGCATATGTTTGGTTAATTAAGAGGTATTAGTTTTTCATAATTTATAAAAAAATGTAAATTGTTGGATTTTTGTTTTTTTCATAATTTATAAAAAAATGTAAATTGTTGGATTTTTGATTTTTTCATAATTTATAAAAAAATGTAAATTGTTGGATTCTTGGCTTTTTCATAATTTATAAAAAAATGTAAATTGTTGGATTCTTGATTTTTTTAATTGTTATATATTCGAAAACTTAATTTTTGGTACTGAATTTTCTAATTATTTATATATAAATTAATAATTTTTATACCAAAATTTGCTGTATACTATAGTAATTGTAAATTGATAGGGTATTGATTTTTTTATAAAATCATTAGAATGAAGTAATAAATTATAAACATAAAATAATTTATTCATCTTTAAAAATGCAGTTTAATACTTCAATAATGTCATGATTATCTTCTTCAGCAGCTTTTTTAATATTTAATGAAATATCATAAAATATTTTATTAACTATTGATTTTGACATATTATCTATTATCTTAGCACTACCTTCAGTATCAGATAGTTTTGCAGTAGCTTTTTGAGCTTCCTTCATCCGAATATCTTCCATTGATAATCTAACACTTCCAAGTAATCCTTCTATTTCCATCAATTTAAATGAATTTTTAAGTAGTTTGAATTCTTCATCAATTATTTTTTCAGCTTCTCTTGCTTCTTCTTCGCGCATTTTTTTATTTTTATCAGCTATTCCTCTAAGATCATCAATATTAAATAGGTTTAAACCAAGTTCTTTAACATCTTCTTCAATATCTCTAGGGTTAGCTATATCAATCATAATTATTGATGAGGCATTTTCAGTAACTATAAACTCCTTAAGTTTATCTTTATTTAAAATACTATGTGGTGCACCAGTTGCACTAATAATGACATCTGCTGTTGGTAAACAAGAACTTAAATCATCAAGTAAAATAGCTTTTCCATTAAGTTCATCAGCTAATCTGATTGCTCTATAGTAAGTTCTATTAGCAACAAAAATAGCCTTTAAATTTTTCTCTGCCAAAGCTTTTGCTACTAATGTCCCCATCTTTCCTGCACCAATAACTAAAACGTTTTTACCATTGAGATTACCAATATTTTCTTCTGCTAAATCAACAGCAGCTGAACCAATAGAAACAGATCCCCTATTAATATTTGTTTTCTGTCTTACTACTTGTCCAACATGTATTGCTTTTGTAAAAAGAGTTTCTAGAATTTTTCCACAATGATTTTCTTTTATACTTATTTTTAGAGCATTTTTTATTTGACCTAATATTTGATCTTCACCAATTATCATGGATTCAAGACCTGAAGTCATTCTAAAAAGATGAATTATTGCAGTATCATCATAATGGATAATGATATTTTCATTATCAGATTTTAAATAGTCATTTTCACAGCTACAAAGCTCAGTATGTATGTAATATTCTTTTCTATTACATGTATCTATTTCAATATATTCTTGAGTATCAAATTCTTCTTTAAAATTATTGAATAACTCTTTCAAATCTTTAGCTGTTTTCTCCATTGTTTCAATATCAGCAATTTTGTGATCTACTCGTAAATTGATTATCAATACTTATCCTCCTTATATATTTGAAATGTTTTTTGTTTTGAAGATTATTTTTTTTAGTTTAAATATTTAAGATATTATTAACATATTCTTTTGCTTCTTCTAGTTTCTTTTTTTTTAATAGATTATTAATATCTTTGTTTTCAAGAATTTTATATAAATATTTTTTTCTTATCTTTTGATTATTAATCTTATTTTTTAAGATTTTTCTAGCATAATCTTGCAACTTAATTTGAAGTATATCTTCATCTGATATGGCTTTTTGGATTTTTCCTCTAAGTTCTCGTGCCATTAATGGACTTTTTCCATTTGTAAATATTGATATTTGAATATCATCAATATAAAAACTTGTTGGAACAATGAGGTTTCCTTTTTCAGGATAATCTGCTCTATTTAATAGCTTTTCACTACTTATAGAAGAAACATATTCATTTAGTTTTGATTCTCCACTAGCTATTACTACAATATCTGACCAATCAACTAATTTTTTAATATTTTCAGGAGTTTTATCTTTTTCTAAAATAGCTCCTCTTTGGATGAATTCTTTTGGAATAGTATTTCCAACTAATATGATGTTTGAACCATTTTTAAGGAATTTTTCAGCTCTTCGACAAGCAACTTCTCCAGTTCCAATTATTAATACTTTTTTGTCATCGGTTTTTAAGAAAAGTGAAGTCCAAACCATAGATAGTCCTCAGAGAAGTGTTTTAATTATTAATAAAAAATTTATAATTGAATATTTTAGATTTTATTTAAATATTGTTATATACTTTTAATTCTTTTATCTTTTTATATATTTTTATATATTTTTTTATCTTTAATATATTTATATAGAAATTATAATAAGTTTTTTTTATTATGTATTTATATATAGAAAAAACAGTATTTCTATACACAATTTTATTAATATAAAAAACTTTATCCATATAAAATAATCTTATTCAATCGTAAACATTATTCTATATATTAACTTTATTAATATAGAAACCCCCATTTCTATATATTAATTTTAGTTAATATAGATACCTTATTTCTATACACAATTTTATTAATATAGATACCTTATTTCTATACAGAATTTTATTAATATACATAATATTTAAATTAAAGAAAGAACATATATTAGATATTATATAAGTTAAAGTAATACATTTACTATATTTTAATATAAATTATTTAAAAAATTATTACATTGATACTATGAAAGTTGTAGCATGCCAAAAATGCGGTGCTAAATATCAAATCGATGATGATGAAACTATCGATGATTATGAGTGCTCTGCTTGTACTGGAAACTTAGATGAAGTCGAACAATACTCTTCTACAGATTCTCATACAAATCAAAATCAGGGTAATAATCTTTATAGAGATTCACAGGATGCTAATTCAGAAATTGTCTTTTGTGAAAATTGTGGTTTAAAACATAACATTGATAAAAAAGAATATGCTGAAGATTACATGTGTTCCAGCTGTTTTGGAAATTTGAGATATCTTGATGAAGGTCTTAATAAAAATCTCGAAAAACGTTTAAAACTAAAACGAGAAGACATGAAATTTGATTCTAAAGTATCTTCTCTTTCAAACCCTGTTGATGCTATAACCCAAGAGAACAATCATAATGTTAATAAAAATTCTAAGCCTATTGATCCTATAACTCAACAAAAACCCAAAAACATTAATAAAGACCACAAAACAACAAGTCCAAAACAACAAGTCCAAAATATAAATAAAAATCTTAAACCAACAATTCAAAAACAACAAACCCAAAACACAAATAAAAATCTTAAATCAACAAAGCAGAAACAACAAGTCCAAAGTATAAATAAAGATCTTAAATCAACAAAGCAGAAACAACAAGTCCAAAGTATAAATAAAGATCTTAAATCAAAAATTCAAAAACAACAAGTCCAAAGTATAAATAAAGATCTTAAACTAACAAACCAGAAACAACAAGTCCAAAGTATAAATAAAGATCTTAAATCAACAAAGCAGAAACAACAAGTCCAAAGTATAAATAAAGATCTTAAACTAACAAAGCAGAAACAACAAGTCCAAAGTATAAATAAAGATCTTAAACTAACAAAGCAGAAACAACAAGTCCAAAGTATAAATAAAGATCTTGAACCAACAAGTCCAAAACAACAACAAACCAAAAATATACATAAAGACCCAAAAACAACAAACCTCCAAAAACAACAACAAACCAAAAATAAAAATCTTAAACCAATGGATTCCCTGAAACAAGAAAATGAATCTAATATCAATGAAGATTTTAATCTCAAATCTGATGAAATTTCTGATTTATCTCCTCAATTTGAATCTAATTTTCCTTCTTCAATTAATGAAATAGATATGAATAAAATGGAAGAAAGATTAAGAAAACAAACAAAAAATGAATTTTTAAAAAATTTAAATTCTGATTATAAAGATTCAGTTAAAACAGACTTAAAAACTGACAATTTCATGCTAGATGAAAATGCTAAAAATGTAAAATATACAATTAGAAAAAAAATCGATGATAAAAAATCAAAAACTTCAATATTGGGCAGAATTAGAAATCTAGGAAAAAAAGAAAAACTTCCTAAAGAAAAAAACATTACTGATGAAATAAACGAACAAAACGAACACCCTAAAGAAAAAAACATTACTGATGAAATAAACGAACAAAACGAACACCCTAAAGAAAAAAACATTACTGATGAAATAAACGAACTAAATAAACACCCTAAAGAAAAAAACATTACTGACGAAATAAACGAACTAAATAAACACCCTAAAGAAAAAAACATCGCTGATGAAATAAACGAACAAAACGAACACCCTAAAGAAAAAAACATCGCTGATGAAATAAACGAACTAAATAAACTTCCAACAACTACAACAGAAAATGATAATCCTATTGATGAAGATAATAAAAAACAAGAGTTAGTTCCTTATCCGAATATTAAAAATACTTCTTATCATGACGTTTATATAGTTGCTGGACTTATAGTAACCTTACTTGGTTTTGTTGATATCATATTTTCTCTAAGAGTTTACAGTTTAATATTTATAGCTATTGGTTTTGTTTTATTTGCAATTGGTATCATAAAAAATAAGAAATATACCTCTACTGAAAAAAGAGGAAGAATAATAAGAGCAAAACTTATTGGACTTCCTGAAAACTTTTATGTTCTTTATTTTGTAAAGGTTCCAAATTCAAATGATGGTATTAACCATGTGGTAGTTGGAACTTCTGGAATATTTTCAATAGTAAGTCAAAGTTATAGTGAAAAAGAAGATAAAGATAAACCTAAAACTGATTCTGAAAACATTAATCTTGTAAATAAATCAAAAATAGATAATTTAGATTCACTTGACACTTTTGATGTTGTGGAACAAGCCAATAATAACTATGAAACTAATGAAGAAGGAATAGAAGAAAATATAGTGGAATCTGAATCTAAAAAACAAAAGAGTGGGAAATTCAAGTTTAGAGAAACCCCTATCAAATTCGAACATAATAATAAAATAAAACAAAAATCTATACAGCTAAGTGAAGAATTAATTGATTTTTTAAACGAAAATGGAATATCAAACTGTTACGTGGAACCATTAGTTGGTTTTGTAAATAATGATGTAGCTGTTATCAATATGCCTCTAACTAATGAAGATTTGTTTTTAGACGAGCTTTTATTTAAGATAGTTCATGGTCAAAGACAGCTAAGTGATGTGACAACTCACAAAGTTGCTGTTCTTTTATCACAGTATTCCTCTGAATGTTCTTCATAATCACACTATTTAATCATAATAAAATATATATTATAAAATTATATAAACTTCTTATAAAATTTAAAAATATATTATAAATTAAATATCTAAATATAAATTATAAAATTATATAAACTTCTTATAAAATTTAAAAATATATTATAAATTAAATATCTAAATATATTTATAAAATTATATAAACTTCTTATAAAATTTAAAAATATATTATAAATTAAATATCTAAATATAAATTATAAAATTTATAAAATATATCATAAAACCATATAAACTTCTTATAAAATTTAAAATATATCAATAAATTAAATATCTAAATATAAATTATAAAATTTATAAAATATATCATAAAACCATATAAACTTATTATAAAATTTAAAATATATCATAAATTAAATATCTAAATATAAATTATAAAATTTATAAAATATAATTATAAAATTATAAAAATATATAAATTTATTATAAAATTTTTAAAATATAATTATAAAATTATAAAAATATATAAATTTATTATAAAATTTTTAAAATATATTATAAAATTATAAAAATATATAAACTTTTTATAAATTTTATAAATTAAATTAATATCTAAATAATTATAATTTTATATATTTTATAATTATTAAAGAAATTAGGTTAGGATTATGAATATAATAAACTATTTTTACAAACATTATCAAAGTTTTAAAAGAAATAGCTATAAAAATAATGTTAAAAAAATAGCTAGAAGTGTTGGAGTAGATTTAAAAGTCAATGGCTATAGCTATGTCACTTCAAAGACAAAACTTGGAAACAATGTAAATTTCAATGGGATGAAGATACAAGGTCATGGAAATATAAGCATAGGAAATAATTTTCACTCTGGAATTGAATGTATGATAATTACTGATATTCATAATTACGACGGTGGAAAAGCTATTCCTTATGATGAAACAATAATATCAAAAGATGTGTCTATCGAAGATAATGTGTGGTTAGGTAATAAAGTTTTAATACTTCCAGGAGTTACAATAGAAGAAGGAGCAATAATACAAGCTGGAAGCGTGGTAGTAAACAATATTCCTAAATATGCAATTGCAGGAGGACATCCTGCTAAGGTTTTTAAAAACCGAAACATTGAACATTATGAAAAGCTAAAAAAAGATAAAAAGTTTCATTAATAAGTTCTAATTTTTATAAACACTCAAATCCTCAATTTTTGCTTCTATAAACCCTCTTTTTCGCCGAATACATGATTCACAAATACCACAATGAATGTTTTCTCCAGTATAACAAGAATAACTAATATCCATTGGAGCATTGATTTTTTCACCTAATTCAACAATTTCTTTTTTGTTTAAATCAATAAGCGGAGCTTTAATTTCAATTGCATCTGAAGATTTTGTTCCAATATCAATCAATTTATTAAAACTATCTAAAAATTCTTTTGAATTATCAGGAAAATTAGCTGCTTCCTCTTTATCCCATCCTACAATAATAATTTCAGCACCTTCTGCTTCAGCAAAAGACGTTGCAATAGCTGTAAAAACTATATTTCGACCAGGAACCCAAACTTTACTAGCAGTATCTTCAGTAACAAGATCATTATCAATATCTGCAAAATCTAAATTAGGAATCTCATTATCACTAGTAAGAGAAGAATTCCCAAGCTGAGATAACCATTTAATATCAATTACAGTATGTTCCATTCCTAAACGAGTAGATATCTCTTTTGAAGAGGCAATTTCATTATTTAAACTTTTTTGACCATAATCAAAGGTTATTGCATGAATATCATATTGATTTATATAATAAGATGTAGCTACTGTTGAATCTAATCCTCCAGAAAGAATAGAAATAGCTTTTTTCTTTTTATTGATATTGTTTCTATGATTCATTATATCTATCACTATACCATTTATAATCAATATATTATAATTATTATTATTAATTCTTTCTATTAATAATATATTATAATTATTTATTAATCAAAATTAAGCTAATTATTGATATAAATGTATAATATATATACACAATTGATTATAAAGTAAAATATCTGAAAAAAAGAAGAAAATTAGAAAAAATTTGCACTTTCTAATGAATAATATCTTAAAAATTATAAAAAAAGAAGATATGAGTAAAAATAATACTTTTTATTTAAACTCAATTATAAGAACAAGTCATTTCCATTAGATTATTTTGAATTTTACTTGTGTAATTTTGTTGTATGCTAAATTTTTAACAGTCACTTTTATTTTTTTAGTCTTCTTGTTATATTTAAAGATAACATTTCCAGACTTTGTAATCTTACCAGATAACTTGAATTTTTTACCAATACTTATATTGAAAGTCTTAGATCCAGTAATATGGCCAATATTTTTATAACTATATGTTTTAGTGTATATTTTTTTACCTTTTTTCTTGGTAGGTTTACTAGTGGTTATTTTATCTAATTTAAGTTTTGCAGGAGTTAAAACTGGATTTGAAGGAGATAAACCAGGTTTAGAAGGATTTAAATCAACATTAATATTTTTAGTAGAACTAGCTGCTGAATAAATGTGATTACTGCCAGAAACTATAATTGTAAAGCCATTAATCTTTGCATCATTTGTGTGTATTCCAGAATTCGAAACATTATAAACAAAAGTAGCTACACCAGTACTATTAGTAGTTCCACTTCCAACTTGTTTACCATTAACAAAGAAATAAACTATTTGACCTATGATATCTTGCCCATTATTTTTATTAATTGTTTTTGCAGTAATTGTTAATTTATTACCAGAAACTGTAGTATTTAATGTAATCTCTGTTTGATATGAAACAGTAGCTAAATATACATTAACATTTTTACTAGCATTAGCAGATGAATAAAAAAGATTATACATTCCAATATTACTAGTAAATCCATCAATTTTCACATCAAACAAATATGTTCCTGATTTAGAAGATGTGTAAGTAAAATTAGCTACGCCAATATCATTAGTCGTTCCACTTCCAACTAATTTCCCATCAACATAGAAATAAATGGTTTTACCTGAGATTTTTTGTCCAACAATTTCATCAACAACAGTTACAGTTATTATTATTTTATCATTAGAAACATCTGTAACAATGAGTAACTTAGTATTAATTAGAACATTAAATTTACAATTGGTTATAGGGGAAACATTATAAAGAATTGGACCATCATAATTAGAATATTTATATTCTGTAAAATTGCATCCAGTTACTTTAGCACTACCATTATTATAAATTGCACCACCTTTAAAACCAGTGCTATTGTTATCTGCAATATTCGCTGTAAACATACAATTAGTAGTATTTAAAGTAGCACCCGCATTATTATAAATTGCACCACCAAAAGAACTAGCGATATTCTCTGTAAAATTACAACCCGTTAAATTAGCATCATCACTATTATATATTGCACCACCATAATAATAAGTAGCTGTATTCCTATTGAAAGTACAATCATTAGTAATTAAAGTACCAACATGATTATATATTGCACCACCATAAGAACTAGCTAAGTTCTCCGTAAAATTACAATTATTAACAACTAAATTATAATCATTAGCATAAACTGCACCACCCCTACTAGCAGTATTCCCAATGAACGTACAATTATTAACAACAAAACTATAATCATCAGTATAAATTGCACCACCATAATAAGAAGCTTTGTTCTCTCTAAAAGTACAATTATAAATAGTTAAAGATTCAATATTAGAGTCAACACAAAGATAGATTGCACCACCCTCAGCAGCAGAGTTATTTGTGAAATTACAATTAGTTAAAGTGTAAATACCAAAAAAAATGATTGCTCCACCCCAATTAGCATTGTTTTTTATAAAAAGGCAGTTAGTTAAAGTGGTACCACCATCACTAAAAATTGCACCCCCATGAGAAGATACATTAATAACAGTATTTTCTGAAAAATTACAATCAATTACAGTAACAGCACCATTATTATATATTGCACCACCACCCATGCCCTGAGTACCGTTAACAGCATTCATTATAAAATTACAATCTGATAAACTAACAGTACCACTATTATAAATTGCACCACCACCCCCCCCTAATACCAGTAGCTTTGTTCTTTGTAAAAATACAATTATATAAACTAATAGTGCCACTATTATAAATTGCACCACCATAACCATCATTACTTGTAATTATATTATCTGTAAAATTACAGCCCATAAAAGTAACAGTACCACTATTATAAATTGCACCGCCAACATTTGTTTTTCCATTTATTATAGTTATATTAATAAGGATCAAATTTCCATCATTTGTTATGTTAAATGCTCTACCAAGACTGTTTAAGTTTATTACTGCATTTTGTGAGGAATTAGAACTTTGTATTGTGAGAGTTTTATTTATTGTCACATTAACATTGTTAGAATCTAATGTGAAATTAACACTAGAATTTAATTCTATAGTTGAATTTGGAGCAACATCAGTTATATTTGATTTAAAATCGTTTGGTGAGTTTATTGTTATATTTGCTGCAAAACTTGTCTGTAAACTACAAGTAATAAGTAAAATGCCTAATATAATTAAAACTGTGTAAATTAAACTTTTTTCAAAACTTTTAAATAATATCATACTATTTTCACATCTTTAAAATTTTGAATCATAGATATATTTTCTATTAATAATTTTAATTGTTAAAAACTTTAAGTAATATATAATAATTTATATATGTTCTATATTATATAAATAATTTTCTATTAATTAAGTTCTATTTACAATATTCTTATTAAAAAATATTTAAATAATCTAAAAATATTCAATAAATTCTATAAAATAGTAAAAAATTATATATATCATATTATATATAAAATAGAAAAAAACTAAAGAAAGTTATTCATATTGTTGTTAAAAATTAATATTAAATGACCTTTTATAGACTTTGTATCAAATTATTGATTTATTAAATGTTATAATAATAAATAACAGAAAAGGCAAAATACTTAAAAAACAAAACTTAAGTAATTCTTTAAGATAATTAATAAAATAATTAATAAAATAATGTTGATTTAATAAAGATTAATATTTAAAAAAGAAATTATTATAATAATTTTAAATTACTATGGAAAATAAAATAATTAATAGGGAAAATAATGAAAAAAAACGAAATTATAAAAAAAGCTATTTTAATATTAATTATATTCTCATTAGCTGTTGTGGCGAATTTATTTATAACTGTAAGCCTTAAAGATGATGTCAGAAATGGTATTTGGGTGAGAGGTGAAGATATGTATAATGTTAACCTTGATACATTATCTAACAATGGTATTGAAAACATATTTTTACATTCTGGTGCAGTTGATAGATTTGGAGAGGAAAAAGTTAGCTCTTGGATAAAAGAAGCAAATGCTAAAAATATGAAGGTTCATATTTGGGTTCAATGCTTCCATTATAATGGAACATGGATTAATCCAATTAATACAACTACAAAAGACTTCAACTATCCTTTTTTCAATTCAAAAGTAGAAGAAATAGAAAAATATACTGAAATCCCGGGAGTTAGTGGTATACAGCTAGATTATATTAGGTACCCTGGAAATGCCTATAAATATGATTATTCTTTTGGGATAAGCTCTACTAATGCTATAACTAAATTTGTCTCTATGGTTAGTAATAAACTTAAAGATAAAGATATCACACTATCAATAACCCTTATGCCAGAGCGAAATGGGAAAAAGTATTATGGACAAGATGCTTGGACATTATCTTATTATGTTGATGCAGTTGTTCCAATGGCATATGCAGGTAATTATGGTCAAGATGCTGGCTGGATAAAAAATACAGCATCATATTTCAAAGGAGAAGCTATATGGTCCAAAGTCTGTATTGGAATACAAACCTATGAAAGTGACTCTAATATAACTCCCCTCTCTGGAATTAAGATGAAAGAAAACTCTCAAGCTGCTTTAGATGGTGGTGCAGATGGAGTTGCATTATTTAATTGGGAATTAATGAAAAATTGGTTTAATCTCACAGAATTAAATTAATAAAAAAATCTTACATTTTATTGGAAATTAATAAAAAGTTGGTTTAATCTCACAGAATTAAATTAATAAAAAAATCTTACATTTTATTGGAAATTAATAAAAAGTTGGTTTAATCTCCCATAATTAAATTAAATTCAATAAAAAGATTTATTCATTTTATTAGAAATTAATGAAAAATGCTTTCATTCCTGAATAAACTAGATATTCAATTAAAAAGTTATTTATCTAAATGAAAAATATTTTCTTCATTATCAAGTAAATACTTTTTAATTTCAAAATTAGCTATTTCATAAATTTTGTTTAAAGGAATATCCCTTTTTAAAGCAATTTTTTTTATATCTTCATATTCTGCTCTTGAAGATATAATTTCATCATCAATAAAACCAAGTTTAAATCTTATTTCTTCCATTTTTCCATAAATATCAATATCAAGAGGAATTATTTTCCTATTAGCTATTCCTCTATGGGTTTGTTCGGATACCCTAATTCCTAATGTTCCTGTTTCTTTAAAAATGATGTTTAAAAGCTTTTCAGTTGTGTCTTTCTTTGAAATGATTTTAAGAAGCTGGCCTGGCCTATTTTTTTTCATAATAACTGGAACAATAGCTACATCTCTTGCCCCATCTTCTATTAACTTTTCAAATAAATAACCTATTGTTTCCCCAGAGAGATGATCAATATTTGTTTCTATAACATCAATAGACTGAGATTTCACAAGGGTTTTCCCTTGAATAAGTCTTAAAACATTTGGAAAATTAAAATCCTTTTTTCCTGCACCATAAGCAACATTAGTATATTTTGTCATTGGTTGAAAATCTTTAAATTCATCGCATAGTTCAATATACAATGCAACACCAGTTGGAGTGGCAAGTTCACTATTAACTGGCCCTCCAAAAGAAAAAACCTCTTCATTTTTAGATAACATCTCAACTACAGCTGGTGATGGAATAGGAATCTTCCCATGAACACTTTCAGTTGTCCCCCCACCTAAAGCTATTGGAAGACCAATTACAATTTCTTCTGCATTATTAAATCCTAACTTGCAAAAAGCAAAAACTGAACCAAAAACATCTGCAATTGCATCAGCTGCCCCAACTTCATGAAAATGAACTTCATTTAATGATTTTCCATGGACTTTTGCTTCTGCTTTAGCTATTCTCTCAAACACTCTTTTTGAAATTTCAAAAACATCATCAATAAAATTTTGACTATAAAAATCAGATTTATTTAGAGATAAAACTTTTTTAATTTCATTAACTTTATTTAACAAATCTTTATAAGAAATAGAATGATTATTATAACTTTCTACATCAAGAGTTTCAACTTCTAAAAAAGTAGAGTTAATTCCAGATTTATTCACATGATTAACATTAACATTAACTCCTCCAAAATCACTGGCCACATTTTCCATAAACTCTTTAACTTCAGTAGGATTACATCCCAAATCAATGCAAGCTCCTACAATCATATTTCCACATATTCCTGCATTTTGAGGATCGATTATAAGTACCATGAAATTCTTCCTTAATATAAATATTGGGCATTATATCTAATTTCTACAAATTTTATTATAGTTTATATAATTTAAGCACGTTTTAGTAGTATATTTACTTTTAATTTTTAATTATTTAATTAAATTTTTATAAAATAATTTTTATTTAATTAATCAAGTTTTTATAAAACAATTTTTATTTAATTAAATTTTTATAAAATAATTTTTATTTAATTAATCAAGTTTTTATAAAACAATTTTTATTTAATTAAATTTTTATAAAATAATTTTTATTTAATTAATCAAGTTTTTATAAAAC
>Ga0082212_10006307_pt1 | contig 15978 bp, 5 predicted proteins | sample TergutNt197P3_FD_71548 | JGI IMG/M metagenome (GOLD analysis project Ga0082212, IMG submission 71548) | Neocapritermes taracua P3 segment gut microbial communities from Petit-Saut dam, French Guiana - Nt197 P3 | ecosystem: Host-associated > Arthropoda: Insects > Digestive system > Gut ... | reverse complement strand
CGGTGGTTTTGGCGACGGGCGTGGCGGCGGTCACCTGATCGCCGCCCGTCTTGGCGGTGAACCAGCCCGTGAGCCTGTAGCCCGCGCGGGTCGGCGCGGGCGAGGGCAGGATGTACTGGCCTGACACGGTCTGCGTGATTTTTTCGCTGGCGGGCGTGCCGCCGTTCGCGTCGAAGGTGACGACGACGGTGACGGGCGGTGCATACTCATACGCGCCCATGTCCACGATGCCGCCCTGGATGCGCGGTCTGCCGTCAAGGTCCGTGTCTTTCGAGGTGATGGCCCGCGTGGTGTTGTCGCAATCAAGGAACACGTTCCGGCCCTTGTCGATGCACGGCGATCCGGCTTGCAGGTGGTAATCGCCGCCGCCCACGAACATCGGGTCCGCCGCGATGTTCCCGCCCCTGTCCGCCTCAGGGTTGACCAGCGCGGGCGATATGCAGCAGTTGTAAAAGACGCTCGACACCCACCAATAGCCACCCGGCGCGTAATACTCGCCCGGGTGGTAATTGGGGAACACGGGGGCGGTGTTGCCCGTGACGATGCAGTTGTTCACTCTGCACCCGCCCACCCCGCCCATGGCATACGACGATGAGTTGCCCGTGATGGTGCAGTTGTTCAAATAGGCGTTAAACGCGCCGCCACACTCGGGCTCGTTGTAACTGTGGCCATAGGCTGAATAGCCGACCGCCCTGTTGTTTGCGATGAGGCAACTGATCACCAGTTCCACTTCGCACCAGGCCACCCCGCCGCCCCAATAGGCCGAGTTGCCCGTTATGACGCAGTTGAACAGGGAGCAGTTGTTCGCGCCGCCGCCCTCGCCGGCCGAGCCGCCGACGAGGTCCTTCGCCGTGTTGTCCGAAACCACGCAGGTGTACAACCAACTGCAATACGCCCCACCGCCGCTGGTCGCCGTGTTGTTTCTCAGCGTGCAGTTGTACAGGTCGCTGTAGGAGACCCCGCCGCCGCCGGTCGCCGTGTTGTCCGTCAGCGTGCAGTTGTGAAGCCAGCACGAATCCGCGCCGCCGCCCCAGCCGAAGGTGGTGTAGCCGTCGGGCGCCTGATAGGCTTCATTGTGGGTCAGCGTACAGTTGATCAACATGCTGTCCTTCGCCCCGCCGCCCGCTGTGATGAAGAATCCAAACCCGTCCGCCTTGTTGCGCGTGACCACGCAGTCGGCCAGCGTGCCGCCGTACACCCCGCCGCCGAAGCCGCCTTGGCCGACGAAGACGCCTTCCTCCGTTCCAAACGTGTAACCGTTTTGCAGCGTGAACCCGACGAGGACGGTGTTGGTCAAGCCGGAGTTGAAGAGTTCAAACGGTTTCAGCGTGGCGCAACGTTGCGTCCCGCCGCCGTCAATGATGGTGGCCGCTGCGCCGCCCGTGCTTTCGATGCGGATTTTGAGGTTGTTGCAGGTGATGGGTGAATACGTGCCGGGGCCGACCTTGATGACGTCGCCCGCCTTGGCGGATGCGACCGCGTTTTGCAGCGCGGCGCCGCCGCCCGAGACGTTGACCGTCGCGGCGTTGGCCGCGCCTGTTGCCAGTGTGAGTGCGGCGACCATCGCCGACATGATGCGTGATGCTTTCATTGTGCGTGTATCCTTTCTAAGGTTTGTGAGATTGTGCGGGTTGAGGAACATTTCAGGGGCAACTCACTCCACCGTCACGGGGTGTGAGCGTTTGATGGTGTAGGCGCCCCATTTCTCTGTCACGAGGTAGAAGCCGGCGCCGCGGCCGCCGCCGGGGCCCTGTATCAGCACGCCCTGGTGCGAGACGGAGGTGGCCTTGATCTTGCTGTTGGCGTCGAAGTCGTAGAGGTTGAACTTGCCGCTGAAGAGGCCGGTCTTGGCGTTCACGGTGAAGGTCGCGACGGCGGGGTTGTCGGCGTTGTAGAGGTATTCGCCGGTGGCCTTGTCGAGGGCGGGGGCCTTGGCGGGGGGGAGTTTGACCGCGCCGCGGCCGCCGTCGATGAGCGCGACGGTGTTGGTGTGCGCGCGGAACGCGAGCCCGGCGTAGTGGTCGTACAGGCTGGCGGGGGGGGTGTAGCGGCCGCCCTCGACGCCGAGCCGCAGCGAGAAGCGGTCTTCGGTGGCGGGGGCCTTGCCCGTGGGGGTCTTGCCGGGGTAGTGCCAGAGCCAGTTGTCGCTGGCGGCCAGCCCGGCGGGGGTCAGGAGCAGGGTGCCGGAGGCGAAGCCCTGCTTGCCGTAGAGTTGGGCGAGGCAGGCGGCGTTCGCGTAGCCGCCGGGCTCCATGAGCAGGGCCGTGCTGCCGCTGGCGGCGGTGCCGTCGGCGAGTTTGCCGGAGAATTTGACCGCGCCTTTGTCGCTGACGGTGAAGGTGAGGAAGCCGTTGCCTTCGGGGACGTTCCCGGCGGCGCCGAGGCTTGCGGCGATGATGCCGCCGTTGGTGAGCGCGAGGGTGTAGTAGGCCTTGCTGTAGCCGTTGTCGCCGAGGGCGGCGAAGGCGGCGGCGCGGGGGCCTGCGAGGTCCTTGGCGTTGATGAACGGGTTGCGCTGGGCGCTCACGCCGAGGGTGCCGTTGAAGAGGCCGCCCATGGCGTTGTCGTCCCACGGGGCGTCGCCGTTGACGCTCAGCGTGAGCGTCTGGCCGCCCTTGGCCTGCAGGAGGGCGTCAAGGTCGTTGCCTGTCTTGCCCGACCACGAGGGCGCGGAGAAGGAGAAGGCGCCGTCGGCGGAGGCGACCTTGGCGGAGATCTTCCCGGAGGCGGAGACGGTGGCGGTGAAGGCGGCGTACACGCCGTCGCTCCACACGCTGCCGTTGAACGTGCCTTGCACGTTCCACGGCAGGGCCTCGATGGTGAGGAGGGGCATCACCCTGCTCTTCGACCACTTGCCGTTGGCCGCGCTCTTGACCGTGACCGTCGGCGTGAAGTCCCCCGCCTTCGTCGGCACGCCGGAGATGAGGCCCGTGTTCGCGTTGATCTTCAGCCCCGCGGGGAGTTTCGACGCGGAGAACTTCACGGGCCTCGCCGCGTCGTTGACCTCGACCTGCATGGCGAACGGCACGCCCACCATCCGCGCCGCCGGGTACGCGGCCGCGCCGATCTCGGGCTCCTCGCACGCCGCCTTCATGCGGAACCGCGCGACGTACACCGTGTCCGCCTTGGGCGCGACCTTGATGGAGGCGGTGGCCTCGCCGTTGCTCCAGTCCACGAACAGCGCGTCCTTGGCGGGCTTGGCCGTGAGCGTCACGGGCTTGCTGTTGACGACCTGCCCGCTCGCGGGCGACACCGTGACCGTCCCCGGCCCGTCGGCGATGGCATAGACCGTCGGCACCGCGCCCGCGACGGCCCATTTCGCGTAGAACGGGGTGGTTCCGTCGGCGAGGCTCGAGGAGGTCAGCGGCACGCCCTCGCCGCCGGGGTTGTCGAACCACCCGAGGAACGTGTGGCCGCCCCGCGTGGGCGCGGCCGGGAGGGTGTAGCGCTGGCCGTAGGTCTGCGTGACGGTCAGCGTCGCGGGCGAGCCGCCGTTGGCGTTGAACACCACGCTGATGATGCTGTAGATCCAGTGCGCGTGGAGCGTGTGCGCGGAGGGCTGCGTGACGACGGTGGAGGCCGTGATTTTTTCGCCGCCGCCGCTGGCCTCGGTGAACCAGCCGAGGAACGCGTAGTCCGCGCTGGTGGGAACGGGCAGCGGGCCGTAGGCGTAGTTTTCCGAGACGGTCAGGGTCGTGGGGGTGACGCTGCCGTTTTGCGGGTTGAGCGTGACGGTGTAGGTGTTGACGTAAACCTCCCAGTGCGCGTAGAGCGTGTGCGCGGTGGTTTTGGCGACGGGCGTGGCGGCGGTCACCTGATCGCCGCCCGTCTTGGCGGTGAACCAGCCCGTGAGCCTGTACCCCGCGCGGGTCGGCGCGGGCGAGGGCAGGACGTACTGCCCCGGCGCGGTCTGCGTGGTTTTTTCGCTGGCGGGCGTGCCGCCGTTCGCGTCGAAGGTGACGGTCACGGTGAAGGGCGGCACATACTCGTACGCGCCCATGTCCACGGTGCCGCCTTGGATGCGCGGCATCCCGTCGAGGTCCGTGTCCTTCGAGGTGATGGCGGTGTCTTTGCCGGAGAAGGTGTAGAAGTTCCGGCCTTTCTTGATGCACGGGGAGGTCGGTTGCAAGCGGTAGTTGCCGCCGCCGACGAACATGGGGTTGGCGGTGATGTTGCCGCCTTTGTCGTAGGCGGCGGAAGGGGCGGGAGTGGTGCAGGAGTTGCGGAGGGAGCCGACGGTCGTCATGAAAGCACAGTTGTCGGTGGCGCCGCCGCAGGTGTTGCCCCAGACGATGGAGTTGTTGATGGTGCAATTGTAGGCGCCGCCGCCGAAGGTGAAGGTGGAGAAGGCAGGGAGTGTGCAGGAGTTGCCGTAGAGGGTGCAGTTGTTGAGGGTGAGGAAGCACGCGCCGCCGCCCATTGCCGCCGTGTTGTTGATGAGGAGGCAGTTGTAGAGGACGCCGTCGAAGGCGCCGCCGCCGCCGGATTCGTCTGCCGAGTTGCCGGAGTAAATACAGTTGTAGATGACGCCGCAGAAGGTGCCGCCGCCGCCCTCGGCGGCGTTGTTGAGGATGGTGCAGTTGTTGAGCCAACTGACACACGCGCCGCCACCCATGAAGGCGGTGTTGTTTTTGAGGATGCAGTCGTTGAGGGTGCCGCCAAACGCGCCGCCGCCGCCGTCCATTTCCTCGGTGGTCATGTGGCGCCCGTTCTGCAAGGTGAAGCCGGTGAGGACGGTGAGGTTTTGGACAGGGTTGGCCTCGAGGGTGGCCGCGACGGCGAGGGTGGCGCAACGCTGTGAGTTGCCGCCATTAATGATGGTCGCCTCCGCGCCGCCCGTGCTTTCGATGGTGAGTTTCTTGTTGTTGGAGGTGATGGGCGAATAGGTGCCGGGGGCGACCTTGATGATGTCGCCCGCGTTTGCGGATGCGATCGCGTTTTGGAGGTTCGCGCCGCCGCCCGAGACGTTGATCGTCGCGGCCTGGGTTGCGCTTGTCGCCAGCGTGAGTGCGGCGGCCAGCGCCGCCGTGATGCGTGATGATTTCATGGTGTGTCCTTTTCTTGGGTTTGTGAGATTGTGTGGGTTGGTGGTTTGAGAAATCGGGACTACAGGACTACGGACAACAGGACTACGACCTGCGGGGGCTGTTTCCCCTTTTGGAGTGCGGCGGCTTGCCGCCGCTTTGGGGACGGGGGCTTGCCACCGTCCAGGGTGGCGCGGTGGCGCTCCGCAGGGGCGAGCCCCTGCGGTGAAAGCGGCGGCAAGCCGCCGCACTCCATATCCTATCCAATGTGAAAGTCGGTTTCATACATCAAATGCAAACACTTTAGTCGATGGCGCGGGTAAAAGCAAGCGGGAAGTTTTTATTTTTCGCCGAAGAAGAAGTCGTCCAGATAATACGCGACGGCGCGGTCGGCGTTGGAGGAGAAGCCGAGCCATTGCACGATGCGGAACTCGGGGCTGGCGAAGCGCAGGCCGGTGGCCTCGGCGGCGGGCTGGCCGGGGATCTCGACGCTGGCGGACCAGGCGCCGTCCGTCTTCTTGCCGACCCGCGCCCACACGCGGACCTTTGCCCATGTGTCGGGCGGGAGGGCGGCGATCTCTTTGGTGCCGTCCGCGGTGCGGGCGAGGACCTTTCCGTTCTGGAAGAGGAGGCAGGGGCCGGTCATGTAGTGGTTGCCCTCCTTGTACTCGCGCCACTCGGCGCAGAAGTCCGCGCCCTCTTGCGCGCGCACGGCGAAGGCGTTCTCGATCAGGCCGTTCGTGTGGGCGCAGTTGAGGAAGAAGTGCGGGTTGAAGCGGTGCTGCAGGCCGGGCGCGTCCTGCACCTTGAGCGACTGCTTGCCGGAGAAGGCGTGCTCGTCGGTGACGGCGATGCTGTCGCCTTTTTTCTCGACCTGGTTCTGCATGTGCAGGAAGGGCGTGCCGAGGGGCTGGCTCTCGAAGTCCTCGAAGAGGCGCCGGATGTGGAAGCGCTCGGGCTTTTTCGCGAAGACGACCTTGGGATAGACCTTGACGGCCTTCTTCTTCCACGCGGCGGTTCCATAGACGCCGGCCTCCGAGGGGTCGAAGGCGGTGAAGCCGAGTTTGAACGCGGGGGAGGCGGGCTTCAGGCGGTAGTCCTCGTTCTTGAAGTCCACGAACAGGGGGTTTGCGATGAGGGAGTGCGCGTCGTGGCCCGCCTCGCGCCACGCCTCCCACGGGCCGTAGTGGAAGGCGTTGGTGGGCATCCCCTTGGCGTTCCAGTAGAGGTTGTGGTCGAAGACGACGTCGCCCATGTAGGGGTCGCCCTTGGCGTAGCCGCGCCAGATCATGGGCGAGGCGTTGGTCCAGCAGATGACGTTGTTGGTGACGATGATGGTGGTGTGCTCCTTCTCGAGGCGCGAGCGCTGGATCTGGCCGTCCGCGCTCTCGACGAGGATGTTGTTGCGGAAGGTGTTGTCGCGGCCGTAGTGCTGGTGGATGTTGCCGGTCTTGGTGTGGTGCACGAGGTTGTTCTCGAAGACCATGTTGGCGCTGCCCTCGTCGGTGTAGAGGCCCCAGCCGCCGCGGCCGGTGTGGTCGTAGGAGGCGACGTGGTGGATGACGTTGTTGGAGACGGCGGTGCCGTCGAGGTTGCCGAGCGAGTAGATGCCCGCCATGTCGCTCATCACGCCCCAGCCGAGGTGGTGGATGTGGTTGAAGGCGAGCGTGTTGCGGTGCGTGACGGTCGGCTGGTAGCCCCACGTCCAGCCGATGGAGATGCCCGTGTAGTAGAAGTCCGCGATGTCGTTGTGCGTGACCTGCACGTCGCTCGCGTGGCCGATCCACACGGCCGTGCAGCCGTGGAACAGCCGCCCGCCCGCGTGCAGGATGTTGTTGTCGATCGTCACCCGCTGCGTCACGAGGTCGATCTCCTGCTGGCTCCACTTGGAGTCGCCCACATAGACCGCGCCGCCGCCGAGGTCGCTGAGGTGGCACCGCTCGATGGCGCAGTCCCGGCAATCCTTTTTCAGCCAGATGCCGTGGTTGCCGATGTGCGCGAACGTGCAGTCCGTGATGCTGACGCTACGCACGCCGCTGCCCTCCACGCACGCCCCCTGCGAGATGGACGCCTGGCCGTTGCCCCAGCCGTCGCCCGTCATCGTGAACCCCGTGTACTGGAACGCCAGCCCCTTGAAGTGCAGGTGCTCCACGTGCCGCTTCTGCGCGGGGTCGCCCTTCAGGACGATGAACCCCGGCGTGACGGGCGCGACGGCCACGCACCAGCCGACCGACTCCCCCTTGCGCGGGATGTAACTCAACTCGCCCGCGCGAGACAGGAACCACTCGCCCGGCTCATCCAGCGCGGCCGCGAAATTCTCGATGTGGAAACGCGGCAGGTACTCGCGCCAAGCGAAATAATCCCACGGCGTCGTCTGCGCCACCACCACGCGCCCGTCCGCGTCCACCGCCTGCACCCGCGCCCGGCTCACCTCCCACGCATGGAACACCGTCACCACCGCGTCCGCCATCTCCTCCTTGCTCAGCCCCCGCAGCGGCGCGACATCCTCCGGCCGCGCCATGAACGCCCGCTTGCGCAAGTCCGCCATCTCCCCCGTGAGCGGGTCGGCCCCGTAGGTCACGGGCATCTGCATGTGGAAATACGACGACGCCTTGCCGCGCCCGTAGCCCGAGTTCGGCGAGCGCGCACGCGTCGCGCGGGTGTCGTTGACGTACAGTTGCTCGAAGCGCAGCCCCTCCGGCACCCGCATCCGCCACACGCCATCCGCGCCCGCCTTAAACGCCGTCAACCGCCGCCCGCCGAAGAAGACCGGCTTCGCGCCCGGCGCGGCCACGAACCGCACCGGCGCCGCGGCCGTGCCGGAGTCCTCCGGCAGGAACTCCACGGGCCGCTCCACAGTGTACTCGCCGCTCGCGAACGAGACCGTCACCTCCCCGAGGAGCCGCCCCTCCGCGCGCCACGCCCGCAGCCGCGCCACCGCGCCCTCCATGCTCGCCAGCGGCGTCTTCGACGTGTTCCCCAGCGCCGCGTCATCCCCCTTCGGCGACACATACAGCGTCACCGCCCCCGCGTCCATCCCCAGCAACGCGAACATCATCATCCATGCCATACGAGTCTTCATCATTTTCATCCTCCGTTTCCTTTACCTCGCGCAGAGCCGCAGAGCCGCAGCGGGAGAGGTAATAGGTGATAAGTAATAGGTAATCCTGTGAAATCCTGTTAATCCTGTCAAAAAAATCATCCGCTCTTTCACCACAATGGACACAATAGAATGCACAATGGACACTATTCTTGTGCCTATCGTGAAACCCATTGTGTCCATTGTGGTTAAAAGTCATCCTGTCAATCCTGTCCAAAACAATCCTGTCAATCCTGTCAAAAATAATCCTGTTAATCCTGTCAAAAATAATCCTGTTAATCCTGTCTAAAATCACCCTCCGTCCTCTCCTGTCACCACTCCCGTCACCGTTCATGTTTTCGTCCAAATCCGAAGCGTCAGGTTCAGTTCATGCACAAGGTCGAAGAACAGCGCGAACTCGGCGTAGAGCGCGGACACGCCCGCGAAATCGAGCGTGCGCGGAATCTCGAAGAAATCGGTTTTGGACGGGATGGCGATATAGACCGACGAGTCGTGAAACGCGAACGCGACCTTCCCGGGGAAACGCCGCTGGATGGCGATCATGCGCTCCATGATGTTCGGCGTGAGGATGTACCGCGCCTCAATCGCGTCCTGCGCGTAAACCGTGAACATCCTCGCGAACTCGGGGCTCTCCAGCGTGATCACTTTGCCCCGCCCCGCGCTAAGCAGCCGTCCAAAGATGCCTGCGCGGCCGGGGATGACATACGTCGATGTGCGGAAGTCCTTATTGAAGTCGGCGATAAAAAAAACACCTTTGAAAATGGTGTCGTAATGAGACTCCCGGTTTCCCTTGCTGTCCGTTGTCGTGTGCTTCTCTTCGGCATGGACTTCCGAGAAAACCAGATCGACACCCTCATACTTCCCGAAGAAACAATCCTCGCCCCTGTAACGGTCAACAGAGCCCGTGTAGATGCCGCTCCGCTTGAACTGCTTCAACGGGATATATTTCTCCCTGTCATAACTCATCTCGGGCGCGACAAACACCAGCACCCTCCGCAGCACGACATCCTTGAAATAGACCGTCTGCTCGCGTCGGCAAACCTGATAGTAGATCAGCGCGATGACCGCCGCGCAGACGAAGGCCGCCAATATTAGAAAAAGGATTTTCGTCAAGAGAAAAAACACGGTCCCCAGCACAGGGAACAGGATGAAAAACAGAACCCACGTCTTCTTCTGCGCGGTTTCCCGCGCCTGTTGAATGGCCGCAAAGGCGGGCTCAAATTCGGATGCGTAGCGCGCGCGGAGTTCTTCAACGCTTTTCGTCATGGGGCGCGATCCTTCACGCGCGGCGCGGTGCGCTCGGCATCCGCGACGCTGAACAGGTCCGTGGGCTTGAACCCGAACAACGCCGCAAACACGTTGCCGGGGAACACCTGCAAGGACGTGTTGTATTCCGTCACCGCCGCGTTGTACGCCCGCCGCGCCGCCGAGAGTTGCTCCTCGACCTCGCTCAGATTGCGTTGCAGCAACTGGAACTGCTCCGACGCGCGCAACTGCGGGTAATTCTCGACCTGCGCGACGATGCCGTGGATCACGGGCGTCAACTGGTCGAAGAGGCGCAACTGCTCCGAAGGCGGCGTACCCTCCGCGACCGCTCTTGCGCGTAACGCCGTGATGCGCTCCAGCGTCTCCCGCTCATGCTGCATGTACGCCTTGACCGCGCTCACGAGGTTCGGGATGAGGTCGAAACGCTTTTTCAACTGCACGTCAATCCCCGCGAACGCGAACCTCACCGCGTTCCGCTTCCCGACAAAGCCGTTGTAAATCACGATGACGACAACAGCAACGACCGCAGCACTCAAAAAGACAAGTTTCATAATCTAAAAAGGTGGTGCGGGCATTGTTGCCCGCAGGGGGAGGAATCACGGGCAGGAATTCCCCTTAAGGGGCGCATACACCCCGCCCCGACCAACGTTGCCACCACAATCAATCCGCAAACTCGTTGAGCGTGATGTTCTTGAACTGGACTTTCATCGGCGGGCCGGGGTGCATCTGCAGACCGATGAGGCCGCCCTTGGCGTCGTCCTTGCCGCCTGTGAAGCGGCACATCTTCACGCCGTTCACATACGTCTCGATCACGGGGCCGCGGCAGACGACGCGGTAGTGGTTCCAGTCCTCAATCTTGTACGCCTTCAACAACTCGGCGGGATCGCCCAGTTTCGTGACGACGCGCTTGCCCTCCGCATCGAGCGTGACGTCCTCGCCGCGCCCGGCGATGAGCCCGTGCTTGTGGTGATAGACGAACCCCACGAGGCCGCCGTCGCCCGTCATGTCCGCCTGGAACCCGTAGGTGTCCCAGTTCGGGCGCGGCTCGGAGCGGATCTGGAGGCCGGAGTTGCCCTCCTTGCTCAACTTGAAGTCGGCGGTCAGCTCGAAGTCCTTGGGCTGGCCGCCTTTCCAGATGAGGTAGTTGCAGGCCTTGCAGGGCTTCGCCTCCGTGCTCTCCGACGTGAGCGCGCCGTCCTCGACCCACCACCAGCCGGGCGCGGTGTCCCAGCCCTCGAGGTCCTTCCCGTTAAAGAGCGAGCGCCCTTCCGCCAGACACCCGGCGGCGGCCATCGCAACGATTGCCATCAATAACTGTTTCATCATCATTCTCCTTAGTGGTTAGTGGGTAGTGGTTAGTGATTAGTGGGTAGTTTTTCGCTTACACAGAGATTCACGGAGGAGCCACGGAGTTGCACAGAGAAATCCTCTAAAAAATCTCTGCGTCTCTACGCGAAAACAATTGTGCCTGTCGCGATTAAAAAACATTGTTTTATTTAACCACAGATGACGCCGATTGCATAGATAAAAATGCTTTTTTTTCTCGCGCAAAGTGCCGGGAGCGCAGGGCTTCCGCCCTGCAATATTAACGATGCAGGGCGGAAGCCCTGCGCTCCCGGCGCCCCCCTCGTCACTCGACCTGGCGGGCGTGGAAGAAGAAGCGGTCGTTTAATGGCATTGGGAATGTGAACAGAATCCGTCCCACGCCGTCGTTGACGCCGCGTTTGCGCCCGGCGCTTACGATTTCGGCGTTGAGGCTTCCGCCGCCAAGGCGCGCGCTGATCTCTTCGTGATGCCCGAAGAGGGCGTAGAGCGCGTTTTGGTTGACGCAACCTTCAACTTCGATTTCGATCCGTTTTTCGGGTTCGCCGCTCACGGCGTTCACGTCGTCCACGATGCGGATGGCGGTGATGATGATGTCGGTTTCGTCAACAACGGGCGGCACATCCGTCAGGACGAGGTCCCGGCGGTTGACTTCCAGCCAATATCCCGCGTTGGCGACGGCGAAATAGTCGATGAATTCAAATCCGTTGACCACCGCGATCGTCGAACCGGGGACGATGGGCGCGGTCGTGATTTCAACCGTGTAAATCGTTTTGCCGGGTTTGAAGTTGTCGCCGCCGGATCTGACATTGACTTGAATCCCGCCCTCGGGTGAGACGATCGCGCCGTAAATTTCGGGGGTGCCGCCCAAATTGACCGCGCCGTTTGCCGCGTTCAAAACCGCAGGTCCGCCATTGGTGTTTTCCAGGATGCCGCCGAGGATGTTCACCGTTCCGGACGAAGCGTTGTAAATCGCGGGTGCGATCTTGCTCCCGCCGGTGACCGCCGCCGAGCCGCGCACCGTCAACGCGCCGCCGCCGTTGTTGTTGACGGGTATTCCGCCCGGCGCCGTGATTTTTCCGGCGTTGATTTCAAATGTCGCGCCCGAGTCGGAAACAACCGCGACATTCGCGTTGGCGGCGAAATTCCCGATGTAGCCTTCGCTTGTGACGGAAACGCCGTTCAACGCGCGGACGGTTCCGGGGGAATGTATGTCGTTGTTGACGCTGATGACGGAGCCGCGCAATGTGATGCTTCCCCACGCGGGGGAAACGGCGCCGTCAAATATCACGGCAACCGTGCCGGTGTCGAGCGAACTTCCGCCCGCGCCGAAAGTGATGACGCAATCGCTGCCCGCCGCGTCCGTACTGATGGCGGTGATGACGTTGGCGACGGAGACGTTGGCGGCGCCGACGACGGAGCCGTCAATGTCGCGCACGGCGGTGAAACTCGCTCCGCTTCCGGTGATGGTGTATTGGTGGTTGTCTTGCGCCAAGACCAAATCCCCGCCGCCGACCACCGCATAATAACCCGCGTTCATGGATGTGAAGTTGCTTTGGAAACCCGCGCCGTCCGCCACCGCGACGGTCACGCCGTTCACGATGGGATCGGTCGTGATGTGAACTTTGTAGGTTGCGCTCCCGGGGTCGAACGCATCGTCGCCGGAGGTGATGACGGCGATTCCGTTTTCTGCGGAGGTGATACCTCCGACGAGGGTCGGGGCGCCGCCGAGGTTGATGATGCCGTCAACTTTGTTCACGACGGCGTATCCGCCTTCGGTGTTCCGCACCGTGCCGCCGACGATGTTCACCACGCCGTTTGAATAGTTGTAAATCACGCCGTATTGTTCGGACACGCCGATGAGTTCCGCCGGTTCGCGCACCGTCAAAACCCCCTCGCCGTAGTTGACGACAGCCGTCCCGCTCGGCGCCGAAAGCGTTCCGCCGACAATGTCCAGCGTCGTGCTTGACAACCCGATGATCGCGTTAGCCGACTCCGCCGTGTTTTCGATGTCCGCGTCGCTCGTGACGGTCACGCCTTCCTGAATGTATATTGTCGAACCGTAATGACTGCTCGTGACGGCGCCGTGAAGCGTGATGCGCCCCCACGCCGTCGGGGTCAGGAGGTGATAAAACACAAGGGTGCCGTTGCCGAGGTCGAGCGTGTTGCCGCCGGAGCCAAACGTGATGTGGCAGTCCTGTTCTTCCGCGTCAACCTTGATGGCGTTGAAGACGGCGGCGATGGACACATTCGGGGCGCCGACGATCAGGCGGGTGTCCGCTTCGCGCCGCGCGGTGAATGTCCCGTCGTTTTGGGTGATGACGTAGCGGTAATCGTTTTCGGTCAACACCAGACTGTTTCCGTTGAACCCCAGATAATAACCCGCGTTCACCGTGTCGAAATTGAGGTGATAATCCAAGAGGTATGCGCCGTACACCACCGCGATCGTTGAGCCGCTGATTATGGGCGTGGTCGTGATTTCGACCGTGTAACGGTTGTTGCCGGGCTTGAACGTGTCGATGACCGTCGGAATGATACCGAATGCGTTTTGCGGCGTGCGGATGACGCCGTTGACGACCGGGGTGTTGCCCAGCCTGACGCTGTTCATGGCGGCGTTCGCGTTGACGACCGCGGGACCCGCGCCGTTGTTTTCCACCGTGCCGCCGAAGATGTCCAACTTGCCGCTCCCGTCGTTGCGCAGCGTGCCTTGCGTCGGGCTTGCGTTGGCGAGCGTCGCCGCGCCGCGAATCGTCACCACGCCCGTGCCCCTGTTCCAAACCGCCGTGCCGTCGGAAGCCGTCGCCGAAATGTCACCGCCCGTGATGTTGACCGTGGCGCTCCCGAAATCATACAAGCCGATTCCGCCGGAACCCGTCGCCGAGACCGTCCCTCCGTAAACGTTGACCGTGCCGCTGAAACCGTGTATGGCGGCGGCGCCGCCGTCGCCCGCCGCCGAAACCTCGCCGCCGTAAATGTTCAAGGTCCCCGTACCGGAATTGACGATGCCGGAGCCGCCGAAACCTGTCGCCGCGACGCTCGCGTTGTGGATGTTGACCGTTCCGGCGCCCGTGTTGTCAATGCCCGCGTCGCCCGAGACCGCGCCCTCGCCGGACACATCGAGCGTCCCCGCGCTCGTCCAAAGGATCACGTTGCCGGATCCCGTGTTCGCAATCTCCGCGTCGCAGGTGGCGGACACGCCGTTTTGGACGAGAAGGGTTTGGTTGGGGTGCGCGCTTGTGACGGCGCCCCTGAACGTGATGCGTCCCCAGTCGTCGCCGCCGGAACCGCCGTCGAACGTCATGCTCGCCGAGGCGATGTTAAGCGCGGCGCCCGTGCCGAAAGTGATGACGCAGGCGTTGCCGTCCGCATCCGTCTTGACGGCGTCGATGACGCTTTGGACGGGCGAGTTCGCCGTGCCGACGGTCGTGCCGTCCGCGTCGCGTGTGGCGGTGAAATTCCCGCCGCTCCCGCTGACGGTGTACAAATAATCCTCCCCGAACAAAACCAAATTGTTGCCGCCTGCCGCCAAACGGAAGCCCGGCGTCGCGGATATGAAATTGCCGGAAAAGTCCGCGCCGTCCACCACCGCGATCGTCGTGCCGCCGACGACGGCAGTGGGTGTGATTTCAACCGCGTACACCGCGCTGCCGGGATCAAACGCATTCGCGCCCGAAGTGTTGACGGCGATCAAACGTTCCGGCGCGCGGATTACGCCGGTGATGACCGGGGCCTTGCCCAGCATGACAGGGCTGTTGTAAAAACCTGAGGAAAGCCCCTCTTTAAAAACCGCGGGACCTCCGGCGGTGTTTTCCACCGTGCCGCCAAAAATATGCAGGTTGTTGAAATACTTGACGTAAATCGCGGGGGCATCGGCGCGGGCGGTGGTGATCGTCGCCGAGTCGCGCACGGTCAAAACGCCCGAACCTTCGTAAAGGACCGCCCGCCCGTTCAACGACGAAATTGTGCCGCCGACAATGTCAAACGACCTGTTCCCGCTGTATTGGAGCGCGTTCCTGCCGTCCGTCGTATTGGCGCTCGACGTATTGGCGATGTCCGCGTCGCACACGATGTGAACGTGGTTGACCACGATGGTGCGGAAATCGCTCGCGCTTGAAACGGAACCGTGGAGCGCCAAATGCCCCAAACCCTCGCCGATGTTCATGAAATCCGTGCCGAGATACAGCGTGTTGCCGCCCGCGCCGAACGTGAGGGAGCAGTCGTTCCCCCCGACATCATAGTTGAGATCGGTGTTGATGGCGGCGTGAATGGTTGGGTTGTAACTGACGACCGATCCGTCTTCGTCGCGCGTGATGATGTATGTTGCACCGCTCTTGGTGAGGGTGTAGGCGTATGCCGTCGCCGAACCCGTGGGGGTCCGTATCAAATCGTCGCCGTCCGGCGCAAGGACATACCCCGCGTTCACGTAGGCGAAATTCCCGGCGAACGCCGCGCCGCCGAGCACCGCGCGGGACGCGCCCTCCGTGTAAGACCCGTGTGTCTCGACCGTGTACACCTTGCTTCCGGGATTGAACGCGTCGCTTCCCGAATCGTTGACGACGATGTTGTTTTCCGGTGCGCGGATGGCGCCGATGACGTTCGGGGCGTTGCCCAGTTTGACGGTGCGGGTGAACGTCCCCGAAGGTAATTTTTGAACCGCGAGCCCGCCCCCGGTGTTCTGCACCGTGCCGCCGTAAAGGTTCAACGTGCCGTTGGCGACATATACATAAATCGTTGGGGCATCGGCGGAGGAGGACGTGACCGTCGCCGCGCCGCGCACCGTCACCGTGCCGGAACTGCCGTGGTAAATAGCGCGCCCGCCCGACAACGTCGCCGAAACCGTCCCGCCGACGATGTCAAGCGTTCCGGTTATCGCGTAAGAGATTGCGGTGCCGTTGACGGCGGTGTTGGTAACGTCCGCCTCGCACGTCACGGACGCGGAACCCCCGATTTGGAGGGTCTGGGCGGCGGCGCCCGAAACGGAACCGCGAAGCGTGAGGTGTCCCCACGGCGAACCGTTAAACACCATGATCGCCGTGCTGTCGAGGTAAAGCGTGTTGCCGCCCGCGCCGAACGTGATGGTGCAATCGTTCCCCGCCGCGTCATCTTTGATGGCGGTGATGACATTGTTGACGACCGCGTTGGCGAGGACGGTCGAACCGTCCGCGTCCCGCGTGGCGATGAACGTTGAAACATCCTTGGTGAGGGTGTAAGCGCAGTTCTGCGCGGACGCGTATTGCGCGCACGCCATGAGACCCGCCGCGAACG